>OASZ01000003.1_pt1 | contig 388397 bp, 378 predicted proteins | sample 1501241 | NCBI WGS metagenome assembly OASZ01 (sample SAMEA2579926, study PRJEB22360) | human gut metagenome | biome: human gut; feature: human-associated habitat; material: faeces | place: Denmark | collected 2008/2010 | reverse complement strand
GTCTGATTGACCTGTCCGAAACCTACGTCAAGGTGGATGAGATTCCCTTTGACTCAATAAAGGATACCGACCAGTCAGTGTAATGCTTAATCTGATGGTGCAATATTCCCTGACAGGAATGGTAAATAACTGGGAGATGGAAACAGGAATTCTATTAGACCTTTTGGAAGAAGCAAAGCCGATCATAGATTACGGTGTTACATGTGCGGAGGCTGCTGGACGTCTGATGGCATCCAATAGACTGCTACTTCTTATCTGGAGATTGCTGAAATCAGAGATTGAGGATATTGAAGAAAAAACCAAACAGAAAAAGCAATCTTATGAAAAGCGATCTTTCAAAGCACAGGAAGCAGCAGAAACTTTATCAGAAGTTCAGAAAGAATGGGAAAACGTAAAACGGGAACTTCCGGATTTTCTTTGTTCCAAAGATGAAGAAACGGTGAGGGATACACAGCCTTCCATTCCGAAAAAACAACAGAAAGAATTTGCAAATAAGCCAATCGAAATATCAGGACAGGTACTTCTTTGTATAGAAAAGATTGCTGAATCCAAAGCAGAGAAAACTCATAATGCAGAAGTTCTAAATACTCTCAGAAAGGAGCTATTCAACACCGAATTTGACGGTGACCACCGAAAAGTCAAAATGACAGTAGAACGTAAGTCGCAGATTGGTCAGAGAGAAATGGCGCAATATGAATTAGCGGAACCCCGAGTCAAGCAGATTATGAGGAAAATGAAATCTGTTCTTTTGCCGGTATTCTATCAGCAGGGAGAGCGTACTGAAAAACATTTATTTTTCGGGACCAAAATCCATACACCGTCTCTTTATGATCCATATGGGCGTTTTTATCAGAAAAAGGAATCGGCAAAAGAATTAAATGCAGCGGTTGCAATTCTGGTTGACTTATCAGCTTCTATGTTGGGAGAAAGATTAGAACAGGCAATACGTTGTTGTTTGAGTTTGTATGAATTCTGCATCCATGTAGGAATTCCAATTTTGATTTATGGACATCATACCAACGGAGAAGGCTATTTCTTGCAAAATGAACTCGTGACATTACACTCTTTGGCAGAATTTGAGCCAGACAGAAATGACCGTTACCGTATTGCATCTATGGATGTAACAGGTTCGAACAGAGATGGAGCAGCATTAGCTTATGTAGGGGAAAAATTAGCAAAGAGGACAGAAAAGACGAAGCTATTATGTTGTATTACCGATGGACGTCCAAATGGAGCCAGATATTGTGGTGAGGAAGCCGAAAGAGATATTCAGAATATTAAAAAGAAACTGGAAGCAAGAGGAGTGATTGTAATGGCCGCCGCAATCGGAGGTGATAAAGACATGATTGAAAGAATTTACCGGGAGGGCTACCTGAATATTTCAGATTTGGAAACCCTTACAGTTGTTCTTGCAAGAGAATTATGGAAACGAATATTGAGATGAAAAAGAATGGACAGCCCACACCGGCTGTTTTTATTTTTGGAAAGGAGGATACGAATGAAAAAGAATTGGCAAAGTGAATCTCTGGATATGGACCAACTATTTCCAGGAGGATATGTCATAGAACTGGAAACTGGAAGATATCTGAATAATTGCAATGGGAAAAAGATACGAAGTTCTCCTTTTGACAGGGCAAAGCATTTTCCAAACAAGCAACAAGTGAAAACGTATATGGATTTACATTTCCCGTATATTGGCTTTCCAATATTTATTTGCGAAGTTTTGTGGGTACTGCTTTCACATAGATACGAATTGGAGGGGATATATAACCTGTACCTAAAAGGCTATAAGAAAAACTGTCAGCATACATAAAGCTATGGAAATATGATGAGGTGTAAAAAGGAAAGATAAAATTCTTTCCTTTTTACACAAAGTAGCAAATGTGACAATGTAAGGGTGAAAAGGATGGAAGAATTTGACAGGATTATAGAGTTTGCAATAAGAACAGATGTAGAACTATATACAGCAATGCCTTCAGGCTGGAAAAAGATTACCGATTCAATGACTGCGCCGCGTGGGAGTACTTGGATCTACAATGGAAAATCATATTTTTCAGGGCAAAGGAAAACAGCGCTTTTGGTAGAAAAAGAATGTTTGAAATAGGATTAAAAAATGAGGTGGATAGTATTGAAGAAAAAGGAAGGATATTTTCAGCAGTCAAATGGTCAGCTTGCAATTCAAAGTCTGCTTACGGGTGAGTTTCCAGTAGAGTCTGTTTATGTGAACGGCAAATGGAAATACCCGGCAGGAGCTTTTCATGGTGCAGCAGGAGAGCCTTGTTAATCTGATAGGAGGAGATTACAAATGAAAACGGTAAAAGAAATAACACAGGAAACCGTAGATTCTTTCATTGAAACGATGAGTTTGACAATCTTTTATGAAAAAGTGGCAGATGAATTGCAGACAACAGCACCAGAAGGTTATGGATTTGACTGCCGGAAGATAAGTATTTCAAATGAAATTCAGGAGCAGTGGATACAGCAGTTTGAGGAAAAGCTGGGAAAAGAACATCTTCCAGAATTATTCAGAATGTTGTTACTTGCTGGACCAAAGGTGGAACATCAACTGAAAGCAAACGAAATATCTGCTGAAGAGAATTGGATTTGTAAAATGAATTAAAGTCATTACTATCATTATGAAAAAAAGAGAACAGAAGGAGAAGTTTGATATGACAGATGAAGAAAGAATATTTTCCTGCCAACAGGAAATCCGAAGACTTAGGGGTGTTGTGCGGGAATATGAAGAAAAAAGAAGAGTGTTTCTTGAATGGCTGGAAGAGGAAAGTAAAATACCATCTGAAAACCAGGCTGGATTGAATGTGGTGAAACAGTATTTGGATACATGTTTATATTAAAAGGTCTTAAATAGAGATACCTTTTAGGCATTATTCTGACAGGCGGATATTTTGTAGTAGAAAGAAGAGGTAAATATGGAAAGATATGATGCAAGGAAAGAAACTTTTGAAGAAATAGAAATTTTTGATACTTTGGCACTTTTCTCTTCGGGAAGAATTCAAAGAGAAAGTGTACCAAAAGGCTTTTACTGTTATGAAGTGCGACATGATGATGAGTGTATGGGGATCCCATGTGAATTAAGTTCTCATGTTTTGGTAAATTTTTGGGGAACAGTAATATCTAAAGTATCGCTCATTAATAATGGAGAAGATAGGAGATATATAGGAACTGATGACTGGGGATATACGGAAAATACTGAAATACAACTGAAATCATGGCTTGGGTACAACATGTAAACTTAAAATATCAGGCAAGTTAATAAGGCGCAAGGCTGTTTTGTTGAATTGCCATAAAACTACGTTTTATAGATACATTTGGGTTTGTTGTAGTAAATTTGATGTAAAATGATTGGTCTGGCAAATTGCTGGACCGTTTTTTTATTATTTATTTACAGAAAAAAGGAAATAAAGAACTTTTTATTTGTTAGAAACAACTTCGGGTAAATAGTTGTTTTTGTATGTCCGGTAATAGATTTTTTGTCTCTGTAACACAAAATGGGCTTACGAGAAATTATAGTATAAGACTCCTTTTGATAAAAAATATAAAACGAGAAACTTGGAAAGGAGGACAAGTGGAAAATAAAACAGTAAAAAAAGTCTATGAGGTAGAAGAAATACAAAATATTTTGGGAATCAGCAGAAGTGCCGCATATGAACTGATTAGAGAAACCTATAAAATGCAGCATCCTTTTAAAGTCTTGAAAATAGGAAATCTATATAGAGTTCCTAAAGTACCTTTTGATAATTGGTTGAACGGAGAGACAGAATGATCTTTAGCCGGACATACGTTTCTGTTGACGTAAATTTTATCATTTTGATAAGGTTTCATTGAGGTATTTAAGTCATCACATGAGGAGGCTTATATATGAACAACGATATTATAGGAAAAGAGGTTGTGTTTTATGAAAATAATACATGGAATCATATTATAAAAGAAATCAATCTTTATACTTATACAATAGAATATGGAATAAAAAGCGGTTTTTCCGACAAAGAGCAGGCTGAACAAAGTTATTTTTTCTTCAATGAGAAGTTTCAAAAAGATATAGAGCGAATAAAAAGACTAACCAATATTCAATATACTTTTACGGAATATCTGGATTTTTGGATGAAAAACTTATATTTGCCATATAGTGATAGTTCTGCCAAAGTTGGCTATTCATGGACCATCTATCAAATCATTTTACCTAAAGTAAAACGAGATGTTTTATTAGGCATGGTTACCACGAAGTTTTTAGATGACCTGATTGATGAATGTGATGGATATTCAAAATGCTCTGCTGCCATGGCTTATAAAGTCATTCATTTGGCATTAACTGATGCATTAAATGACGGATATTTAAAAAATGATCCACTACCAGGAGTTAAAAAACGATATTGGAATTCCCCTAAAATTACGATTCTAACCAAGGAACAAGTTAAGATCTTTCTTGCTGCAGCAAAGGAATACCATTCTATCTATTTAGAGGTGTTGTTAGCACTATTTTGCGGTCTTAGAAAAGGGGAAATAATGGGATTAAAATACAAAGATTTTGATTTTTTGCAACACACAGTATCCATAAATCGGCAAATAACACGTGATTACGATGTAGTTATTGAAGAGGATCGTACATTCAAAATCGCTACCCAAAGATTATCCACAAAACCGCCAAAATCTTATAGCAGCTATCGAACATTGATAATTTCAGCTTTTATTTTTGATGAATTGGAAATAAGGAAAAAGGAAAATGAAGAAATTCTCAAACTTACAGAAAATCATGAATGGGCTGAATATATCTGTCTTGGAGTAAAAGGAAATATAAAGTCAGATGGAACTTACACTGAAGCAATAAAAAGAATTTGCAAACGCAATGGACTTCCACACATTACAATGCATGGGCTTCGTCATATGTTTGCTACGATACTGATTGAGCAGGGTGTTTCATTGGAAAAGATATCAAAATTAATGGGACATAAAAGTGTAGCTACAACATTTGAAATCTATTGTGGAATCATGGAAGCGAAGAAAGAAATAGCAAAAACTATTGATTCTGTAATGGATCCGGCAATTGGTGCAGTCAAAGTTCGCAGCAAAGGAGGGATAGTATGCATGTAAAACCTATCATAAAACCTCCGGTCAGTGAAACTTTCTTCTACGGTAAAATTATTTCATGGAAATTCAGTGATAGTGTAACTTATGTCAAAGCTCGGAAAAAATACTGTTTTCGTTTTGAAATTGTTTTTGAATCGGGAAAAGTTTGTCCAATGCAAAGAGGGGGATTTGTTTCTAAAACAGAAGCGATAAAAGCAATAGAAAATACAATCAAACAACTTCACGAAAAAACATTTGTGCCATTTGAATATACAGCCAGAGAATTTTTTGATTATTGGCTTTACTATTATATGATTGATGAAGCTGATATTGCTTATAACACCTATACGGCATATCGGAATATCATATATAATTATTTTCTGGTAGTCTGGGGGGATAAAAAAATCACAGCTATACAAAGAGATGATTTGATTGCAGCGCTCGATAGCATCCCCTACGACTCCATATTGAGAAGTGCATATGGCGTTATTGGTGGATCATTTCAATACGCATTGGAAAATCATATTATCTATTTGAATCCTGTAAAATCTGCAATAAAAGTAAAACGAAAAACAGAGAAAAAATGTGAAATAGAGAATAATAAGAAGGCAGAACATGTTGATCAACCTCCAGTTTTACCGGCAGTATATGCACTTCAGCAGGTTACGATAATGTTATACCTATGCAAACAAGAAGAACCTAAAATTTTTATAGCATTATTATTAGCACTGACAGCCGGCTTACGCATATCAGAAATTATTGCAATAAAATACGAAGATATTGATTTCGGTAATCATGAAATTTATATTGAACGTCAGTTAGGAAGAAGCACAAAAAATGAAGGATTGGAAGATGGTAAACTTCTTACCCAGGAACTACGGACAAAAACCAGAAACAGTGTCCGAGGAACCCCGCTGGCTGACTTTGTTATTGATGAAATTATACTTCAAAGACAAAAATATGAAGAATTACGTGCAAATATCCCAGATTTTCATGACTATGGATATCTGTGTTGTCAGGACGATGGCAAACCATACCATCGGGGTTTTGCTCAGAAGGCATATACAAGGTTAATGGAAAAATGTGGTTTTACAAAAATACCTTGGAGAAAACTACGCAATACATACGCAACAATTCTGGCGGAATTTGAAATAAGCATGAAGGCTATTGCTGCAAGCTTAGGGTATTATTCAGCCGATTTTACCCAAGAAATATATGTTAATACGGAAAGAGTTGTATACAATGCCGACTGCGAAATAATCGCCTTTGCTCTAGAGGTTTTGCCTAAGAATAACGCCGCACAATTGATTCCGCTTGACGAAAGATATTTGCTTGAAGTTCTTCCCTAAAATGTATATAATGGTGTAGATTGGATGAGTCAATCACATAGCAGATGCTTCTGTAATGTTGTATCGTGTTGTATAATTATGCATGGTGTTTTCCAGTGATAAATAGTAAGGGAAATATGAGAAAAATGACCAAACCGGATTTTTGAGCGAAAAACACATAAAATCAGTAAAATTTACATACGAAAAACAACATAAAAAATATCGATTTTTCACCTTGAAAAGTCAAAAACAGGTTCGAAAGAATTTGTGAAATATATACAAAAACAGAAAGGAAATATATGAGAAAACTTGCATTAAATGATGAAATATTACTAAAAATCGAGAAACCCGCCCGGTATATCGGGAATGAAGTCAATAGTGTCATGAAAGACCCGGAAAAAGTGGATATTAGGTTCGCTATGTGTTTTCCGGATGTCTATGAGATTGGAATGTCACATCTCGGAATCCAGATTTTATATGATATGTTCAACCAAAGAGAAGATGTCTGGTGTGAACGGGTTTATTCTCCGTGGCTGGATCTGCACAAGATCATGAAAGAAGAACAGATTCCGCTCTTTGCACTGGAATCCCAGGATCCAATCCGTGATTTTGATTTTCTTGGAATCACGATCCAGTACGAAATGTGCTACACCAACATTCTGCAGATTCTGGATTTAAGCCGGATTCCGATCCACAGCCGTGACCGTGGTGAGACAGATCCAATCGTTATCGGAGGAGGTCCATGTACGTATAATCCGGAACCGCTGGCGGAATTTTTTGATATTTTCTATATCGGAGAAGGGGAGACTGTCTACGACGAACTGCTGGATGCCTATAAAGAGTATCGGGCAGCAGGAAAGAGCCGTCTGGAATTTTTGGAGCGTGCCGCACAGATCGAAGGATTGTATGTGCCGATGTTTTACGATGCCGCATACCATGAAGACGGAACGCTTGCTTCCTTTACACCGAACAACGAACATGCACCGTCTGTGATCAAAAAACAAATGGTACTGGATGTAACCGAAGCACCGTATCCACAGGCTCCAGTCGTTCCTTTCATCAAAGCAACACAGGATCGTGTCGTTTTGGAAATTCAGAGAGGATGTATCCGCGGATGCCGTTTCTGTCAGGCAGGTATGCTGTATCGTCCAACCAGAGAGCGCAATGTGGAGCGCTTGAAGCAATACGCCAAAGCGATGCTGGAAAACACCGGACACGAAGAGATTTCTTTAAGCTCCTTAAGCTCCAGTGATTATTCCGAATTAAAAGAGCTCGTCACCTTCCTGATCGATGAATTTAAAGGAGAGGGAATCAATATTTCCCTTCCGTCGCTCAGAATTGACGCGTTCTCTCTGGATGTTATGAGTAAAGTACAGGATATCAAAAAAAGCAGCCTTACCTTTGCTCCCGAAGCCGGCTCCCAGAGAATGCGTGATGTGATCAACAAAGGACTGACCGAAGAAATTATTTTAGAAGGAGCCGGACAGGCCTTTGAAGGCGGATGGAACAAGGTAAAACTGTACTTTATGCTGGGACTGCCGACAGAAACAGAAGAAGATATGAAGGCCATCGCCCATCTGGCAGAAAAGGTTGCAAGAAGATATTATGAGATTCCGAAAGAGCAGCGCAACGGAAAATGTCAGATCACGGCCAGTTCTTCGTTCTTCATTCCAAAACCGTTCACCCCGTTCCAGTGGGCACAGATGTTTCCAAGTGAAGAATACATTCGCCGTGCAACGATTGTAAAGCATGAATTCTTACAGCAGTTGAACAAAAAGAGTTTGAAATATAACTGGCACGAGGCAGATGTCACGGTGCTGGAGGGTGTATTTGCCCGCGGGGACCGCAAGGTCGGAAAAGTGATTGAAGAAGCATACCGTCTGGGATGTCTGTATGATTCCTGGAGCGAAAGCTTTGACAATGAAAAATGGATGCAGGCATTTGCAAATACCGGAGTGGATATTGAGTTTTACACCATGCGGGAACGCTCCATGGATGAGCTTTTCCCATGGGATTTCATCGATATCGGCGTGACCAAAAACTTCCTGAAAAAAGAATGGGAGAGGGCAATGAACGCACATATTACTCCAAACTGCAGAATGCAGTGTTCCGGATGTGGTGCGGCAAAATTTGGAGGAGGTGTCTGTTTTGAAGGCAAGAATTAAATTTAAAAAATACGGTGCACTGCGCTTTATCGGACATCTGGATGTTATGCGCTTCTTCCAGAAGGCAATCCGCAGAGCACACATTCCGATCGCTTATACCGGAGGCTACAGTCCTCATATGATTATGTCCTTTGCAAATCCGCTGGGAATCGGGATTACAAGCGAGGGCGAATATTTTGATATTGAACTGAAAGAGTCCATTTCCAGTGCTGAAGCGGTGTCCCGTTTAAATGCCGTTATGGTAGAGGGAATCGAAGTTTTAAGCTTCCGCCAGATCGCAGAGAAAAAGAAGATGACCGGAATGGCGATTGTCGCGGCAGCAGACTATCTTCTGGATCTTGTGCCGGAAACACTGCCGGATGACTGGGAAACACAGGTGGATGCCTTTCTCTCGCAGTCTGAGATCCGCATCTTAAAACAGACAAAACGCAGCGAAAAAGAAGTGGACATCAAACCTTTGATCTACCGGATGGAAGTGCAGGATCACAAGCTTTTTATGCAGCTCGCTGCCGGAAGTGTGGAGAATTTAAAACCGGGACTTGTCATGGAAGCATTCTGCCGGTTTTTAGATGCAGATGCCACACAGTTAAAATTTGCACTGTGCCGTCTGGAAATGTATGCTGATTCCGGGGATGAGAACGCACGAAATCTGGTAACCTTAGAATCTCTCGGCACAGTAATCGAATAAATCCTGCTGTGTTCAGACAGTACAAAAAAGAGAGGTATCATACAAATGGCAGTACGAAAAATTTTAATGCTGAAAAAAGAGGAGAAGATCTGGACCTTTCTTCTTGAAGATGATGTAATCGTAGAGATCCACTGCAGTCTTCCGGACTCTGATCAGCACAGACAACCTGTACTCGGAGATATTTACATCGGAAAAGTAAAAAATATCGCCGCGAATATAGGAGCCGCTTTTATCGAGATTGCTCCGGGAAAAGAGTGCTACTACGACCTAAGTCAGGCGCCTCAGGCGATCTTTACCCATAAAATCGGAAAAAAACCGCTTTGTATCGGAGACGAGCTGGTCGTTCAGATCAGCCGGGAAGCAGTCAAGACAAAAGCGCCGACTGTCAGCAGCAATATCAATTTTACCGGGCGGTATGCAGTACTGACAACCGGAAATACCAGGATCGGTACTTCCGGGAAGCTTCCCCGTTCTCTTCGGGATACGTACAAAGAAAAACTGAGTTATCTCAAAAATGAGGACTACGGGCTGATCATTCGTACGAATGCAAAGGACGTTCCCTTTGAAACGATACTTGAGGAGATTCAGAAACTGGAGAATGCCTGTGTCAAGTTAAAAGAAACTGCTCCGTTTCGGACTTGCTTTTCCTGTCTGCAGGAGGCCCCTCCGTCTTATATTACAGATTTGAAAAATGTATACGCAGACGGATTGTCAGCAATCATTACCGATGATCCCAGGCTGTATCAGCAGATTCACGGATTTTTGCAGGCAGAGCAGCCGGAAGATCTCTCCAAACTTCAGTTTTATGAGGAACAGCTTCTGCCGCTTTCCAAACTTTACAGTACCGACATTGCCGTGGAACGCGCACTCAAAGAATACGTCTGGCTGAAAAACGGCGCTTATCTTGTCATTCAGCCGACAGAAGCACTGACCGTGGTAGATGTCAATTCCGGAAAATATTCTGCGAAGACAAAAAAGAAAAGTGCGGAAACGTATTTAAAGATCAATCTGGAAGCGGCAAAGGAAACAGCACGGCAGATCCGCCTGCGCAATATTTCCGGAATTATCCTGATTGACTTTATCAACATGGATGATCCGGACATGATGCAGGAGCTGTTAAAACAATTCCGTCGTTTTCTTGGAGAAGACCCGATTCAGACGTCCGTTGTGGATGTCACAGCACTCCAGTTAGTAGAAGTAACCCGTAAAAAAGTACGGCGTCCGCTTCACGAATGCGTCCGTGACAAAGCCGAAAAATCACCAGAAAGAAGTGAACACGTTGAGTAAAAAAGAATTAAAAACAAACGCCATGCGCATTTTGGACCGCAGCAAGATTTCCTACGAATACCAGACTTATGAATGTGACAATTTTACCGATGGAATCAGTACAGCCGACACACTGGGGCTGCCTCATGAACGGGTGTATAAAACCTTGGTCACAACCGGAAAGAGCGGTTCTCATTATGTGTTTGTCATCCCCATTGAAGCAGAGCTGGATCTGAAAAAAGCAGCCCGGGCAGTAGGAGAAAAGTCTGTGGAAATGCTCCCTGTCAGAGAGATCACAACTGTGACCGGGTATGTACGGGGCGGCTGTACCGCGATCGGTATGAAAAAAGCATTTCCGACAACCATTCAGGAGAACGCACAAACGCTGGATTATATCTATGTCAGCGGCGGAAAGCTTGGAATGCAGCTGAAGCTTTCTCCGGATGACTTAAAGAACGTGACACAGGCACAATATGCTGATGTTACTTTTTAACATTTCGGAGTACACTCGGTTTTTTTAAATCTATGATTTACAATCCTGAAAATACCCTGTATAATAGGAAAGCGAAATGATAGAGCGTGCGTTTTACAAACATCTATGCATCTAATTTGAAATAATATATAGTTGGAGGAAAGAAGATGAAGAAAGTAGTAAAATTCGGTGGAAGTTCTCTCGCTAGTGCCGAACAATTCAAAAAAGTAGGAGATATCATCCGGGCAGACAAGTCCAGACGCTATGTAGTACCTTCTGCTCCGGGAAAACGCAGTTCCAGCGACACAAAGGTCACAGATATGCTTTACAGCTGCTACAATCTTGCGATCCGTGAAAAGAAATTCACAAGCCTTCTGGATGAGATCCATGCAAGATATAACGAAATCATCGACGGTCTTAATCTGGAACTTTCACTGGATCATGAATTCGATATGATCCGTGAAAATTTTGGCAAAAAAATCGGAAGAGATTATGCTGCATCCCGGGGAGAATATTTAAATGGTATCATTATGGCAAATTATCTGGGATTTTGTTTTATCGATGCAGCTGAAGTGATCCGCTTTCATGAAGACGGCAGTCTGGATGACGAGAAAACAAACGAATTGCTCTCTCTTCGTCTTGAAGGGGAAGAATTTGCTGTCATCCCTGGATTCTACGGTGCGAAAGAAGACGGAACCATTGTCACATTTTCCCGCGGCGGTTCTGATATCACAGGCTCTCTGGTTGCCCGTGCAGCTATGGCTGACCTGTATGAAAACTGGACCGATGTATCCGGATTTCTGATCGCAGATCCACGCATTGTTACAAATCCAAAATCCATCGAGACGATCACCTACCGTGAACTTCGTGAACTTTCTTATATGGGGGCAACTGTACTTCATGAGGATGCGATCTTCCCTGTCCGTAAAGTCGGCATCCCGATCAATATCCGCAACACCAATGCTCCACAGGACAAGGGCACACTGATCGTAGAGAGTACCTGCAGACAGCCAAAATATACCATTACCGGAATTGCCGGGACAGATGGATTTGCTGCCGTGACCATTGAAAAAGCAATGATGAACTCCGAGATCGGATTCTGCCGCAAGGTACTGGAAGAGTTTGATAAAAACGGTATTTCCATCGAGCATATGCCTTCCGGCATCGATACAATGACAATTTTTGTACATAAAGATGAGTTCGAAGAGAAAGAACAGCAGGTACTGGCCGGAATCCATAAAGCTGTGAATCCGGACCACATTGAACTGGAGTCTGATCTTGCTCTGATCGCCATCGTCGGAAGAGGAATGCGTTCCACACGCGGCACTGCCGGAAGAATTTTCTCCGCCCTTGCCCATGCCCATATCAATGTCAAGATGATCGACCAGGGATCCAGCGAGCTGAATATCATTGTCGGTGTAAGACACGATGACTTCAAAAACGCCATCCGTGCACTGTACCAGATTTTTGTAGAAACACAGATTTAAAGACAGAGGTGACACGATGAACATTTTGTTCTTTTTACATCCAAAACAGGAGGTTGCATATGTCTATGATGACTGCACACTCCGTCAGGTTCTGGAGACAATGGAACATCACAAATATGCTTCAATCCCCATGCTGAACCGTCAGGGAGAGTATGTTGGAACGATTACAGAAGGTGATCTGCTCTGGGGCATGAAAAAATATACCAATCTGAATCTGAAAGAAGCAGAACATATCTTTATTCATGATTTTGAGCGAAAAGCAGATTATATCGCAGTGGCTGCAGATTCCGATATGAAAGATCTGATCAGCCGGGCAATGAGCCAGAATTTTGTTCCCGTCGTAGATGACCAGAACAAATTTATCGGTATTATCACAAGGCGCAGCATCATCGAATATTGCTATGACAAATTGAATGAATGCGACAAATAATACATATTTTTAAAATATTTTTCTGCTTCCTATTGACTTATATGGAATATGCGTGCTATACTAACACGGTATGCCGCACAGCGAGGTTTTCAAGTTCTGATTCAGACACCGAAGCTGGCGAGTAATGATAATAGGAGGTGCCATATGTACGCAATTATAGCAACAGGTGGTAAACAGTACAAAGTAGCAGAAGGCGATATCATTAAAGTAGAAAAACTTGGTGTAGAAGCTGGAGAGACTTATACATTTGACCAGGTGCTGGCAGTAAGCAATGACAAATTAGTTGTTGGAGAGCCTACAGTAGCAGGTGCAACAGTTACAGCTTCTGTAATCGGTGACGGAAAAGCTAAAAAAGTGATCGTTTACAAGTATAAGAGAAAAACTGGATACCATAAGAAAAATGGTCACAGACAGCAGTACACAGCAGTTAAGATTGAAAAAATCAACGCTTAATCTGTCATATGATCAAGGTAACCGTTTATAAGACAGTAAATCATGACTATGCAGGTCTGGACGTACTCGGACATGCAGGGTATTCGGAAGCGGGAAGTGATGTGGTCTGTGCGGCAGTGTCTGTACTGGTCATCAACACACTTAATTCGATTGAACGTTTTACATCAGATAAGATTTCTCTTGTTTCTGATGAAGAGACCGGGATGATTGAATTTCGGTTTATCCGAAAACCTTCTCATGATGCCAAGCTGCTGTTCAAATCTATGGTTCTTGGATTACAGGAGATAGAAGAAGACAGCGAATATGAACCATACATTGATATCATTTTCAAGGAGGTGTAACAACCATGATGAAATTAAACCTTCAGTATTTTGCTCATAAAAAAGGAGTTGGTTCCACACGAAACGGACGTGACTCTGAAGCTAAGAGATTAGGTGCAAAGAGAGCTGACGGACAGTTCGTAAAAGCCGGAAATATCCTTTACAGACAGCGCGGAACAAAGATTCACCCAGGTGTGAACGTAGGACGCGGAGGAGATGACACATTGTTCGCATTAGTTGACGGTGTTGTCAGATTCGAAAGAAAAGGAAGAGACAAAAAACAGGTTTCTATCTATCCGGTAGCTGAATAATTACCGTGAGAAAGCCTCAGACTTCTTAGTCTGAGGCTTCTTTTTCGTAAAACACCACACACATTTTGGTGCCAAAACAATTGATTCTAATTTTTGAAGAGGAAAAAACAATGTTTGCAGACAGAGCGAAAATATTCATCCGTTCCGGCAAAGGCGGGGACGGACACTGCAGCTTCCGCCGGGAACTTTACGTGCCAAACGGAGGTCCGGACGGCGGAGACGGCGGAAGAGGCGGTGATCTGATTTTTGAAGTAGATGAAGGACTCAACACACTGGTTGATTACCGTCACAAACGAAAATATGCTGCCGGAGATGGAGAAGAAGGCGGCAAGAGAAAATGCCACGGAAAGGACGGCAAAGATCTGGTTCTTCGTGTTCCGGAAGGGACCGTGATCAAAGAATCCAAGACCGGAAAAGTCATTGCAGATATGTCAGGAGACAACCGCAGACAGATCGTGTTAAAAGGCGGAAAAGGCGGACTTGGAAATCAGCATTTTGCAACTGCTACTATGCAGGTTCCGAAATACGCGCAGCCTGGACAGCCTGCCATGGAACTGGAAGTCAATCTGGAACTGAAAGTCATTGCTGACGTCGGATTGATCGGATTTCCAAATGTCGGAAAATCCACCTTCCTTTCCAGAGTCACAAATGCACAGCCGAAGATTGCCAACTACCACTTCACAACACTGAATCCAAATCTTGGAGTGGTAGACCTGGAGGGAGCAAAGGGATTTGTCGTTGCCGATATCCCGGGACTGATCGAAGGAGCTTCCGAGGGTGTCGGACTTGGACATGAATTTTTACGTCACATTGAGCGGACAAAAATGATGATCCATGTCGTAGACGCAGCCGGAACAGAAGGACGTGATCCGGTAGATGACATCTATAAGATCAACGCTGAACTTCAGGCCTACAATCCTGAAATTGCAAAACGCCCGCAGGTGATCGCAGCAAATAAAACAGATCTGATCTACAGTGAAGATGACGATCCGATTCAGCGCCTGAAGGAGGAGTTTGAGCCACAGGGCATCAAAGTATTCCCAATCTCCGGAGTATCCGGACAGGGCTTAAAAGAACTGCTCTACTATGTAAGTGAACAGATTCAGACTATGGATGCACCTCCGATCGTATTTGAACAGGAATTCTTCCCGGAGGACGAGCTGATTTATGAAGAGCTTCCTTACACAGTAGAAAAAGAAAAAGATGTCTATGTGGTAGAAGGTCCGAAAATTGAAAAGATGCTTGGTTACACCAATCTGGATTCCGAAAAGGGATTCGCTTTCTTCCAGAAATTCTTAAAAGAAACCGGTATTCTGGACAAATTGGAAGAAGCAGGTATTCAGGAAGGCGATACCGTGAAAATGTACGGCCTGCAGTTTGATTACTATAAATAAATTTCATATATTTTAACAGGAGATTGAATATCATGACAACAAAACAGAGAGCCTATTTAAAAAGTCTTGCCATGACCATGGATCCGATCTTTCAGATTGGAAAATCCAGCATGACTCCAAGCCTTACACAGGCGATCAGCGAGGCTTTGGATGCACGTGAACTGATCAAGATCAGTGTATTGCAGAACTGTGCGGATGATCCGAGAGCTTTGGCAGAAATGGTGGCTGAGCGCACCCGTTCTCAGGTCGTACAGGTCATCGGCAAAAAAATTGTATTGTACAAAGAAGGAAAAGACGATAAGAAAAAAATCGTACTTCCGTAGGAGATTTCTATGAGAATCGGAATTATGGGCGGAACCTTTGACCCGATTCATATCGGACATCTGCTGCTTGGTGAATTTGCCTATGAGCAGTTCCATCTGGATGAAGTCTGGTTTCTGCCCAACGGAAATCCGCCTCACAAAGAAGTGGAAGATACAGAAGAAGCGCTTGCACACCGGGTTGAAATGGTGCGGCTTGCTGTGAGAGAAAACCCGCATTTTCAACTTTCCCTTCACGAGGCAAAAAAAGACTGTCATTCTTACACGTATAAAACTCTGCAGGAATTTCATGCGCTGTATCCTGAGAATGAATATTTCTTTATTCTTGGAGCGGATTCTCTCTTTTCCATCGAACAATGGAAATATTTCAAAGAGATTTTTCCATCCTGTACCATTCTGGCAGCAATGCGGGATGATAAAGATTCTTTTGATATGCAGCGTCAGATTCAGTATCTGGAAACGAATTACCAGGCAAAGATCGAACTTTTACAGGCACCGCTTCTGGAGATTTCATCGACAACGATCCGAAATCGTGCTGCCCAAAATCGTTCGATCCGCTATATGGTTCCGGATTCTGTTGCAGATTATATTCAAAAACTGCAATTATATACCAAAAGAGAAGAGGAGAGGTCATGACAACTGAATTAACTGCCATCCGCAAAAAGCTTGAAAAGAAGCTGAAAGAAGAACGTTATATCCACACTCTCGGCGTCATGTACACCGCTGCTTCCATGGCTATGCGCCATGGAGCGGATGTCCAAAAAGCCATGACTGCCGGTCTTTTGCATGATTGTGGAAAATATTGCGACGTCAATGAACAGATCCTGCTCTGCAGGAAGCATCACATTAAACTGTCAGATGCCGAACTGGAGGTTCCTGCGCTGATCCATGCCAGATTGGGTGCCTATTTTGCAGAATACGAATACGGCATCACAGATTCGGAGATCCTGGATGCGATCACCTATCACACAACCGGGCGTCCGGCCATGACCATGATTGAAAAAATCGTCTATCTGGCAGATTATATCGAACCCGGAAGAAAAAAGATTCCGGGGCTGGCCGAAGTGCGAACTGCCGCATTTGATGACATCGACACCGCTGTCTGCATGACAGCAGAATCAACTCTGGCATTCTTAAAAAGAGCCGGAAGAAAAGTAGATCCTATGACAGAAAAAACCTGTCAGTATTATAAAAATAAAGCCGCAATATCCCTGTAAAGGGATATCGGACAATCCGGAAAGGAGAACAAATTATGGAACAGTCAAAACTTATGGCACGTCTTGCTTATCAGGCACTGGACGATAAAAAAGGCGAGGATATCCAGGTAATTGATATCTCTCAGGTTTCCGTCCTTGCAGATTATTTTATCATTGCAAACGGAAACAGTGAAAGCCAGGTACGTGCACTGGTAGACAACGTGGAAGAAGAACTTTCAAAAGCCGGATATGAAATGAAACAGAGAGAAGGATATGGCTCCGGAAACTGGGTGCTGATGGATTTCGGCGAGATCATCGTCCATGTTTTCGACAAAGAAAACCGTCTGTTTTATGATCTGGAACGTATCTGGAGAGACGGAAAGCATGTAGATTTTTCTGAGTTGTAAAAAGAATAGAAGATCAGTAAAAAAGCGGGAATCAGTCTGATGTAAGCGTCGTCTGATTCCCGCTTTTATAATAATGTATCCGCCTACCGGAAGAAGCGAAATACTCCAATGACTTTTCCGATAATGGAAACATCTTTTACGATGATGGGATCCATAAAATCATTCTCCGGCTGAAGGCGGATGATTCCTTCTTCCCGATAGAAGGTCTTCACAGTCGCACCATCCTCAATCAATGCAACCACCATATCTCCATTTTCTGCAGTATGTTCTTCCTGAACAAGAACCATATCTCCATCCAGAATGCCTGCATTGACCATGCTTTCTCCTTTTACCTCCAGAAGAAACGTCTGCTTATTTGGCATCATCTCTACCGGTATCGGGAAGTAGTTCTCAATATTCTCCTGTGCCAGAAGCGGCTCCCCGGCAGCCACACGCCCGATCAGAGGGACATTGACAACCTCTCTTCTGAGCAGATTAAATTCATCGTCCAGAATCTCAATCGCTCTTGGCTTCGTAGGATCTCTGTGGATATACCCGTTTCTCTCCAGTGTCTCCAGATGAGAATGTACGGAAGACGTGGACTTCAGATTCACTGCCTCACAAATCTCACGTACTGCCGGCGGAAACCCGCGTTCTAATATCTGTGATTTGATATATTCTAAAATCTCTCTCTGCTTATCTGTAATCGTTCCTTTTGACATAATAACCCTCCTGCAAGTTCTTTCCGACTCATTATTTAGTTTATTTTATCATAGCACACTGCAAAAATCAAACATTTGTTTGGAAACTATGTTCGATTTCTATATTTTCTTATGATTTTTTGTTTTCTGCTTGACCATCGTCTTACTCTATAGTTTATTGTAGATAAGGTGACTGAAACAGACATACTTTTTTAGGAGGTAATCTACTTATGCAACTTATTCTTCACTACCTGAAGCGATACAAGAAGCTGTTTGTTTTAAATATTATTTCCGTATTCGGATTTGCACTTGTAGAGCTTGGCATTCCGACGATCGTATCTGAAATGATCGATAATGGGATCATGCATCAGGACAAACAGTATTTAATCCGCATGGGAATCGTGATCGTAGTGATTTCTTTGATCGGTGTATCCGGAACGATCCTGCTTGGATACTGCTGTGCCAAAATTTCCACATCTGTAACACGGGATATCAGAGAAGATGTATTTCAGAAAGTACAGACATTCTCACACAATGAGATGAATCAGTTTGGTATCGCTTCTTTGATCACCCGGACAAACAATGATGCATTTCAAATCATGACGTTTTTAAATGTGATTTTACGGACCGCACTTTTAACACCGATCATGATCATTGTCAGCTTCACTCTGACGATCCGTTCCTCTTTGAATCTCTCTTTAATCATTGCATCCACCGTCCCTGTAATCATCCTGGGCGTTGTGATCGTAGGAAAAATATCGGGACCGCTCAGTGACAGACAACAGAATTCTCTGGATCGTATCAATCGCATCTTCCGTGAAAATCTCACCGGAATCCGTGTGATTCGCTCTTTTAACAATGATGGCTACGAATCCGAACGCTTTGACAGTGAAAACAGCTACTTCATGAAACAGTCTCAAAATCTGTTCAAGCTGATGTCTTCCACAGAACCGGTCTTTTTCCTTTTGATGAATCTGGCCGCTTTGTGTATCTATCTGACAGCAGCAAACATGATCGATGCACAGACTCTGCAGGTCGGAAAGCTGGTGGCTTTCATGGAATATCTGTTTCATGCTATGTTTTCTGTCATGCTTTTCTGTATGGTTTTTATGCTGTATCCGAGAGCCAGCATCTCTGCAAAGCGAATTATGGCCGTATTGAATACAGAAACTTCAATTGAAAATCATCCCGGGAATGCTCAGACAGATTCTGGGTCCGGTGAACACAGCGTGATCTTCGAGCATGTGGATTTCGTTTACCCGGATGGAGAGGAAGCTGTACTGAAAGATATTTCTTTTTCCGCAAAAAGCGGAGAGACCGTTGCCTTTATCGGAAGCACAGGTTCCGGAAAAAGCTCCCTGATCCAGCTAATTCCAAGATTTTATGACCGCGCTTCTGGAAATATTTACATTGACGGTCAAAAAATCGAAGATCTGGATATCAATGCTCTTCGAAGTAAAATCGGATTTGTTCCGCAGAAAGCACACCTGTTTTCCGGAACAATCGAAGAAAATATCCGCTTTGGAAAACCGGATGCCACAATGGATGAAATCATTCATGCCGCAAAGATTGCCCAGGCATATGATTTTATTATGGAAAAACCACATCAGTTCCAGGAACAGATCGTTGAAGGAGCAACCAATGTCTCCGGCGGTCAGAAACAGCGTCTGTCGATCGCCCGTGCTTTGATCCGAAAGCCGGAGATCTACATCTATGACGATTCCTTTTCTGCTCTGGATTTTAAGACAGATGCCCGACTTAGAAAAGCTCTGAAACCGGAGATTAAAAACGCCATCGTCTTTCTTGTGGCACAACGGGTTTCTACGATTCTGGACGCAGATAAGATCGTAGTTCTGGATGAAGGCAAAATTGCCGGAATCGGAACTCACAGGGAGCTGCTTGCATCCTGTCCGATTTATTACGAAATTGCAGCTTCCCAGCTGAGCAAGGAGGAATTGACTTATGCCTGAGAATAAACTGACCTTTCGAAACTGTATCCGTGAACTGCTCGGGTTCGTCCGTCCATACCGTATCAGGTTGTCGATCGCACTGTTTATGATCATAGTGACCAATCTGACATTTGCCCTGAATCCTATGATGGAAGGAAAGATCACCACGCAGCTTGCCAGTGACGGTGCGAAAATCCTGCAGGGAGTCCCGGGAGCGCACGTTCAATTTTCAATCCTGTTCCGTTTTATGGGGATTCTGTTGTGTCTGTACATCCTAAAGACAATCTCACAGCTGATTACATCAGTTTTCCTCACAGACGCCATTCAGAAAACTATGCATGACATCCGCAATGCACTGCAGAAAAAAATCCAGCGTCTCCCGGTCAAATATTTTGATGACCACGCATTTGGAGATATTTTAAGCAGTGTTACAAACGACGTCGATACACTGAGTAATGCACTCCAGCAAACGCTTTCCCGCGTATTTGCAGCAATCCTCACCTTCCTGTTTGTCATCTTCATGATGTTTTCCATCAATGTCTGGATGGCACTGACAGCACTTTTGATTATTCCTCTGACCATACTGATCACATTTAGATTTGTAAAACGTTCACAAAAACTGTTTGATCTGCAGCAGGAGATGGTAGGAGAGTTGAACGGAACGATTACAGAATTATACGGCGGATTTAACGAAATTCTCCTTTTCAACCGACAGAAAGATTCCTGCAACAGATTTTCTGCAGTCAATCAAAAGATGGCAGATGCCGCATTTAAGGCTCAGTTCCTTTCTTCCTTGATTTCGCCGTTTGTATCCCTCGTCACCTATCTGACGATTGGAAGCATTGCCGTCATGGGAAGCTTTTTTGTCATAAACGGTTCTGTCACCGTCGGGAATCTGCAGGCATTTATCCGTTATATCTGGCAGATCAATGATCCGTTATCCCAGGTATCTCAGCTGTCTTCCCAGGTACAGTCCGCCTATGCTGCCATGAACCGGATTTTTACGCTGTTAAATGAAACAGAAGAGGTACAAAAAGGCAGTGTTAAGATCGATGTCTCCCAAATTCAGGGAAACGTAACATTTGACCACGTGCAGTTTGGTTACACAGATGAACTTTTGATGAAAGATGTCAGCTTCCAGGTACAGTCCGGACAAATGGTTGCGATTGTCGGGCCTACCGGTGCTGGAAAGACCACGCTGATGAATCTGCTGCTTCGTTTCTACGATGTGAACGGCGGGTCCATCAAAATTGACGGAATTGATATCCGGGACATGGACCGAAGTGATCTTCGCAGCCTGTTTTCTCTCGTTCTTCAGGATACCTGGCTGTTTTCCGGCAGTATTTTTGAAAACATCCGTTACGGATCTTTGACTGCCCGAAAAGACGAAGTAGTTGACGCAGCAAAAATGGCAAATATCCACCATTATATTTCTACGCTGAGCCATGGCTATGACTCTATGATCAATGAAGAGTCCAACAATATTTCTCAAGGGGAAAAACAGCTTCTCACAATCGCAAGAGCTATTTTAAAAAACCCGAGGATTCTGATTCTCGACGAAGCTACATCAGCAGTCGATACCCGTCTGGAACGGATGCTCCAGGACGCAATGCAGAAAGTCATGGCAGGGCGAACCTCTTTTGTCATTGCCCACCGGCTTTCAACGATACGCAATGCCGACCTGATCCTGGTCGTAGATAACGGAAATATCATTGAGCAGGGAACGCATGAAGAACTCTTAAGAAAAAACGGTACCTATCAGAAGCTGTATCACTCCCAATTTGCAAACCGGGAAACCATAACAGCAGAAGAGTAGTCTTTCCAAAAAAACAGATAATAACCCAGTTGACAAACATACGTTCTGGTGATATACTTCTTTGTGTAGTCAGAACGTATGTTCTTTTTGTTTGTTTCATTATGTTCAGGGGGATTTTACAATGAGAAAAAAGAAAAAGATGTCAGCAGTTATTACACTTATTTTATTTTGCGGGTGCTTTTTATTTGGAAGCTTTCTGTCTTTTGCACAGAATTCAAGAACGGAAGAGCCTGTGCAATTCAAATGCTACAAAAGCATTGTAATCCAGGAGGGAGACTCTTTGTGGAGCCTTGCAGAACGCCATATAGACTCAGAATCTGAAACAGCTGTGAAAGAATACATCAAAGAATTGAAACAGATCAATCAGCTGGAATCTGAAACCATACAAACCGGAGAACATTTGATCATCCCGTATTACACAACAGAATTTCCACAATAATTGTTTTTATATCATACAGATATCATTTACACCCCATGTAATTGATATAAATTCACTCCAAAAAGGAATGCTGTCAGGCAGATAGAGCTTATCTGTACTGCAGCATTCCTTTTTTATAAAAGCATTGAAAGTATGAATCACATACTTTATAATATATCCGTTAAACAAAAAAGATCAAAACAGGAACAGAAAGAAGGTAAACAAATGTTAATAGAATGTCCGGCAAATACACGATTACAAGATTATCTCTTACAAAACGATATCCACATTTTGACGGCATGCGGCGGTCGCGGAAACTGTGCAAAATGCGTTGTCCGGATTGTAAAGGGACACGCCACAGTAAATACAATGGATCAAATATGGTTCTCGGAAGAGCAGCTTCTTGCCGGTTATCGGTTAGGTTGCCATGTATATGCAAAAGAACCGCTTACAGTAGAAATTCCAAATTAACTGCTCAAAACAGCAGTGTTTTCAGTCGTTTCAATCTATACGACAAATACTGATTTTTCCAAAAGATTAGCGTTTTTTAACAACTACTTCCAGAATGATCCTGTTTTGAACCTGTTGTGGGTTCTGCAATGGCCCTTCAAAGATATCATTGTTGCCTGTCTTTCAATATGCTATAATAACTTCATAAATAAAAAAGAACGAGGCGTTTTATTTTATGGAATCAAATCAGACAACTGAGCGAAAAACTTATCATGAACAAAAATATATTGACAATACGTTGCGTCTGCGGGAAATCTTAAAAACACTTCCGGCTTTTGCAAAAGATTATTTCCGTGCTGCAGAACCTACCACCTCTGCAAAAACAAGAATTTCTTATGCATATGATATCCGGGTATTCTTTCACTTTCTGATGGAAAACAATCCTGTATACAAGGATTATACCATCGATCAGTTTACCCCGCAGGATCTGGAGCAGCTCTCTCCTGTCGATATCGAAGAATATCAGGAATATTTAAAGGTTTACCAGAATCCGGAGGAAAAACAAATTACCAACACGGAAAAAGGACTTGCCAGAAAGATGTCTGCCCTGCGCAGCTTTTACGGCTACTATTTCAAGCATCAGATCATCGAGAAAAATCCAACACTGTTTGTCGATATGCCAAAGCTGCACGAAAAAGCGATCGTCCGTCTGGATACGGACGAGGTGGCTTCTCTTCTGGACTTTGTAGAACACGGTGGCGATGAGCTCACCGGACAGAAAAAAGTTTACTATGAAAAGACTAAAAACCGGGATCTGGCGATTATCACATTGCTCCTTGGTACCGGAATCCGTGTATCAGAATGTGTGGGGCTTGATATCCAGGATGTTGATTTTAAAAATAACGGGATTACGGTCGTCCGAAAAGGTGGAAATGAAATGGTCATCTATTTTGGCGAGGAAGTCGAACATGCCCTGAAACAATACTTGTATACAACACGGGAAGCTGCCACTCCTCTTCCGGGACATGAAAACGCACTGTTTTTATCCACGCAGCGCCGCCGTATGGGAGTCCAGGCAGTTGAAAATATGGTGAAAAAGTATGCCCGCCAGGTGACGCCAAATAAAAAAATCACCCCTCATAAACTGCGGAGTACTTATGGAACTACACTTTACAAAGAGACCGGTGACATCTATCTCGTCGCAGACGTACTCGGACACAAGGATGTCAATACAACCAAAAAACACTATGCAGCAATAGATGAGGAACGCCGACGCATGGCTGCAAAAGCTGTCACTTTGCGGGAACCCTAAGAGAATTGACAAAAGAAAGGATAAATCTTATGCAAAAAGAACGTACAATCGGAACAACAACTTTAAAAACTCCATATATCGGAATGGGTACCTGGGCAATTGGCTGAGGCACCTGGTGGGGCGAAAATGATGATGCACTCTCAATTCGCACCATCGAGGAAGCAATTGATCGGGGAATCGTATGGTTCGACACTGCTCCGGTCTACGGGATCGGACACAGTGAGAACGTAGTTGGCAAAGCCATAAAGCAAAATCGTTCCAGGATCCTGCTCTCTACCAAATGCGGGCTGGAATGGGATCATGAGACACCTTGCTTTCATAAAGTCATGGAAGGACGCAATGTTTACCGTGATCTTTCCGCCTCTGCGATTCGTAAAAATCTGGAAGACAGCCTTCGACGCCTGCAGACAGACTATATCGATATTTACTATACACACTGGCAGACTCCTGACTTTTCCCTCTATCCGCTGGAAGAAACGATGGATACTCTTCTCCAGTTGAAAAAAGAAGGGAAGATCCGTGCCATCGGAGCCTCCAACGTTACTGCTGAAATTGTCGAAAAGTACTGCTCTCTTGGACAGCTGGATGTAATTCAGGAAAAATACAGCCTTCTGGATACACATATTGCGGATGAATTGTTGCCTGTATGCCAGAAACATCATGTTTCCATCCAGGCGTACTCTCCTCTGGAACAGGGACTGCTCACGGGAAAAGTGACACAAGACACGGTGCTCTCTCCGACAGATGTGCGCAACAAAAATAAATTCTGGGCACAAAAGTCCCGTCTGAACATATTGGACGTTTTACAGAAATTAACCCCATATACTGAAAAATATAGTTGTTCCCTCAGCAACCTGATCATCTATCTGACCGCAGCTTCTCTTCCGGACTTGCATGTCCTCTGCGGCGCAAGGAAACCGGAACAGATCATCGACAATGTAAAAACACTCTCCCTGAATCTGGAAGAAGCTGACCTGTCAGAAATGAGTCAGTTATTTGAACAGCTTCGAAGCTCTATTAGATAAATTTTAATGTCATACGATGGAAAGAGACCTCACAGATTTCTTTACACAAGACTGTATAGGTGTCTTTCCACTCCCATGATATATAAGGAATCAAAAGTCTGCAGATTCTTTCTGTAAATTGTTTTTTTTCATACTCCTGATCTCCATGCATTTCCTGCCAAAAAAAAGTCAGAAGCTTTATAAGATAAATCAGATTTTCATACACGACAGCTGCATTCTTCTGAAACTGTTCCACTGTTTTCAAAAATCGAAGCAGCAATTCCAAAAGTGTTCGATTCTCATATTCCCAGAACGGCTTTCCTGAAATCTCTCCTCTTTCCGGATCGATTTCAAACAGCTGGATACTCTCTGAAAAAGTTTCCTGAATATCGTTTAAACTCTCCTTCAGCAGATCTTCCTTTTTCGAAAAGTAATATGTCAAATTTCCCACTGCAATTCCTGCCTCCGCTGCAATCTGCCGCATAGATACCTGTTCATATCCCTCTCTTTCAAATAGCCTCTTTGCACAATCGCAGATTCTTTCCCGCATTAGCTCTTTTTGATCCTGTGCTTTCATTCTATCTACCCTCTCTGGTTGATTCCTTTTTTGTCAAAGCTACTATAACATACTCCTTTGGAAAACGCAAATTTCTCATTTCTCGAATTAGTACATAGTACTATTTATTTTTTCTATTTATAGCACAGCGTACTACATTTTGTTTTAAAGGAAAATGCAGACAAATATCATACTCCTTCATTGTAATTCCATCTCTTTCACCTTATAATAGGAACATAAACCCAAAGAAAGGACCTTTACCATGGAACTACAGAAGTTATTAAGCTATACCCGAAAATCGGTTGATGAATACAGAATGATTGAAGAAGGCGATCATATTGCGGTCGGAATTTCCGGCGGAAAAGACAGCCTCACTCTGCTCTATGCACTACATGGGCTCAAGCGCTTCTATCCGAAGAAATTTGAACTCAGTGCAATCACCGTAGATCTGGGATTTGAAGATTTTGATCTTTCTCCGATTCAGGCACTATGTCAGGAACTGAATATCCCCTACCGAATCGAATCTTCTGATATTTATGAGATTCTTTTTCATGTCCGTAAAGAATCCAATCCCTGCTCTCTTTGTGCCAAAATGAGAAAAGGTGCCTTAAATCAGGCAATTAAAGAAATGGGATGCAATAAAATTGCCTATGCCCATCATAAAGATGACATTATCGAGACAATGCTGCTCTCCTTGATCTTCGAAGGACGTTTTTATTCATTTTCTCCGAAAACATATCTGGACCGTACTGATCTGACTGTTATTCGTCCAATGATGTTTGTAGATGAAAAAGATGTCATCGGTTTTAAAAACAAGTATCAGCTTCCGGTAGTGAAAAGCAAGTGTCCTGTTGACGGATATACAAAACGTCAATATGTCAAAGAACTTCTCCGTCAGTTAAATCACGAAAATCCAGGTGTCCGCGAAAGGATGTTTCATGCAATCCTTGATGGAAATATCGAAGGCTGGCCCGAACGGATCATTCATCCAAGAGCATAAAAAGTCCCCCTGCAGTAAAAGTCTTTATCTTTTCTGCAGGGGGAGTTCACTGTTTTTTAACTTCTAAAGAATTTTATCATCTCTTTGAATCTGCTCTTTCAACATTACATACTGCTCGATTGCTTTTGCTGTCCCTTCAATTCCAAGTTCTGAACTTGAGAGACACAATTCATAGCTTTCAGAGTCTGACCATTTTTTATTCGTGTAATAATTATAATAACTTGCACGCTTTTTATCGGTTTTAATGATCATATCTTTTGCCTTGGCATCCGTAAGATTATAAATTCTTGCAATCCTGCGGATACGTGCATCCAGATCAGCATGGATAAATACGTTCACCACATTATCATAAGATTCCAGAGCATAATCTGCGCAGCGTCCTACCAGAATACAAGGTCCTTCATCCGCAATCTTTTTAATCGCATCAAACTGTGCAAGAAATACTTTATGGTTGATTGGCATATCGGAGTAGGATCCGCCCGAATATCCCATAGAATACGTATCCATCACGAGAGAATACAAAAAGCTATTCGTCGGCTTTTCATCATGTGTTTCAAAAATTTCCTCACAGATACCACTTTCTTTCGCTGCTCTGCTGAGCATCTCTTTATCATACAGCTTGATTCCGAAATAATCTGCGATCTGATACCCGATCTCCCGTCCTGCACTTCCGAATTGTCTTCCTATTGTAATAATCGTGTTCGTCTTCATATTACTCCACGCTCCTTTTGCCTGTCATATTCTTGAAGTTTCTATACGCTCATTATACAACAATCTGCACTAAATAACAATAAAAAAACTGCATTTATCCGTCATTCAATACAATTTTCAAACAGAGCTTTCATTTTCAAGGGTTGCAGCGATTACACGGAGAGTACCCCTGATCGATCAATTTTTCCCTTGTTTCTGATGTTTCTTTTCGATTCTGCTGCTTTGTATCGCGGATACTGCTACAGTCTGGTTTATGGAATTTTTTTGTATTTGTGTTGACTACATAGGTAACTTCTTCATCCTTTTTTTCGCTTTCTGTAGTTTCACTCTCCCGGCTTTCTCCAGTTGCATAATCAATCCAAATCCCCGGCTGCACATTGTAGACAAACACATGGAAACGGATTTCTTCATCTTCCACAGAAGCGGCCTCCATAATGACTCCACTGGCTACCAGGTTATTGCCTTCATAAACCGGTGTCACACGGTACAGGACATGATGATTCGTCTCATGGACATAATCTGCTACCTGATTCTCAAACGGGAGCATTCCCTCCACATTAAAATATCGTGTTCCTGTGATAAGATTTTTTTCATTCGCATTCTCTCCGGCAAGCTGAAATCCGATCAGATGCGCACGATTATACAAATATTTCCCATCTACACAGTCATACTTCACTGTATGCCATCCAGAAGGCTTGATCATGCCTATTTTCCCCCGTTCCTGAGTCGGCATGATCTCCTGACAGATATTGGCATAAGCAGCCTGACAGCGCCCCAGTGCATCCAGATCGCTATATTGTTCAAAAGCTTCCATCGTATACTCTGACTCCTGAAAATCAGGTATATTATTGTTTAGCTCCACATAAGGTGATCCTACATATTCCGGAATATTCCGTGCCGTATAGGTTGTCTTATTTTCACTTGCCGTAACCAATTGATCTTGCCCGGAGACAGCATTATTTTGCTGACATCCACATATGAGCATCACTGTCGCAAGAATCGGAAGCAGCAATTTCTTTATCTGCATAACTTAAATTCCTTTCTTTCTCTTTTCATATCTATTCGATCGCAAGCTGATTGAATGCAATCTTTTCACTGATAGCCTCTTTGGCAAGACTGTCTGCACGTTCATTTCCCTCTACACCGGTATGTCCTTTTACTTTGACAAAATGAAGCTTCACGGATGTACCATTCATAAAATCGCGATATTTCTGTGTTCCTGCCTGTTTTGCCGCCCAATCTCCGGTCACCCAGGATTCAATTCCCTGATAATCGTAAAATACCGAAAGCTCTGCAATTTTCCTCTTTTCCGCTTCTTTTACTGCTTTGATACATCCCAGAAGCTCTCCTGCCACATTGTGCATTTTCGCAAGATCCGGATGATCTCCTGACCCCTGCAGAACAACTTCCTCCTCGTCAGACAGTTTTAAAAATCCCCCAAACCCGTAAATCCCCTGAAAATAAGATCCATCCACATAGGCATATGGATAGGCAGTATGAGAAATATGTGTCTCTTTTGCCTCCGCGCTCTGCCCCGAATGAAGAAAAGACTGTGCCTCCTCTTCTGTAACAAACCCTTTAAAAACAGCCCCCGGATAGCCCGTCACCTGTTTCTGACATTCACTCCAGGTACGATAAATTCCCGGTACCCGTCCTTTTCTTACTGCATAATACTTATTCTTCGCCATCTTTTTTCTCCTCATGTTTCATTTTTTGAAATACCGGCACATACATGCACAGTGTCACGATCATAATGCCCATCATTATCATAATGATTCCATTGACTACAGCAGCCTCAAGCTGTGAAAACAAAAACAGGACAAGAAGTCCTGCAAACAGAACTGCAGTACAGACCTTGCCAAACCACATCGCTCCATCCAGCATCTTTCCTTTCTTCAGGAATATGAGCCCCATAACCCCCATGTAACCTTCCTTGACCAGCATCAATGCAATCAGCGCCCACATCATAGGATAGCGGGTTGCAAGACAGATTGCCAGTGCTGCATGCGTAAGCTTATCAGCGATCGGATCCAATGCCTTTCCCAGCTCTGTCACCATATGAAAATCCCTTGCAATCTTTCCGTCAAACAGATCTGTCAGGCTGGAGAGCAGAACAACCAGCGCTGCATACAAATATTCGCGTTCCGTTTCTGCCGTGATATACAGGTAACAAAACACCGGAATTAACAGAATCCGAAAATATCCCATCAGATTCGGAATCGAAAAAATTTCTTTTTTACTGAATCGTTTCATTCTCTTCTCACCTCATATGTATTCATTTTTCTATTATATGACACAAACATGTGTTTGTCTCCCTAAAAATCAAAAAAGGAATCGTATGTGCACATTTCTGACATATCCGTTTCCTTTTTTCCTAATTTCCTGTCTGATTTCTCAATTTTTTTAAGAGTTCTTCAAAATACTCCGGCAACGGGGCATCAAACTGCACATACACTCCCGTAGAAGGGTGTACAAAACCAAGGATCCTTGCATGCAGCGTCTGTCCCTGCAGTCTGAACGGACACTTCGCCGATCCGTAAACCAAGTCTCCCAATATCGGATGTCCGATGCTTGCCATATGAACACGGATCTGATGTGTCCTTCCTGTTTCCAGTTCGCATTCGATATGCGTGTAGTTTCCAAAACGCTCCAGTACCCGATAGTGCGTCACTGCCTCTCTTCCATGGGATGCATGGACGCTCATCTTCTTGCGGTCCGTCGGATGTCTCCCGATCGGTGCATTGACCGTGCCGGTATCCTCCTTTAAGTTTCCATGAACGATTGCTTCATATTTTCGGGTGATCGAATGGTCTTTGAGCTGCCCGGCCAGAATCTGATGTGCCCTGTCATTTTTACAGACCAAAAGAGAGCCTGTCGTATCCATATCGATCCGATGTACGATCCCGGGACGCATCACACCATTGATCCCAGAAAGATTTTCCCTGCAGTGATACATCAAAGCATTGACCAGAGTCCCTGTATAATGCCCTGGCGCCGGATGTACGACCATTCCCTTAGGTTTGTTTACCACAAGCAGATCAGTGTCCTCATAAAGGATGTCAAGAGGAATCTCCTCTGGCAGAATATCCGGCACTTCCAGTTCCGGAATCTGAAGTTTCACCTCATCCTCACTGCCCAGCTTATAATTTGCTTTTACCTGCTTTCCATTGACTTCAACCAATCCATCTTTGATCAGTTTCTGAATATAGGAACGGGACCTGTCCGGAATCTGCGTAGACAAAAATTTGTCGATCCGCTCATTTGTCACTGTCTCTTCTGCTGTAAAAAAACGTTCTTCTCTCATGATCTGGAGCCTTTCTTTTGCAGTACCCAGTCAAATTCCTGATCTTTATAATAGAAAAGAATCAGGATTCCAAAAAGGATGCAGCCAATTACCACATAACAGTCTGCCACATTAAAAATCGGAAAATCAATCAGATTGAAATAGCAGAAATCCACTACGTAATTCCTTGCCAGACGATCGATCAGATTTCCGATAGCGCCGGATGCCAGAAGGATCGCACATACTCTTAACGGAACAAATCTTCTTTTCTGCGGAATTCTCCCGTAAATGAAGACGACCGCAAAAAAAATCAGCAATGCTCCAACTGCAAATACAATCTGCCGATTCTGCAGGATTCCAAATGCAGCCCCACGGTTTTCCAGATACCGAAACTGAAATACTCCCGGTATTATAATCAAAGGATCCTGATCTTTCAGATAAGTAATCGCCAGCCATTTTGTAAATTGATCTGTGGCCACTGCCAGAAGAAATGCAAATAGTGCCCACAGATAACTTTTCCCCGTTTTTTTTCTTTCCTCCATTGTATTACTCCTGCCTCTGTCTTTGTTAAATATATTTATAAACAGATACATAAATTCTGTTCTTTTTCGTCTTTGCTCCCGTTCCATTATAACGGAATTTCCCATATCCCCTGACGGATATCACATCATTTTCTTTTAATTGATAACTGTTCGTTGTGATCAGTTTTCCATTCACAAACACTTTTGCCCCTTCTATGAGACCGGAAAGCTTTGTCCGTGATGCAGAAAATGCAAGCGAAAGCAGACTGTCCAGACGAACAGACGCCACCGTTCCCCGGATTTCCTCATATTTTGGTTCATACTGAAAATCCTCTCTTGAAATCTCTTTTACCAGAACCGGTGTATGCCGGACTCTGTTCAATTCCTCCATCAAAAAAGACTTTAATTTGCGATGTACAAAAACAACCGCATCTGTTCCATCCACAAGGATATCACCTATCTTTGCACGTTCGATCCCCAGTCCTAAGATCGTCCCCAGATAGTCTCTGTGAGTCAGCTGCTCTGCATATTTCGCATGCAACGGAGAAATCCTTAGAATATCAAATGGATAGTCAACCCATTTCTCCTCGCTGCACCATGACATTTCTCCACGCAAAGAAAGAGCATCAGGGAGAAATGCCGCCATCTGACGCTCTGCCAAGCCATATCCGCCAAAGGTGACAAACTTTGTATAAAGTCTGTCCTTTGGCATCGAATGTAAAATATTCACTTCATTCAAATTTAAAAAATCTGAATATGTAACGATATCGCGACTATATGCCAGATTTGACAGCTCTGACAGCCGCTTCTCCAACTGTTGTTCTTCCTTCTGCATATGAATAAATCCTAGTATCTGCCTCTCATGCTTGGTTTTTCCATGGAACCGCCGAGAAGATCCTGCAAATCTCCGGAAATATCTACATTCGTCGGTGTCACAAGGAAGATGTAATTAGAAATCTTTTGCAGATTTCCGCTGATCGCAAAAGTGGCTCCTGAAATGAAATCAATGATACGCTGTGCAATCTCAAGATCCATACCTTCCAGATTCAGGATCACAGTACGTCCTGCAAGCAGTGTCTCGGTAATCTCACGAGAATCATCTACAGAAGTCGGTTTTACAACACAGACCTCCATATTCACACCTCTTCTGGCTGCAGGCTGACGCATTGGTGTCACTTTATTTCCAGAGGATGGAGCAAGATGCTTGTCCTCGTCCATATCGAAATCATCAAAATCATCACTTCTGCTCTTCTTGTTTCCGAAAATTGAACGATGCGGTTTTTCATCGAAATCATCATCTTCAAAATCATCATCATAAAAATCATCATCATCGTATTCGTCATCATTCAATTTCATGATATCCAAGAATTTATCAAATACACCCATGTTTACACTCCTATCTTATGCCGTACCCTTTTTGCATAAAGTTATTTTAAAATTGAAAACGTACCTTCTTATCCGGAAATTAAATCTGATAATTTCTGGCACCAAAGATTCCAGTGCCTACACGCACCATAGTCGCGCCTTCTTCGATCGCAACTTCATAATCATTGGTCATCCCCATTGAAAGTATGCTTACGTTAACATTATCAATGTTTTTATTCATAATGTCAACAGATAATTTATGTAAATTTGCAAAAACAGGACGATTATCCTCTGAATTTTCCACAAATGGTGCGATTGTCATCAGCCCTTTTACGCAAATATGTTGAAATTGTGAAATTTTTTCAATGAAGGGAATGACTTCGTCAACTTTCAGCCCAAACTTACTTTCTTCCTGTGCAACATTTACTTCTATCAGAATATCCTGGACACAATTCTTCTTTGCAGCCTCTTTTTCGATTGTTTCTGCCAGCTTCAAAGAATCTACGGAATGGATCAGTGCCGTTTTTCCGACAATATATTTTACTTTATTTGTCTGAAGATGTCCGATCATGTGCCACTCTATATCCTTTGGCAGAATTTCATATTTTTCTGTCAATTCCTGCACTTTGTTCTCACCGTATACATGTATACCAAGTTGATATGTCTCTTCAATCATTGATACAGGCTTTGTTTTGCTTACAGCGATCAGAGTCACTTCATCCCGTTTTCTCCCCGCACGGTCACATGCCGCCTGTATACGGCGTTCCACCTCTTTCAGTTGTTCTTTCAACATGTTTCAAGCTCCTTTCCCACTTTAAAATATCACTTCATCCTCTTTTACGTCTTCTCCATCCTGTACGATATGATCATAATTTGACAAGCCGTAAGAATTATCTTCTTTAATAATATAATACTCATCACTCTCACACAGGATCTCAACTGCATTGAATACCGCGTATCCCTGATTGATATTATAAACGCCACTCAACTCTGCCGTTTTTTCTACTGTCATTGTCTCTGATGACTCCGGTTTGATCAAGGTAGTTCCTACTTTCAGACTCTCCGGATTCACATAGTTTGTCCCGTCATCTGATACATAATAAATCTCAACCTGCTGAAATACCGCGCTGTCCTTATCCTGTATCATCACTCCGGAGTCTGAGCTGTTGCCTCCGGTTGTAATATAATCCTGAGGTATCGCATAACATGATTTTTTGATCACCGAGCTTTTCGGAATCTTCAGTCCGCTCTGATCTTCCAGTATCAACTCTACATTCAAGTAGCGCTTATCTGCATACCGGATCATGGATTTATCAAAATCGAGACACCCATAATATTGTTTTCCTTTTTTTAAAATTGAAAAATCCGCCCATACCGTGTCATTCTCATTATCAAGCCGCACTTTCACAGAATCTGTCTCGGACAGCTCTTTTGCTGTTTGATCCTCCAATGGAATCACAACTGACCAGTCTTCACTGGTGACAAGCTTATAAATCGGTTCTCCGCTTGCTATTTCCATGTTGTCTTCCAGATTTGTACTCTTGTAATTGCTTTTATCAAAATCTGCATCCGTAAAATTGTCTTTTGTCAGACCTTCTTCGCCGTCATATGTCAGAACCATCACACCGTCCCTTGCAGCCGGATATGTTTTTACATCCTGCCCACTCGCAGCGATCACTGCGTCAAGCTGTGCTGTTTTCGTCTGATCGGATGCATTCTGAAGAGTTTCTGCAACATCTCTTTTCAGACTGTAGACAGAAGAGAATTTCTGTGATGTGAAATTCTCATTAAAATCCTGTGCTTTGAGAACGATCGTTTCCTGCTCCTCTGCGCTCAATGCCGTCTCACCCTGCTCCTGAGACTCTGAAACATCCAACTTCTGCGGCGAAATCGCGCAAATGTTCGTGCCTGTCCTGATTTTACTCTGTCCACTCTGATAGTAATTGACATATCCGTCACTTTCCGCATTTACCAGAGTTTCCTCTCTGATGATCAACCCCGTATATGAATGATCCTTCAAAATACTGCCTTCCCGTACTTCATACACCGTGATCCGTTTCTCTGTGGCATACACCACCACCGCAACGACCAGATAAATAAAAATCAGTGCGAAAATCAGCGTTCCGATATTCAATTCTCTCTTTGTTTTATATTTATTAATACTGATTGAATTCTTTTTTTGTTTTTCTGGCAAACTTGATACCTCCTTGAAATCAGTCTTAATCCCCTCTTAAATAACTTGTTAATTATAACATTTCTATATGTATATTTCCAGTTTTTGCGGAAATAATAAAATTATCCCATAGAAAAGGAGGGAACAGTATGAAATGGCTCGATAATACAGCTCTTGTAATTGTCATCATCGGAGCAGTGAACTGGCTGCTTGTCGGAATCTTCCAATTTGATCTGGTGGCGTTCCTTTTTGGAAATTTAAGCTGGCTTTCCAGAATCATTTACACTCTTGTCGGCTTGTGCGGACTCTATCTGATCAGCTTTTTTGGCAGAATCGGGAATTCAGCAAGTGATGTGTAAGTTTCACCCTCTTACGACTTTATATAAAAACGGCAGTTCCATGCGAACTGCCGTTTCAAGTCTTTATTTTCCATTAATTCCCGAACTCATTAATCTTGTCATATTGTCATAGAGAATCGATTTCTGAGATGCTCCCATCACAATCGAAATATATGGACGCCCCTGCTGATCCTGCTCATACAGCACCAGACAAGAACCTGCTTCATCCGTCGTCCCGGTCTTCCCGCCAATCACCTTGACTCCCTCCGGTGCTGCAGCATCTCCGGATGCATAGTAATTAGTAGGCTCCCAGGTCATCGTATACGGTACTCCAGATGCCGATGTAAGATTCGCAGTATAGGATGTCTGCGAAATCATCTCTACAAACTGCAGATTCTGCAGACAGGCATTGAACATCAGATATAAGTCATATGCCGTTGTATAGTGATCTTCGTTCTGCAGTCCGTGAGGATTTACAAAATGTGTCCCGGTCGCCCCAAGGTTTCGTGCCTCTTCATTCATCTTATCCACGAATGCCTCCACACTTCCGGATACATGCTCTGCGATTGCAATGGCACAGTCATTCCCCGAATAAAGAAGCAATCCATTCAGCAAATCTCTCAAAGAAAGCTGATCTCCTGCCTGAAGTCCGCATACCTGCTCATCCTCGTCAAAATCAGTCGCACGTTCACTGACCGTGACCATATCATCCAGATTCCCATATTTTAATGCCACATACGCTGTCATGATCTTTGTTGTACTGGCCGGATATAACGGTTTAAAAATCTGATCTGCATAGAGTACATTCTTCCCTTGCACATCAAACAGACCCACGGCATGAAGGGATGCATCCTGTGTGTATCCTTCCATTGCCACATCTGTATCTGTTACACACAACTGGGAAGCAAACGTTTCCGCTTTGTAAAGACTCTTGCGATAATGTGTCTTCTCATATTCCGAAACAAAATCCTTCGCGTTGTCATGCAAGATCAGCATCAGAGTACCGATCAATGCCAGAAACAGCAACACTGCCACAACAATTCCTGCAATCGCGCCTTTTCCAATTCCAGTTCTTTTTTGTACTTTTTTACTCCTGCTTCGCTTTTTACTTGTAGATTTCACGCCAGTCCAAATCTCCTCTGTCCAAGGCCAGAACCAATGCTTCTGCTGTAGCGATGTTCGTAGCCATCGGAATGTTATACATATCACACAGTTTTACAATATCATTTACATTCGGTTCATGTTTCTTTGGTGCAAGCGGATCCCTGAAAAAAATCAGAAGATCGATCTCATTATGCTCGATCTGTGCTCCCAGTTGCTGATTTCCGCCAAGATGTCCGGGCAGAAACTTATGAATGCTCAGATTGGTAACACTTTCTACCAGTCTTCCAGTTGTCTCTGTCGCATACAGGTTATGCTTACACAATATTCCTCTATATGCAATGCAGAAGTTCTGCATCAGTTTCTTTTTTGCATCATGTGCCACTAATCCTATGTTCATACACTTTCGTCTCCTCTATTGATATTTTTTAGGCTGCAGGCCGACATTCAGAACCAACCCGATTCCTGCAAAAAAGCAGACAAGGGATGTCAGTCCATAACTTACAAACGGAAGGGATATCCCTGTATTCGGAAAAATTCCTGTCGCCACACTGATATTGATAAATGTCTGAATCCCTACCAGTGCGCCAACACCCCCGCAGATGATTCGCCCTCCGGTGTCTTTTGCCCTTAAACCTATCACAATACATTCTATCACAATCAATAATAACAAAATTATGACCACACAACAACCCACAAATCCTAATTCTTCACCAATAATTGCAAAAATAAAGTCTGTCTGCGGTTCCAAAATAAAATTTCCATTTTTTACCGATGTTGTAGCATCGCTGTTGTATCCTTTTCCGTTCAACTGCCCGGATCCGATCGCCATCACTGAATTCAGCTGCTGATATGCTTCCTCCGTCGCATATGCCTCCGGTTCCAGCCATGCCAGAATACGTTTCTGCTGGTAATCCTTCAAAAACGGCTGATTAGGCTGCACTACAATTCCGATCACCAAAGCAATCGTAGGAATTGTGATCGCCAGCACTGTGCCAATGAATTTATAGCTCAGACCAGCCATAAACATGATCACACAGAACAATGCTGCAATACAGATCGTTGCCGAAAGACTCGGCTGCTTATATACAAGGAGCAAAGATGGTATGATCAGACCGATTGCTTCCAGAATCGTCTTTTTCTTATTGATCTGTTCTTCCCTGTCAGCCAAAAATCTGGCAAAAAACAAGATCGTGATCAATTTTGTCAGATCTGAAGGCTGAAACTGCACAAATCCAAGATCCAGCCATCTTGTCGCACCATTTGCCTCTGTCCCAAGAAAAATAACAGCCAGAAGTAAGGCAATATTTACCACATACATCAGCCAGTAGAAATTCAGGATCCACTTGTAATCGATCAGTGAGATTACAACCATTGCAAGCAGACCTAACCCCACGCCCATGATCTGTCTGGGCTGATACTCTGCATTTGCACTCCCCACCATAAATACGCCGATCACAGAAACTGCCAGTACCAGCAAGATCAGAGTGAATTTATAATCTTTCAAATTGTATCGCTGTTTAAGATTTAAAAATTGAAGTTTCAATTATTTTCTCCTGTTATTTTAATATGTATATCTGAATGTGTTATCTCTATCTGAACCGCTTCCGGTTTTAGTTCTATGTATTTTGAAATCGTATAGTAAATGTCTGAAGTCATTCTCTCAGACATATCGGGTGTACACATAAGCCGATCCGCAATGAGCAGATTCCGGAGTCTGTCTTTCGCAATGTGAACAGATGGTACACTCATATCTGCCCCTCCTAATTCTTTTTGAACAGATCTCTGAATTTCGAGAACAGTCCTTCTGATCTTCCAAAGTCAGTAATCGGAATTTCCTCCCCGAGAAGCCTGCGGCAGATATTTGCATATGCTTTTCCTGACATGCAGTCCTCTCCCACGATCGGCTCACCCTGGTTTGTCGCGATCACGACCTGCTCATCATCCGGGATCACACCAAGCAGATGAATCGCCAGAATCTCTGTCACATCCTCCACGGACATCATGTCTCCCCGCTTCACCATGTCGATCCGCAGACGATTGATGATCAGATCATTGTTTTTAATTCCGTGCGCTTCCAGCAGACCGATGATGCGGTCTGCATCCCGGATCGCAGACACTTCCGGTGTTGTCACTACAATCCCTCTGTCAGCTCCAGCAATTGCATTTTGGAACCCCTGCTCGATTCCTGCCGGACAATCCAGCAAAATATAATCAAACTCCGTTTTCAGCTCTTCGATCAGTTTTTTCATCTGTTCCGGAGAAACTGAGGTCTTATCCTTTGTCTGTGCCGACGGCAGCAGATACAGTTCCGGAAAACGCTTATCCTTAATCAGCGCCTGTTTCAGACGGCATCCGCCTTCGATCACATCCACAAGATTATATACGATCCGGTTTTCCAGGCCCATAACCACATCCAGATTGCGAAGTCCGAGATCGGTATCGATCACCACTACTTTTTTCTGCAGCTGCGATAACCCAATCCCTATATTTGCTGTTGTCGTCGTTTTTCCAACACCGCCTTTTCCCGATGTAATGACAATCACTTCTCCCATGTCTATTCTCCCTTTCACACTTAAGTTCATAATTTGTCTACAGCGAATCCAGAACAAGTCTGTTTTCACCCATGACTGCTATCTGCGGGTGCTTAAAAGACTGTCTGCAGACGGCAAGCTGCGATCTGCCTGCTTTGACACCTCCGATACGCATATATGCAGGTTTCATGGATAACGCGGCCACATAGGCTTTGTCATCCCCGCAGGCTCCTGCATGAACAGATCCTTCCAGTCTGCCAAGAATCACAACGCTGCCCTTTGCGATCACTTTTGCCCCATACTCCACATCTCCAAGTATAAGAACACTGGTATCTGATTCCAGAATCTGCCTTTTTCTGAGAGTTCCCCGATAGAACTGCCCGTCCTTTTGCCGGACATTCGTCATTGTGTGTTCTATCACGCTTTTGTATGCCATTTCTTTTGTCTGATTCCGGTCTATGATACAGACCACATCAATCCCGGCTGTTTTCGAGATCAACTCTAATAACTGATCCTCTTCTGCCTGTGAAAGCAGGCGGTCTTTAAATTCGACCGCCATCTTTGCTCCTTCAAAAAATTTGATCGAAGCCTTCAGCTTCCGTTCCATCTCCCGAAGCAGTTTGGAAAATTCCGCCTGTGGATTCAGATGGATCTCCAGACCGTACCGGCTGCTTTTGAGCATTACCAGCTTGTCCATACACCTCACATCCTTTTTTAGTCACCGGCTGTAACAGCGCCAAGCTGTGCTGCCTTTCCGGTAACAAGTTTATCGGAATCTGATGTCTTGTAATAACTCTTGACAATATCTCTTCCGATTTCTGCTGTATAAGCGGAACTATATCCATTTGCAATTCGCACGGCAACTGCGATCTCAGGGTTTTCTGCCGGTGCAAATCCGACAAAAAGTACATGGTCCGGATGGACCTCACTCTGCTGTGCAGTACCTGTCTTACCTGCCATGGAAATCTCCATTCCGTTGAACTGGGACATATCCTGAACCATGGCGATCATTCCCTGATGAAGCAGATTCCATGTATTGTCACTGATATCATCGATCGTGTTTGTCACTTCCGGCTCATATTCTTTGATCACTTTACCGTTCACATCTGTGGTCTTATCAAGCAATGTCAGCTTATATACAGTTCCTCTGTTTGCAACTGCAGCCACATAGCGGTTCAGCTGACTGACTGTAAAGTTGTTTGTTCCCTGACCGATCGCACTCTGTACCGAATATTCATCCGATATCTGCGGTTCGCTCTCCGGAATCTCTACTCCGGATTTTTCACCCAGTCCAAATTCTTTTGCGTATTTTGCAAGTGTGTCTGTGCCTTTATTGCTGTCGTATTCTTGCCCGTTCATGCCAAGCTCGTATCCGATGTTATAAAAATAATCGTTACAGGAATCACGAAGTGCAGTCACAACATTCTCATAGCCATGAGCACCCGGATATATCCAGCATTTTGGGTTCGGTGTGATTTTATCGAAAACTCCGGTACAATAAAATGTCGTATCTGCTGTCACAATCCCTTCTGTAAGTCCTGCCGCTGCTGTCAGCATCTTGTACGTAGATCCCGGCGCAGTACGCTCCTGCGTGGCATTGTTATAGAATGGTCTGGACAGACCGGTAACCAGCTGATTGTAGTATTTCGAGTCCATGGTATTGGACAATCGGTTATTGTCATAGCCCGGATAAGAAACACATGCCAGCACCTCACCGGTATTGGGATCACTGACTACCGCGGATCCCGTACAAGGCTCCATAGCCAGCTGTCCCGGAGTAATCTCCAGATTTTCAATTTTCTGACACAACCAGGTATACGGATTGACACTTCTGTTATTCAGACCATTGTACGCAGCCTCATCCATCGGAAGTACCCCCTGCTCATATACCATGGCACAGATCTGTGCCCCACTGATACCCTCTGATTTTATAAGATATTTATAGAGAAGTTTGTCGAAATCTGCATCTGAATTCAAATATTCTTCTAAAAATTTCAAAATTCCCTGATAAATCTCTCCGGAATCAGAATATTTCTGCTCTGCCACTTCCTCTGACAGCTTGGATGTATCGATCCAATTCTTCGAAATGGCATAATTTAAATACTGGTTCAGATTGATCGTTTCCTCTTTTGCCCACGCAAGATACGTCTCATCTTTTGTATCCACCAGATCCATATTTAAAATCCCAGTGTTCTTAGCAAGCACGGTATCACATACATAATCCATATAGGCCTGCATTTCTTTTGACAAGTCCTTGTAGGCTGTTGCACCCGCATTATTCAATTCTGCCAGAATCTCTTGGATCACACTTGCCTTACGGTTGGTAAAAATTTCATACACTGTTTTTTCCACTGCTTTTGCATCTGCCGCACCGAAATGCGTCTCATCCAGAATCTCGTTCGCAATAAATGCATTGTAGGCATCATCTACCGGAATGATAATCTCACTTGAATCATTTGTTGTACTCGGATCGTAATTCATTACATTACGAAGTTTTGACCTTACGATTCCTGCCAGCTTTTCCTCCAGCAGTTTATAGGTCTGCTCCTGAAGATCCTTATCAATTGTCAGATATACATCATTTCCTGCTCCGGGATCTTTTTTGCTTACCGTATCCGTTACTTTCCCGACATTATCCGTATAATAGCTGATCTCACCTTTCGTTCCCTGAAGCACCTCATCCATGGTCTGCTCCAGTCCGGATTTTCCGACAATATCAGAAAGTGAATACTTTTTCTTCTGCTCTTTTGTCAGCGCATCATATTCCTCCTGGGAAATCTTTCCGGTATAGCCGATGATCGACGCAAAATACTTGCTGTCCGTATACCGGCGCAGGGAGTCCTCTGCAATATCTACCCCATCCATCTGATCCAGATTTTCCATGATCGCCGCCACCGTCTCATCGCTGACATCGGATGCGAGCACTGTCGGAATATACTTCTGGAAACTGTTGAGTCCGATGGCATAACGCATGGTCACAAGCTTTAAAACATGACTCTTGTCCAGATTTTTATCATCGATCCCATACCCGTACGTATCATCTGTACAAAGATAATGGATCACATCTTCCGCAGACTGCTGTTTCTGCGCGTCTGAAAGTTCATCAATTGTTTTCTTTCCATAAACATCTGCAATAAACCGCAGTTTTAATGTCTCATCCGTCTGCAGAAACTGATAGTTTCCCGCAGAATCCAGAACAACGCCAAAGTCACTGATCACAGAATCGCCATGCGCTTCTACAATCTGCATAACTTTCTCCAGAATTCCGTTGATCGTATCATTTTTCTTGGAATCATTAGTAATATTGTCCTCAAATGTGACGGAATAGGCAAGCTCATTATATGCCAGAAGATTGCCGTTTCTGTCATAAATATTGCCTCTTGTTCCTGACAGTTCTCTTGTCTTTTTAATCTGCAGCTTATAGTTGTTCAGATAGTAGTCTCCCTTTACGATCTGAAGATAAAACAGTCTGTTCACCAGGATCGCAAACATTACGCAGAATGCAAGGATCAGAACAGTCAGCCGGGAATTTACGATACGATGAAACACTTCTTTGATTTTCTCAAACAAATTTACTTGCACTCCTTTTTTCTTCTGCTTCCAGTTTCTGGTTGATCCACAGGATCAGCTGATACAAAATGAGCGTAACCACAACTGTATAGATCAGTTCCGGAATAATCACATGCATCAGATAATAAACAAAATCAAATTCACCTCTGAGCATGAACATCAAAAAGTAGATCAACAGCCCGTATACAAACTCGCTTCCTGCGATCAGCAGTAACGGAAGCTTGATGTCTTCGTCAAAATAAGTTTCACTGAACAGGCCATTCACATAGCCGATCATCAGATAGATCAGTGCATACAGCCCCAGCACCGTTCCAAACTGAATATCGATCAGAAGTCCCGAAAAAAATCCGATCCACATTCCTGTTTTCGGCCCGCGCATAAAACCATAGGCAGCTGTCACAATCAACAGCAGATTCGGCTTCACAGATGCCAGTTCCAGAGATGGAAATAAGGTACATTGAAGAAGATAACATGCCAGCATGATCACAACCGTGATCACAAATCGTTTTAATTTGATCTTTTTCATCTTGGCAGGCTCCTTTCTCTACTCACTCTGATCTGTTCCTGTCATTTCCGCCTTTGTCGTTGTAATGACAAGCACCTCCTGCAGATTTTTAAAATCTACCACAGGAGTGATATAGCCGGAACGGGTCAGATTGTTTGCATCTACATTGATCTCGCTGACATAACCGATCAAAAGTCCCTGCAGATATTTATCACTGATGTGAGAAGTGACGATCTGCTCCCCTACCTCTACATCATGATCATTATTTTCCATCTGTTCAAACCGGATCTTCCCTTCTCCGATCAAAGAAAGGTCTCCTCTTACGATACATTTGTCAGAAGTAGAAAGTGCCATACCGCTGACGTTGCTGGAATCATCAATAATCGCACGTACCGTTGCCCAGGTCGGACCTGTCTGAGTCACGATCCCGACGAGTCCACTTCCTGCCAGCACATTCTGATCTACTTTGATGCCGTCATTACTTCCCTTATCAATCGTAAATGTACTAAACCAGTTTCCAGAGTCCTTCCCGATCACACGGGCTCCCACTTTCGGATATTCTGCATAAGTCTGATCCAGCTTGTACAGATCCTGAAGACGGTCCAGTTCGTATTTTTCCTCCTGAAGATTACTGTTTTCCGTGGTCAGCTGATCCACCTGCTTCTGAAGTTTTTTATTTTCTTTTTTCAGCTGTTTCAATGTCTCAAAATTTTCACTGACATCTCCGATCCATGTGCCGATCTGACTGATGCCTTTCTGCATGGGAATCACCGTGATATCAGCCACTCCCCGGAAGGGCCCTTCTACCTTCTCTGCAAACACAGAAAAAATCATCAGTAAAACGCAAACCAGACTCGTTCCCAGAAGCCAGTACTTATTTGACCTGGATTTTTGATTTTTTTTCTTCATATTATCTCAACCACCTATAATCTTCATCTGACATCTCGTATGCCAGGTTTCTGTAATGTTTATCGGAAATGATCGTGCGCAGTCCCTTCACTGCACATAATTCAGGATTCTTGTGTGCAGTCACAAGAAGGCCGGTACTCTGTCGCAGATATGCCGGGAGACCATGCGAACGTGCAAGACCTCCTGTCAGATAAATCCCTGATTTTAAAATCTCACTCCGGACATCCGGCGGTGTACGCTCGATCATGGACTGGATCGCTCTTACAATCTCCGAAAGAGAATCTTTCATTGCAGCCCGAACCAGACCATCCGAGATCTGCCTGGCCCCTGGAACTCCCATTGCCAGATCTCTTCCCGCCACTGTCAGCTTCCTGCGGTTTGTGTTTTTTAAAATACCGCACTGCCATCTGAGCTGTTCTGCTGTGGTCCGTCCGATCAGAAACTCCTTATTGTGCCGCACACTGGCCACGATTGCTTCATCTAAAGCCGCACCTCCCACAGGCAGCAGACGGCTCAGCACCGTTTTTCCGCCCGAAAGAACCGAAAGCTCAGTTGTCTCACCGCCAAAATTGACCACAAATACGCCTTTTGCCGAAAAGACATCCAGTCCCATCCCCACTGCATCCGCAATTGCACGATCGACGATCCGGACTGTTTTTGCCCGTGCAGCTGAATGATGCACCAGATCATAAAACGCTTTCTTTTCCACTTCTGTCACATCCGTTGGCGCTGCGATCACATACTCTGCTCCGTTTGGGTATCTCCCTTCCCGCTTCAGCAATGCGCACAGAAGATACTGCATCTCATGAAAGCGGGCAATCACGCCGTGATGCATGGGAAATACCACCTGAATATTCTCAGGTGCCTTCTCATACATTGCATAGGCCGCATTTCCGACCGCAAAAATATCTTTTTCATCCCGGATTGCAATCACATTTTTGGCACTGCGGATCCGGTCTCTTCTCTTATCATATATCTTGATCTCATATGTGCCCAGATCCAGGCCATATATATTTCTGAACATGCGTCTTGTCCCCTTATTGCAGTTCTTATCGTACCAGTCCCTTTTCTCTGAGACTGACATAACAATTATCCCCGATCACGATATGATCTAACAGTTCCACACCGATCAGCCGCCCCGCCTCCTGAATCCGTCTGGTGATCAGCACATCCTCTTTACTCGGTGTCGGATCTCCACTCGGATGGTTATGCAAAAGCACAATGGACACTGCATTCTTCTGCAGTGCCTCCACAAACAGCTCCCTCGGTGAAATCACTGCTGAATTCACGGTTCCCTTCGAGATATCCGTCTCCCCGATCAATCTGGATTTTGTATTCAAAAGCAGCAGTTTCATCTGTTCCTGATTTGCATGTCTTAAATCTTCCATATAATATCTGGCAATGGACGCCGGGTTTGAAAAATTCAGTCCCTCCTGTGCGGTTGCTTTTGCAAGACGTCTGCTAAGCTCCGCCAGACACAAAATCTGGATAGCCTTTACCTTCCCGATTCCTTTGATCTGCATCAGCTGTTCGTACGTCCACTGGTGAAGATTCAGCACACCCTTCTGCGAAAATACAGGATGTAAGATCTTATCCGCCAGTTGAAGCGCATTCTCTCCTCTGGTACCTGTACGTAGCAAAACAGCAAGTAATTCGCTGTCCGTCAAATTACTTGCTCCGAACTGCTCACATCTTTCATAAGGGCGCTCTTCACATGCCATTTCTTTCATATTTGCTTTTTTCATAAAAATATGAATGATAACACAATACAGTGATTTATTTTAGCACAATTTAAAAATCATGTATAGGTCTGACCTCTTAAATTTTTATGAAGATTCTATGACCCGATCTTGTTATATTTTTTCAGCACCGCCTCTGCCACTTTCATTCCATCCATGGCAGCCGAGGTGATTCCTCCTGCAAATCCCGCGCCTTCTCCGCATGGGAAAATCCCCTTGATCTCACTCTCCATATTCTCATCTCTTGGAATTTTCACTGGAGAAGACGTACGGCTTTCTACACCTGACAAAAGCGTATCTCCATCTGAGAATCCTGTGATCTTATGTTCAAACTGCCGCATTCCCTCCTCAATGGATTCTGCCAGCACTTGCGGGAAAATTCCACGCACATCTCCAAACGCATATGCCCCTTTCATCTGAGGCTCTACGTTTCCAAACGAAGTGCTGATCTGATTTTTGCAGAAATCTTCCAGTCTCTGAACCGGGATTTTTCCGCCTCCCGCTCGAAAGGCACGTTCTTCGAGCTTTCGCTGAAATTCCATTCCTGCAAGCGGATGTTCACTTCCGTAATCTTCCGGAGTCACCGTCACGATAATGGCGCTGTTCGCATTTTCTCCTGCTCTTGCATGATAACTCATTCCGTTGACAGCCAAACGTCCTTCTTCGGAGGATGCATTGACTACATATCCTCCCGGACACATGCAGAAAGAGTATACGCCTCTTCCATTTTCCAGTTTTGCTGTCACTTTATAAGGCGCTGCAGGAAGTCCCGGCACAGACTCTGCTCCATATTGAGAGGCATTGATCATTTTCTGCGGATGCTCGGCGCGCACACCTACCGCAAATGATTTTGCCTGCATTGGAAGATTCTTTTCATAGAGCATCTCAAATGTATCTCTTGCGCTGTGTCCCACTGCAAAGATCACGGTATCGGTCTCCAGCTCTTCCTCCTGATTGACCTGCACTCCGACAAGCGATGTCTCATCAAGAACAATATCCGTCACCTGACTGTGAAACCGTACTTCTCCTCCGGCTCCACAGATCGCAAGCCGCATATTTTTTACCACCCGGATCAGAATATCCGTTCCGATGTGGGGCTTCTGTTCGTATAAAATCTCCGGCGGTGCCCCGAATCTTACAAAGGTTTCCAACACAAAACGATTTCGCCCGGATGTATCTTTGACCAATGTGTTGAGCTTTCCATCCGAAAAAGTTCCGGCGCCTCCCTCTCCGAACTGTACATTCGACATTGGATTTAAAATCCCGCTTTTCCAGAATTCCTCTACATCACGCTGTCTTTCCTCTACACAGGCACCCCGCTCCAGAAGGATTGGTCTACATCCTGCCAAGGCAAGGATCCATGCACAAAACAGACCTGCAGGGCCGCTTCCTACAACAACCGGACGCTTTTTCGGTGTTTCTCCTTCCAGTTTTGGCATCTGATAGTACACATCCTGTGTCTTCTGCACATTCTTTGGATGTTTTTTGAGTACCTCTTTTTCTTTTTTCACCTGTACATCGATACTGTATACATAGTACAGTTCCGGCTTTTTCCGCGCATCTATGGACTGTCTGCGGATTTCAAATTTCTGCAGCTCTTCCGGACGGATCTTCAATTCCCGTACCAGTTTTTTCTTTAGCTGTTCTTCGCTGTGTCCTACTTTTAATTTTAACTGATTAATTCGTAACATCTGCTGCCTCTCTTCCTGCGATCCATCCGCTGGACCATGCCCACTGCAGATTATATCCGCCGCAGATCCCATCCACATCCAGTATCTCTCCGGCAAAATAAACGCCCGGTACATAACTTGACTCCAGGGTATCTTCCTTCACTTCTTCTGTAGAGACTCCGCCGCAGCATACCTGAGCCTGTTCAAACGAATTTGTCCCTTCCACATTCACCTCAAACTGCTGAATCAGACGGGCAAGCGTTCTTAGTTCTTCCTCAGAATATGTTCCCACCGGCTTTTCTTTGGAAATGCGACTACATTTGACCCACAGAGCAATCATTTTTTTGTGAAACAGCCCGGTTAAGAATTCTTCTGCCGTCTTTTGCGGCCGAAGTCTCGCACGCTCTGCCAGAAATGCTGTAAACTCTTCCTCAGACATCTGAGGCATAAAATTTAAGACCGCTGTTACTTCCTGTTTGTTGTAAAGCGCCTTTGCTGCAAAACGACTGACCTGAAATACCGGAATCCCGGAAATACCATACTGAGTCAGCTGAATTTCTCCAGTATCCCGACAAACACAGTCCCCATCCACATATAAAGATACACATCCCTGTATGCGCACTCCGGCGATACTCTGAAAGAATTTTCCCTTGCATTTAAGCTGTACCAACGCCGGAAGTACCGGGACAATCCGATGTCCCATTTTTTTTGCGATCGCATATCCGGAACCGTCAGAACCTGTAACAGGAGCCGCCTTGGATCCTGCTGCCAGGATCACCCGGTCTGCGGTCACATTCCCATTTCCGGTTCGGATGACAAACCGGTTCTTTTTCGGAATGATTTCCAGAACTTCTGTCTCTGTGTGCACTTCCACACAAAGCCGCTCCATCTCCATGCGAAGGGAATCTAAAACCGCACCGGCCTGATCCGAGTTCGGATAGAGATATCCGTTTCTGTTTTTCGCATATACACCGATGTTCTGGAAAAACTCCACTGTCTTTTTCTCATCAAACTGTGTGATGACCCGCCACGGAAACTTAGGATCATCACTGCGATAACACTGAGGCGTTTGTACAAGATTTGTAAAATTGCATCTTCCGTTCCCGGTGGAAAGGATCTTCTTCCCCACTCGGTCTTTATGCTCCAGCACAACTGTATGTGCGCCGTGCTTTGCTGCCGAAATAGCCGCCATCATCCCGGCTGCTCCTGCGCCGATCACAACAACTTTTCTCATGGTCTCTCCTTTTGATTTTATTTTAATTGTTCCAGTTCAATCACTCCTGCATCGATCATATTCTGCAGTGATTTTAAAATTCCAAGCTTTGCATGCGGCCAGGTCAGTCCGCCCTGGAAATAAACTGCATACGGTGGTTTGATCGGTCCATCTGCACTTAATTCAATAGAAGAACCCTGCACGAACGCACCTGCCGCCATGATCACATCACTGTCATATCCCGGCATTGCCCACGGTTCCGGACTGACATAGCTGTCCACAGGCGCCGCCGCCTGAATTCCCTTACAGAATGCGATCACACCCTCTGCACTGCCAAGCTCCACGGCCTGGATAATATCATGTCTGGACTCTGTTCCGTTCGGAATCACTCCATATCCCAGTCTTTCATAAATATTTGCCGCAAACACCGCACCTTTTACCGCACTGTTGACTACAGTCGGCGCCAGGAAAAATCCCTGATAGAACGACTGCATGACACCGAGAGATGCTCCCACCTCTTTTCCGAGTCCCGGAGAAGTCAGACGGTATCCGCAGTTCTCGATCAGATCTTCTCTTCCCGCAATATAGCCCCCGATCGGCGCCAGACCGCCTCCAGGATTTTTGATCAGGGAACCAACGATCATGTCCGCTCCCACATCACTTGGTTCAATCTTCTCTACAAATTCTCCATAACAGTTGTCCACCATACAGATCACATCCGGCTTGATCTCCTTGATAAAGGCGATCAGCTCTCCGATCTTCTCCACGGAATAGCTTGGTCTTGTCTGATATCCCTTGGATCGCTGGATCGTCACCAGTTTCGTCCGCTCATTGATTGCCTCCCTGATTGCAGGATAATCAAAATAACCGTCTTCCAAAAGCTCCACCTGACGGTATGTGATCCCATACTCTGCCAGAGAACCTTTTGACGGGCGAATCCCGATCACTTCCTCCAGCGTATCATATGGTTTTCCCACCGGCGAGAGCAGTTCGTCTCCCGGACGTAAGTTTGCTGCAAGGGCAAGGGCAAGGGCGTGCGTTCCACAGGTAATCTGCGGACGAACCAATGCCGCTTCTGTATGGAATGTACTGGCGTATACCTGCTCCAGTGTGTTTCTTCCCATATCGTTGTAGCCATACCCGCTGGCGTAGTTGAAACACCCCTCACTGACCTTATTTTCCTGCATGGCATGGAGCACCTTTAACTGATTGTACTCTGCCACTTCATCCATCTGTGAGAACCGTTCCTTTAATCCCGCCTCTATTGTCTGTCCAAACTCGTAAACTTCCTTCGAAATCCCCAGCTTCTCATACATCGTCTCTGTCATACACTCTCTCATTTTATTTCCTCTTCTTTCTGTGGAAAGATCTCCCGAACCTTTAATTCTTTCAGAATTCTCTCCAGTATCTTTTCTTCCTGATATCCATATTCCTGCTTGTTGATCCAGATCACATCCCGTTCCCGTTTAAACCAGGTGATCTGACGTTTTGCAAAATGTCTGGTATCTCTTTTGATAATTTCTTTTGCCTCTTCCAGCGTACATTCCCCGTCCAGATAAGCAAAAATCTCTTTGTATCCCAGCCCCTGCATGGACACCATCCCTCTTGTATAGCCACGTTCTTGAAGCGCCGTAACTTCTTCTACAAGTCCCTCCTCAAACATAGCATCCACTCTTTTGTTGATTCGCTCATAAAGATTGACCCGGTCATCATTCAACACAAAATAGGCAGAATTATAGGCAGATTCTTTTTCCCGTTCTTTGGCATTGTGTTCGGAAATCTTTTCACCGGTCTGATGATAGAATTCCAGGGCACGGATCACACGTTTTACATTGTTGGCATGAATTTCAAGCGCCGCCTTTTCATCCACCTGCCGCAGCATCTGATGCAGCTTTTCTGCACCTTCTTCCTGTGCCAGTTCTTCCAGCTCTTTCCGGTAGGAATGATCCTCCTCATTGTCTTCAAACGAAATGTCATACAACAGAGCCTGGATATAAAACCCAGTTCCACCTACAACAATGGGGATATGTCCTCTCTGATAGATCCCATCCAGTGCTTCTTTTGCCATCTGCTGGAATTTCACCACATGGAACTCTTCCTCCGGCTCCAGCACATCGATCAGATGGTGCGAGATCCCTTGCATCTCTTTTGGCCGAATCTTCGCAGATCCGATATCCATATGCCGGTAGACCTGCATGGAATCTGCGGAAATGATTTCTCCGCCAATCGCTTTGGCAAGTCCGATTGAAGCAGCGGTTTTTCCAACTGCTGTAGGACCGGTCAATATAATCAATGGTTTCTTCATCTATACAATCCTCTTAAATTTCTTTTCCAGTTCCCGCTGTGTCATTGCGATGATCGTCGGACGTCCATGCGGGCAGTGATATGGATTCTCCAGCAATAACAGTTCCCCGATCAGTGCGTCTGCCTCCTGCGCGGAAAGCCGGTTATTGCCTTTCACCGCTGCTTTACATGACATAGATGCCACTTTCTCATCAATAAGCTCCGGTGTCATGGAGGTGCTGATCCCATCTGCCAGATCGTCCAGCATTTCCAACAGCAGCTCTTTTTTGGCGATTCCAAACAAATTGTCCGGAATGGCGCGCACTGCATATTCCTCTCCGCCAAACGGTTCGATCTCAAATCCGATCCTTGTAAACCGGTCCATATTTTCATTCAGCACCTGCGCCTCCTGCATAGACAGGCTCAGGATGATCGGCGGACTTAAATACTGAGCGGTAAATTCTCTGTTCTTCATCTCTTTTAACGTGCGTTCATATAACACCCGCTCATGAGCAGCATGTTGATCAATGATATACAGACTGTTCTCAAATTCCACCAGCCAGTATGTCTCAAATACCTGCCCGATCAGTTTATACTCTGCTTTCTTCTCCCGTTTCAGAAGATGCTCCTCAAACAAATTTAACTGCTCTGCTTTTTCTTCTGTTACAGGCTTCGTTTCATAGACAGGTGTTTCCCGGATCAATTCCGGCTGTTCTTCTGCCTGCTTTTGCGGCTGCTTCTCCACTTCCTTTGCACGGGCAAGTGCATCTTTGATCCTCTCCGCCTGAGCCTGCGGCCGGAAGATCTGCTCTTTTTTTGCGACTTCTGCCGAAGAATTGCGCTGATGATAGGAAAGAACTCTCTCCTTCATCTTCTTCATGAAATATGCTTCGTCATGGGGTTCTTCTTTTTCTTCTGGCTTTTTCTCCATTGGCCGCGGTGCTGTTTTGGGCTTTAATAAAAACGGACTTTCACTCTTTGGCTGTGAAATTACTTTTGGAGCCGGCGCCTCCACCTGAGGAATGAGTTCCGGCTCCAGAAGGGTTCTGTGAACCCCCTCATACACAATATTATAGACATCCTGCTGCCTCTGAAACCGCATTTCCATTTTGGTCGGATGCACATTTACATCGATCTTCTCACCATCCACCTGAAAGTGGATGACTACGAACGGAAACTTGTGCTGCATGAGAAAGTCCTTGTATGCATCTTCGATTGCTTTGGAGAGCATCGCATTTTTCACATACCGCCCGTTTACAAAATAATTTTCAAAATTCCGGTTTCCTCTGGTGATCACCGGTTTTCCAAGATATCCTTTCATCACCAGACCATCCATGGAATAATCCAGTTCGATCAGATTTGCCGCGGCCTCTCTCCCGTAAATGCTGTAGATTACATCCTTTAATTTTCCATTTCCAGATGTCCGCATTTTTGTCTGTCCGTTATTGATAAAAGTAAATGCAACCTCCGGGTGAGAAAGTGCAAGGCGCATGAGCAGATCCTGTACATGCCCGGCCTCTGTCATCGGTGTTTTTAGAAACTTCCGTCTGGCAGGCACATTATAAAACAACTGCCGCACAAGGAAGGTCGTCCCGTCCGGTGCCCCGGCATCCTCCAGACTCTGCTCCACTCCGCCTTCGATCACATAGCGGGTTCCAAATGTATCCTCCTTCGTCTTGGTGATCAGCTCCGTCCTTGTCACCGCAGAGATACTGGAAAGTGCTTCTCCCCGAAATCCGAGTGATGCAATATGTGCCAGATCTTCCACTTTGCGGATCTTGCTCGTGGAATGGCGCAAAAATGCATTGCGGATATCTTCCCGTTCAATCCCGCTTCCATTGTCCGTGACGCGGATCAAAGAAATCCCTCCATCCTGAATCTCCACGGTAACAGAGGCAGCTTTTGCATCAATGGAATTCTCTACGAGTTCTTTGACGATCGACGCCGGCCGCTCAATCACTTCACCTGCGGCGATCTTATCTATTGTAATCTGATCTAAAACCTGAATCTGCGGCATCTGTGTTCTCCTTTACTTTCTACCAGCGGTTCTTTAGTTTATTCTGCAGACGATAAATGGTATTGAGTGCATCGACAGGCGTCAGATTTCCCACATCAATGCTCTTTAATTCTTCCAGAACGTCATCGTCTTTTACCGTATCAAACAATGACATCTGCGCCATATCCACCTCGTCATATTTTTTCGTCTTCTGTTTTTTCTTCTGCTCTTTTTCTCTGGATGCGATCTCACTGACTCTGGTCGTAATATCCTCATCACTCAGCTCTTCCACGATCTCTTTTGCGCGTGTGATCACAACATCCGGAACTCCCGCCAGCTTTGCCACCTGGATTCCATAGCTCTTATCCGCTCCGCCTTTTACGATCTTGCGAAGGAACACAATATCGTCTCCCTTTTCCTTTACCGCAATACAGTAATTGTTGACATTGTGAATCTTGCCCTCCAGCTCTGTCAGCTCATGGTAGTGTGTCGCAAAAAGTGTCTTCGCACCAAGCAGTTTGTTGTCGCTGATATACTCCACGACTGCCCAGGCAATGGACAATCCGTCAAAGGTACTGGTTCCTCTTCCGATCTCATCCAGGATCAGAAGGCTCTTAGATGTGGCATTTCTGAGAATATTGGCAACCTCTGTCATCTCTACCATAAAGGTACTCTGTCCGGATGCCAGATCATCGGATGCCCCCACACGGGTGAAAATGCGATCCACCAGACCGATATTAGCACTGGATGCCGGAACAAAAGATCCAAGCTGTGCCATTAAAACGATCAGCGCCGCCTGTCTCATATACGTAGACTTTCCAGCCATATTCGGTCCCGTGATAATGGAAATCCGCTGTTTTTTATCATCCAGATAGGTATCGTTGCTGATAAACATATCGTTTGGGATCATCTTTTCCACCACAGGATGCCGTCCGTCCTTGATATCGATCACACCTTGTTCATTGATCTTCGGACGCACATAATTGCTGCGTTCTGCCACCAGAGCAAGCGATGCAAACACATCCACTTTTGCGATCGCTTTCGCAGTCGTCTGGATGCGCTCCACCTGGGCAGCGATCTGATTGCGGACATCACAATAAATCTCATATTCCAGCGCATACAGTTTGTCTTCTGCACCAAGAATGGTATCTTCCAGTTCTTTTAATTCCGGGATAATGTAACGCTCTGCGTTGGCAAGTGTCTGTTTCCTCGTATAATAATCCGGAACCATATCCTTAAATGAATTCGTCACTTCCAGATAATATCCAAACACTTTGTTGTACTTGATCTTCAGATTTTTGATCCCGGTCTTTTCCCGTTCTTCTGATTCCAGCTTTGCAAGCCAGTCCTTTCCTTCTGATTTTGCGCGGCGCAGAGTATCCACCTCTTCGCTATAGCCATCCCGGATAATCCCGCCTTCTTTCATCGCAAGAGGCGGCTCTTCTGCAATCGCTTCTTTGATCAGCGCAGAAATATCCTCCAGCGGATCCAGTTCTTCTTTTATCTCCTCCAAAAGAGGGGCACGCAGATCCTCCATAATACAGCAGATCGGCGGAAGCATCGTCAGAGAGCTTCCAAATGCAGTCAGATCCCTCGGGTTCGCAGAACCATATGTAATCTTCGTCACCAGACGCTCCAGATCGTAAACCGGTGAGAGATATTCCCGGATCTCTTCTCTGCAGATCGCCTGCTCTTTCAATTCCTCCACAGCATCCAGCCGCCGAAGGATTTCTTTTTTCTCAATCAGCGGCTGCTCCACGTACTTTCGCAGCATACGCGCACCCATTGCTGTTTTTGTCTTATCAAGCACCCAGAGAAGAGAGCCTCTCTTCTGCTTTTCGCGCAGCGTTTCACACAGTTCCAGGTTTCTTCTTGTGGAACTGTCCAGCATCATATATTTTCCTGTCGTATATGCCGTAATATGTGTCAGCTGAGCCAGGGAATTTTTCTGAGTTTCGTATAAATACTGCAGAAGCGCCCCGGCACTGATGATCCCACAGTCATAATCTTCGAGCCCAAGCCCGGCAAAAGATGCTACTTTGAAATGCTCCAGCAGTTTCTGTCTGCAGACCGCATCATCAAAATACCACGAATCCAGAGAGTAGATTGTAATTCCCAGGCGGTCTTTTAAATCATCCAGATCCATGCCGCTCATATAATAAGACTCGTTACAGATGATCTCAGACGGCATAAAACGATAGATCTCATCCAAAAGCTTTGCACTTTCCTCCAGCTCTGTTACAAAATAATCTCCGGTCGTTACATCCGCGATGGAAAGCCCATACCGGTCTGCAATGTAGACAATACACATGATATAATTGTTCTTTGTCTCATCCAGTGCCTGGGTGTCCAGATTTGTCCCCGGTGTCACGATCCGTACAACCTCACGCTTTACGATTCCTTTCGCCTGTTTTGGATCTTCCACCTGTTCGCAGATCGCCACTTTATACCCTTTAGACACCAGCTTGTTCAGATATCCTTCCACTGCATGATATGGAACTCCGCACATGGGAGCTTTTTCTTCCTGCCCGCAGTTTTTTCCGGTCAGTGTAATCTCCAGTTCCCTGGATGCAGTCAGGGCATCCTCAAAAAACATTTCATAAAAATCGCCTAATCTATAAAATAAGATGCAGTCCTGATACTGTTTTTTTGTCTCGATATACTGCTGCATCATTGGTGTTAATTCTGCCACACGTTTTTCTCCTTTGTGTATTTTTTCCTTTGCCATTATAGCATCTTTGGAAATTCAGTTCAATGTACCAGATCCAATTTTGTCCGCCTTCCAACTTCCTAAAGCACGTGAAAATGTGGTTTTTCTTCCCCGTATAACCAATAAAGAAGATACCCGGAGAGCAGAATGCCGATCACGCACAGTGCGGAAAAAATAATGGTAAACGGCAGACAGATCTGACCGAACAGCTGCCATTTTCTTCCTGTATAATCCCATACATTCCATCCAAGCCACTGATTCACGATCATTCCCGTGATAAATTCCGCTGCTGTCACAAAGATTGTACACCAGAGCACCTGTTTCCATAACGGCTCCCTCCATCCGGTCCAAAGTCCCTGTTTGGCACAAAATAAAAGACAGATTCCTCCAAGCACGAACATACTCCAGTGAGAAAATCCCCGGAAGAAAACTTCAAATCCATAATAAAGACTGCCTCCCAAAGCCCATAAAAATAAATTTTCGCTCCATTTTTTCACAAAAAGCGCCCTCCCTGTCTGCAGGTCTTTTCGACTCATACAGATAGTTTGGGCGTTTTTTGCCAGATTATACCCGGATGGATGCTACCATTTCACCGAGATAATAAAATCCTTTGCAAGTATCAAGACGGACATCCACCAGTTTTCCAACCAGATCTTTCTCTCCCGGGAAATGAACCAGGAGATTATTGCTCATTCTTCCTGTCACAAGTGAATCATCATGATCATTGACTGACTCTACAAGCACACGCTGTACCGTTTTGGTATGCACACTGCACACTTCGGCGGAAATACTCTGTACTTCTTTTAACAGACGGTCAAAGCGGTCTTTGACAATCTCTTCCGGAACCTGTTCCTCCAGCACTGCTGCCGGAGTTCCGGTCCGTTTTGAATAAATAAAGGTAAATGCGCTGTCATAGCGAACCTTTCGCACCACATCCAGCGTCTCCTGAAAATCTTCTTCTGTCTCTCCCGGAAATCCGACAATGATATCCGTTGTCAGGGAAATATCCGGAACTGCTGCTTTGATCTTCTCCACCAGTCCAAGATAGTGTTCCTTTGTATAGCGCCGGTTCATCTTTTCCAGGATCCGCGTGCTTCCGGACTGCACCGGAAGATGCAGATGCTTGCAGATTTTTTGGGACTGCGCCATCACCTCGATCAATTCATCGGAGAGATCCTTCGGATGGGAGGTCATAAAACGGATACGCTCCAGTCCTTCGATTTTCTCGATTTCCTGTAAAAGCTGTGCAAATGTCATCGGTTCTTCCAGCGTCTTTCCATAAGAATTGACATTCTGTCCCAGAAGCATCACTTCCACCACTCCGTCTGCAACCAGGCTCTCGATCTCCCGGATAATATCTTTCGGATTCCGGCTGCGCTCCCGTCCGCGCACATACGGCACGATACAGTAGCTGCAGAAATTGTTGCATCCAAACATGATATTGACCCCTGATTTGAATGAGAACTTCCGCTCACTCGGAAGATCTTCTACGATCTTGTCTGTGTCCTTCCAAATATCGATCACCATCCGATCAGATTCCAGTCTTGTGGCAACCAGCTCTGCGAATTTAAAAATATTGTGCGTTCCGAAGATCAGATCCACAAACCGATAGCTTTTCTTTAACTTCTCGACTACTTCCGGCTCCTGCATCATACATCCGCAGAGTCCGATCAGCATATGCGGATTTTTCTTTTTCACACGGTTGAGCTGTCCCAAATGTCCATATACCTTCTGATTGGCATTTTCACGCACCGTACAGGTATTGTAGATTACGAAATCTGCCTGATTCTCTTCTTCCTCTTCCACATATCCAATCTGCTCCAGAATTCCGGTCAGCTTCTCCGAATCCCTTGCGTTCATCTGGCAGCCAAATGTTGTTACATGAAAGGTCAGCGGACGTCCCAGGGTTTCCGCCTGGGTCTTGACAAGACGGCGTGCTTTTTCCATAAAATAATACTGGCGCATAGGTTCCTCTGCCGGAGCCGGCTGTTCCAGATCGATTTCAGTTAAAATCTCTTCTATCTTCTTCGTTTGTTTCTTCTCCAACATGAATTGTCTTCCTCTCTATCTCTTCGTATATCTTAGCATTCCATATGAGCTTTCATTATAATCGAATCCATTTGGTTTTTCAAGATAAAACAATCCTCTGTTATCCTTTCGGAATATAATACACTTGTATCTTTTGCGTAATCGGATTTTTCGTGATCTGCGCATGGATTCCAAAAATTTGTAAAATATTTTCCTCGGTAAGAATCTCTTCGGGTGTTCCCGCTTTGATGATCCTCCCCCGATCCATAAGTAAAATTCTGTCGCAGTACATGGCTGCAATATTCAGATCATGAACGGAAGAAAAAATCGTCGCATCCTGTTTCTTTAAGATCTCCATCAACAGATATTGAAACCGGATATCCAGATGATTCGTCGGCTCATCCAGGAGAATCAGTCTGCTCTCCTGAGCAAGCGTTCTTGCCATGAGCACCCTTTGTTTTTCTCCTCCGGACAAGCTGAAAAAAGAGCGGTTTTCGTATCCTTTCAGTCCCACTTCTTCTAAAAAACGCCTGCAGATTGCAAGATCCTCTTCTGTTTCCTTTTCTAAAAACCTACGATGTGCATAGCGTCCATACATAACCATATCAAGCACTTCCAGATCAAATTCGGTCTGATTTTCCTGTGCGACAACTGCTGCTTGTCTTGCCATCTCTTTCGCTGACAGCGAAACAACATCCTTCCCGTCGATATAAACGGTATCTTTCTGTGGTCTGTACGTTTTGTATATGTTTTTCAGCAACGTTGATTTTCCGCAGCCATTGGGACCAATCAGCCCGACAAAAGTGCCTTCCGGTACTTCCAGAGAAACATCCTGCAGAATCTCGGTTCCATCAATACTGTAGTCCAATCCGCGAACTGTCAAAAAGCTATGGTTCATGTGCTCTTCCTCCTTCCCCTGCGGATCAGATACAGGAAAAACGGTGCGCCGGACAAAGCCGCAATAATTCCGATTGGGAGCTCCTCCGGTGCAACGATCACCCGCGAGAGAAAATCTGCCAGTACAGTAAACAATCCGCCCAAAACAATTACAAACGGTAATACTATCGTATGCCGTGATCCTACCATTCTTCTCGCAATATGTGGAACAACAAGCCCGATAAAGCCGATCACTCCACTGACAGAGACCACAATTCCGGTCAATACGGCAGCCATGATGATCACAACCATTTTGATTCTTGTTACATTGACTCCCAGATTCTCAGCAGTGCCATCTCCCAAAAGCAGCATATCCAGTTCTCTTGTAAAAAGAAGAATGATGCAGACTGTAATCAGAAAAGCAGCTGCAACATATTTGACTTTCTCCCAGCTTGCGCCACTCAAAGAACCTACCATCCAGTATTGTGCTGTCTTTGTCTTATCCGATCCGGTATGATACCCGTAAATGATCAGATTGGTGATCCCGCTAAACAACGCAGAAGTCGCAATCCCCGCCAGGATCAGCTGTGTCGAAGTAACGGTTCCCTTATATGTTGCAATCGCCATGGATAATACAATTGCCAGGGCCGCTCCGCAAATTGCTCCAAACATGGTTCCGTATCCGCCTGCAAAATGAAAACAGCCTGTGATGATGGCACATACCGCTCCTGCTGAAGCTCCGGAAGAAATACCAAGTACATAAGGATCTGCCAGAGCATTTTTTGTCAACGCCTGCATCAGTACTCCACACACAGAAAGTCCGGCACCTACAAACCACGCAAGCACAACTCTTGGAAGTCGGATATTCCAGATAATTGTTTCCATATTGGTTTCCCATGTCGGGAAAAATATCTCCCGCCCTGACAGATGGTTCATAATAATACGAAATACTTCAAAAGGGTGAATCTTGACAGCTCCAAAGGAAACGGAACAACCTACCGCTAAAACACTGCACACAAATACAGCGCAAAACAGGGACAGGTGCCTTACTCTTTTCTGTCTTTTATTTAATTCTTTCATGTAATAGAAGAACTCCCTTTCCTATTGAAAACAATCTGGATATAACTGCTTTGCAATTTCTTCAACTGCAGCTGCTGATCCGGCAGAGCCCTGCATGTCTGCACAGCATGCAGAATAGATTTTTCCTTCTTTGATTGCCCTTAAATCTTTTGTTGCAGCATTGGTGCGAAGAAATTCTGCCTTTTCTTCTACATCTCCATCATAGTCTAAAAGGAGGATTGCATCCGGATCACGTTCTACCACTTCTTCCCAGGAAGGGGTTGCCCACCCGGCTTCAATGTCATTAAAAATAGAGATAGCGCCTGCCGATTTCAAAATATCTCCCGGCATCCCCTGGCATGCTGTAAAAGGGGCATCTTCTCCCGAATCATAGACAAACACTTTTTTCGGGTTCTTGTATGCATCTTCTCCAAGCGCCTCTTTCACATCCTGAAGTGTATCCTTCATTTTTTGTATTTTCTGCTCTGCAGTTTCTTCCACTTGAAAAATCTTGCCCAGTGTCTCATAGTCTTTGTACAAATCTTCAAATGTGGCACTGTCTGAGCATACATATGGGAAATACATGGCAATTCCATTTTCGTCACAGAATTCTGTACTGAAATTTTTATCTGAAAATACGGAATCCCAGCCGATCAGAAAATCACAGCCTGTAGCAAGCAGTTCTTCCTTTGAAACAGATGACAGGTTCACTCCGGGTTCTGCGATCTGTGGTACAGAATCTCTTGCAGGATATTCCGAGACAAGACTCCAGCAACTCCCTTTCGTGTATCCGGCCATCTGCTCCTCTAAGCCCAGATCAAAAAACAAATCTGCCATCTGATCTCCGGAAGCAACCACATGATCCGGTTTTTGCTTAAAGGTATACTCTACATTTTTTCCCAGCCCGGATCGCTCCAGATTCAGCTGAATTGTAACCGGTTCATAATTACGATCTTCTGATTGTACCGATTTTTCTGCATGAGCTTCTTTTTTATCAGTTTCTGTCTCCTTATTGCTTCCACATCCGGAAACAAGAGATATCGTCGCTGCTGCACACAGGATGCAGCTTACTATTTTCTTTTTCATAAACTTTGACCTTTCTTTATCAATTTTATCCCAGTTGCTCTATTGATAAAAGGTCATGATCAGGTCTTCATCTACCTCGTCCCCTTTCTCTTTCTTCTTATCAAGAAATCGTAAGATGACTTCAGCAAGTCTTAGGGCTTGGCATCTCCCGCCATTTCACCTTCTCACAGAATTCTCTGCAATGGTATCTGAAATTTTGTCCGCCTTACCTCAGGGATAAGCTGCCAATGAATTGCACATTGTTCCTTATTAAGCCAAAACACTGAAGCCGTCTGCACATTGCATGCAGTCCGAAGTATTATAGCATTAATTTCCTGCATTTATCCAGTAAAACCTTCTAAGTTTATAAAATTTCAAAAGACAGGGATATTTCCCTGCCTTACCTTTCATCCACTATTCAAACTGATTTTTTTCTGCATCGTATCTGTAGTCGATCATGCCGAGTTTTTCCTCCAGCACTTCTCTTGAAACGTCCATATCATCACAGAGAGCATCCAGGCTTGGATAATAATCTCTCAGTTTTGTATTTACCACGCTTAGAAGAAGTATCGGATCTTTCGGTAATCCTGTCAGCATTTCCAGCACCTCTTTTCTGTCATCACATATTCCATCCGAATGTCATGTGCCTCAGCAGGAATCTGATCTGCCATCTGCACCTCAAACGCAAGTCCAAACGTATGGCATCCTTCCATTTTCTGAAGATACGTGTCGTAAAATCCTCCTCCATATCCGATCCTTCTTCCCGCCGGATCGAACGAAACGCCGGGAACAAGCATCAAGAGATCCGATTTTTCCAGGCAGCAGTCTGCCCCTTTTTTCTCTTCTTTCGGCTCCAAAATTCCAAACGCTCCTGTTTCCAGATCATTCAACGATTCTATGTAGTAAAACTTCATCTCCCGTTTTCCGGTCACTTTAGGCACTGCGGTTCTTTTTCCCGCTCTCCACGCACTTACCAGAATTTGTTCTGTACACACTTCTTTTCCCATAGATACATAACACCAGATTTCTTTCGCCTGCACAAATAAAGGATGGGAGACAACCTGCTCTGTGATCCTGTCACTGTATGTCTCCCACTCTCTGTCTGTCAGCCGGTCTCTGGCGCATAACATCTGTTTTCTAATGTCCCGCTTTGTTTCCAAATTTCTCTCCCAGATTGACGATTGTACCGTCTTTTTCTTCCACATCAATATTATTGAGCTGACTTCTCAAATTGCGTTTGAATGCATCAATATATTCCTGCCTGAGAATCTTTTGTTCTTTCTTTTCCGCATCAGTCAGTCCTTCTGCTTTTGATTTTCTATACAGTTCATTGATTCTTTTTACCTTTTGTTCGTCCATAATCTTATCCTTTCCCAAAAATTCTTTCTCCATCTTACACTATTTCTCGATTTTCGTCTACCTCGCTGTTTTTTAGCTGGAATAATTTTCCAGAAATGCGTAAAGTTCCTCCTCTGTTTCAACATATTTTTTTTGCTTTACATTTGTCTGCACTTCTTTCGGCAGTTCTTCAAACGGAATGTCTGTAAATTCATAAATTGTAGATTGATCAGACAGATAGACGACCACATAGCCATGCAGCTCTGCCAGATAATATCCTTCATTTTTTTCTGCTTCCCCTTTCACGGCAACACTTCTTTGCTGTTTATCCTGCTGCCGCGCCATCTGCCTGTCCATCACATACTGGTAACTCACCTGATATCCGATTCCGAGCAGACTGACAAACACAAACAAGACCACAAAAAAGCCAATACAGTATTTCTTCTTCATAAAAGTCCGACTCCTTTTTTCATACAGTATTGGCTCTTTGTACCGGTTTTATTCAGTTCACTTGATTTTGTCAATCCAGATATTCAATGTCATCATCATCGTCCAGGTCTCTCTCCTGTGGAAAAATCTTAAAACGTTTGCAGACTCTTAAGATCCGTCCGCCCATTGGAAGTGCCAGCATATCTGACTCGGAAAGCGTTCCTACCCGGATCACCGCCACTGCGTACACCAGCATGGCAATGATGATAGAAAGTCCATTTGCCAGAAATCTTCCCGGCATCAGGGCGCTAAGAAGCTTATTGGACACAAATGCCGCCACTCCCATGATCAAAGCTGCCAGAAACGGCTTGATATAACAGGTCTTGAAATCCTGTCTGAATCCACTTGCCTTATATACATCCTTCATATTCAGTACACACATACAAAAACTGAAGATCACATTACTGAATACGAGAGAATAAATCCCCCATTTGAAAACAACCAGCATCAAAAGGACTGCCACAAGATGGATCCCCAGTGAAATCAGCGCATTCTTTGCCGGTGCAGTCAGCCGGTCCAGTCCCTGCAGAATCGAGTTTGTAACTGTTGAGGAACTGTACAACACAACTGTGATCGCCCCGGATGCCAGCATCAGTGCAGGCTCCGTTCTGGAATCTCCGTAAAGGAACTGCATGATCGGCGATGCCAGTACCACAAATCCCACAAAACAAGGAATCGCGATCAGCATGGTAAGACGGATCGTCTGATTGATCTTATTCTGCATCTGCGTCCGGTTTCTGGAGGCAACTGCCGCTGTCAGTGCCGGAATAACAGATGCTGCAAGTCCGTTCGCCATCGCAAGCGGGATGTTGATCAACGTATTGTATTTTCCTGTGTAAATTCCCTGTGGAATGATATATTCTTTCAAGGTAACTCCCTGTGCTGCCATGATCTTTGCAAACAAGGTCAGGTCAATAATCTGATTGATATTATAGATTGCCGTACTGAACAGGATCGGGGCGATCGTCAAAAGAAGAACCTTCAAAATCTGCCCATATCCATCCTGATGTTTCGTGCGGTCTCTTCTCATCTGCCGCATCATCACTTTTTGAAACAGTACAAACACAAACATCAAAAACAACAGTGCGACCAGTGCTCCCGTAGCCGTTCCCGCCGTTCCTCCCGCTGCCCCATAGGCCGGTTCAAGCAAAGGATTGTCCTGCTTTTTCGCAGCTGCCATCCCCACTTTGATCATGATGCTGGCTCCTACGATATTGACTGTTGCATTGATGATCTGCTCCAAAACCTGGGAGATCGCAGTCGGAACCATAGTTCCCATTCCCTGAAAATATCCGCGCATTACACCGAGCACTGCCACGATAAACAGCGCCGGAGCCAGCACCTTGAGTGTATAGACACTAAGCGGCGATTCCATCAGATGTCTGGAGATCATATCTGCCCCCAGAAAGATTGCCAGTGCCACAACTGCCCCCACGGAAACCGCAAACATCATTGCACATTTAAAAATTCGAAAGGCGTTTCTTGGCTGGTGCATCGCCATCTTTGTGGAGACCAGCTTGGATACCGCGATCGGAAGACTGAAGGAGGACAGCATCAGTGCCATCGCATAAATCTCATATGCATATCCGAGAAATCCGTTTCCCTCATCTCCGATAATATTGGTCAGCGGAATCCGGTACAATGCCCCGATGATCTTTACAATCACTGCCGCCGCTGCAAGGATTGCTCCCTGTATCAAAAATTCATTCTCTTTCGACTGTTTTTTTCTTCTTTTGTTCTTCTGTATATCTGCCATCCGTCTCCTCCGTCACGCCCTTAAAATCTGGACTTTTTCCATGATCTCACGCTGTCTTTCTTCCATGACCAGACGCTCCTCTTCTTCCATATGATCATATCCGAACAAATGAAGCATACTGTGTGCGATCAGAAATGCAAATTCCCGTTTCGGTGAGTGTCCATAGGCCTCTGCCTGTGCAAGTACCTTCTCCTTGGAAATAACAATGTCACCAAGCATCAGTTCTCCAGATTCCGGATTAAATGCTTCGGCCTCCTCTTCCACAAACGAGAAATCTCCCGGAGTCTCATATTCCAGCATCGGAAACGACAAAACATCCGTTGCCCGGTCGATCTGACGAAACTCCTCGTTCATCCGGTGGATCTCATCGTCTGTGGTCAGCAGCAGATTGATCTCTGCTTCATAAGGACATCCCTCATATTCCAATGCGGCTTCCACCACCAGATCTGCCACTTCTTTCGTTTCAAACGGAAGTGTGATTTCTCCTTCTTCTTCTAAATACAAACTCATGATTTTCTCCTTTTTGTACCGCCCTTTGTACGGGTGCTCTTCTTTTCATACTCTTCATATGCCTTTACGATCTTCTGTACAAGCGGGTGCCGCACCACATCCTTGCTCGTCAGTGTGCAGATGCTGATCCCCTCCAGATTTTTTACCACCTTGACTGCTACATCCAGACCGGAAACCGTTCCTGCCGGAAGGTCCTTTTGGGTGGCATCTCCGGTGATCACGACTTTGGAACCAAATCCGATTCTTGTCAGAAACATTTTCATCTGTGCCGGCGTCGTATTCTGTGCCTCATCCAGAATGATAAACGCATTGTCCAGTGTTCTTCCTCTCATATAAGCAAGAGGTGCAACCTCGATCAGACCTTTTTCTGAATTTTTTGCAAAACTTTCCGCTCCCATGATCTGATACAATGCATCATAAAGAGGACGCAGATAGGGATCGATCTTGCTCTGAAGATCTCCCGGAAGAAATCCCAGTTTTTCTCCTGCCTCTATCGCAGGCCTGGTAAGGATAATACGGCTCACTTCATTTCTCTGAAACGCTGTGATCGCCATAGCCATGGCAAGATAGGTCTTTCCGGTTCCCGCAGGTCCCAGCCCAAACGTGATCATTCCTTCCCGAATTGCATCTACATAACGCTTCTGTCCCAGCGTCTTCGGTTTGATCGGTTTTCCCTGCAATGTGTGACAGATCAATTCCCGATCCATCTCCACCATCGCCTCCTCCTGATCCTCATAGACCAGTGACATGGCATAATCTACATTCTGTTCCGTAATCTCATTTCCTCTTTTTGACAGAGCAGCAAGCTGATCCAATACCCGCCTTGCCTTCTCTGCATTTTTATCTTCACCTAATATCTTCACTTTGCCTTCTCTGGCGATCAGTGTCACATGAAACGTCCGCTCCAGCTTTTTTGCATACGCATCAAACTGCCCGAACACATTTCTCTCGTGCTCCGCCGGTATATCAATCATCAGTTCTGAAAGACTCATCCTTCTTATTCCTTTCAATCTCTAATATTTCTGTATCTGCTTTTTTTGCAATGTCTTCATTCAGGTATAAGCTCCCTTTTGCAACCGCAGATTTTTTGCCTATGTGTATTTTAACACTATTTCCCTGTATTTGAATACCTTTTTCCTTCAATTCCTTTGAAAATTGTTTGAAGTTTTCGCTCAATTTCTTTTGAATTTCTTCATTTGTATATCTTTTTTCTTTTATCTGGTATGATTTTGCAACTTTTACCCCATAAAATAGTGGAAGATGAAAATTTTCTCCCAGGGTCACCTGACGTTTCATCACATATTGTTCACTTTTCGGAAAAGAATTTTTCACACTTCCAAGATGACATTCCCAGTTTTTAAATTCCACAAAAACCTGCATCCGTTTTTGGTTCTGATACCTCTTTTCTTCATAGTATGTGCTGATTTCATCCTCATATTCTGTCTGCGTGTCTGCCCTAATATCCGCATCTGCCTGCTCATACTGATATTCTACCACCTCTTTTGCATCATTGCACACCTCGATTCTGCCTGACACAAGGATATCCCCCTTTTTCACCTGATCCCCGACATGCACCATGGGAACTCCGGAACGTGTCACCATCTTTGTGATCACCCCGTCCTGTTCTGCGATCAGATCACAGGGTTTTTCTTCCTTTTGCACCTCCTGAAACGTATCTTCATTCTCCTTGATCTGTATTTTCAGCCTGCTTCCATCGATGGAGGCTGAGACCCACACAATATCATCATATTTCTGCCGAATCTTCCGCACGATATCCGCGCAGTCTACCTTCCCTTTTGGCATGGCAGGTGTGATCTTCTCCTGCTCCAGAAATTGAAGCAGTACTTCATCCGTCCATTTTTCATTTCCTTCAAAATGGATATCCCAGATAAACGAAGTGTAGAACATCAACAGGAGTATACAGAGCACAGCTCCTGCGAGAAACCATGTTCTGCTCTGACATCTTGTTAGAAAAAATGGCATGCCGAAGCGTTCCACTAAAACGACCTTCGTGCGCGTTTTTCTCACGATCGGACGGATTTTCCGAAAATCCTTCAGCTTTACATACATCTCATAAGAATTTTTACAGGGCTGAAGTCCCCAGATATCGATCTGATGATGACTGCACAGATTTAAAAAACGCTCCGGGGAGTATCCCTTTATTCTGATTTTTACATATCCTCTCAAAAAACGCAGGATTCTCTGCATTGCTGTTTACCTCACATTTCATATTCAAGGGTATGGATCTTCCCTGTTATTTTCATCTCATCATTCAGATAGTACTCAATCTGCAGTCCCTTTCCGTGTACCTGGATCTGCCCTTTTTTCGTCTGTACCCGGATCAGCTCTCCTGTATATTCTAAAATTCCGCGGTAATTTTCAATACTGATTTCCCCGTTTCCGATCACAGTCACGACAGATGCCCCTAACACCACATCCTTTGGCATATTTGCAGCCGCCGCAAACCGTTCTCTTAACTTTTCTTTTTCTGCTTCTCTTTTCATATTCTGCACTGCCGTTATACGCCTCTTATCCAAAATGTATGCAGAACCTCCTCTTCCTATTCGTTTCCTGTCTTTCCCGGATTTTTTGATTTTCCGCTGAACCACTTTCATTTTCTAAGATTTTCTTGCTTTACCACGCTAAAAATGCTAGAATAGAACGAACGATATTTATATTAGAAAAGAGGTATGATCTATGAATTATAAAATCACAGGATACAAACCAGAAAAATTATTTCACTTTTTCGAAGACATCAGTGCCATTCCTCGTGGCTCTGCCAACGAGAAAGCAATCAGTGACTATCTCGTGGCATTTGCCGAAGAACGAAATCTGTGGTATCACCGGGATGCACTTTTCAATGTGATCATCAAAAAGCCTGCAAGCGCAGGGGCTAAAGAAAAACCGGCCGTTATGCTGCAGGGGCATACGGACATGGTATGTGAAAAACTCGCAGGCGTTGCACATGATTTTACAACAGACCCTCTGGATCTGATCATAAAAGACGGCGTACTCTCCGCAAACGGCACTACCCTTGGCGGGGACAACGGAGCTGCCGTTGCATGCATGCTTGCGATCCTAGATGACGATACACTGACACATCCGGCACTGGAATGTGTGTTCACTACACAGGAAGAGATCGGATTGAACGGAGCAGAAGCACTGGATAAATCCCTTCTTTCAGCTCGTACCATGATCAATCTGGATTCCGAGGACGAGGGAGTTGCCACAGTCAGCTGTGCAGGAGGACTTCGTTTCGGTCTCACCCGTCCAATCACCCGCAGTAAAAAAGAAGGGATGCTGCTCCATCTGGAGGCGACCGGACTTCTGGGCGGACATTCCGGAACAGATATCAACAAAGAACATCAGAATGCCAATCTGTTGATGGCTCGTATGATCAATCATCTGTTCCACAATACCGATGCCCTTTTAGTTGATTTTAACGGCGGTACAAAGGACAATGCCATCCCTCGTGAGACATCCGCAACTCTGTTCTATTCTGATGAAGTTGCTGCAAAAAATGCGGAAAATCTGGCTTTGGCACTCTCTGCTGACTTTTCATCCGAGATCTGTCCGTATGAGCCGGCATTTCAGTTCCTTGTAAGCACAGAAAACGGAACTGCAGATGTGATCTCTGCCGAGGATGGAAAAGCCTTTATCACGGCAATGTGTCTTGCGCCAAACGGTGTACAATTCCGCAACATGAACCTGGACGGTTTTACAGTCACTTCGTTAAATCTCGGAATTGCAGCAACTGATGAGACAAGTGCATCCCTTGTATTTGCACCACGTTCTTCTGTTGCCACACTGATGAGCGCACTCAAAGAAAAGCTCTGCCTTCTGGCAGAAACCTTCGGTTTCGAAGTCAGCATGCACGGCGAGTATCCGGGCTGGAGTTTTGCAGAAGTTTCTCCGATCCGCGATGTTTTTGTGCAAAGCTACAAAGAACTGTTCCACGATGATCTGAAGATCGAAGCCATCCATGCAGGTCTGGAATGTGGACTTTTCTCTGATGCGATCCCTGGACTAGATGCCATTGCAGTCGGCCCTACGATCCGCGGATGCCACACACCGGATGAACATCTGCCGCTGGATTCTTTCGAACGGTTCTATGAGCTCTTGACAGATGTCTTAAAAAAACTTGCATAGACTTGTTACTGTAACCAGTAACATATCCTTATTTTTGATATTATGACATCCCCACGTTCTCTGGGGAATGCAGGGATGCTCTGATATAATAGATTTTGCTGTAATTTCAGATGGATTGGGAAAGAGATTTTGAGAAAAGAAAGGAAAAATTTATACATGTCTGATAACAAAAATAATTTCAAGCCGTATATCCCGGCCGACCGTGTCGTACCGGAGTTCACGGTAACCTCTCTCCTGATTGGTATTCTGCTCGCCATCGTTTTCGGTGCGGCGAATGCATATCTGGGTCTGCGTGTCGGTATGACGATCTCCGCCTCTATTCCGGCGGCGGTTATTTCCATGGGAATCATCCGCGTCATCCTTCGCAGAGACTCCATTCTGGAAAACAACCTTGTCCAGACGATCGGTTCTGCCGGTGAATCCGTTGCAGCCGGAGCAATCTTTACGCTCCCTGCCCTGTTCCTGTGGGCAAAAGAAGGAACGATCGATTCTCCGAGTATGATCACAATCTTTCTTGTTGCATTAGTAGGTGGTCTTCTCGGTGTTGCTTTTATGGTTCCTCTGCGTCAGGCACTGATCGTAGAAGAACACGGCACACTTCCGTTTCCGGAAGGTACTGCCTGTGCAGAAGTTCTTCTTGCCGGAGAAGAAGGCGGAAGCAAAGCAGGTACGGTATTCTCCGGTCTGGGAATCGCTGCCGCTTACAAATTTATCGCAGACGGACTGAAAGTCTTCCCAAGTGAGATTGGATATGACATCAAAGCCTATGCCGGTTCTTCCGTTGGAGTCCAGGTACTCCCTGCACTGGCAGGTGTCGGTTACATCTGCGGACCGAAGATTTCCAGCTATATGCTGGCCGGAAGTACATTGAGCTGGTTTGTACTGATGCCTGCCATCGCACTGTTCGGTGCAGATGCACAGGCAATTTTCCCTGGGACCGATCCGATTGCCCAGATGGCTCCAAGTGATCTCTGGGGAACTTACATCAAATATATCGGTGCAGGTGCTGTTGCAACCGGTGGTGTGATCAGTCTGATCAAGAGCCTTCCGCTCATTGCGAAGACCTTTAAACAGGCAATGCAGAGTATGAAAAAGAAAAGCAGTGCTTCAGCACTGCGTACAGAGCAGGACATTCCGATGCCATTCTTACTTGTTATGATCCTGGTGATCGGAATTGCCATCTGGCTGGTGCCGGCATTCCCGGTTAATCCAATCGGCGCTCTGATCGTTATTGTATTTGGATTCTTCTTTGCAACCGTTTCTTCCCGTATGGTAGGACTCATCGGATCTTCCAACAACCCGGTATCCGGTATGGCGATCGCAACACTTCTGATCGCCACATTACTTCTGAAAGCTACCGGTACAACCGGAGTGAAAGGTATGACTGGTGCCATCGCAATTGGTGGTATTATCTGTGTCATCGCAGCGATTGCCGGAGACTGTTCACAGGATTTGAAGACCGGATTTATTGTCGGTGCAACTCCAAAGAAACAGCAGATCGGTGAGATGATCGGTGTCGTTGTTTCTGCTGCTGCGATCGGATTTGTATTGCAGCTTCTGGACAATGCATGGGGATATGGATCTGAAGCGATCCCTGCTCCACAGGCAACGATGATGAAAATGCTGGTAGAAGGTATCATGAGCGCAGAACTTCCATGGTCACTGATCCTGATTGGTGTCTGTGTAGCAATCGTCATGGAAATCCTGAAAGTTCCGGTAATGCCGTTTGCAGTCGGTATGTACCTTCCATTCAGCTTAAATGCCGGAATTATGGCCGGCGGACTTGTCCGTCTGTTCATGGACAAACGAAACGTCTCTGAAAAAGAGAAAAAGGCAAGCGTGGATCACGGAATCCTCTTCACATCCGGTCTGATCGCCGGAGAAGGATTGATGGGTGTCATCCTCGCAATCTTTGCCGTTGCAAAATTAGATAAGATCATCGATCTCTCCAAAAAATTCTCAATCGGAGAAATCGGAAGCTTAATTGTATTTATCCTGCTTTTATTATATCTCGCAAGAGTATGTATCAAAGGCGGAAAGAAAAGCGAATAATTTTTATTCCATTCACTGAAACAGCAGAAAACAGAAGATACGGCCTGTCGAAAGACAGGCTGTACTTATTCTTTATTATTTTAAAAAGGAGACATTATGTCAAAGAAAAAGAAGATTTCAAATCAGAATTATATGGATTTTATTGTCGTCAAAAATCCTGAGATCGAGTATGAAACAAACAACAAAGGACAGGTTACGGTCATGATCGAATGGAGAGGATTTTATCACCGGATCGCACAGCGCTTTTTCAAACGTCCAAAGGTAAGCGCGATCAAGCTGGATGACTACGGCAGCTTTCTCTGGCAGTCGATCAATGATCAGAAAACCGTACATCAGCTCTCACTGGATCTGCAGTCACAGTTTCCAAAAATGGAAAAACCACTTGCCCGTCTGATCCGGTTTCTGGAGATTTTAAAGGATCATCATCTGATCGAGCTAAAGGAGGTTTATTGATATGTCTTTTCTTCAATATATTCCCTTTGTTCTGTTATTCGCCGCTGCTACCGCTCTTATTTACGGCTGGGGACTCTGGCGCAGTCAGAGACAGCAGCAGGACTTATCCAACCTGCTCTTTTCACAGGGTGTCTCCAGAATTCAGAAAGCTCTGAAAAAACAAAAACAACTGTCACGTCAGGAATTAGAAGAAGCAGTCAAAGATCTGTACGCAAAACAGCCATTTTCCAGTGAACGTATCCAGGTCACCGATCCAAAACAATTTTTAGATTCTCTGCTGCCTTATATGCTCCGGCAGCATCTGATATCTGAAATCCGCCAGAACCATCAAACATATTATATGATCCGAAAATAAAATGTCCGGACAACCTTTCAACAAGGTTATTCGGACATTTAAAATTCTCTCTGATGCTAAATCAACAGATATTTCAATACAAACAAGACTGCCAGTACATACATAACCGGACTGATCTTTTTCGCTTTTCCTGTCAGCAGATTCAGGAATACATAGGAGAGAACTCCCATAGAGATTCCTTCAGAAATGCTATAGAAAAACGGCATTGCTGCGATACAGATAAATGCCGGGATTCCCTCGGCTGCATCTGCAAAATTAATATCTGTCACTGCACTCAGCATGTAAAATCCTACAATCACAAGCGCCGGCGCTGTGGCGAAGGATGGAATTGCCAGAAAGATCGGTGACAAGAACAAGGACAGACCAAATAAAACAGCAGTCGTTACTGCAGTCAGTCCTGTACGTCCTCCTTCTGCAACACCGGAAGAGCTTTCTACAAATGTCGTTGTTGTAGAGGTTCCGAGTACTGCTCCTGCTGTTGTTCCAACTGCATCCGCCAGGAGCGCTCCTTTGATCCTTGGAAGCTTTCCGTCTTTATCCAGCATATTTGCCTTAGAAGAAACTCCGATCAAAGTTCCCAGTGTATCAAACAAATCTACAAACAAGAATGCAAATACGATCACAACAAATTCCAGAATCGGCACGCCTTCTAAACTGAATTTTGCAAAGATCGGAGAAAGACTTGGAATGCTGATTCCTGCACTGAAATCAGGAAGCAGTGAATAAAATCCAAGCTCCGGATTCGGAACATACAGTCCGGCAAACTGACAGATAATTCCTAATACCCATGTAATCAGAATTCCCCATAAAATATTTCCTTTTACATTTTTGACTACCATGATTCCGGTAATGATAATTCCGATGATTGCCAGCAGCACTGTGATCCCCACATCATTCATGCTTGCCGCTACGAAATCTTTGCCCCCTGCTGCCGCAGCCAGATTCTTATTGTATCCATCTAAAGAGAACAGACTTAAAAGCGTAGAGCCTCCGATCACAACCTTCGCATTTTGCAATCCGATAAATGCGATAAACAGGCCGATTCCGACCGACACCGCCTTTTTCAGATTATACGGGATTGCATCAAAGATTGCCTCGCGCACACTCAGCAGTGATAACAGAATAAAGATAATACCCTCTACCAGTACTGCTGCCAGCGCGACCTTCCAGGAATACCCCATCTGAAGTACAACCGTGTATGCAAAGTACGCATTCAGTCCCATTCCCGGCGCCAGTGCAAACGGATAGTTTGCAAAGATTGCCATACATAACGTACCGATGAACGCTACCAGAGCTGTCGCTGTAAAGACCGCTCCGTGATCCATTCCTGCCTCTGCCAGAATATTCGGGTTTACAGCCAGAATATAGGCCATTGTCATAAATGTTGTGACACCGGCAAGAATCTCGGTTTTGACATTTGTGTTGTTTTCTTTCAAGTGAAAAATTTTGTCAAGATTCATAAATTTTCCCTCCCTTTTTTATTTTTGACACAGAATTATGTACACAAGTCAACTATACGTTATATCATGCCGGGTGTCAATTCATTTTTTACAAAATTTTAACACTTTCTTTATTATTGTTGTTGGATTTATATATATTTTTTCTGTTTTCTATGTATTTTTACTGCAAATCTGCCAATTCCATTGTAACCTGTTGCTTTGCTTCTGTCACAATCTCTTCCGGGAATTTCATGAATTTCAACAGCTTGATTGCATTGCCAAATGTCACAGCTCCCGGATACAGCCTGTAATCAAAATAAATATCATCCTCTCCGATCCGCTCTGTAAAATGATAGTTTTCATAAGTACCTTCCAGCAATACTGTCAATTCATAATCATGGGACGCAACCATCACAAGACAATTCTGTCTCTGCATATAATCCAGAATCGCTTTGGATGCCGCAATTCGCTCTTTCGTGTTGGTTCCTTTCAGGATCTCATCAATAATGCAGATCGTCAGCTTCTCTTCTGAAAAGCGCTCCAGCATTCTTCTTAGATATTTCATTTCTTTCAGAAAATAACTCTCCCCCTTCATGATGTCATCCCTCACTGCCATGGAAGTCATAATCTGTCCCGGATGCATCTGAAACCGCTTTGCCGTGCAGGTACAGATTGTCTGGGCAAGAATGAGATTGATTGCCACTGCCTTGATCCATGTCGATTTTCCGGATGCATTGCTGCCTGTGATAATACAGTTTCGACTCCAGTCCATGGAATTGCTCACCGGTTCTTCGATCAGAGGATGATACATCTCTTCCATGTGTACAGATCTTTCAGAATGAAACTCCGGCTCAGTATAAAACGGAAGACTTTTCCGAAAAGATGCGATACTGATTGCCGCATCCAGGCGCCCGATCTCTTCAAACAGCTGCAGATAACTCTCTCGTTTGTTCTCCAGCCATTTCACACTCTTTTCATAGGATATAAGCTGCCAGAGTGTGATCCCGAACAGGTAATCCAGAAACACCCCCTGATCGCTGGAATAGCTGTTTCGCCTCATAGCAGACATCTTTCCGATCAGCTTATCCAGTTTTCCCAGTTCTTTTAACTTCTCTTCCAGTTCTTTCTGTACAGGACCGGCACATTTTTCTTTTGTAAGCCGCTTTCCGGCATCAATCACAAGTACGATCAATTCCATCATGCTCATCTGCTGCTCATATTTCATTCGCGTCATAATATAAACCGCAATATTGACAATTGCCATCACGCCTGCCAGCGGCAGGATCTGAATATTCCACAGTCCGCCCACAATACTTCCCAGAAGAAGGATCTGAAGCAGGCGATAAAAGAACACAGAGCCCACGTGACTTGCCTGAAGTGTATCCACGTACTCCGGAAGATAATACAGCCCTTCTCTCTTTCCAAGGGAAATCAGGATTGCTTCTGCTTTTTTACGCGGTTCCGCCTGCTCCTCATAGTACTTCAGCAAGTCTTTCCACTGCGCCTGCCCGTTATCTGTACAGTGCAGCATGTTGTAAAGTACAGCCTCTCCTGCTGCACTGTCACACTGATCAATCCGCTGAAATACCTGATCCATAGAAAGATCCGACCAGGTTACCTGATCCACATCTTCCATTCCCTGGTGTTTATGATAGACACTGATCCTCTCGATCGGAAGTACTTCCTCCATATCAGGTATCTCTCCAAATCGCCTCTGGATCTTCATTTTTTGAATCCGTTTCACCTTAATCTGCTGGGAAATCTGGATAAACAGCACTACAACCGCCAAAATGATCAACATTGTAATTGCAAGAACGAGATCCTCATTCATTCCTCTCACCTCATTTGTATTATTGTATTAATACATGATAATTCATTTTTTCTGCTCTGTCAATAATTCTGTAATTTTTCGAAATGGAACCGGATGTTCCGGATATGGGTTTAACTGCTTTTCATACCAGCTGACATCCCGCCATTTGCCGTTTTTATAGCCTGTATTTTTCAAAACTCCCATCAGGGTAAATCCCATCGCTTCATGCAGCTTTTCACTTTTTTCATTGGGACGGGTGATCAGACTGTATGCATTGCAGATTCCCTGCTCTGTAAGAATCCGAAGCAACTCTTCATACAATCTTCTCCCGATCCCTCTGGAAACAGCATCTGGATGCAGATACACGGTCAGTTCCACATTCCACTGATATGCAGCCCGTTCCAAATGGCGGTGCGCATAGGCATATCCAAGAATATTTCCCGCTTCTTCATAAATGAGATATGGGTATTCTTCCAGGACAGTTCGAATCCTCTTCCGGAATTCAGCCTCTGTCGGTAATTCATACTCAAATGTGATTTCTGTATCAATATAATATGCATAAATCGCAAGCAATGCCTGTGCATCCTCTTCTGTTGCAAAACGTATCATCTTATGTACCTTCTTTCTACTATTTATTCCTGTCTAAAGCAGTCAAAAACTTTGTTCATTATAGCACAGATACCAAATGCTTTCCAACGTCTCTTTTTCTTCCTCCCAAGCAGAATCTATGCTATACTGTACTTGAAATCTTTTTTGATTTTCTGAAGATTTTAAATGAAAGAAGAGGAATCTAATATTATGAAAGCAATAATACTTGACGTAGACGGAACACTCTGGGACACAACCGGTGTTGTAGCCGAAGCATGGATGCAGGCTGCCAGTGAGCTGATGATCCCTCTGGATACTCCCATTACCGCGGACCGTCTGAAACAGGAATTCGGAAAGCCGATGGATGAGATCGCCGCAAACCTCTTTCCGACTCTGTCAGAATCTCAGCGCGTTCTTGTGATGGAGTCCTGCTGTGAATACGAAGAATTTTATCTGGAAAATGCCAGAGAGCATCTTCTGTTCGACGGCGTGAAAGAGACCATCTTAACACTGTCGCAGAATTATGCTGTCTGCATTGTCTCCAACTGTCAGAAAGGATATATTGAACTCTTTCTGAAAAAGACCGGACTGGAGAACGCCATCACCGACTTCGAATGTTTCGGAAATACCGGACTTTCCAAAGGCGAAAACATTCGTCTTCTGATGGAACGCGCTCAGATCACAGATGCTGTTTATGTGGGGGATACGAAGGGGGATGCCGATGCCTGCACCTTTGCCGGAATTCCGTTTATTTTTGCAGAATACGGATTCGGTTCTCCCACTCATTATGCTCACAAAATCACGCGTTTTCCAGAATTACTGGAATATCCCTTTTAAAAAAGTATCGGAGCACTGTCCGCTCCGATACTTTTCTTCTAGTCCTGATAATCCAGACATGCACGCTCTGTCACAAACGGACGCACATATGTATCCGCTACTTTGACATGCTCCGGATGTGCAGAATACGCTTTGATATCTTCCGCTTTTTCAAACGTTGTCACAAGCGCCATATCATGAGTACTTGATGCAAATGGTTCACTTACAAACGATACACTTAAAAGTCCCGGTACCTTTCCAATCAGACTGCTCAGATTCGCTTCCATATCTTTTTTGAGGTCTGCTTTTCTCTCCTCTTCGATTTCCGGTTTGAACTTCCACATTACAATATGATGTACCATACTGTCGCCTCCTTTCCCTTTTGGGCAATTCTCTTACATCGTAAAGCTGACCAGATTCATATCCTCGTCATACGCAAGACTGTAATTGACATTGCCTTCTTCATATTTTACCACAATAATGACTCCGCCGTACTTTTTATTATCTTTTATCTGCCCTAAATACGTACATTTTCCAAACTCTTTGAATTCTCCCTGTTTCTCCAGGATTTTCAAATAGGAATCGTACGATTCTTCTGTCAGACTGCTCTGCAGATCCTTGGCAAACCTGCTTTTCCAGCTCTCATAATCTTTAGACTGCGCGATCTCAATATCTTCCATTGCCTGCTCTCTTACCGTCTCCTTGTCAAACCCTTCCGGCAGTTCTTTCAGGATCTCTCCTTGTTCATTTCCTCCGCTTCCCAGAGAGCTACATCCCATCAGACTTCCTACTGCCATCACGAAAACGCCGAATCCCACTGCCAGTTTTTTCATATTCTTTTTCATTGTCTTGTTCCCCTTTCTTCTTTCCACTTTCGTTTTGTAAAAATCAAAGCTATCATCGCAGCCACGACCCCCAAAATCAGAACACCCCAAATCAGGATTGTATTCTGAAATGCAATTGAAAAGTTGTATAATCCATGCAGAACTACTGCGATCAGCCAATAAAACAATTTTTTGTGTCTCCGGATTCCTTCCATGATGACCAGTGTCAACAAAATGTGAAAGGCCATCGCACAAAAACGCTCTGCTCCGGAAAGCAACACTGCCACACTTATACTGGTATCTTCATTCAGAACATTCGGCAAGACTCCAATCACACCGATCCACACCGCTTCGATCCCGCCGTGCCCAAGTCCAAATGCCACTGCATCCATCCAGCTGGTTTTTCCTTTCCTCAAAACGCCAAGTCCCACAACTCTTCCTGTCTCCTCAAACACACCTGCTGAGAATGCCGTAATCGCCATATATATAAAATAATGACTGTATGGCAGTATCATAAACCACTCCCAATTTGTCTTCAGATAACCAAGAAGTGGAATCCGCAGAATCATCTGCGTCACCACAAAAGACAGGATTCCTGTAAGAAACGTAAGAAAATATCCCTTTCCATTCACCGCAAAATAAATTCCTCCCAAAACCGGTATCCCGATACAGATCAATAAACTGATCCCTTCAAACAGCAAATTCATGAGTCCTCCTTTCCCGGCAGCATCACGCTGACCCGATATTCTTCTCCCACAATTTCACACTGCATTGTTCCCTGATACGCTTCTACTGTCCGTCTCACATTTTCCAATCCCACCCCCATATGTCCTTCCTTTTTCATTCCGGGTCTGCTTGCATTTACAATACTGATCACCCTGAAATGATGCACCTCCTGGATTTTCAGATTCAGATAGGCTCCCTCTCCAAAATCCTCCGCCGCTTCCAATGCATTATCCAGCAAATTGGCGAAAATCGTCGTAATATCAATATCCCGCAGATCCGAAAAATCAACATCTCCGATTTCCACGGATATCGCGACTGCAGGATGCCGCGCCAATGAGAGCTTATCATTACAGATAATATTCAGCATCCGATTAGAACTGTAATATTTCTCACCCAACAGATTCAACATATGATACAGATCCTTCACATACGCTCCGCCCTGCTCCTGCCCATCTTTTGCCTGATATAAATGTTCTACAGCCTGAAGGTGATTCTTCATATCATGCATGATCTTTCTGGACTCTCTGTGTTTTTGCTCCAATTCCGCATAATATCTGTACTGCAGCTCATTCTGCATCTGAAACTCTGCAAGCTGCCCCTCCAGCTTATGGGAACGGAACCAATATCCAAACAGGTACAAAAAACAAAAATTCAAAAGCACCAGCGCTGCCAGATTGACGACCATCAGACGAACTCCATACAGATCCATATAGATACGTCCCATTTCTATCAGTGAATAGAGAAACAGTACGCTAAAAAGCGGAAGTAATAAAAGGAGCAGTATCTGCAAGTTTCCCATTTCTGTTTCCTGCTGTCTCTTTCTCCACATAACAGCAGCCGCTGTCACAGGAATCATGAAAAACATTTTGAAGAGCATGGTAACATTCCCGTACCACACAAGATTCTCAAACGCCCCCTGTGCAAGCAGGTAATTCCCCAGAAAAATACCAACTTCTATGGAAAGAATCAAAAGTATGTTTACAAAAAGATCCAGAAGCAGACTTCCGATTTTTCTGTGAAACAATAAAATTCCAAGAAGCAGCACCCCTGTCAGCTGGATCTGTACACCGATCCACAGATTCCCGGTCAGCCCTGTCAGAAATGCCGCACCGTAAACACTTGCGCCAAGCGCAGTAAATCCAAAAAAATACCAGATTTTTTTCCGGTGGATCGTCTGTGCATTGGCGCTCATAAACAGATACTGACAGACACACATGACCACCTGTTCCAAAACAGAACAGACCAGATTCATCCCAATCTCAAGTGCCATACGCCTTCTCCTTTCATACCTGCTGCGCCAGCCATCGCGTCAGCAATGCCCGAAAATCTGCCGCTTTCTTTTGAGAAAGGGGAACGATCTCTCCTGTCGTCATGAGCAGATCACAGCCCTTTATATCTTTGATATGACGCAGATTTACTACAAAGCTTTTATGAGGAACTGCAAATCCCATGTTTTGGAAAGACTCTGCCATTTTACTGATACTTCCTCTCATCCATGCTTCTCCATTCTGCGTCACAATCCGGATTTTCCGGTCTCTATATTCAAAATAGCAAATGTCCTGCATATAAAATTCCTGATACCCTGCGTCTGTATGAAGACGGATCCTGGGACCTCTTTGCTCCTCCTGTTCATAGTCAAAAGCTTCCTGAAGGATTTCCAGAATTTTTTCTTTTTCCACTGGTTTGACCAGATATCCGAACGCATGGACACCAAACGCATACTCCCGAAAATCTTCATAAGCTGTCACATAAATGATCTTTGCCTTTTTATCCCGAACTCTGATTTTTCTGGCAGTATCAATCCCCGAAATTCCTTTCATGTCAATGTCCAGAAAGATCACATCATAAAGAACATCCGATTCCAGGAGTGTCTCTCCGCTTTCAAAATAAGAGATGCAAAAAACCGATTCCAGCTCTTTGAAATATGCCTCCATCTGTTTTCTCACTGCCGGCTCATCATCACATATCGCAATTTTTTTCATTTTCTTTTCATTCCTTTGCCCATCATTTTTCTGGCGTAGTTTTAGTATAAAACAGCCTTTCTCCTTCTACAAGAACTTTTGTCTGAAGTACAGAATTTGTGTCTGAAAGAGTGTTACTATGGGAACAGTAACCAAAAAAATGTTATTATAGAGAAAAAGACCTGATCTCCCAGGTCTTTTTCTCTATAACTCAGGCAAAAGTTTCTCTAACAACCTGATGGAATGTTCGATTGCTTTCTTCTCAAATGCCGGATAATCCATAGATGCACTGTTGTCTGCTTTATCGGAAATTGCACGCACGATCACGCATGGAATCTGATTCAGATATGCCCCATGTGCAATCGCTGCACCTTCCATCTCCGCACATTTTGCTCCGAAAAGTGTTACGATTCGTTCTTTTACTTCCTGTGAGGAAATAAACTGGTCTCCACTGGCGATCCGTCCGGTAAATGTATGGATATCCGGATTGGCCTCCTGGTTCGCACGCACAGCCTTTTCGACCAACTGTGCATCTGCGGGGAATGCAAATGTATCCATACGCGGAACCTGTCCGATCGGATCCCCGAAAATACTCGTATCCATATCATGCTGCACCGCATCCGTAGAGATCACCATATCTCCGATATCGATTGCTGCATCCAGAGAACCGGCAATCCCGGTATTGATCACAAGATCTACATCAAAATGATCCGCTAAAATCTGCGTGCAGATTGCTGCATTGACCTTTCCGATTCCGCTTCGCACGACAACTGCTTCTTTCCCATATAAAATTCCTCTATGAAATACCATGGAGGCAATTTCCTTCTCCTCCTGAATCTTCATGGCATGTCTCAATGCCTGTACCTCTTCTTCCATTGCTCCGATAATTCCTATCATCTTTTTTCTCCTTTTTAATCACCAATCACCTATTCAGGTTACTGTTCATTATACACGAGATTGATTTCTTTTGAAATAGCTTTTCTTAAAAGTCATTCTATGGTACACTATCATGCGGAAAATTTTTTAGGAATGGAGTTATGCTATGAATACGAATGAATTTATTCAAAAACCGGTCCGTCAGTTATTCTTTCATTATCTGATACCGGCTATCTGCGGAACGATGGTCACATCCATCTATGTGCTTGCAGATACAATCTTCATCGGGAAGCGGCTTGGTGCCACAGCACTTGCCGCCTTAAATATCTCCCTGCCGATCTACAATATCTTTTTCGGACTGGGACTTTTATCCGGTGTCGGCGGCTCTGTACTGATGTCCATCTGCCGTGGAAAATCACAAAAAGAAGAAGGAAACACCTATTTCACAACTGCCTTGCTGCTGAATTTTGCACTTCTTCTCATCTCCATGACAGTCTGCGTTCTGTTTATGGAAGACATCGCATGGCTGCTTGGCGGCACAGAAGAAACCATGCCTTACATCATGGACTATCTTCCTTATATTATCTGGGGAATGGGAACTTATTTCTTTTCTTCTTTTCTTCAGACTTTCATCCGCAATGACGGTGCACCAAAACTTGCCATGAACGGAGTCATTGCCGGCGGAGTGACCAACATTGTACTGGACTATATCTTTTTGTATCCTATGAATATGGGAATGAAAGGGGCTGCACTTGCCACTGTTCTTGGTTCAAGCCTTACCGTGGTTATTTTATGCACGCACTTTTTTACGAAAAAGAACCTGCTAAAATTTACATTGAAAGGATTTCATCCTTCCTTTTTACAGAAGATCATTGCAAACGGTTTCACCAGCTTTGTCATCGAAGCTGCATCCGGATTTACGATCTTTATTTTTAACCTGCAGCTGATCCGCTATCTTGGAAATACCGGAGTCAGTGTATATGGCATCATCTGTAATACTGCTCTGGTAGTCATCTGCCTCTGTAAAGGAATCGAACAGGCTGCTCAGCCGATCCTGTCGATCAACCACGGAGCAGGGCTTTCAAGCCGGATCTTAAAGGTACAGTCACTTTCATTAAAAACATCTGTGATCATCTGTACCCTGCCAGTCCTTCTGGGATTATTTGTTCCGAATCTGTTTACTTATATTTTTCTGGAACCAACGAGCAAAATCCTGACTCTGGCAGCACCGGCCATCCGGATTTATTTTACCGGATTTTTGTTTCTGGGCATCAACATGGTCTTTATCTGTTATTTTCAGTCCGTAGCAAAATCCGTTCAGTCTCTTTCACTCTGCCTGTTAAGAGGATGTATTCTGGTGGTGGCATTTGTTTATATTCTTCCGGTATTCTTTGGAAGTACCGGAATCTGGCTGGCATTTCCCGCCGCTGAATTTCTTACTATGATCGTAGGGATCTGCTTTTACCGTCAGGATCTCAAAGCTTATTAATATGAAAGAAAAAGCGCGTTTCCATTTTAAACGGAAACACGCTTTTTCTTTACTTCTGTAATCCAGTCCATACCGATAGAAAACAGCCGATAAAAAACCAGTGCATAGAAAGCTCCAAATGCATTATTAAAGATACGGTAAAAAATAGCGCCGCCCACTCCCAGAAATGTCATGGCAATGGACATTGCACCCCAGGAATTAAATACTGCCTGCCATCCATAAGTAGCTGAGAGACCGACTCCGATCCCGCCTAAAATGCCAATCAGAGAATACATAGATTCCGGAAGTACCAGATATAACACAATAAATGTCAGACCTCCTAAGATATTTCCCGGAATTCTTCCCTTGATCCTTCCTTTCATATCTGCATGAAACGGTACCAGTACCGACATCGCCGCAATTCCTGCCCACATCGCTCTCGGCAATCCAAACAGTCCGGCAAAAAAGATTACGCTGGATACCCCCAGGGTCACGCAAATCTGCCATCTGGTTCTGGAGGAATGAAGGTCAAATTCCTCAAAAATATGACGCAGCGTCCGTTTGTACTTCTGATGTCTGTGATTGCGGTAAAACACGATCCCTGTCAGGATGCCGCCGACCGCCATCCCTGCAATCCTCTGCAGATACTGTGTGCCTGAAACATCATACCCATACAAGAGCAGATATCCGAGCAGCAACGTAGACTGATTGAACATCACTACATTATGACATCCCAGAATCATCAGCGTGAAAATACATACCATATTGACGATCAGCTCCGTCACCAGATTTCCTGCATTTGCAATCCGTGGACCAAATGTCATAATTCCCCAGATCACCATCAGAGAACTAAGTGCATGGGGTGCATGAATCCCAAAATCTGCAAACTGAAATGTCATCACGCTCAACAGCACTACCACTCCTACAATGCTGTTATCACTGCCGAATACCTTTGTGTATACTGTGACAAATGCAACACAAAAAGCCAGTGTCAGTAAAATTTTAAATAGATAAACCGCAATATGACGTGCTTTTTCTTTTTTATCCTGTGTGTTTCGAATCAGCTGCTTGGAGCCTGCCTGATTCAGTTGTAACTCCTGATATAGAGTCATATCTTCTGCCTCCCTTGTTGTAAACTTACCGGGGAGGCATTATATCATCCGTCTTTCCTCTTGTCAATCACGTCTAATTTCTTAAATTTTTATAAACTCACTGTATACATATACAATTCATGAAGTGCTCTTGTTGCGCAGATGTATTTCGCCTGTGTCATCAAAGGATTTTCTCCCTCTTCAAACACACCGAAAACCTGATCAAATTCCAGTCCTTTCGCCAGATAAAATGTTGTAACTGTAAGACCTCGTTCAAAAACAGAGGTATCTCTGTCAATATAAGACGCCTGAATTCCTCTTCGTTTTAAAAGTTCATAGAGTTCTCTGGCTTTTTCTTCTGTCATTGCGATCACTGCCGCTGTCTCATAGCCGTTCTCTCCCACATTCAGATTTTCTCCAATGGCTTTGAGCATACTCTCTTCCTCCGAAAAATGCACTTCTTCCACTGCTTTTCCATGCCTATCCAGCAATTCCAAATCCGTTGTCTGGTTGATTGCTCCTGCATACGTCGCGATTTCCACTGTATTTCGGTAGCTCTTATTCAGCACGATCGTGCGCATCTTTTTTCCGAAAATCTTTGGAAGAAACAACAGGACATCCTGCATCGTCTCGTCCAGTGTCTGTGCCTTATCTCCCAAAATCGTCATCCGGCACGAAAACAGTGTGTGCAGGATCACGTACTGGAGATAGGAATAGTCCTGCATCTCATCAATCACCAGATGTTTGATGTTGCGGTGTTCATTTTTCCCTTTCAGACGATATTTCAGATACAACATCGGAAATACATCTTCATATTCCAGAATCCGCCGCTCATAAGGAACATCCGGAAGTTTCTCATACCCGCATTCTTCCATAAGCCAGTTATAAATCACATAGAGATCCTTTGTTACATACATACGATCGAATTTTCTCTGCAGGATTTCCTCTTCTTCCTCTGAAAGGTCTCTGTTATGGAGAGTTTCATACTGGTCTTTAAAATACTCTTTCACCGCATCCATCCTGGCCAAAAGAGGGATCTCCTGAAATTTGAAATAACACAGCTCGATCAGTTCTTCTTCCGTAAGCTGCATTCCTTTAAACTCCACAGAAGTAAGATCCAATAGCCGATCTTCCAAAACCGCCAGAAAGCTTTCCATCTGCCCTGTCATTGCAAAGGACTGCTTGTCGCGGAAGCGCTTCTGCCTCTTTTTATCCGGAAATTTCATCTGCCGTTCCATGTGATGATACCGGTCTTCACAATCTGAAACCACGTCTTTCAATTCCTTATACGCAAACAGATCAAAACTCATCTCCCGAATATTTTCTTCCCCAAGCTCTGGAAGAATGTGGGAAATGTAATCGGAAAACACGCTGTTCGGCGACAGGATCAGAATGTTCGAGGATTTTAAATGCTCCCTGTCATGGTATAAAAGATATGCGATCCGATGCAGGGCAACGGATGTTTTTCCGCTTCCTGCCGCTCCCTGAATGACCAGTATTTTATCTCCGGTATTCCGGATAATCTCATTTTGTTCCTTTTGAATCGTACGCACAATATTTTTCAGCTGTACGTCACCGCTGCTTCCTAACTCCTGCTTCAGGATCTCATCATCGATTTTCGTATCACTCTCAAATGCATAGATCATTTTCCCGTTTTTGATCTTATACTGCCATTTGGACGCGATTTCTCCCGTCAGGACACCCGCCGGTGCCTCGTAAGATGCCGGACCGCTGTCATAATCATAAAACAGACTGCTCACAGGCGCTCTCCAGTCATAGATCAGAGGTGTAGCCCCTGTCCTCTGTGCAAAATTTCCGATTCCTATATAAAATGGCTCCGCTTCCTCCTCTCCCTCATAGATAAAATCCACTCTCCCGAAAAACGGAGAATCTAACATCTTCTGAAAGCGGTGTTTTAAATCCAGCTTTTCCTGATTCGCATTGATCCGGTGCAGCAGAGCCTGCTGATTATCATAGTCTTCATAGCCGTACTGGTCCATCTCTGTGTAATTTTCCCAGTAATATTCATGCATACTCTCAATATCTTTTTGTCCTTCTTCCAGTTCCTGAGCGATCTTCCCGATCCTCTGCCTTAAATTCTCCAGCACGTTTTCTAAAAACTGCTCTTCTCTTCTGCTCAATTCTTCTGTCTGACTCATACTTTCTCCTGCTTTTTATGGTCTTGTTACTTTCTGACAATATCCAGTGTATGCGCACTTGCCCCCAACAGATCTTTCCGCTCACAGGTGGACAAATGATACTGGATAAACAACTGATACGTCTCCTCATCCATGGCGTTTAAAACGGTTCGCATATAGTTCGCCGGCCCGTCCGCTGCGATCAGTTTTTCCCGCTTTACGCCAGCCGCCTGGTCAATGGCGTCAATATCCTCGATTCGAACATAATCGTACAAATCCTCCTCTTTCGATCGCACATGAAAACTATCATCCACTTTTTGATTCCGGATGCTCTCTTTCATATGTCCTTCTTTGAATCCATACGTCAAAATACTGTACTCATTCATACAATATGCCACTAAAATGATCCCACCCGGCTTTACCACACGTTTTGCCTCTTTTAACGCTTTTACTTTATCTTCCTTTGTATACAGATGATACATCGGACCAAATACCAGTACCATGTCAAACTGATCCGCTTCAAACCGGGACAGATTTAAGGCATTTCCCTGATAAGCTTTTACACTGCTCTTTTTGGATTTTAAAATCCCCAGATTGTATTTTACCAGTTCCACTGCCGTCACATCATAGCCTTCCCCGGCAAGCTGTACCGAATAACGCCCTGTACCGGCTCCCACATCCAGAATTTTGACCGTTTCCTTCTTCCCCTGAGGCAGATACTCATGGATGTACTTCATAGATGTCACATACTCCACATACCCGTGCCTTCTGGTCAGCCTCTTCTCTTCGCAAAATTTATTATAATATTTTTCCAGTTCTGTACTCATCATTCTCTTCCTCTGTCAAATTGTGATGTTTCGCCAAAAAGAGATGCAGCATTCACCGCATCTCTTTCCTATTATATCCTATCTTTTCTTTTTCGTACAGAATATTTTCCTATTCCTTTTTAAATGGATTCTTCTCATGTGGTCCTTTCAGGATCCAGAGTACAATGATAATCCCCACGATATACAAAATATTTACAAGAACTGTCGGATTATCTCTCAGCAAAAATACAACGATCACAATAGCTGCCAGAGAAATTAAAAGCTGAAGCATTGTAAAAACTCTCTTTTCCCTTGCCTCTTTGATGCTCTGCATCATCTCCAGTCTTTCATGCTCCATCTCCAGATACTTCATCAAGTCCTCATCTTTAATCCTGGAAAGAATCTGTTCTTCTCTGGACGCTGCCGCTTTTTTCCTTGATCGGATAAAACTTCTCTTCGGTTCCGGCTCAGTTTTTTCTTTCTGCTCCTGTATCTCCACCGATTGTTGAATCTGTGTCACTGTCTCTGCAGCCTTTTTCTCTGTCGGCTGAGAAAGTATGGTCTGCTCTGTTTCCATCTTTTTTTCTTCCGCTACTTTGGTTTCTTCTATATCTTTCGTTTCTTCTGACACGTTACTGCCTCCTTATCCTTCGGTCATTTCTGTGTCCATTATACCCTGTCTTCCTTACAGAAACAATCATTTCCGGATAATTTCTCGCTCTTTTCCTCAAACATCAGCTTCCACTCGCATACAAACTGCTCTTTCTGAAAGCAATACTGTTTTCTAAGTTTCGGTCCACAGCTGTTTGATCCGATTCCATTCTGGGCGTAATCCAGGCAAACAATCGTGCTTCCGCTCTTTTCCAGTTCAAAATGATGTGCTTTTCTTGTCAGTTCTTCCTGTGTATATGGTGATACTGAAAAAGAAAACGAATGCGGAGAAACGACTGTTACGCTCTGTTCTTTGCTTGTCAGCTTCACATAGTCACAATCTGCATGGCTCCCATTTTCCTGTGGTCTGATGTAATCTTCGTGCATCTCATCTACTGATGATCGATAAATCCCATGACTGCTTGCCCTGCATTTATCCACATAACTCTCCTGGGGCCCCATTCCATAATATTCCACCTGATTAAATTCCTGCTTCAAAAAAAGCCGGATTCCGAATCTTGGGAGCTCCGGAAACTCCATTTCCTTTTTTACACGCATTGTTACACAGATTTCACCCGTATCAAAAACCTCCCACACTGCATCTACATCCAACACTTTCTGCAGTGAAACTGCCGCAACAGACAGAATACTGTGAAGAACCAGTTTTGATTTTTCTCGTTTCCACTGTGTATTGTACGCTCTTCCCAGACTTCTGTCATACCCGGCTGCAATCCATTTTCGTTTTAATATTCTGTCATTATCTGTAGGAGCTCTCCATATATTCAGCTCCATAGGAGCATCCAGAATCTTCTTTCCGCCTACGTTCAGTTCTTCAAACATTCCGGCCAGTTTATTGTAAACATATGTAAAATCATCTGACTTAATCTGTATATATCTATCCGTTTCTGACAGCTTCATTTTTCCTTTGGATGTTTTGAACGTCTTAAGCAGTGTCACAGCTTTCTGATTTCTTCCATCCTCATTTTTCAGAAGAATCTCATCAAACCCCAAGATCGTTCCATGCGAGATCAGCTCCGTATCCTGGCGTTGATGATAAAAGATCTTCAAATAACACTTTCCAGTCTCCGGGACAGAAACATCCACATACACCTCTTTGTACTGACGTGGTAAGATGGATTGCATAATTTCAACCTGCCCCCTTCCAAAAACATCCCCATCACAGCTGACTTCGTAACTGATGTAAATATAGGATTTCAGATCCTCTTCGTTCATATAATTTTTCAACACCAAACAGCCGCTTTCCTGCTCAAAAGAAACAACTCTCGCCGGACGGTACACATTTTGATATTCCAAAAGCCCTGTGTGCGGCGTTCGATCCGGATATACCAGACCGTCCATGCAGAAATTTCCGTCATGAACTTCTTCCTTATGATCGCCGCCATAAAAATACATTGCTTTTCCGTTTTCCGCCTGCCCTTTATAGATTGCATGATCACACCATTCCCATACAAATCCACCGCAAAGAGACGGATACTTGTAAATCATCTGAAAATAGTCTTCCAAATCCCCGGGACCATTCCCCATCGCATGACAGTATTCGATCAAAAGAAACGGCTTATCCGGTCCTTTCTCCATATATTCCTCAATCTCTTCCAACTCAGGATACATTCTGCTGTAAAGATCAATATTGGAGTAATCATATCTTCTCCTGTCACTTTTATAAAGAGCACTTTCATAACAAGTCAGCCGGGACGGATCAAATTCCTTTGTCCACTTCAACGCTTCTTCAAATGTACATCCGTATCCACATTCATTGCCCATGGACCAGATTACAACACAGGGACGATTTTTCTCTCTGTACACGCAAAGCCTGGTGCGGTCCATCGTCGCCGGAATAAACGCAGGATGATCCGCAATCCGTTCATTCCATCGTTTGCTGATATTTTCCCAACTGGAATCTTCCAGATATTGTGACTGTGTTCCATGACTTTCATTGTCTGCTTCTGCGATCACGTAAAATCCATATTCATCACACAACTGATAAAAATAAGGCGCGTTCGGATAATGGCTGGTTCGAATCGCATTGAAGTTATGCTCTTTCATCATCTGCAGATCTTTTTTCATCTGTTCCATTCCGATTACAAATCCGGTTACCGGATCGGAATCATGACGATTTACCCCTTTGAATTTGACCGAAACCTCATTTGCATAAACTACTGCATCTCTGATAGAGATTTCCCGTATTCCAATTCGGTCAACAATCACTTCTCCTGTGTTTTCCAGGACCATTGTATACAAGTATGGTTGCTCCGGATTCCATAATTTAGGGGCTTCTATTTTCAATACCGCCTGATGCGTATATTCCCCATCCGATATTTCCTGCAGTCTCCCGGATACGCACAACACTCCTTCTTTGTCATAAATTGCAATCTTCACAGGCGCTGCTTCTTTTAAGTACTTTGCCCGCACAGTAATTTCTGCGTTTCCATCCACAATCCTGGTTGTTGTGAAATAGTCATATATGGCATTATCAGGCCGCTGCAGCAGATACACATCCCGAAAAATCCCACTCATCCGAAATTTATCCTGGTCTTCCAGGTAGGTGCCATCACACCATTTTAAGACCAGTACTGCCAGCGTATTGCTTCCGTTTTTCACCAGATCTGTAATGTCAAACTCTCTGGAAGCATGGGACACCTGACTGTATCCTACATATGTTCCATTCACCCAGACATAAAGACAGGAATCCACCCCTTCGAAATTTAAATATGCATTTGGTGCATCTTCCTTCTTCTGATACTCAAATGTCCGCACATATGCCCCGCACGGATTTTCCTGTGGAACATACGGAGGATCCAACGGAATCGGATATCTCACGTTGGTATACTGATACGTATCATACCCATAATTCTGCCACATTCCGGGGACAGTCACTTCTTCAAACCCGTCAAGTGAATATCCTTCCTCGTAAAACGCATCCTGCAGATCGTAAATACTGTCAAAATAACAAAATTTCCATTTTCCATTAAGCAAAGTCATCCGATCTGATTTTTCTCTGTTCTCCACCAACGGTCCCATGTTGCAAGAGGCCGGAATATAATAGGACCGATATGGCATTGTATTTTCATACATTATATTCAAATTTTCATAATGTCTCTGAATAATCATACTCATTTCTCCTCTACCGTCTGATATGGTTTAATCTCTCCACTCATAAAATGTCTCCTACAGAGCGGTACATACATATCATTGGCTCCAAGCGCGATCTGCGCTCCGTCCCTTACCATTTTTCCATCAATAACTCTGGCATTGAAATGTGCTTTCTTTCCGCACCAGCAAATGATCGGAAGCTCCTCGATCGCATCAGCCAGCTCCATCAGCCGTTTTGATCCTTCAAATAAGACACCTCTGAAATCTGTCTTCAGCCCATAGCATAAGACCGGAATATCATACTGATCACAGATCTCGGCCAGCCATTCCACCTGTTCAGATGATAGGAAATTTGCTTCATCCACCAGGATTGCATCATACGTGTCCGGCTTCATCGTAAACTCTTCAATCAATTCGCACTTCGCCTGTAAGCCAATGCGTGACTTCACAATATATTCTCCGTCTCTTGTATCCAGTTTTGGCTTCAAAATAACCGGACGTCTCCCCCTCTCCAGAAAATTGTAGTGAACCATCAGCAAATTTGCCGTCTTGCTGCTGCCCATAGCTCCGTACCGAAAATATAGTTTCCCCATTTTAGTTTTCCCTTCACTTTTTGATTTATAATAACATAAGCTTTAGTGCTTGTTCCTTCTCGACTGTGTCCAATTTCGGTTGGATCCCCCCTTTTTTTCTTTATTTTATCATGAAAAAGGGAATAAAAACACATGTTTTGTGCAAATTTTATTTTTCAAACACACTCTAGTCAAAAAAGTTGAGTACTAAACCTTTTTACCTTTATAATGATGAGCCTATTATCTCATATATGATGATTTTGAAAAGATACTTTCTATTTTGCGGTTACGATTGAACGGTGCCGCTTTTTTTCTGTAATACAATTTTTCCTGTTCCAATGTCCCCTTTATGGCAGTTTCATAAAGGACGACATCTTGCCCCTTCAAGTCTATAGATCCTCCCTCTTTTGCAGCAAACCATCCCCGCACAGGTATTAGTAATTTTAATGCCTTTTTACCAAGAATATAATTGGATATTACATACTGTACCAGATAAAAAATGTACCCTGCCACAACGCTATAGGAAATATTTTTTAGAAATTCACTATGATGAATAAACCATTCAAATCCTGGCAATGCCGATATATTACAGCAATAGCTCCCTGCAAAAATACTAAGCAATGTAAGAAATATAAATATACATCTATCTTTTGATACATTTCCTAAACCTTTTCTTAAATTATCATATATACTACACATCTTCACCTCTATAACATTTCATAAAACTCATATTATGCCGAATTTCGGCACAATAAAAATAGGAGATACCTTTTGATATCTCCCATACACTACAGTGTCTCTTTTATTTTCAAAATCTCTTCTTCTGTTTTCCCTGTAATCTCACAAATTTCAGAAATCGGATAATTTTTCTTCAGCATAGAAATGACTGTTTTTTCTACCCCTTTTTCCATGCCCTGCTCGATACCCTGTTCGATACCCTGTTCAACACCTTCTGCTTTCAAACGTTCCAATGCGGTACACATATTCGTCACCTCCATCGATTTTCCCATCTCAATCAGTTCTGTGGAACCTGCCATCTGACCAATCAAAGACAGAGCTTCTGAACTAATTCTCTTATCACTGTATTTTTCCCGGATCCCATCAAAATTTCCCGCAGACTCTCTTACCTCCAATAAGTTGTGCCGAAATTCAGCACAATAAAAAGGACGAGCGAAAAACTTATGTTTTTCACACGCCCTTTTTATTATTTTACTTGTACTAATCGACTTGTACTAATAGTGTACTAATAATGTACTAATGTACCACTTATCTATACACCCTTACACGTCCTTATACTCTTCAAAACCCGCGATTTTCCGCCGTTTCTTAGAATTTTCCTTCTTTTGCTGATTCCTCAATCGCTACTGCAACAGCAACAGTCATTCCAACCATCGGATTGTTACCAGCGCCGATCAGTCCCATCATCTCTACGTGAGCCGGTACAGAAGAAGATCCTGCAAACTGAGCATCAGAGTGCATACGTCCTAATGTATCTGTCATACCGTAAGAAGCCGGTCCTGCTGCCATGTTGTCTGGGTGAAGTGTACGTCCTGTACCACCACCTGAAGCAACTGAAAAGTATTTCTTTCCTGCTTCGATGCATTCTTTTTTGTATGTTCCTGCAACTGGATGCTGGAAACGTGTCGGGTTTGTAGAGTTACCTGTGATAGATACGTCTACTCCCTCTTTCCACATGATTGCAACACCTTCACGAACATCATTTGCTCCGTAGCAGTTTACTTTAGAACGAAGTCCGTCAGAATATGCTGTACGGGAAACCTCTTTTAATTCTCCTGTGTAGTAGTCATACTCTGTCTGAACATATGTAAATCCGTTGATTCTGGAAATGATCTTTGCTGCATCTTTTCCAAGACCATTTAAGATAACACGAAGTGGTTTTTTACGAACCTTGTTCGCTTTTTCAGCAATACCGATTGCACCTTCTGCGGCTGCGAAAGACTCATGTCCTGCAAGGAATGCGAAACAGTCTGTCTCTTCTTCCAGAAGCATTTTTCCTAAGTTACCATGTCCAAGACCTACTTTTCTCTGGTCTGCAACAGATCCAGGGATACAGAATGCCTGAAGACCTTCTCCGATTGCAGCAGCAGCGTCAGCAGCTCTTCTGCAGTCTTTTTTGATTGCGATAGCAGCACCTACAATGTAAGCCCAGCATGCATTTTCAAAACAGATCGGCTGGATTCCTTTTACCTGATTGTAAACATCCAGTCCAGCATCTTTTGTGATTTTTTCAGCTTCTTCGATAGAAGCAATTCCGTAGCTGTTTAATACAGCATTGATTTTATCAATTCGTCTTTCATATGATTCAAATAAAGCCATTTTAAGTCCTCCTATCGCCTATTCCTGTCTTGGGTCGATGATCTTAACTGCATCATCCACGCGTCCATACTGTCCCTGTGCTTTTTCCCATGCTTCGTTTGGTGTATCACCTTTTTTAATGAAGTCTGTGAATTTACCAAGGCTTACGAATTTGTATCCGATAATTTCATTATTCTCATCCAGAGCGATACCTGTTACATAACCTTCAGCCATTTCCAGGTAACGAGGTCCTTTTGCAAGAGTTCCGTACATTGTACCAACCTGAGAACGAAGTCCTTTTCCAAGATCCTCCAGTCCTGCACCAATCGGAAGTCCATCTTCAGAGAATGCACTCTGTGTACGTCCGTATACAATCTGCAGGAATAATTCTCTCATAGCTGTGTTGATTGCATCACAGACAAGGTCTGTGTTCAGAGCTTCGAGAATTGTTTTTCCCGGAAGAATTTCAGATGCCATAGCTGCAGAATGAGTCATTCCTGAACATCCGATTGTCTCAACCAGTGCTTCCTGGATGATACCTTCTTTTACGTTCAGTGTCAGCTTACATGTTCCCTGCTGTGGAGCACACCAGCCTACACCGTGTGTCAGTCCTGAGATATCTTTAACTTCTTTTGCCTGCACCCATTTTGCTTCTTCTGGGATTGGAGCTGGTCCGTGATTTGCTCCCTGAGCTACCGGACACATCATTTCTACTTCGTGTGAATAAATCATGTTAAAACTCCTTTCAACATATGTAATTGTGTATTATTTGAGGTTTCCCTCTGCGGCTTTGATAAATTCTTAACGCCGTATTCGTTTACATTCTCTCACAAATTCCGACATTCGTCAATTATCACTTTCTATTTTTCCAGATTTTCCAGTGCTTCCACAAGCATTTCCAATGCAGTTTCCACTGTATGCTGCCTGTTTTCCATACGGTTTCCATCAAAAACACATCTTTTCGCAGTTGTCTTTCCGTTCACAGAACAGCCGATATAAACCAGACCTACCGGCTTTTCCTCTGTTCCTCCTCCCGGTCCCGCAATTCCCGTAGCGCTTAGAGCAGCCTCTGCTTTTGCCGCCTTTGCTGCTCCATTCGCCATTTCTTTTGCTGTCTGGGAACTGACTGCTCCATAACGCTCTAATGTCTCTGGAGAAACGTTTACAAGACGTATCTTCGCTTCATTGGAATATGTGATATACCCTTCATTCAATACGTCAGATGCCCCTGGAACATTCACCAGCGTTGCTGCGATCAGGCCGCCTGTGCAGGATTCCGCTGTAGTGACTGTCATTTTGTGTTCAGCAAGCAATTCCACCACACGCTCTTCCAATGTCGTCTGCGCTTCATTTTCCTTCATTTTTAAAAGCCAGTCTGTATACATCTTACATGCCTCCGTTGGTCAGTACCTGAATATTTTTTGCCACATAATCAATCAGTGAAATGATCGTAAGTGCCAGTGAAATCCAGATCAGTGCCTGCCCGATCACATCAAAAGCACCATCCAGATCCATGATCAGTACAATGACCATCGCCATCTGAAAGACTGTCTTGAATTTACCCCAGTAGCTTGCCGCGATCACAATTCCATTGTCAGACGCCACCAGACGGAATCCACTGATAATAAACTCTCTGGCAATGATCACGATCACGATCCATGCCGCCAGACTTCCTTTTTCGATCAGACAGATCATTGCTGAACATACCAGCAGTTTATCCGCAAGCGGATCCATAAACTTTCCAAAATTTGTGACCAGATTATATTTTCTGGCAATTTTTCCATCTAGCAGATCGGTCAGACTGGCCACCACAAAAATCGCCAGTGCAATCCATTTGTTCGCCGCTCCACCAAGATCTGTCAGCATAAACAGCACAAAAAACGGTACCATCAGCACTCGCAGAACCGTCAGTTTATTCGGTAAATTCATCAGATAAGACCTCCTATCAAATCATAATCCACTGCTCCCGATACTTTTACCTTTGCAAAATCACCGGACATCAGTTCTTCCTCTGTGTTGACAAAAATCAAACCGTCCACATTCGGCGCATCTCTGTATGTTCTTCCCACATATGCATTTTCATCTGCTACTTTTCCTTCGATCATCACAAGCACTTCTTTTCCGACCATATTTTCCGCAGTATCAAACGCAATTTCCTGCTGCAGTTCCATCAGTTCAGCCTGGCGTTCTTCCTTGACTTCTTCCTCGATCTGCCCTTCCATCCTCGCAGCTGCAGTATCCTCCTCCGGAGAATAAGTAAACACACCGAGTCTGTCAAATTCCATCTCATCCACAAACTCCATCAGTTCCTCATGCTGCTCTTTCGTTTCTCCCGGGAATCCCGTGATCAATGTGGTGCGAAGCGCGATATCCGGAATTTCTCTCCTGAGCTTACTGATAATATCTATCAGTTCCTGTTTTGTCGTTCTTCTTCCCATACGTTTGAGAATCTCATCATTGGCATGCTGGATTGGAAGATCCAGATAATGACAGATTTTTGGTTCTTCCTTAATCGTCTGAATCAATTCATCATAAATTTCTTCCGGATAACAATATAAAATTCGAATCCAGCGGATTCCTGAAATTTTACACAGCTCTCTCAAGAGTTTGTGCAAAGATTTTTCACCATAAAGATCTTTTCCGTACAAGGTTGTCTCCTGTGCAACCAGAATCAGTTCCTTTACCCCTTGTTCTGCCAGATATTCTGCTTCTGACAGGAGCTGCTCCATCGGCACACTCCGGAAATTTCCACGGATCTTTGGAATAATACAATACGTACAATGCTTGTCGCACCCTTCTGCGATTTTCAGATACGCAAAATGACCGCCCGTAGTCACCAGACGTTTTGTCTCCACTTCTGGAAGGAGATCTGTATCGGCCAATGTCAGTGTATGGTGCCCCTTTAGTGCCTCGTCAATCGCATCTAAAATCTTGTCGTATGCAGTCGTTCCAAGCACTGCATCCACTTCCGGGATCTCATCTAAAATCTCCTGACGATAGCGCTGTGCCAGACATCCTGTAACAATCAGGGCTTTTAATCTGCCCTCTTTTTTATATTCTGCCATCTCCAGAATGTTCTGAATACTCTCCTCTTTGGCATCGTGGACAAAACAGCAGGTATTGATCACGATCACATCTGCCTGTGTCTCTTCCTCTACCATCTGATATCCTCTGGATGCCAGCATCCCCAGCATCACTTCTGTGTCCACCAGATTTTTATCACACCCGAGGGAAATAAAAAGTATATTCATATTTCATTTTTCTCCTTTTTTCAACAGTCAGAAAGGCAGATACCATATGGCATCTGCCCCTTATCTTCTCTTTCTATGCCTATTCCTCTTCTGCGTTTTCTGCCAGAATCTTGAGTTCGCCTGCATTCATCTCTTCAATTGCAATTGACAGAGGTTTCTCTCCTGCCTTTGCATGTACCATCGGAAGATCTCCGTCAATCAACTGTCTCGCTCTTTTGGACGTTGCCATAACAATGGAATACCGGCTGTTTACAACCTTTGATTCCCCTTCCTCAACGTCCTGATTTACGACCTTCATCAAATCTGTATAAGATGGATGTAACATATTCTATCTGTCTCCTTTCACATTCCCTTTTAAATCCTGTTTCATACTCTGAATAAAGCTCTCATTACGGAAACTTCTTTGATGCTCTCCCTGGATGATCTTATGCATCTCGGATACACAGACATCCAGATCATCATTAATCACCAGATAATCATACTGATCCATGTACTCTGACTCCTCCACTGCCCTTGCCAGTCTGGACTCGATCACCTCCATGGTCTCTGTCCCTCTTCCGACCAGACGTCTGCGCAGCTCTTTGGCAGACGGCGGCGTCACAAACAAAAGCAATGTGTCCGGAAAGCGTTCCTTTACCTTGAGCGCTCCCTGAATCTCAATCTCCAGAATCACATCTTTTCCCGCTTCCAACTGCTGTTCTACATAGGTACGCGGTGTTCCATAATAATTTTCCACGTATCTAGCATACTCTATCAGCTCTTCTTTCGCAATCATTTTTTCAAATTCTTCGGTTGTTTTGAAAAAATATTCCCTTCCGTCCACTTCTCCTTCTCTTGGATTTCGTGTGGTGGCAGAAACAGAAAGTGCATAAGTTTCCTCATAACGCTTCATCAATTCTTTCATCAGTGTTCCTTTTCCTGCCCCTGAAAATCCGGATACAACGATCAAAATCCCTCTCTGATTCATCTCTTTAAAATTTCTCCTTTATCTCCTGGTTATTCAATATTTTGTATCTGTTCTCTGATCTTTTCAATCTCTGTCTTTAGTCCGATGGCATAATTCGAAACTTCCAGATCATTCGCCTTGGATAAAATCGTATTCGCCTCCCGGTTCATCTCCTGTGCGATGAAATCCAGCTTACGCCCGATTCCCTCCGACTCTTCCAGTGTATTTCTCATATGTGCGATATGACTTTTCAAACGAACAACTTCTTCATCCGTACAGATCTTGTCCGCGAACAGAATCACTTCCGCTGCGATCCGGCTCTCTTCAACCTGCGCGTCCGCAAGTAATTCTTTTACTTTTTCTTCCAGCTTTGCACGATACTCTGCCACAATCTGAGGAGAACGTGCTTCCACCTGTTCCACAAGTGATTCCATACCAGAGAGCTTCTGAAGGATATCTTCTTTTAGGTGAGAACCTTCCAAAACTCTGGTTTCCACAAACTGTCCAAACGCTCCCTCCAGCGCCTCTTTGAGCCCGCTCCAGAGAATCTCTTCATCCTCTGTCTGCTCTTCCATTGTAAGTACCTCCGGATAGTGGGACAATGCAGATACTTTCACATCATTTGCAATGTGAAACTCCTCGCTCATCTGACGGAAATAACGCATATATTCCGCTGCCAGTGCAGCATTATACTTCAGCATCATCTGCTGCTGTGACAAATCCTCACAGGAAATAAAAATGTCTACCTTCCCACGGTTGGCATACTGCTTTAAAAGCGTACGGATCGCCGTCTCAAAAAAATTCAGCTTTTTTGGCATCCGGATATTTACATCCAGATATCTGTGGTTCACACTTTTTAACTCTACCGTAAATTTTCTGGACTCTTTTTGAATTTCACATCGTCCAAAACCTGTCATACTTTTTATCATGTCTTTGTCCTCTGTCATTTTCTTGAAATTCTGTTACCAGTATACTCTTATTTATGCTGTTTGGTCAAGCTTTCACTCCAGAAATTCCCGATTTCAGGTACCACTTGTCCGAATTCTGTGATACAATAATCAAGTTAAACGAAACCAACCAAAAGAAAGGATTTTTTTATGGCTTTTGACGGAATTGTCGTGGCCAATCTGGTCCACGAATTAAAAGAACAGCTTTTAAACGGAAGAATTGCAAAGATCGCACAGCCGGAGGCAGACGAGCTTCTGCTGACGATCAAATCCCCTAAGGGACAGAGACGACTTTCCATTTCTGCAAGCGCATCTCTTCCGCTCATATATCTCACTGACATGAATAAACCAAGTCCCATGACTGCTCCCAATTTCTGTATGCTTTTGAGAAAACACATTGCAAACGGCAGGATCGTGGATATCTGGCAGCCCAAACTGGAGCGGATCATTCATTTTACAATCGAGCATCTGGATGAGCTTGGCGATCTTTGCCGCAAGGATCTGATCGTGGAGATCATGGGCAAACACAGCAATATTATTTTCTGTACTTCAGACGGAACGATCATTGACAGCATCAAACATGTCTCCGCCCAGATGAGTTCTGTCCGGGAAGTGCTGCCCGGACGGGACTATTTCATCCCAGACACCATGGAAAAAGCAGATCCGCTCACAATTTCAGAGGCAGAGTTTCATACCCTGCTTCGTGCAAAACCAATGCCGGTATCCAAGGCAATTTACACCAGCTTTACCGGGATCAGTCCCGTCACCGCTGAGGAGATCTGTTTTCTTTCCGGTATAGATTCAAGGCTTCCGGCCTCAGAGCTTTCCGCAGATGTCTGTGTACACTTTTACAATCAGTTTTGTATTTATCTCTCCGCAGTCAGGGAAGGGGATTTCTCCCCGTCCGTTTACTATGACGGAAAAGAACCAAAGGAGTTTTCTTCTCTTGCACTGGAGCATTTGCACACATACCACCGGGAAACTTTTTCTTCCATCTCGCACGTGTTGGAGACTTATTATGCAACCAAAAACCAGATCACACGTATCCGCCAGAAATCTGCTGATCTGCGCCATATCGTACAGACTGCTCTGGAACGCGCTCGAAAAAAATACGCTCTGCAGATGCGGCAGTTATCCGATACCGAGGATCGGGACAAATACAAAGTATACGGCGAACTGATCCATACTTACGGCTACAACCTGGAACCAGGTGCAAAAGTACTGGAAGCTTTGAATTACTACAACAATGAAATGGTAAAAATCCCTTTAGATGCCACAAAAACTCCGTTGGAAAATGCACAGCGCTATTTTGAGAAATACAATAAACAAAAACGTACCTTTGAAGCATTATCCAAATTGACCGAAGAAACAAAAGAAGACATCACATACCTGGAATCCGTCAGCACTGCTCTGGATATTGCACTCAGTGAGGAGGATCTTGCAGAGATCAAAGAGGAGCTGATCCAATCCGGATATATGCGCCGCAAATTTACCAAGAAAAAGGGAAAGATCAAAAACAAACCACTGCACTATCTTTCCAGTGACGGATATCATATTTATGTTGGAAAAAACAATTTGCAGAATGACTGGCTGACCTTCGAATTTGCCGTCGGCAATGACTGGTGGTTCCACGCAAAAAACACGCCCGGATCTCATGTTGTTGTCCGCACCAACGGAGAGGAGCTTCCGGACCGTACCTTTGAAGAAGCCGGAAAACTTGCCGCTTATTATTCCAAAGCCCGCGGCGGAGAAAAGGTAGAGATCGACTATATTGAGAAAAAACATGTCAAAAAGCCAAAGGGAGCAAAACCCGGATTTGTCGTATACTACACGAATTATTCGCTGATCATCGACAGTGACATCAGCCACTTAAAAGAATTTTCTGATTAAGATGTATGCAAAATGCCCTTGGTACAAAATTTGTTACCAAGGGCATCCAACTATTTTTCTATGATGAAAGACCACTTTTCACGGAGAGATTCCGGCATAAGCTCATCTAATTTTTGAGCATCAGAAATCAGATTTTTGTTTCCAAAATGGAAGAAGAAAAATTCGCCAATACCATGATTGAATCCCAATTGAAATTCAAGTTCTTTTTTAAAATATGGAAAAACAGGTTTTATCTGTGCATCAATTGCCCAAACAACTTCTACCCCATTGCTGCTCACGTTATCTATGATCCATTGCTCATTTTCAACAAACCATTTCCAAAATTGCTTTGCTGCAGCAATATCCATTTCTTTCTTGCGGAATAAAAACATACTTTTTCTCCTTTGTATATGATTTATACGATTATTAGAGCATTCCTACCCATTGACTACTTGTTTCACACTCTCAGGAACCTGAATCGGTTTTACATCATCATACCCTTGATAGACCAATTCGATATTATAAAAATTCACATTGGTGGTCTTCCCATAGCTTTGGTACAATTCATCCATAATTTCTGTCATATCCACAATGATCCTTGCCGGCAGCTTTTCTTTTTTGTAAATATCCACCGTAACCGGAATCTCCAGTGTATCCAGCGCATCCTGATCCGGCAGATCGACAAGACCGTAGGCCTGAATCATCTCCTCCCCAAGAAAATCCATCAGCTTCTTTCCCTGCATATCCCCGTAGATTTCATAGCACGTCTTTTCCCGGACCTTTACCGGCTGCCTTGCAAGCGTAAAATCTTCGATTTCCGCTCTTGCACTCTGGAAAAAATCTGTTTCTGTACCACCGGAAGAGGCGCTGTTTTCACTCTCTGTCCTCGACCACTGCTCATAAAGACTACTGTACGTCACATACTTATCGCCTTCTTCCACCTGGTAGATTTCCATATTACTAGAGACCAGATTATCATTTAGCTTCACTTCCGCCCTCCCCTTTGCGTGTCCTGCTCTGGGGCTTACCGTGTTCTCCATGTCCATATCCATTCGGATTCTAGTATGATCCAGCACATCCTCCAACTCCACCTCGATTTCCAGTGAACTGGATGCCGAATTGACTTCTTTCATATTTTTGTCTACCGCATCCATCAATACTTCTGGTGTTACTTCCTGCTTTTCCTGCTGTCTGCATCCTGCCGCCGTATTTGTGCACAGCAACAGCAGTGCGCCTGTCAATGCAAGACGGCACATCCGTTTCTTTCCTGTCATACCAAATTCCTTTTCTTTTTCCGCCTGATACGGTTATTCCTTCCCAAGAAGGTAATCAATAAACTGCTGTGCAGTTCTTCCCGACATTCCCCCGTGACTCAATTCCCATTTATTGACTTCCAATAAAAGTTCTTCTTCCGGCATGGAAATATGGTTCCGCTTTGCCAGTTCTGTCACGATCTTCTGGAATGCCTTTTTAGCCGGAGAGGCAAAATAAATCTTGACACCGAATCTTGCAACAAGGGACAGTTTTTCCTGCACCGTATCGTTTGTATGCAGTTCTTCATCCCTATCCTGTTTGTCACGGAAAGTCTCCCTCACCAGATGCCTTCTGTTGGAAGTTGCATAGATCAGAATATTGTCTGGTTTTTTCTCCAGACCTCCTTCGATCACGGCTTTCAGATACTTATATTCGATTTCAAATTCTTCAAAAGAGAGATCATCCATGTAAATAATAAATTTATAGTTTCTATTTTTAATCTGGGCAATCACCTCGTTCAGATCCTGAAACTGATGCTTATATACTTCGATCATGCGAAGCCCCTGATCATAATACTGATTTAAAATTGCTTTGATGGAAGATGATTTTCCTGTCCCTGCATCTCCGTAGAGCAGACAGTTATTGGCTCTTTTTCCCTCTACAAACGCTTTGGTATTATCAATCAGCTTCTGCTTTTCTGCCTCATATCCTACGAGATCATTCAGATGCACATGAGCAATGTTCGTGATTGGAACGATTTCCGCTGCTCCGTCTTTGGTATGTTCCACGCGAAACGCTTTGTGCAGTCCCAGCTTTCCGACTCCAAACTCCCGATAAAACTCCGTCACGCACTGCTTAAACGACTGTACGTCCTCTGCCTGCTCCAGCTCCCTGCTCAGATTACAGATTCTGTCACGGATTCGTTTATTAAAAACAATCCTGTCATCCTGTGTATTTTCATAGTCCAGAAGAAGGGAAAAACAGCCTGCATCCAAAACCCGCATCAATGCAGTGAAATCATAATCGAATAATTCTTTAAAAATCCAAAAATCATGCTCTGCCGCCAGATTCAGGCTTCCTTTTGTCTCTCCCGTGATCTCGCAGGAGGTACTGTAAGCATTTTCATCATTTGCCAGCAGGAAAGTCAGGAAGGTATGCCAGAGATTTCCGAAAAATCCGTGACACTCTGAGAGTTCCAGCAATTCATTCATACAGGAAAAAAGCAGTCCTTTTAAATCCTCCTGATTATAGTATTCATTATCATAATGTTCCATCAGAAATGTCATATCCAAAAGTAACTCTTCGTATTCCATATTTTTATATAAGATCAGTTCATTGGTACGCATCTTCCTGTTCCTCCCTCATACTCATCAATAATTTCCTAAAATCTTCAAGTTCCGCGCTTCTTCTCTGAGCCCCCGGATCGCATTTTTCACACCCGGCTGTTCGAGATTTCCTTCGAAATCCACAAAGAAACGATACTCCCAGCTTTTCCCTTCCACCGGACGGGATTCAATCTTTGTCATGTTCAGGTCATTGTAAATAAAATGCGACAAAATCTGATACAGTGATCCACTCTGGTGCGGAAGTTCAAAACAAATACTGATTTTCGATGCAGCCGGCGTAAAAATCTTCTGATTCGTAACAATGATAAACCGTGTCACATTATTAGTCTCATCATTGATATCCTCTGCCAGAACAGAAAGTCCGTATACCTGTGCTGCATATGCACTGCACACTGCCGCCTGCGAGTGATCCTGCTCTTTTAGGACTTTTTTTGCCGCTGCCGCTGTATTGGACACACTGATCTGCTGCCAGTCTCCATGCTTTTCCAAGAAACGGCTTGTCTGCATCAGAGCTTCTGCCTTAGAGTACACACGCTCAATCTGAGAGAGTGTGGTTCCAGGAAGGCCTGCCAGCGTATTTTCGATTGGAAGGAACGTCTCTCCCACAATATAATTTTCGAACTCTACCAACAGGTCATATACTTCATTGACTGCTCCAGCAGAAGAATTTTCAATCGGAAGAACTGCAAAATCTGCCGCCCCCTCCTCGATTGCCTCCATGGCTTCCCGGAAAGTCGTCACATGAAAATTGTTCTCATTGTCCGGAAAATATTTCTTCATGGCAGCCTGACTATAAGCTCCTTCCACCCCCTGAAATACGACACGGACATTCTGCTTATCAAGCGACTCCATCTCAATAAACGGAAGTCTTCCCAGTGCACCCGCCTCCACAAGCTGCTGATACTGCAATTTCCGGCTCATACTCATCAGCTGTGCGTACAGCTCCTGAATCCCCTTCTTGTTAAACTCACCGTTCACCTTGGATGCCACATCCAGAAGTTTTTCATGTTCTCTTTGACGGTCAAACACTTTTCGCCCTGCGCCGACTTTAAATCTTCCAACATCCTCGCAGACTTTCATTCTTTCTTCGTACAGCTTTGCGATCTGATCATCGATCCCATCCAGCTTCTCCCTGAGTTCTTCCAATGTCGCCATTTTTCTTCTCTCCTTGTCATTTCAAACTTAAGCTGTATTATAATACATTTTTTTCCGATTGTACAATACCTGATTTTCATCTGCATAAATCTGCACGGAAACGGACATCCTGTTCTTATGAAGAAAAAATTTATTTTATGCGGCATCATCGGCTGGTGCATGGAAATACTGTTTACGGGACTTCATTCCCTTTTGGTAAAAGATTATACACTTGCGGGAAAAACATCCATCTGGATGTTTCCGCTCTACGGAATGGCGTGCGTCTTTTCTCCGCTTTCCCAAAAACTGAAAACAAAAAGCACCTTTTTAAGGGGTAGTATCTACACTGCTTTTATTTTTGCCGGGGAATTTTTATCCGGTCTGTTTTTAAAGAAACACCGGATCTGTCCCTGGGATTACAGTCGTGCAAAATTCAATATCAAAGGGGTCATCCGTCTTGATTATGCGCCGCTTTGGTTTACCGCCGGCCTGTTCTTTGAAAAATTTTTGAAAAAATTTTAATTTCTTTCCGTTTTAAATGCCATGCACTAAGTAATGAAACCAATGGAATCGTCAATATCACTCCCATTGTGGAAGCAATTCCCTGAATTAACTCGATTCCTATGGAATACATATTGATGATCTGCGTTGTGGAATAGTTATACACATACAAAAATACTAACGTATTAATCGACGTACCTGTAAAAGCTAAAATCAGTGTATTTGACATTGTCCCCATCATATCTTTTCCAACCCGTATCCCCGAAAAAAATAATTCCCTTGCAGAAAGCAGTGGATTGCGAAAGTGGATTTCATTGATAGTAGACGCTATTGACATCGCAACATCCATAACAGCCCCCAGTGCCGAAATCAAAATGCCCGCATACAACAATTCTCCAATTTTAATATTCGTTGTCTGACCTACATACGTCAACTGCTCAATATCTGCAACATTATATCCGGAAATATGTGTCCATTTTCCAAACAGAATTGCCAGTATCCCTGAAATTCCAACCCCCAGTACTGTGCCGGCCACAGCAGTCGCACTTTTACTTGAAATCCCTCCCAGTAAATACATGGTCACAACCGTCGTCAGAATTGCGACCAGTACTGCTGCCCAAACAGGAGATACCCCTCTGTAGATAAGTGGCAAAAATAGAAATACAATACAGACAAATGTAAAAATCAAAGCGACAGCGGAATAGACTCCTTTTCTCCCTCCGATCAGACTTAAGGTCAGCAAAAACAGCAAAACAATCATACACAAAATTGCCGTACGGTCATAACTGTAGACGGTAACATACAACGAATCTTCCCCTTCATTCACTTCCGCGATCACCTTCATGCCCTTTTCACAATGTGTTCCGTAAAGATAACCTGAAGAACTGACAGCCTCCACAACTGTTCCACGGAACTTGCCACTTAATAATCGAAGGGAAACCAGTTGATTTCCAATCTGATTTCCCGACTCTGTTGTATTATCTTTTTTTATCTCCACTACTTTTGCTTTTTCAAAGGTTTTTCCTTCTGTTTCATACAGCCCTTCCCGTTCCACTTGATTTAACTGTATCAAAAATGCAGCAAACAGAATCGTAATTCCGAAAATGATAAACTGCCTTCTCCCTTTTTTCAGCCAATTCATTTTTGGTCACGCTTTCTCCTGGCCACGAGCACTCCGACTCCGCAAAGTAACGCTGTTAACATCACGATTACTGCCCCTGCAATCGGTACAGCGTCTCCTGTTTTTACCGTTGTTTGTGAAGTCACTGGTTTTTTATTGATACCTTCTGTATGCGTAGTCTGGTCGCTCATAGAACCACTTGTACCTCCGTTTTGTGACTGTCCATTGTCCGGTGAATCACTGGATGACGGTGGGTTTAAATTTTCCTGATGTTTCATCTCCAACTGATCCAATGCTGTTTTCAATGCAGTATATGCATTTGTCAGTGTTGCCGTATCTGCTGCCGGATCTGCATTTACAGTTCTGGCGCCTTCCAGAGCCTGCTGCATTGTTTGATAACTCTCGGTTGTATATTCTTCTGGATTTTTACTCCCAGCTTCTTCAATTAACGCGGAAAGCTGTCCATGATCAACTGATTTCACAAGCATAAACTGTGTATCGATCGGTTCCTGTGTATCTGTGCGATATGTATTCACTGTCAATGTTGTTTCCGTAATGTCTACTACCGAATAAGTCGGAACATCCTGCTGCCATCTGTTGGCAATATAAGTCTGTTGGCGAGGTACCAGATCATAATATTTACTTCCTGATGAAGATCCTGCTGTCAGATACATGATTCCATCAGAATTTACCGCCGTTTCCTGATTCTCTGTCAATTCCATTACTGCTTCCTCATCCATCACCGCATGCAGATATTTCAGATATTTTTGTTCGCCCTCATCCTGTGTATCTTCTGAAATATTTCCCGGTGCCTCATAAAGTGTATCAGGATTTTCTCCCGCATCCATATCTTTTTCCAACTGTTCTTCAAATTCATCATCCGAATATTCCATTTTGAACTGACCGCCTTTTAACATTTTTGTTCTGGAATATGCGTGATCATGTCCTGCCAGCACCAGATCAATCTCATTTTGTTCAAACACAGGCACCAGACTATAACGCAAATTGGTGATTTCCGGTTCATTGGAATGTTCTGCAGATCCATAAATATCCTGATGAAGTGTTACTATTTTCCATTTGCAATCTGTATTTGCCGCTACTGTGGATTCAATAAACTGACGATGTTCCTCCACATTTGTATCCTGCGTATTTAAAATCATAAACAGGGCGTCCCCATATGTGTAGTAATAATCTCCGCCTACTGTTCCATTGTCGCCAAGAGAACTGCTGTTTGCCGGATTAAAATGATACGTATAATTGGCATTGTCTGCATCATGATTTCCTACCGTTGTTGCGACGGGTACACTTTTCATAAGATCCGGGCTCAAATATCCTGCATATTCCACCTCACTGATTGTTGTATCCTGCACTTTTTTGGCATTTGTCTGAATCTGATCTCCAGAAGAAAGAACAAAGGATGCCAATCTGTTTGTTTTTTCATACGCTTTTGTCAATGTATCATTCCAGTTAAAGGTATCATTTCTAACTGCTTCTGACTGTGCTGCCGCAAAGGATGGTTTTAAAATATCCTCCGGAGTCTTTGCTTTTTCCGGATTGGAAGAACCAATCTGCGGATCTCCTACGAAAATAAAGGAAAAGGAACTTGTATCCGCATCCGTAGTAAAGGAGCAAATCTCTTTTCCGCCCACCTGATAATAGTACGTAGTTCCGGGCTTCAAATCCTTTATTACCACTTTGCTGCTCTTATAACCTGTCTGTGCCGGACTTTCTGATACTGCTGCACTTTGCCCATCACTTAGATCCGGAGTCTGTCCATATACAAAGGACGCTTCTTCCCCTTCTTTCGTATACCATGCAAAATTCATTTCTGTTTCATCGGATCCAGGTGACATGGCGACCTGTGTCCAGTCTGTTTTTATTGTTTCCCATTCCTCACACCATGCATCCCATGCTCCGTTTTGTGCCGCTGGTGTTTTGCTTGCATCTGTCATTCCATCTGGAGCTGCTGCTGCAGATACTGATAATGGCTGGTAAAGCAGTATGGCGGAAATCAACACCGCAATGACTCTCTTCTTCATTTTACATTTCTCCTTCTTTTTTCACTTTTGCATTGGTATTATAACACCTGATTTTTTTGTTTTAGGCTTCTTTACAAACCATTAACAAATTTTAAATTACAATTTACAATCTCTGTCCAGATTTTTTCTGCTTCTTTCTTAATTTTCGTATGAATTCTCTGTTGAAAAAACTCACAGTTTAGTATATGATGATTGAAGAGATTTTGCATAGGGAGGTACATCGAAATGAATACAGTTGATTGTATCAAAAGCCGCAGAAGCATCCGCAGATTCAAACCGGATTCTGTTAAACATTCATTGATTGAAGAGATCGTTTCCGCAGCTTCTTTTTCCCCATCCTGGAAAAATACTCAGATTACCCGTTATATCGCAATTGAGGATCCTTCCCTTCTGGGAAAAATTGCTGATGACTTTACCCCATCTTACAATTCAGATATCATCCGCCAGACACCGGTTTTGATTGCTGTCACTTATATCAAAGGACGGTGCGGTTTTGAGCGCGACGGCTCTTATACCACTGAAAAAAAAGACCGCTGGCAGATGTTTGATGCCGGTGTGGCCTGTCAGACGTTCTGTCTGGCTGCGCACGAATATGGACTGGGTACTGTCATTATGGGCGTATTTGATGAGAGTGGAATTTCCAGTCTTCTGGACATTCCAAAGGAACGGGAACTGGCTGCATTGATTGCACTTGGATATCCTGATATCGAGCCATCTGCACCAAAACGCAAAACTGTTGAAGATTTATTACAATATCGATAATCAGATTCTGCTCTCAAACAAGATCTGATTTACAAGGAGGTTACATATGAGACATTTGATGAGTCCTCTGGATTTTTCTGTAGAGGAACTGGAAACACTGTTAAATCTGGCGGGAGACATTGAAAAACACCCGGAAAAATATGCACATGCATGTGAAGGGAAGAAGCTGGCTACTTTATTTTATGAACCAAGTACGCGTACACGTTTAAGCCATGAGGCTGCGATGCTTAATCTGGGCGGAAGCATCATGGGATTTTCTTCCGCAGATTCCAGCTCTGCCTCAAAAGGAGAGAGTGTTTCAGATACGATCCGCACCGTTTCTTGTTATGCAGATATCGTTGCTATGCGCCATCCAAAGGAAGGAGCGCCGATGGTTGCCTGTAAGCACGCTTCCATTCCTGTCATCAACGCAGGAGACGGAGGACATCAGCATCCAACCCAGACACTGACTGACCTTTTGACTATCCGTTCCGTAAAGGGACGCCTTGATCATATGACGATCGGACTTTGCGGAGACTTAAAATTCGGACGTACCGTACATTCTCTGATCCACGCTCTGGTGCGCTATGAGGGAATCAGATTTGTTTTGATCTCACCAGAAGAATTACGTCTTCCAGGCTATATCCGTCAGGATGTTCTGGATAAAAACCATATCGAATACAAGGAAGTTGTCCGTCTGGAAGACGCCATGCCGGAACTTGATATCCTATACATGACACGTGTACAAAAAGAACGTTTCTTCAACGAAGAAGATTATGTCCGCATGAAAGATTTCTATATCCTGGACAAAAAGAAAATGCAGCTGGCTCCTTCCGATATGTTTGTACTGCATCCACTGCCACGTGTCAACGAGATTTCTGTGGAAGTAGACGATGATCCGCGAGCAGCTTATTTCAGACAGGTACAGTATGGTGTTTATGTACGTATGGCACTGATTCTGACACTGCTTGATATTCATGTAGAGTAACAAAAATTTGTTTCGCATAAAGAAAGAAGGTATCTAATTTGAAAAATACATTGAACGTAGGACGTATTTCTGAAGGTTTTGTTCTGGATCACATCGAAGCAGGAAAAAGTATGGATATTTACAAATATCTTCACCTCGATAAACTGGACTGCTGTGTTGCGATCATCAAAAATGCCCGCAGCAGTAAAATGGGAAAAAAAGACATCATGAAGATCGAGTGTCCGATCGATTTTATGGACCTTGATATTCTCGGATTTATCGACCACAATATCACAGTCAATATTATCTCCAATGAACAGGTCGTCGACAAAAAAATCCTAAGACTTCCAAAAGAGATCACCAATGTGATCCGCTGCAAAAACCCAAGATGTATCACATCCATCGAGCAGGAACTGGATCACATCTTTGTCCTGACAGACGAAGAGAACCAGGTGTACCGCTGCAAATACTGCGAAGAAAAATACTCCGGAAGATAAACAAAAAAACAAACGGGAACGTGGTTTTTACAGATCACGTTCCCGTTATTTATCTCAAAATTCTATGGCAGTATATGTCCCGCACTTAAATATAACTGATACCATTCTTCTCTGGTCAGCCGGATATCTGCCGCCAGCGCGATCTCCCGCAATCGCTTCAGATTGGTCGTACCTGCTACCATCTGAATCTTTGCCGGATGTCTGAATATCCATGCAGATGCGATACCAGTCTTTGTTGTCCCATATTTTTCCGCAAGATCCGCCAGCACCTGATTTAATTCCGGATATTTCTCACTGTCAACAAATACCCCTTCGAAAAATCCATACTGGAACGGAGACCATGCCTGAATCGTCATATCATGCAGTCTGCAAAAATCCAGCACGCTGTTGTCTCGGTTGACGGCACCATCTGTCAGCATATTTGCCTCAAGTCCTGATGCAACCATGTTAGAAAACGGAATACTGAACTGAAGCTGATTGACAAGAAGATCCTGTCTCACACATTTTTTCAAAAGCTGGATCTGCATCGGCGTATGATTGGAAACACCGAAATGTCTCACCTTTCCGGATCCCTCCAACAGATCAAATGCTTCTGCCACTTCTTCCGGCTCCATCAGTGCATCCGGTCTGTGAAGAAGCAGGATATCCAGATAATCAGTACGCAGCCTGCGGAGAGATTCCTCTACCGACTGCAAAATATGTTCTTTGGAAAAGTCATACATCACACCCGGTACAATCCCGCATTTAGACTGCAGGATGATATCTTCTCTGCGAAATTCTGTCTGCTCGAATACACGTCCGAACAGAGATTCGCATGCCCCTTTTCCATAAATATCCGCATGATCAAAAAACTGAATTCCCAGTTCCAGACAGGTATGGATATACTCATCCACCTCTGTCTCATCCATTCCCTGAATACGCATACATCCAGCTGCAACTACCGGAACTTCCAGCATACTTTTTCCAAGCATCTGCCTTCTCATCATGTGCCTCCCTTCTAGCACTCTTCTGCTATTTTATAAATCAATCGCTCTGTATCTTCCCATCCAAGACACGGGTCTGTAATGGACTTTCCGTAAATCTGGTCTGCCCCGATACTCTGACATCCTTCTTCCAGATAACTTTCAATCATCACACCTTTGATCAGTTCTTTTAATTTTGTATTGTAATTCCGGCTGTGAAGCACCTCACTGACAATGCGGATCTGCTCTTTGAACTGCTTGTTGGAATTCGAATGATTGGCATCGACGATCGCTGCCGGATTGGCCAGATGTTTCTCTCCATACATCGCCTGAAGACGGATCAGATCCTCATAGTGATAATTTGGATTACAAGTACCATACTTGTCCACTCCGCCGCGCAGAATCACATGTGCCAGATCGTTTCCATCTGTCGTTACATCCATGCCTCTGTAAATAAAAGTATGGGAACTCTGTGCCGCGATCACAGAGTTGAGCATCACAGAAAAATCACCACTGGTCGGATTTTTCATCCCCACCGGAATATCCATACCGCTGGCCGTCAGTCTGTGTTGCTGGTTTTCAACAGAACGCGCCCCGATTGCCTCATAAGATAAGATATCATCCAGATAGCTTCTGTTCTCCGGATACAGCATCTCATCCGCGCTTGTCAGTCCGCTTTCTTCTATGGCACGGATATGCATCTTACGGATCGCAATAATTCCAGCCAGCAGATCCGGCGCCTGATCCGGTTTTGGCTGATGAAGCATTCCTTTATATCCCTCACCTGTTGTCCTTGGTTTGTTCGTGTAGATCCGCGGAATAATCATCAGGCGGTCCGATACTTTTTCATTCACTTTTGCCAGCCTGCTTATATATTCACACACGGAATCTTCATTGTCTGCAGAACATGGCCCTACGATGACGACAAACTTGTCTGACTTTCCTGTAAAAATGTCCCGAATTTCAGCATCCCTTTTTTTCTTGATTTCTGTAAGTTCCTTTGAAAGCGGATACTCTGCTTTCAATTCTGCCGGAAGCGGCAGCGTTGTATTGATTCTCATTCCCATACTCTTTTCCTGCCTTGTATAAAATCTCTGTTCATATGCAAAATGCTGCCGCAAAGCGACAGCATCAAATTAAGCAAAACGATAAGCCGGGTTATGTCATTGGACAATCATCTATCTAGACCTGACGTTGCCGTCAGGTTCAAGCAACCTACCTAAAGCGCGACGGGCAGCCGCATAGCTTTTATTCGGTCTTGCTTCGGATGGGGTTTACATGTGCCCCTTCTGTTACCAGAAGGGCGGTAGTCTCTTACACTGCCTTTCCACCCTTACCTGTACATTGTACAGGCGGTTTATTTCTGTTGCACTGGCCTTGGAGTCACCTCCACCGGACGTTATCCGGCATCCTGCCCTGCGAAGCCCGGACTTTCCTCGTCTGCGGCCTTTCGGCGCATGCATCCGCGATTGTCTGTCTTACTTAACACTGTTCTTCATTATACTATGTCTGACTCTGAATGTCAAACACCTGTCCTTCTGTCTGAATCTCTCGGATTCTGCTTCTATATTCTGTTGTACACGGTTCGTGAAAAAGCCTGTCAAACACTTCATAGGATCCCCAGAAATGCATCGGGAACACATTTTTCGTGTCTGTATGACGCATAAAATAGTCCAGTCCCCAGACATACTGCTCACCCAGACGGAGATCCGCCGGCACAAATGCAACATCGATCGGCTGATCCGGAAGCTCTCTAATCGCCTTCTGATAATCCGCTCTCATCTGCACATTATACGACTTTGGTTCTCCTTCCCAGTGCCACCAGTTCAAATCTCCTGCGTGATAAATCACGATTCCATGATATTCTATCCAGAATGCGACTCCTTCATCTGTAGATGGCAGTGTACGCACCCGGATGCCATTCACACGCCTCTCTTCTTCGGGCGACAGCCGGATTACCTGTTTCTGTTCATCCGGCATCGGCACATCATCAGAAAAAAGATACCAGATGTTCTGTCTCTGACGGCGCAATTTCAAAATGTCCGGATTATAATGATCATAATGTACATGACTCACAAATACAAACAATGTTTTTTCCGGATCCATTTCGGGGAGACTGCCCTGATAATAATCAAACAAAAACAGGGCATCCTCCATCTCCAGAAGAAATCCACTGTGTCCGAGATATGTCACCCGCATCATACGTTCAACATCTCAATCGCACGTTTTAATTCCGGAAGAATAAATTCCAGTGCTTCCTTTGCCTCTTTGGCATCTCCCGGAAGATTTACCATCAGCGTCTTTTTGCACACACCTGCCGCACTGCAGTCCAGAACCGCCTGCAGAGAATCCCGGTTGCGGAATGCACGCAGTGTCTCCGGGATCCCCGGAAGAAGGCGTTCTGCCACATCCATCAGTGCATATGGAGCACAGTCGCTCTCGAGATGTCCTGCTGCTCCTGTTGTCAGAACCAACTCTGCGGTCTGCTCCTCTGCCACTCTTTTTAATACCGATGCCGCCACTTTCCGGTCTTTCGGGATCACACGCACGGCAGCAGTCTCAAACCCGGACTGTTCCAGCAGTTTCTTTAAAACCATCCCTGCCGCACTTGCCTTTCTTGCTTTATAACTTTCTGTATCCAACGTAAAAATAGCCGCTTTCATAGATTCGTACCCCTTTCTTGTACTCCGGTCTCAACTAAATTCTGTAATGCAGAGAACACTCTGCCGCTTTATTGTACCACATCTGAGAATAAGAGTCCAAGCATCCGACAGAAAAAAGCAAAAAAATCAGATAATAATGCAGACCAGACCTCCGTTGCTGTCATTGACGATCTTCTGCATCGTATCCTGGAGCTTCACCTGACTCTCCTCGTTGATCATATTGATCTTATTGCGCATCCCATCCAGCACCAGCTCTTCTACAGATTTTCCAAATATGTTGGTTCCCCATACTCCCTCCGGAGTCTCACTCTCTGCTTTGATATATTCCACCAGATCCTGTGCCTGCTTTTCACTTCCCACGATCGGTGCGATCTCAGTCTCAATATTGGCACGGATCATATGAACAGACGGAGCCTCTGATCTGATCTTCACACCATATTTACTGCCCTGCTTGATGATCGCAGGCTCATCTAACAGAATTTCCTCTTTCTTCGGGCTAACTACACCGTATCCTTTCATTTTCACATCGGCAAACGCATCTTTGATCTGTGTATATTCCTCTTTCATTGCGGCAAGTTCTTTCATCGCTGCGATCAGTTCATATTCTCCCTGAATCTTCGTCCCTGTCAGTTCACTGAGCACCTCATAATAATACTTCTCCTTCAAGTCCATCTGGATCTTTACGATTCCCGTATCCATTTCAATCTGAGAGATCCTGATCTTCTCTATGTACTCGCTGTCACTTACCGGTACCGCCTCTGCCACACTTCGAATGTCATCCATTCCATCCAGCAGATTTCTTACACTGGAGAGCACCTCGCTTTTTACCGGGTGATCCTTTGGCAGCATTTCCACCCACTTCGGAATATAAAATTCTGCTTCTGAAATTGGAAACTCATACAACACCTGCCGCATGATCTGATTAATATCTTCTGTCCGAAGCTGCGCACAGTTGACCGCAAGAACAGATACTCCGTACTTTTCCTCCATTTTCCCCTGAAGACTTTTTGTTTCTTCGCTGTATGGCTTCTGTGTGTTCAAAAGGATCAGAAACGGCTTTCCGATGGATTTCAATTCCTGAATGGTCTTTTCTTCTGCCAAAATATAATTTTCTCTCGAAAGCTCTCCGATACTTCCATCTGTTGTGATAACCAGCCCAATTGTCGCATGGTCATGAATCACCTTCTGTGTCCCGATCGCTGCCGCTTTTGTAAAGGGGATCTCATGTTCAAACCATGGCGTTTTCACCTGACGTTCTACATCGTTTTCTATATGACCGCTCGCCCCGTCTACCATATATCCGACACAGTCGATCAGTCGGATCTTAACTTCCACGTCTTCGGACAGCCTGACAGATGCCGCATCTTTCGGAACAAATTTCGGCTCTGTTGTCATGATTGTTGTTCCGGAAGCTGACTGCGGAAGTTCGTCTTTTGTCCGCTCTTTTGCGTGTTCATCCGTCATATTCGGCAGCACGAGAAGATCCATGAACCGCTTGATAAATGTTGACTTGCCTGTCCGAACCGGACCTACAACTCCAATATAGATTTCCCCGTTGGTCCTTGCTTTCATATCCTTGTATACCTGAAATGCATCCATAAAAAATACCCCCTTGTTCTGCTGATACCAATCTATGCAGAAACAAAGGGGATTATTCCGACTCTATTCTTTTGAATTTTAAAAAACTATACTGTCTCATCCGGCCACGGCAGCACGGAATGCTCACTTTTTGATTCTCGAAGCATCAGTTCATCCACTGCCTGTGCAGCACTCTTGTTTTCAAACAGTACTTCATTGATCTGTTCCACGATCGGCATGGACACCTCATATTTCTCTGCCAGCTTTCTGGCTGCCTTTGCAGAATACACACCTTCCACTACCATCTGCACTTCATCCATGGCCTCCTGCATGGTCTTTCCCTGTCCCATGAGGTATCCGGCTCTGCGGTTCCGGCTATGCACACTCGCACAGGTCACGATCAGATCTCCGATTCCGGTCAGCCCGGTAAATGTCTCGAGCTTACCGCCCATTTTTACACCCAAACGCGCAATTTCCGCAATTCCTCGAGTGATCAACGCCGCTTTTGTGTTATCTCCATAACCAAGTCCGTCTGCGATTCCCGCTGCCAGAGCGATCACGTTTTTCAATGATCCTCCCAGCTCGATCCCCAGAATATCCGGACTTGTATAGACACGGAACACCTTACTCATAAATACAGACTGCAGATACTCGGCCGTCTTTCTTGTCGTCGCACCGATCACACAGGTTGTCGGCAACTTTCTCCCGACCTCTTCCGCGTGGCTCGGTCCGGAAAGAACTGCCACATCCGCCTGCGGAATCTCTTCTTTAATCTGCTCGGAAAGTGTCATCAACGTGGTCTCTTCGATCCCTTTTGCCACATCCACGATCATTTGCCCTTCTGCCACATATGGACTCATCTTTTTCGCAGTCGCTCTTGTAAACGGAGACGGAACTGCCAGGACGAGAAAGTCTTTTTCCAGGATTGCCTCTTGTATCTCTCCGGTAATCTGAATTTCCTCAGAGATCTGAACTCCCGGCAGCTTTGTCTTATGCTCTCTTTCTTTTGACAGCATCTCTACCTCGGCGGGATCGATCGACCAGATCGTTACCTGATTTCCATTATCATGCAGCAGGACGGAGAGTGCCGTTCCCCAGCTTCCCGCTCCCAACACACCTATATTTGCCATATTCTGCCTCCTTTTTAATCGTCTCTATTTTTTAGAAGAACCGATTTTGTTCTCTGTTCCATTCAACAGTCTCTTTATATTTGCACGATGCCTCCACCATGCCAGTGCCATCAGTAAAAACGTCACCAGATATAATTCGTACACATAAGGCTGCGCCATCGCAAATCCCCCCATCTGCCCGAAACATATCACCTCTGCAAGAAAAATAATTGTTACCAGAAGTGACCCTGCGGAAACATAGCGGGTGACTGCCACCACAAAAATAAATGCAGCAAGTGGGATCGGAACCATCCAGAGCTTGGTGGAAAGCACAAGCCCGGCCAGAACCGCAATCCCTTTGCCCCCTTTAAATTTCAGATAAAACGGATAATTATGTCCAAGTGTGGCACCTGCTCCTGTATACATCGCAAGCAGCGGCAGACAATCGCTGCCACTGAAGATCTGGCGCACCAGAAGAATTGGCAGGACACATTTTAAAACATCTCCCGCAAACGTCATCAGTCCGGCTTTTACTCCAAGCACACGCAGTGCATTCGTAGAACCCGAGTTTCCGCTTCCTGTTTTTCTGATGTCCACATGATTGAGTTTCCCCACAAAATATCCGGTCTGAAACAGGCCGAACGCATATCCTATGATAAGACAGATAATTCGTTCCATATCTACTGATCCTTTTCCTTTCTCTCCCGGATAAAGAATTTCAGAGACGTTCCCCTGAACCCGAACGCTTCCCGGATCTTGTTTTCCAGATAACGGGTATAAGAAAAATGCATCAGTTCTTTGTCATTTACAAAAATTACAAAGGTCGGTGGTTTTACCGATACCTGGGTGATATAGTAAAGCTTCAGACGTTTTCCCTTGTCTGACGGCGGCTGCTGCATGGCAACGGCCTCCATCATAATCTCATTGAGCACACCGGTCTGAATCCGAAGTGTCTGGCTGTCAATGACCATATCGATCATATCATACAGTTTATTCAGACGCTGTCCTGTTTTTGCAGAAACATACATGATCTCTGCGTATGGCATATACGCAAGTGTCGTCCGGATATCATTTTCATATTGTTTCATGGTCTTGTCATTCTTCTCAATGGCATCCCATTTGTTTACAACGATGATCACACCTTTTCCGCGCTCATGTGCGATTCCGGCAATCTTAGCATCCTGCTCTGTAACCCCTTCTGTGGCATCGATCACCATCAGCACCACATCAGCTCTCTCTACTGCCGTTACAGTACGAATGATACTGAATCTCTCCAGTTCTTCCTTGATCTTATTTTTTCTTCGCAGTCCTGCGGTATCGATAAAAATATATTCTCTGTCCTCGTGTTTGATCGCCGTATCAATGGCATCTCTTGTGGTGCCCGCGATATCTGATACGATCACACGGTTTTCTCCGAGAAGCTTATTGACGATCGAAGATTTTCCCACATTCGGCTTTCCGACAATGGCGATCTTCGGACGCTCGTCCTCTTCGGTCTCTCCTGCTCCTTCCGGAAAATGCGAAACCACTTCATCCAGCATATCACCGATTCCCAGCCTGGACGCCGCAGAGATCGGAACCGGATCCCCGATTCCAAGATTATAGAACTCATACACATCCGGCATAAATTTATCAAAATTATCCACCTTGTTGACAACAAGCACAACCGGTTTTTTAGAACGTCTGAGCATATCTGCCACTTTGGAATCTGCATCCACAAGCCCCTGACGCACATCGGTAATGAACACAATGACATCTGCCGTATCAATGGCGATCTGCGCCTGCTCTCTCATCTGTGAAAGAATGATATCGCTGCTGTCCGGCTCAATTCCGCCGGTATCGATCATCGTAAATTCTTTGTCCAACCATGATACATCCGCATAAATACGGTCTCTTGTTACACCCGGAGTGTCTTTTACGATCGAAATCCGCTCCCCGGCTAATGTATTAAACAGTGTAGACTTTCCCACATTCGGTCTTCCTACAATCGCTACTACTGGTTTACTCATATTTTCAACTACCTTTCTCTCCATTCAATCTTACATTTCCTGAAATCTGCCTCTTCTTCTGTCCGTGCTGAAATCATCATTCTCATAAACACCGATCACTGCATCCAGCAGATCCTGCCCGCTTGATTTTACAATATCTGTCTTCACTTGTAAAGAATTCTCCACTTCCTCCAGCGTAAAATCATCCAGAAAGACCGGTTCTCCGATCTTCAGCATATTACACGGAAGCAGAAGTCTCTCCCCGAGAGGCTGTCCTTTCAGCTGTCCCGTCAGATCCTGCCCTGTGATCAGACCTGATACTGTGATCCGCTCTCCAAAAAAGTCATTGCGGATCGCATATAAATGTGTGGTGATATTCGGGAATTTCTTTCTGATCTCCTCCAGAATTTTTCCGATATAAGGATACATCAGACGTCCCGTAGCCAGAGAAATCTCCCGCTGCCTTCCATCGCCTGTCACTGCAGAGAGCGCCTCCTGTACTTCGTTGAACAACAGACGCATCATTCCCACACCGTTCTCCAGCTGCAGGTAGCCGTCATATCGCTCTTCCTCCGGCACCTCCTCCTCTGCCAGCACATACCACTCGTCTCCCGCATGGATCATGTGGATCCCATGCTCCTGATAGATCTTCTCCTGCCAGCGGTGGATGACAGAAAGCACCTCCCTGGCATCTTCTTTTGTAAACGGCTCCAGAGGATACAGTCCGTCCCGATATTTTGTCAGTCCTACCGGAACGATCGAAACACTCTTTAAATACGGCAGATATCCTGTCAGATCCCGGATCGTCCGCTCCAGCTCTTCTCCGTCATTTACTCCCTTGCAGAGAACGATCTGCCCATTCATCTCAATCTGTCCCCGGTAGAGAATATCTACTTTTTTCAGCGCCTCTCCCGCAAACCGGTTGTGCAGCATCTTGCAGCGAAGCTGGGGATTTGTCGTCTGGAACGAAATATTGATTGGCTCCAGACGGTACTTTACAATACGCTCCACATCATGATCACTCATATTGGTCAACGTAATATAATTGCCCTGCAAAAATGACAAACGGGAATCATCGTCTTTAAAATATAGTGTCTCCCGCATTCCCTTTGGCATCTGGTCAATGAAACAGAACATACATTTATTTCTGCAGGAACGGTACTCATCCATCAGACTCTGATCAAACTCGATCCCCAGACTTTCATCCTCATCCTTCTCAATTTCCAGCTCCCACTCTTCCCCGTCCGGCTTCTCGATCAGAAGCAGAAGCTGTTCACTCTCTTCATAGTAATAATAGTCAAATACATCCTGTATCTCATTTCCGTTGATGGCAAGCAGCTTATCTCCCGGCTCGATCCCCAGTTCTTCTCCAATCCCGCCGGGCATCAGAGACTTCACAATATGCTCGTGCTTTTTCATTTTCAAACTCCTTGTACTTCTTCTATTTTTAGACTTTGTCTCCTGCTTTTTACCGAAACAAAGTTCCTGTCTGCTCATACTTCTGGCATATTAACAGTACCAGTATAGCATAATTTTCTTCTATAGCAAAGCCATGCTTGAATTTCCCTGCAAAAAATGATATAACGATATATGAAATCGCATATCCGGAGGTCGGATATGGAAAAACGAAAACACAGGAGAAAATCATGGCAAATATTGAATTATTGGAAAAAACCCTTCCAGTTGCTCCATTGAAACTTGCAGCATTGGAAAGCTGTAAAGAACTGGCACAGAAAGTCAACGACTATATCGTATCTTTCCGTGAAAACACCATCAATGAGGTGACAGAGTCCCCATTGTATGTGAATTACCGCACAAATAACTATCTGGTAGAATGTAACTGCCCGCGTTTCGGAAGCGGAGAAGCAAAAGGTGTGATCAAAGAGACCATCCGGGGAACTGATCTCTTCATTATGTCAGATGTATGCAACTACAGTCTGACTTACTCTGTCAACGGACACCTCAACCACATGTCTCCGGACGATCATTTTCAGGATATCAAGCGTGTCATTGCAGCGTCTACCGGAAAAGCACACCGCGTCAATGTCATCATGCCATTCCTTTACGAGAGCCGTCAGCATAAGAGAACCAAAAGAGAATCTCTGGACTGTGCTCTGGCATTGGAAGAATTAAAAGATATGGGCGTTGCAAACATTCTGACATTTGATGCACATGACCCGCGTGTACAGAATGCGATTCCTCTGAGCGGATTCGACAACTTTACTCCTCAGTATCAGTTTATGAAAGCACTCTTCCGTGCAGTTCCGGATCTGAAAGTCAGCAAAGACCATCTGATGATCGTCAGCCCTGACGAAGGAGCAATGCACCGTGCTGTATACTTCTCCAACGTGCTTGGAGTGGATATGGGTATGTTTTATAAGAGAAGAGACTACTCTACTATCGTAAATGGAAAGAATCCGATCGTAGCACATGAATTCCTCGGAGATGATGTGGCAGGCAAAGATGTGATCATCGTGGATGATATGATCTCCTCCGGTGAGAGTATGCTGGATGTTGCAAAGAAATTAAAAGACCGCAACGCAGCCCGCGTATTCGTATGCACCACATTCGGACTGTTCACAGACGGATTTGAAAAATTCGATGAATACTACAAAAAGGGATATCTTGATAAAGTCGTAACAACCAACCTGACATATCTGCCGCCTGCTGTAGACGAAAGAGAATACTTTGTCAAGGCAGACATGAGTAAATTCCTGGCTCTGATCATTGATTCCCTGAATCACGATCTGACGATCGGTGCTGTTATGAATCCAACAGATAAGATCCATAAATTGCTCCAGAAATATCATCAGGTATAGATAAAACAGAACGCATAAACTCCGGAGAGAATTTTTGACTTCTTTCCGGAGTTTATATTTTCTATCAACTTTTTCGTTCAAATCCCTTCACAGCACCTCCTGAATTTCTTATTTCGCGCTTTGTGTCGATGAGCTTACACATCATAAAGCTGGATGTGAAGCTGCAGACACCGCCCTGCAAAATCGGGAAATGGCATTCATAACATTTATATTATTACGGACGTAAGATTTTCTGTCAATATTTTTCATTGTTTGACTTTCTTATAAAATCCCCTTATAATATTTTTATTACATATGTAAGACTTGGAGGAATGAATATGAGTAAACTGCCACAAATTTCTGAAGCTGAATTTGAAGTGATGAAGGTCATTTGGAAGTATGCTCCCATCAGTACAAATGAAGTGACTGAAAAACTGACTCAGACAACCGACTGGAGTCCAAAGACAATACAAACAATGTTGAAGCGGCTTGTAACAAAAAAAGCGCTTACTTATGAAAAACAAAGCAGAGTCTTTGTATATACCTCTTTAGTTCCGAAAACTGAATATATCCGTCAGGAAAGCAATTCTTTTTTAAACAAATATTACAATGGAAACATCGTTTCTATGCTTACCTCTTACTTAGAAGATGATAAATTATCCAAAACAGAACTTGATACCTTGCGTCATCTTCTCTCTGATACTCACGAATAGGAGGAATTTATTTGTTTGATTTTGGAATCCATTTTTTAATATGCAATATTTTTATTTCCATTTTCATTGGAATCATGACAGGCATAAAACACTTATTGCGGAAATGTTTATCTGCCCGCATGCAGTATCGCCTTTGGTCTCTTCTGCTCAGTTTCATGGCTGTCCCTTTTTTACCTGCAAACATTTTCTCTATCTTGCAGAAATTTCCAGCCTTGCACCTTTCAGATTTTCCGAAAAGACTTTTTCTCTCTGTTCCTGATGGACAGGTTTTCATAAAAGAACATTCTGCCATTGAAAAAGTAAATGATTTTGCAGTCTCAATCAGCAGTAAAACATCCTCTCCTGTTCACTTACTCCTTTTTAGTTTATGGGCTGTCGGTGCTGTCACAATGTTCGTTTTAGCTGCACGTTCTTTTTTAAGGCTCCGCACTTTGGAACAATCTGCACTGCCATTACAAAATCAACAAGTAAAACGGCTCTATGAAAACTGTTGTAAAGAGATGCATTGCAAAAAGAAAATCCCGATATACAGTACCGCATTTTTGAAATCACCTGTTACTGTGGGGCTCATACACCCTCGCATTTACCTTCCGATTCATTTGATTTCAGATTTTAATGCAAAGGATATGCGCTTCATGCTTTTGCATGAATTACAGCATTGCCGTCAAAAAGATACGCGCATTGTTTTCCTTATGAATTTGGCTGGTATTCTATATTGGTTTAATCCTTTTGTCTGGTATGCCTTAAAGGAAATGCGATGTGATCGTGAACTTTCCTGTGATTCGGCTGTGCTGCATCTTCTTGACGAAACAGATTATCAGGCCTATGGAAACACACTGATCAATTTTGCCGAAAAAATTTCTCACATTCCTTTTCCTTATGCAACTGGGATGAGTGGAAGTATGAAGCAGATTAAACGGAGGATTCTCAATATCGCTGCCTTTCAAAAAGAAACAAAACGGGGAAAAGCGCGGGGATTTCTCATTTATATCCTCATTGCATTTCTATCATTGAGCTATGCACCTGTACTGGCTGCCGCAGGTTCTCCGCAAAATGAATACCGATTGCCAAACGATATGAAAAATATTTCCACCATTGATCTTTCCAATCATTTCAATGGCTATCAAGGCAGTTTCGTTTTATATGATACAAATCAAAACGCCTGGAATATTTTTAACATCGAAAATGCCAAAGAACGAATCGCCCCAAACTCTACTTACAAGATATACGATGCCTTACTCGGTTTAGAATCCGGTATCATCACTCCTGAAGATTCAGATATGACCTGGAATGGCGAAGATTATCCATTCGATGCATGGGAAGCCAATCAGACCTTATCTTCTGCCATGAAAAACTCTGTGAACTGGTACTTTCAATCCATTGATTCACAATTAGGATTTCACTCTGTAAAATCATTTTTACAGAAGATTCAATACGGAAATCAACAGACCGGTTCAGACATCGACTTATACTGGACAGATTTATCTTTAAAAATCTCTCCGATTGAGCAGGTCAACCTGTTAAAAAAATTCCATGACAACGAGTTTCAATTTGCTCCACAAAATATAGACGCTGTCAAAAATTCCATCCTTCTCTCTTCCGGTCCCAAAAGTTCTCTTTATGGAAAAACCGGAACTGGGCGGATTGATGGAAAAGATGTAAATGGCTGGTTTATCGGTTTTTTGGAAACCGCAGACAATGTATATTATTTTGCAACAAATATTCAGGGAGAAACCGAAACTACCGGAAGTAAAGCAACCGAAATCACAACTTCTGTGCTCTCGGAATTAAATATTGGGAAATAAAAAGCGAAAGAACCGACAGATTTCAAAAATAACTCCTGTTCGGTTCTTTTTGTTGTTCAATCGGATGTCACCTCGCAATTCGATACTGATATTGTGGAATCTGATGGATTCCATCTTCTAAAATCTTATTTCCCAAATATTGAAAGCTTCCATCTTCTCGAAATTTCACAGTAAGTTCATGTGTAATCACTGCGTCATTGGAAATGACCATATCACAAACCGCCTCCACTGTCAAAGTAAGCGCCCCATCCTGATGTTCCTCTACTTTTATTACTTCTGGTAAAGAAGTTCCAAAATGAGTCGGTGCGTAATTGCCACATCCAAGCTTTACCCATACATACTCTTGTTTTTCTGCATCAAATGTAGCTATATTCCGCAACTGTTCTGCAGTAACAGGAAGATATTCTGACATCAGTTGTTCAAATTCCTCTGCGGGGATTCCATTTTTTCCTTCTTCCATAACAAATCTTTTTTGATATTTCATCTGGTAGAGGTATTCATATAGCCCATTGTAATCCAGCCCCTCTAAATGTTCACGATCCCAATTAGAACATAGTAAATTATTTCCTTGATATCCCAATGGCAACACACATTTTTTTGACAATTCAATACATTCTGCATCTAACGGTTTTACCCTGATCATACAACTTCCATCCACAATTTCTGATACTTCCGGCGGTTCCGGTACACACAATTCACAAGCAAACCATCCCTTTTCTGTGTATCTCCATTCTTTCATTCTTGTGTAAGAGCGATATGCAATCACCGGATCTCCTTCCTCATTCCAAACTGCTCTGACTGCTAACAGATACATCTCTTTCCCGTCATAAAGATATTTTCTTCTCTCAATACTTCCGTCTTGTAAAATATCATATAAAATTACATTTCCTTCAACTCCCTGCTCCGAACTGTGTAAGAAGTTTTCCATCACCTGATAATTTTCCATAACAGAGTATTCCTCAGAACTAATTACCGGAACTCCCCCTCTGCCGAGTATCTTTTTCATCTGCTCCATAACAGAATCTGTAAGAACTACATTCGATGCATCTCCCTTATCCGCTTCAGCGTAAATATCTTGAACCAACTTCAAGGCAGCAATACTGTCTTTTTCTGCCTTCTCACGCTCTTCCTTTTTAATCGGAAGATGATATCCCTTTTCATAAGCCTCTTTGTTTTCATCTGAACTTTCTGCTTTTCGTTTTTCAGAAATTTCCAGGTTCTTATCGCTGCACGCACATAACAATATGCCGAAAACCAAAACAACTAAAACAACTCTTCGTTTTTTATTCATAAGCCTCTCTCCACTCTTCATCTGTCAATCTTGGTACATACCACCCCGGCTCATCTTCTTCTGGTGACAAAATTGTATTTGACACATAATGAATTTTTCCACCTTCAAGTGGTTCCACAACTAATTCGCTTCGAAATGCCTGATCCAGCATTTCAATTTCCCAAACAGCTTCTACCACAAGTTTTAATTTTCCATCACCCAGTTCTTCATAAGAAATCACTTCCGGATACGGTTCATAAGGAAACTCACAATCATGGAGTCCCCTCGGACGATAACGATAGCTCTGCGTATCGGGATTATAAACTGCATTTTTCTGAATCTGCTCACTCGTGATTGGAAAAAGTGTTTGTAATACACTTTCAAACTCTTCTTTCGGTATCTGATATTCCGCCCCCTCTTTCATCGCATACGGAATCTCTTTTCCATAGATACTCGGATACTTTAATTCATATAGATCATAAAAATTCAGGTTTGAATAATCCTCTTCCTTCCAGTTTATGATCAGCATATTATTCAACCTATATCCGATTGGAAGTACATATTTTTGATTTAATTCTCTAAGTTGCCGATCCAACGGTTTTACACGAAATCCTTTCTCTCCCGGCGGTCCGTCAAATCCCGGAGGATGATATTCTTCGATGAAAAAATATCCTTTTTCTGTATATTTCCAGGAATGTACCTTAAATTTATGATAATAAATCATACATGGTTTGTTATCCGTCCAGCGAACTGTGCTGACAATGGCATCCATATCATCACCATCTGTATGCAGTTCATAACGAACTACACCGCCCTGTTCTATGACAGAATATATCACCACATCTGCCGATTCTCCCCTTTTTGCCTTCTCACAATATGTTTCCACCTGCTCTGAATGAACCATATCAACTTGATCTTTCATATCTACTGCGGCATATCCCTTTTGTCCCAGATAACCAATTACTTGCTTTTGAAACTCCAGACTGTCCAGCAGCTTGTTTTCTGCTACCTTTTCATATAATTCTCTCGTTCCTTCCATCAACTCTTCAAAATCATCAGCAATCTCCTTCTGCTGAATATCTTGAACAGTTTCCTCGCTCTTTTCTTCCGGAGTTGTCTTACCACACCCAGATAGAACCATCACACATATAACCAGTAGTGCAATCACTTTTCGCTTCATACACATATCCTCTCAAATATTACAATTGTAAGTTTCTATTAAATCTTACAACTGTAATAGATAAAAGTCAAGAAAACTTTATTTGATACCAAGCGAACAATTTGAAATCTAAAAAGAGATAGACGCATTCCTGTAATTCATAAATAGCGTCAATAGACAAAAAAAGAATCTCACAGTATAATTAAGGCATCTTTCCGTATAAAAAATATCTTGGATTAATGGAAGTTAAGGGAGTAATATAAACATGAAAAAATTATATAGCAGATCCTATGATGTGCGAAACACCTTACATTTATACGCCAGAGATCGCTCAAAAAGATTTTGAAAGAAAAGCAAATAATTGCAACAGAGTATGGTTTGCTATATTATTAGATGATATTGTAATTGGTGATGTATACCTTAAAAACATAGACTTACAAAAAGGTAGTGGCACCCTTTCCATTGTGCTTATTCAAGATTGCTATAAAGAAAAAGGCTATGGCACAGCGGTGGAAAGAACTGTCTTAGAGTACGGATTTAAAGAATTAGGATTATCGGTCATTTACGCTGATGTGGTTTTAAGAAATACTCGTAGCCAACATGTTCTTGAAAAAATAGGATTCGAATATTTACATGAAGATAGTTTTTTTAAATACTATAAATATACCCCAAAAGATACCAGCAATGCATTTTCTGTCAGGCCAAAGTATCCAAAGGAGTGATCCCTCTTTTGCAGCAGCGTTCCATAAATTGGTGCATTTAAGGTCTCGTCTTTTTCCAGCAAAGCAGAAAGTGGGGAACCATCTGTTCATAAAACGTCATCCAACTACCTCCATCGATTTCAATTTTTATTTCCTCTTTCTCGGTTTTGGCGCAGGCAATTCCTCATACATGGCCTTAAATAGACCTGTCAAAAATTGTTTACTATCAACCTCATCTACTAACAGCATTTCTTTTGCTCCTTCATAAGGCAATTCATAAGAAATTGTCGGCATATAGGAAATCGCTGAGCTTACAGGTTTGATCAGCAGTCTGTCGTCGTAGATACCACCAACGATCTTCCCTCTATAATAGAGAATAAACTCTCCCATCATTGCCCTGTAATTGATTTCTTCCAACTCAGACAACTGCCCTAAAATAAATTGCAAATATTCTTTACTTGATGCCATAATCCACATCTCCGTTTCTTTTTACCAACCTTCACAAAAAAACTTTATTTTAATCCATTCTGTGAAGTTCCCATTTTATATTTCACCAATGTTTCAAGCCTGTTATCTCTCCGAACACATGACTTTACAATGTTTCATATAACAAGCAATCCCATATTTTAATATTTTCTCCACTCCGTTTTCTAAAAGCGTCTCCTCATACTTCGTTTCCTCTACTTGTTTCAGGGCTTTTTCGCAGGCATTCAGAAGATTCCCGTCTCCGGCATACTTGATTTCAATGATGATCCCCATTTCACTGTCCTCTGTTTCTATCATAATATCACTGTACCCGTCCCCGGTTTCCCTGTTTGAAAATACTCCCCAGTCTTCTTTGACACCTAAAATGCCGAGCAAAATTCCATGGTAGAAATTCTCTTTTAATGATTTCTTCACAAATGTATCTTGAATACTGATTGTCTTTTTCAAGTACCCTTCAAAAAGACGTTCTACTTTTTCTGCATCTCCGCCTTTCAGTGCATCACAGAGCTGTTTTAACGTATCTCCGTCTTTTGCAACACCTTCCTTAAAATATTCCATGATCTGCGTTTTAAAAATAACCCGTACTTCCAGATTCGGAATTGCAAGTTTGTAATGACTGGCATCCAGTCGCTGCCTTTGTGTTAGATATCCGGTCATAAACAAAAGACTCCAGATATTTTCCACAGACTGATACATTTCCTGATAAGTAAGTTCCTGACGAATCTCTTTGACAATTTCTTCTCCCGCCAGCAAACGTTCAATCTCGCGCTTTGTTGTAATATTTCCTGACATTTGAATGATTTTCTTGACTGCCTCATTACTACTGGTATGAACCCAATAATTTTCAGGAAAAGCCGCAGCATTCTCTTTTATTTTATCACAATGATTCAATACATCCCATGGACAATAGACATCTGTACTACCAAACCGATATCCATCATACCAGTTTCTCATTTCTTCATAATGATCTTCCCGATCATAATACCGCAGCATTTCTTTGACATCCTCATCCGTAAATCCAAAGTACTCATCAAAACGCTCATCTGTAATCGACAACACTTTCAGGTTGTTCAGTCCCGTAAAGATACTTTCCTTCGATATTCGCATACACCCGGTCATTACTGCAAATTTCAGGCTGTTATTGGTCTTCAACGTCTGTTCCAGTAAATTACGGATAAGAAAAACCATCTTGTCATAATATCCGTTTTCAAACGCTTTCGCCAATGGAACATCATATTCATCGATCAAAAGGATTACTTTTGTTTCATAGTGTTTCTCCAAAAGTTCTGACAAATTTTTTAAGCTCCAAAAAAGCGTAGCCTCACTCATATTTTCATCAAGAATCGCTCGATATTCTTTCTTCTCGTCCTCGTCCAGTTTATCACTCATTTTAAGGAATCCTGCCTTTTGCACTGCTCCCTTTATGGTCTTGACAGTTAACTCAAATGCAGCCTCATAAGAAGCAGCATTGATGCCTTTTAGTGAGATGGAAATAACTGGATGCTTTCCTATATATTCTTCACATAACTTTTTATCTTTCGAAATCTTCAATCCATCAAAAATGCTCTAGTCGCCCTCTACAGAAAAAAAGTGTTCCAGCATACTCATATTCAGAGATTTACCAAAACGTCTTGGTCTGGTAAATAAATTTACCATTCCCCAGTTGCGGAGCAGTCCAGAGATCAATCCTGTCTTGTCTACATAATAAAAATCATCTTTGATGATCTGTTCAAAATTTTCTATTCCTATCGGGAGTTTTCTTTTCTCTCTGCACATTCTCTCCCTACCTCCTGACAACTATATTATAACAAATGTTTGCCGAAAATCCTATACTTCAGTCTGTACAATTCGGGTAAATTGTTTCTTGCTATTTTCATAATTCCAAATTCCACAACTCTTCATATGGATTTGTTTTTGCCAAACCGATCCGCACGACCCGGCTGCTGAACACTCCAAACTGCTCCTGCAATACCTGAAACGCTGCAAGCATCTCTTCTTTAGAAAGTTTCTTTCCGATCGTTGCGTGGGGAACCCATTGCATCGGACGATAACATTTGTGTACCCTGGCATCCGCTATTCTCAATAACTCCTTATAAACCTTCTCTGACAGTTCTTGCAGGTAAGTATTTAAAACCGGTGAAAGATACAGCACATTCGGGAAAAACGCTCCCACTGAACACCAGATAATCTCCCCGCTTTGAAACATATCTCTCGTTTCTTCAAACAGTGAGATTACCTGATCTTCGCTTCGCGTTTCAAATGCAGAAATCGTCAAATGCGGAGGTACATTTTTCTCGATCATAAATGGATTTCCGCTTCTTTTTGCAACCTGAGTGATGTATCCCTGCATTCGACTGGTCGTTTTTTCATCAAAATAAATCGATACTAAATACATTTACACTGCCTCTCTTCTGATTTTCCATCCTTTTCATATAAAAAGTGTCCGCTCCCACACAGGTCATTCGGACACTTTAATTTTTTCTTCTATATCGTTTAGTACAGCTTCGCTCCGACTTTCTTCGGCTCATACCCCGCTTCTTTTAACGCATTCAAGATCTTCTGCTTATGCTCGGTTCCGAATGCCTCCATCGTGATACGCAGCTCCACAGCCGCATTCCGGTTGGTGCTGACAAACTGATTATGTTCCAGTTTGATGACATTTCCTTTTTCGTTTGCAATGATCGATGCCACTCTTACCAGTTCGCCCGGCTTGTCCGGAAGAAGCACTGCAACCGAGAAAATACGGTCTCTCTGGATCAATCCATGCTGTACGATAGAAGACATGGTGATCACATCCATATTTCCGCCGCTTAACACGCAGACCGCTTTTTTGCCTTTCAAATTCAGCTGTTTTAATGCTGCCACAGAAAGGAGTCCTGAATTTTCTACGATCATCTTATGGTTCTCCACCATATCCAGAAATGCTCCGACTAATTCATCATCATCCACCAGAAGAATCTGATCTACATATTTCTGCACATATGGCAGATTCTGTTTTCCGACCGCTTTTACCGCAGTACCGTCCGCAATCGTGTTGGCACTTGGAAGTTCCACCACTTCTCCGGCCTTTAACGCCGCAGTCATGCTCGCCGCTTCTCTCGGCTCCACACCGATCACCTGAATCTTTGGATTGAGCATCTTGGCAAGTGTCGCCACTCCTGTGATCAGTCCGCCACCGCCGATCGGAACCAGAATATAGTCCACCGTCGGGAGCTCCTGAATGATCTCCATTGCAATCGATCCCTGCCCGGTCGCCACATCCAGATCATCAAAAGGATGGACAAACGTATAACCATGTTCTTCCGCAAGCTTGTATGCATACGCACAGGCATCATCGTAGACGTCTCCATAGAGGATCACTTCCGCGCCATAGCTTTTGGTACGGTTTACCTTAATCAGAGGAGTTCCGATCGGCATTACGATCGTTGCCCTGCAGCCATAACGTTTTGCCGCATACGCAACGCCCTGCGCATGATTTCCCGCAGATGCCGTGATCAGTCCTTTACTTCTGTCTTCTTCTGACAATGTGCTGATCTTGTAGTAGGCTCCGCGCAGCTTATACGCTCCTGTATGCTGCATATTTTCCGGTTTCAGATAAATCCTGGCACCTGTTTGGGCGCTCAGATATTCGCTGTACACCAGCTTTGTCGGAGTCGTCACCTGTTTTACTACTTCACTTGCTTCTTCAAATTTCTCCAAAGTCAACATCTTCCATCCCTCTTTCTGTCATTTTGACATATTTTTATTCTTCTGTTTCTTCCGTCTTGGAATCACTGTAAAACAACGCATTGACAAATTCATCTGCATCAAACTTCTGCAGATCATCAATAGATTCTCCAACCCCGATATATTTGACCGGAATTCCAAGTTCTGACTGGATCGCCACTGCGATTCCGCCTTTGGCTGTTCCATCCATCTTCGTCAGGATCACCCCTGTGATATCTGCAACCTCATTGAACTCTCTTGCCTGAGCCAGTGCATTCTGTCCGGTGGTCGCATCCAAAACAACCAGCGTCTCTCTGTACGCTTCCGGATATTCCCGGTCGATCACGCGGTTGATCTTTTTCAGTTCTTCCATCAAGTTCTTTTTATTGTGAAGGCGTCCTGCTGTATCGCACAATAAAATATCCGCTTTTCTTGCGCGCGCCGCTGCCACTGCATCAAATACAACAGAAGCCGGATCTGCACCTTCCTGGCCGCCGATCATCTCTACTTCTGCACGGTTGGCCCATTCTTTTAACTGCTCTCCAGCAGCTGCACGAAATGTATCTGCAGCTGCCAGAATGACTCTTTTATGCTGCTCTCTGAATTTCCCTGCCAGTTTTCCAATGGTGGTCGTCTTTCCCACTCCGTTGACTCCGATCACAAATACAACGGACTGTCTCTCCTCAAATTCGTAAGCAGTCTCTCCCACATCCATCTGCTCTTTGATGCTGTCAATCAGAAGCTGTCTGCAGGCAGCAGGTTCTTTGATATGCTGCTCTTTCACTTTCCGGCGCAGATCCTCTATAATCTCCGTCGTAGTATGTACTCCAAGATCTCCCATGATCAGAGTCTCTTCCAGCTCCTCATAAAAGTCCTCATCAATTTTGGAAAATCCGTGAAAAATACTGTCCATTCCGGATACGATATTATCTCTTGTCTTTGTCAGACCTGAGACAAGTCTTCTAAAAAACCCTTTCTTCTCTTCCATATGCTCTCCTTCCTTTTTTCTGACATCAGGTCAGATCTTCCTCCAGCAGATCTACAGATACCAGTGTGGAAATTCCTTTTTCCTGCATGGTGATTCCATAGAGCCTGTCTGCTGCCGTCATCGTTCCTCTTCTGTGAGTGATGACGATAAATTGAGTATGTTTTGTCAGCTTGTGCAGATACTGCGCAAACCGGTCTACATTACTGTCATCCAGTGCCGCCTCGATCTCATCCAGAAGACAGAACGGAGACGGTTTCAGATTCTGGATCGCAAATAACAGCGAAATGGCTGTCAATGCTTTTTCTCCACCGGAAAGCTGCATCATATTCTGCAGTTTTTTTCCAGGCGGCTGCGCAATGATCCGAATTCCTGCCTCCAGGATATCCTCGTCTTCCATCAGTTCCAGCGTTCCCTTTCCGCCGCCGAACAGTTGCTTGAAGACCGCATCAAACTCTTTTGATATTCTTGCAAACTGTTCCTCAAACTGAGCACGCATTGCCGCGTCCAGCTCTGCAACAATCTGGATCAGCGTTTCTTTTGCCTCGACCAGATCCTCATGCTGTTCTTTTAAAAATTCATAACGCTCGGCAACCTGCTTATAATCCTCGATCGCATTGACATTGACGTTTCCAAGCTTACGGATCTCTCCTTTTAAAAACAGAATCTGTTTTTTCATAAATGCACGGTCTGTCAGTGTCTCATCCCTCAGCTTCAAAGCGCCATTGTAGGTAATCTCATACTCTTCCCACATATAGTTCATTTGTTTTTCGGACGCTTCCTCGCAATCCTCTTTCTGGCTTTCAAGTCTGAATAACTCTTTATCCAGCTCTGCCATATGACCGGACAGCGCTTCTCTTTGTTCCAGAAATGCCTTATGCTTCTGATTCAGCGCTTCTCTGTTTTCGGTCTGTGCCGTGATTTCTGTCTCAATTTCAGAAAATATCTCTGTGGATTCTTCGATTGTTTTTTTCAGCTCCTGAATCTTCTCTTCTCTCTGACTGATTTCTTCCGCTGTATTTCCTTTATTCTGGTCCAGCTCTCCGGCTTCTTTCTCTAAACGAAGCATCTCCTGATCGATACGTGCAATATTCTCCTTGATAAAAAGATCCTGTTGCTGCAAACCTGCCAGCGATAAATGTACCTTTTCAGACTGTTTCAGCTGTGCAGCTTCTGCCTCGCGGTGAATTTCCAACTGCTTCTGCAATTCTTCGATTTTCTGATTCAGTGCAACTTCCAATTTTTTTGACGCTTCCAGTTCAACCTGAATCGACTCCCCGTTTTCACGGATCTCCCGCAGCGATATTTCCAGTTCTTCCTGTTCTTTTGCATAGCTTTCACAACGTTGTCTGGATTCCGCCTGCTGCCTTTGCACCTGTTCCACATTCATCCGTGCCGTGTTCTGACGGACAGATGCTTCTGTGATCTTCTGCTGGATCTCGTCGATCCCGGCATAACACTCTGCTCTCTGTGTCTTGATCGCACTGATCGAGTGCTCCATCTCTTCCATGTCACGCTTTAACAACTTTACTGTTTTTTCAAACTCCTCGATCTCGCGGCGTCTGCTTAACAGATTGCTGGAGTTCTTAAACGCACCTCCGGTCATGGAACCTCCCGGATTGATCAGCTCTCCTTCCAGAGTAACCAGTCGGAGGGATTGCTTATATTTTCTTGCGATCCGGATTCCACAGTCAATATTCTCCACCACAATAGTCCGGCCGAGAAGCTGTTTGGCCAGGCCGAGGAAACGCTCTTCCACATGCACCAGGGTATGGGCAAGTCCGATCACGCCTGTTTCTTTTAGTGCATCTATCTGCCGCAGCTCTGCGCCGCCCTGCATACTTGTCAGAGGCAGAAATGTCGCGCGTCCGTACTTATTCTGCTTCAAATATGCGATCATCCGCTTTGCAGTCTCTTCATCGTCCGTCACAATATTCTGGATACTGCCTCCAAGCGCTGTCTCCACTGCAATTTCATATTCTTTTTCTACCTTGATGATGTCCGCTACAACACCGATCAGACCTTTTTCCCGGTCCTTGCAGCTTATAACACGACGGATGCTGTTTCCGTATCCGTCATATCGTTCTGTAATATTCTTCAGCGACTCCAGTCTGGAGGATTCTCTGTGATATGCAGTCTGACCGATCCGCAATTTTTCCTGCTTCTCATCCAATTGGCGCTGAAACTCTGCGATGTTCTGTTCATTGACAGAAATCAGATCCTGAAACGCTTGAATCTCCGCCGTGATCTCTTCGAATCCCCGTCTTTGCTGCTCTAATTCCCGTCCATACTGCTCTGCCTCACTGGACACTTCCAGAATCTCTCTGTGAATCTGAGCCCTTCTGGTCGTGATCTGCTGCTGTGTGGTATCAAAATGCTGGATCTTCGCCTGCGTCGATGCCCGATTGTTCAAAAGCCGCATAATCTCTTCTTTGCTCTGCTCGATTTCCATCGTCTCTTCTGCAATCTGTGACTGCACCTGGATCAGCTGCTCTTTTGCATCCGTATCCTGATTGGATATCCGCTCCAGCTGTCCGTGGATCGCTTCGCTGTCCTTTACAAATCCGGCTTTCTGCTCCTTCTTGGCATCCCACTCCTGCTGGATCGTACGGCGGCGATTCGCATAATGTTCTTCATTGATCCTGGCTGTATTGATCTGCTCTTTTAAAACATTGATCTGTCCTTCCAGCTGCTGCTTCAAAAGCGTTGTCTCATTCAGCTGGTTCTTCGATTTTTCGATCGCTGCATCAATCTCTTCCACCTGTGTCTCCACAGCCTGATATTGTTCTTTTGTTTCTTCATAGCGACTCTTTGCCGCTTCCATCTCATCAGAAGTAATCCGGACTTTTTCTTCCAGACCCTGAAGCTGATCCTTTAAACGCTCTGTCTCCAAAAGAAACATATGAATATCATAAACCTTCAGCTCTTCCTTCTTCTTCAGGTATTCTTTTGCCACTGCAGACTGCTTTTCCAATGGTCCGATCTGTTTCTCAAGCTCTGAGAGAATATCACTGACCCGGGTCAGATTGTTCTGTTCTTCTTCCAGTTTTTTCAGGGAAAGCGTTTTGCGGCGCTTGAATTTTACAATTCCGGCTGCCTCATCAAACAATTCTCTTCTTTCTTCCGGTTTTCCGCTCAGAATCTTATCGATCTGTCCCTGCCCGATGATCGAATATCCTTCTTTTCCGATTCCGGTATCATAAAACATCTCATTGATATCTTTGAGTCTGCATCCGGTTCCGTTGATCAGATACTCACTCTCACCGGAGCGGTATAGTTTTCTTGTCACTGTCACTTCCGAATAATCCACAGGGAGCTGATGATCCGAATTGTCCAGTGTGATGGCTACCGAAGCATAACTCAACGGCTTTCTGTTTTCCGTTCCGGAAAAAATGACATCCTGCATGGAACCGCCTCGAAGCTGCTTTGCTCTCTGCTCTCCCAGCACCCAGCGGACTGCATCTGCCACATTGCTCTTTCCACTTCCGTTTGGGCCCACGATTCCCGTAATTCCATTGTGAAACTCAAATTTGATCCGATTGGCGAAAGATTTAAATCCCTGTACCTCAATACATTTTAAATACATAAAACACCCGCTTTAGTTTTGTTTTTTCAGCTTTAGAATTGCCTTGTAAGCGGCTTCCTGTTCCGCTGCTTTTTTCGTCCGTCCGCTTCCTGTTCCATAGACAGTCTCCCCGATCTTCACTTCCACAGTGAAAGATTTGTTGTGATCCGGACCTTCTTCTTTAATCAGGTGATAAGAGATTCCCTCTTCCATATCAGCCTGTACGATCTCCTGCAAAATAGTCTTGCTATCATAAAAGAGTTTTTTGTTCTCCAGATCTGTCAGGATAAACCGATGAATGAACTCTTTTGCATTAGTAAAACCACCGTCCAGATAAATCGCGCCGATCAGAGCCTCCATCGCATCCGATGTCACAGACGGCCGCTGACGTCCTCCTGTTGCTTCTTCTCCCTTTCCGAGAAGCAGATAACTGCCCAGTTCGATCTCCCGCGCACAAAACGCCAGAGAAGGCTCACACACCATACTCGCTCTTGTTTTTGTCAGCTTTCCTTCCGATACTTTCGGTGATTCAAGAAATAAAAATTCACTGGACACCAGCTCTAAAACTGCATCCCCTAAAAATTCCAGTCTCTCATTGCAATGATATTTTTCCAGATGCTTTTCATTTGTATAAGAACTGTGCATCATCGCCTGCTCCAGCAATGAAAAATCCTGAAACTCATATCCTATCTTTTTTTCCAGCTCTTTTAAATTTTTCTTCATATTTTTCCCTTTATCTAAAACTTTTTGTTCCGGCCTGAATAATACAGTTTGGGTGCGCGACAGAATCACGCACCCAAACCGATTGCCAGAGACAAAAATCTCTTCTTGCCTTTTATTCTACTACTTTTTTAATCTGGTCTACTGCATCCTGCACTGTTGAAATCTTTTCAGCCTCATCGTTGTCGATCTCAATGTCGAATTCTTCTTCAATTCCCATGATAATCTGGAAAATATCCAGTGAGTCAGCTCCTAAATCATCCACAAATGTAGTCTCCGGATGAATGTCATCCTTAGAAACATTCAGCACGTCTGCGATAATATCCTGTAATTTTTCAAATTCCATAGTTTTCTTTCCTTTCTTTGTCCCATTAATCTTCTTTTTTTTCTTCCTGTGCGGACTGGATCGATTCGCGGATCTTCTCGTTGATCTGCTGATTTTTAAATGTCACACACTGGATGATTGAATTACATACTTCTTTTGAAGTAGAACTTCCGTGAGTCTTGACGACCAGCCCATTCAACCCCAGAAGAGGAGCTCCTCCATACTCGCTGGCATCAAAATCCTTTAATGTAGCTTTCAGTGCCGGCTTCACAAGAAGCGCACCGATCTTACTGCGCAGAGACGTCATCATGCCGGCTTTGATCTTCTTCGTCAGAGCTCCGCCGACACCTTCATACAGCTTCAGGATCACATTCCCTACAAACGCTTCCGAAACGATCACATCCGCAGCTCCGTACGGAATATCTCTCGCTTCTACGCTGCCGATAAAGTTAATATCCCTGCAGTTTTTTAAAAGCGGAAATGTCTCTTTTACAAGCGCGTTTCCCTTTTCCTCTTCCGCACCGATATTCACGATTCCAACTGTGGGATTCTTCTTTCCTACCACATGTTCCATGTAAATCGATCCCATCTTCGCAAACTGCACCAGATGAGACGGTCTTGCATCTACATTCGCTCCGCAGTCAATCAGGAGAGATACTCCCTTCATCGTTGGGATCAGCGGTGCAAGCGGAGGTCTCTCCACGCCCTTAATCCTTCCTACGATCACCTGTCCGCCGACAAGAATCGCCCCGGAACTTCCTGCAGATACAAATGCATCTGCTTCGCCCTTTTTCACCAGATTCATCGCTACTACGATAGAAGAATCTTTTTTTCTCCGAATCGCCATGACCGGCGGCTCTGCCGTTTCGATCACTTCCGATGCCGGAATGATCTCAATCCGGTCTTTGGGATAAGTATATTCTGATAACGCCTTTTTCAGCAGTGCTTCCTGCCCTGTGAGCAGAATCTTAATATCATCTCTTTTATTAACAGCTTCTATCGCACCTTTTACCATCTCTGCGGGAGCATGATCGCCTCCCATGGCATCCAGTGCAACTCTTGTAATATCAGACATTTCTCTTCCTCCTAACGCTACTGCATACATTCTACTAAACATCATCCCAAAAATCAATATAAAAGGCTGATTTTAAGATACGAAAAATGGGGACTTTTTTGCAAAGTCCCCATTCCTTAATATCATTTTCAATTAGTCAACTGAAACGATTTCACGTTTGTTGTATGCTCCGCATGCTTTACATACTCTGTGAGGCATCATAAGCTCGCCACATTTGCTGCATTTTACCAGGTTTGGAGCACTCATCTTCCAGTTTGCTCTTCTCTTATCTCTTCTTGCTTTAGAAGATTTGTTCTTTGGACAGATAGACATAGGTTACACCTCCTTAAAATTCTTAAACAAATCACGGACAACTGACATTCTTGGGTCAAGAGCTGTATCTTCACAGTTACAGGTACCCATATTTAGGTTCTGACCACAAACGTTGCAAATGCCCTTACAGTCTTCACTGCATAGAACTTTCGTCGGCCATCCTATCAATATCTCATTATAGAGCATTTTGTCCACGTCAAGATGATATCCGCTTATGAAGTTTGATTCATCTAATCCTTCTCCCAGATCAGCATCCGAAACATTCAAATCAACATGCTTCGTAAAGTTCAGGTCAAACTCCTGCTTCACATCTTCAAGACATCTGTCACATGGAATCAGAATACATAACTCTGTATCCACATGAATAAGAAGCTCTCTGCCTTTCACATGCTCTGCAACAACATGAACCGGTTCTTTACTCACAATCGGAAATGTACCTGTTCTGGACTGAAACGTATCCATCTCCAACTGCACCGTCTCATCAACTGTCTTATGCTGTTCTGACAAAACGTCTGATAGGTTAATTAACATAATCATTACTCCTATTCATACCTAAACTATTATATCATGTTAATCCTATTTGTCAACAAGATTTTTATATTTTATTCACCGGCTTCTGTAAACAGTATCCTCCGCTGAAAAGGGCTGTCCGCTTTTGCGGGCAACCCTGCTGACTTTTTAAAATTTTCAGAAGCTTATTTGCGCACCAGTTCCAGTGTCTCGCGTGCAATCGCAAGTTCTTCATTTGTAGGAATCACAAACACTTTTACTTTGGATCCCGGCATTGAGAGCTCTGTTTCTTTTCCTCTGAGTCCTTTGTTTAATTCTGTATTGAATTCGATTCCAAGGTAACCCAGGTAGCTGCATACCTGTTCTCTTACGATATCATCATTTTCACCGATTCCTGCTGTAAATACAATGTCATCTACACCATTCATAACAGCTACGTATGCACCGATATATTTTGCAACTCTGTATGAGAATACTTCCATTGCGATCTGCGCTTTCTTATCGCCTGCCAGAGAGGCATCTGTCAGATCACGGAAATCGCTGGAAAGTCCGCCGGACAGTCCGTATACTCCAGAATCCTTGTTCAAAATCTTCATAACGCCGTCAACATCCAGATCCAGCTTGTGTGCCAAAAATTCCATGATCGCAGGATCGATATCTCCACAGCGTGTTCCCATTACAAGTCCTTCCAATGGAGTCAGTCCCATGGATGTATCTACGGATTTACCGTTTAAAACAGCTGTTACGCTAGATCCGTTTCCAAGGTGGCATACGATCGTCTTTGTCTCATCATATGCTTTTCCTAACAACTCAGCCGCTCTCTTAGAAACAAAGCTGTGGCTTGTTCCGTGGAAACCGTAACGTCTTACTTTGTATTTCTCATAGTATTCATATGGAAGTCCGTACATGTATGCTTTTGGAGGCATTGTCTGATGGAATGCGGTATCAAACACTGCTACCATCGGTGTGTTCGGCATCAGATTTTCACATGCTGCAACTCCGATCAGGTTTGCAGGATTGTGAAGTGGTGCAAGATCATTGCACTCTTCTACCGCTTTTTTCACTTCATCTGTGATCACTACAGAAGAAGCAAATTTTTCTCCACCGTGTACCATACGATGTCCCACTGCTCTGATCTCATCCAGGCTGTTTACAACACCTGTCTCAGGATTTGTCAGAGCCTCGATCACAAACTGGATCGCCTCTGTGTGAGTCGGCATTGCTTTTTCTGATTTTTCTTTTTCTCCACCTTCCGGCTGATAAGTCAGACGTCCGTCAATTCCGATTCTTTCACAAATTCCTTTTGCCAGAACCTCCTCAGATTCTGCATTGATCAGCTGGAATTTCAAAGAAGAACTTCCACAGTTGATTACTAATACGTTCATTTTTTTCCTCCTGAAAATTTTGTCATTTTATTCATTCTGATTTTAAGTTTTCTAAACAATTACTGTGCCTGAGCCTGTACTGCTGTAATCGCTACTACACCTTCGATATCCTCTGCGCTGCATCCGCGGGACAGATCGTTGACTGGTGCTGCAATTCCCTGTGTCAGAGGACCATATGCTTCTGCTTTTGCAAGCCTCTGTACAAGCTTGTATCCGATATTTCCTGCATCCAGATCAGGGAAGATCAGAACATTTGCATGTCCTGCAACCGGGCTTCCAGGTGCTTTGGACTCTCCTACTGCCGGAACGATCGCTGCGTCAAGCTGCAGTTCTCCATCCAGTTTCAGTTCCGGTGCCATCTCTTTTGCAAGTCTTGTAGCCTCTACAACTTTATCAACATCGGCATGTTTTGCACTTCCTTTTGTAGAATGTGAAAGCATTGCCACAACCGGCTCTTTTCCTGTCAGAGTTCTGAAAGATTCTGCAGAAGAAAGTGCGATATTTGCAAGCTTTTCAGGATCCGGATTCTGCTCCAGTCCGGAATCTCCAAAAATAAATGTACCGTCTGCACCCATATCGCAATCCGGCACTACCATTACAAAGAATGCGGATACTAATTTTGTTCCCGGTTTTGTCTTCAGGATCTGCAGACACGGACGAAGTGTATCTGCTGTAGAATGACATGCTCCGGATACCATACCGTCAGCATCTCCCATCTTCACCATCATAACACCGTAGTACAGATAGTTTGTCAGAAGAATCTCTCTTGCCTGCTCTTCTGTCATTCCTTTTTTCTGTCTGAGTTCTACCAGTTTTGCAATATAGCTCTCTGTCTTGTCGCTTGTAGCAGGATCTACGATCACAGCTCCTGTGAGATCAAATCCGGCTCCGTTCTTTTCGATCTCTTCCTTGCTTCCTACAAGGATCAGGTCGGCAGTCCCCTCTCTTAAAACTGCCTCTGCAGCCTGGTAAGTTCTTACGTCTTCTGTCTCAGGAAGAACGATTGTCTTTTTGTCAGCTTTTGCTCTTGCTTTAATTTCATCAATAAACGCCATTGTTTAAAGCCCCTTTCATTTGTTTCACTTGCTTTATTATAACGCAAATAAATTTTGTATACAAGTAGCTCTTATGTGCATTTTTAAGTACAATTTTCTCTATTTCTCTATGCTTTTCAGTAATATCGTCAAACATTTAACGAGTATTTTACTTATTTTTTTCAGGACTTTTCCGTTTTTTCAAGAAAAAACGGAGCTTTTTAGAGTCCACTCCAAAAAGCTCCGTTATACATCGTCTTTTTTCTGTCAATATATCTCAGATATGGAAAAACGCAGTTACGATCCGGAAATATACCAGAATCGTACAGGTATCCAGAATTGTAGTGATCAAAGGTGCCGCCATGATCGCCGGATCCAGACCGATCTTCTTTGCAGCCAGAGGCAAAACGCAACCGATCGTCTTTGCCATAACAACAACAGCAATCATCGTAATTCCGATCGCCACTGCCAGCATCACATCCTGATCGTACATAATATAGATGCGAAGCCCATTGACCATCGCCAGAATCAAACTGACTACAAGTGCAATCCGCACCTCTTTGAAGATCACCCGGAAAATGTCCTTGAACTCAATTTCACCTACTGCAATTCCCCGAATTACCAGTGTAGAACTCTGGGATCCGCAGTTTCCTCCTGTTCCCATCAGCATCGGGATAAATGTGATCAGAACCGGCATTACTGCCATCGCACTCTCATATCGCCCCAATATCTCTCCTGTCACAGTCGCTGATAACATCAGAAGCATTAACCAGAGACTTCTGTTCTTGGCATGTCGAAATACCGAGGTTCCGAAATAAGAGCCTTCACTCGGACTGACACCGGCCATGATACTGATATCTTCTGTCGCCTCATCCTGCAAAACGAACATAGCGTCGTCTACTGTTACAATCCCGACCATACACATCTCATGGTCAATGATCGGAATCGCGATCAGTCCGTACTTCCGGATTGTCTCTGCCACTTCCTCCTGATCATCCAGCGTCTTTGCGTAAATGACATTCTCATCCATGATCTCTTCAATCTTTCTGGATTCACCGGATGTTAAAATGTCCTTCACATCCACAACACCAATCAGCTTTTTCTTTTCTGTCACATAACAGGTATAGATTGTCTCTTTATTAATACCAACCTGACGGATCTTCAAAATGGCATCTGCCACAGTCATCTCTTTGTTCAGACTGATATAATCGATATTCATAATACTTCCGGCACTGTCTTCCGGATAATTCAAAAGCGCATTGATCTTCTGCCGCGTCTCTTCGTCTGTCGCCATCAACAGTCTGTCCACCACATTAGCAGGCATCTCTTCCAGAACATCTACTGTATCATCCACATACATCTCTTCCATGACTTCTTCCAGCTCGGAATCCGTCAGCGCATTGATCAGTACCTCTCGAGTATCACTGGTCATGTCTGTAAACACTTCTGCAGCCTCTTCTTTTGCAAGCAGTCTAAAGAGCAGGATCATCTGGCGTTTATCGATCTTTCCATATTCCAGTCCATCCTCCAGCATTTCCACAATATCTACAGGGTGCATGTTTTCCATTTCATCTTTTAATTCTTTAAACTCCCGCTTTTCCAGCATTGATAACAATACATCGTATTCCATAATCACATCCACCTTTTTTGATTTGTTCTTGCCGTCCTTTTATAGTATAATAGGTAATAAAATGATATACAAGGAGATTTTTATGAAAATTGTCGGTTTAATCACAGAATACAATCCTTTTCACAACGGACACCAGTATCATATCCAAAAATCACTGGAAGTCACAGGCGCCGATGCAGCCATTGTGGTAATGAGCGGAGACTACGTGCAGAGAGGGACTCCCGCCATTATGCCAAAGCATCTTCGTGCGGAAATGGCATTAAAATGCGGTGCCTGTGCAGTCTTTGAGCTGCCTGTCTGCTATGCGACCGCCACTGCAGAATTATTTGCGTTGGGAGCTGTCTCCTTTCTGGATCAGCTTGGCGTTGTAGATTACCTCTGCTTTGGCAGTGAGTGCAATGATCTTGACGGACTGACAAAAATTGCTGATATCCTCTGTGATGAGCCTGACGAATATACGAAGTTTCTCAAAGAAAATTTAAGAGCAGGTATGTCGTTTCCTGCTGCCCGCCAGGATGCGTTGTCTTCCTACATGGGAATTTCAGACTGTTCCTTTTTATTAAGTGATCCGAACAACATTCTGGGGATCGAATATTTAAAAGCATTGCGACGTGTGAAAAGCAGGATACAGCCATTTACGATCAGGCGCATGGAATCCGACTACCACGATCAGACGCTGCGCTCTACTTACAGTTCGGCTTCTGCCATCCGTTCTCTCCTTGCATACTCGAGTTCTGTACTCCAGACACAGCAGGTTACCGGAGAGACTTTCGAAAATACACCATTTTCCAGTATTTTAAATGAACTGGAAGATCAGGTGCCAAAAAGCTGCCTGGCACTTTTAAAAGATTATCACAAAGTGTTATATCCGGTTTATCAGAACGATTTTTCGCTTCTGATGAAATATAAGCTTTTGAACAAAACACCTCAGAGTCTCATTCGCTATATGGATGTTTCCGAAACACTTGCCAACCGAATCCAGAACAATCTGAATGATTTCTTTAACTATAAGCAGTTCTGTGAATTATTAAAGACCAGGGAGCTGACACAGACAAGAATCAATCGCGCACTTCTGCATATTATGCTTGGTCTGAAAAAAAACAACGTGAGAGAATATATGGAAAACGGCGGACATTTCTATGCCAAACTTTTAGGTTTTCGAAAAGACAGACAAGATCTGCTTTCTGTCATTGCCAAAAAAAGTGCTCTGCCGCTGCTCACCCGCCTTTCCGATACTGACAGTATCTCCGAAATCGGTCAGAAAATGCTCCGACATGATATTTTGGCATCCAATCTGTATCAGTCTGTGATCACGGATAAATATAAGACCGCTTTTCGAAATGAATATAAACAGCCAATGCTGAAGATATAGAAAAGGAGATTACATTATGAAACGTCCATTTACCAGACTGGAGAAAAAACAGTTACTAATCTTTGCTTTGATCGCCTTTGGCATTCCTTATCTGATGGGAATCCCGATGGCGTTCGGATATCAACGGGGAACTTCTCTAGATTTTTTTGCAAATGCCCAGATGTATTATCCGGCTGCCGGAGCCATTGTCGTCTTTCTTCTGACAAAAACAGAGTTTCCGATGCCCCGGCGGTTTTTCTATGGGTACCTTGTACTAACTGTACTGTTTGCCATCAGCTCTGTACTCAGTGTACTTATACCGGATGCCAACCTGTGGGTTATGGTCATCAATATGCTCACAATTGCCGGCAATCTGGCTCTCTGGGTTTTGTTTCTTCTTGACAAACGTGAAGTCCGCTTTATCTGGGGACTGACCTGGTCCGGGCCTGACAGCAGAAGACACTTTCTGTATGTAGTTCTGTTTTTCATGCTGTTTACAGGAAATCTTCTGATTTCCAGCTTCACAGACAATACTGCAGATTCCTTCCTCGCTCTTTTTGCTTCTCCGATGTTCTGGCTGTCACTGCTTTCTTTGTTTGTCAGCTTTTTCCTCGTCTTTTCCGCCTTTTTCGGAGAAGAATATGGATGGCGTTACTTTTTGCAACCGATCCTGCAGGAGCATTTTGGAATGCGAAAAGGAGTTCTCATCCTTGGTGTATTCTGGGGATTGTGGCATCTCCCGCTGAACCTGTTTTACTATGCACCTGATACAAGGCTTCAGAGTATTGCCGCACAGCTTATCACCTGTATTGCACTGAGCGTATTCTTTGCTTTTGCTTATATGAAAACAGACAACATCTGGATCCCTGTCATCCTGCATTTTATGAACAACAATATTGCAGGACTGATCAGTGGAGGCACTGTTTCCGGAGCTGTCATAGAATGGAAAGCGGTTTTGATACATCTTATTTTCTATAGTATCTTCTTCCTTCCATTTCTGGCATCCAAAGTGTTTCGGGAGTCAGAGACAGAAAAGAAATGATTGCATAAAATGAACATGGGAGATTGCACAAAATAGTTGCGTATCTCCCATGTTTCCATTTATACCTTTTCATTATTTTTTACTATGTGCAGCGTACCCCTTTTTAATTGAAAAACAACATCTGCCTTTTTCGCAATTTCATTTGAATGAGTAACAATGACTGCACATTTGTTCATCTGGTGTACACTGTCTTCCAGTATTTGCATAATAGACATTGCAGTTTCTTCATCGAGGTTTCCTGTCGGTTCATCAGCCAAAATAACGGGTGCTTCTGAAGCCAATGTCCTTGCAATCGCTACACGTTGTTGTTGACCGCCGGAAAGTTGTAACACATTCCGTTTCATTTCCTCTTTCGTCAATCCCATTTTTTCTAAAACCGGTTCCGGTGGTAATTTACTTGTCAATTTTACGTTTTCTAATGGTGTCATATAATCAATGAGATTATATGCTTGAAAAATAAAGGAAACATGGTTCCGACGATGATTTGCGAATCCTTTTTCCGTAATATCCTCTCCATTAAATAATATCTTGCCTTTGGTAGGACTATCTAATCCACCCAACAAAGAAAGTAATGTTGTTTTGCCACAACCAGACGGTCCTAAAATCGCATATATTTTTCCCAGTTCCATTTCTGCGCTGATATTACTAAATATGTTCTTTTTCTTGTCATAGCTATAACTCAAATTTGAAAACGATAATATACTCATAATCACATTTCTCCTATTCCATTTTTGTTAAAATATCTTTCGGTTGTAAACGGATGACCGTATAGGAAGCAACAATAACCGCAAGACAAATCAGAATAACACCAATGCCAAATACTTTAAGTATATCTGATGTGGCAATCTGAACGGTCAATTTGGATATATTTTCTCCCAATCTGCTGACAATGAATGAACCGATTTGATTGGCAAGTCCAAAAGATAATGCCGTTGACGCAAACATAGATAGTATTGCAATCCATATATTTTCTGTCAGGAACTGTCCGACAATTTCTGCCTTGCTTCGACCAACTGCAAGTAAAACAGCAATTTCTTTCTTACGGCTTCTCGTCCACAAAACAAGGAACAATACAATAACAAACATGCCAATTACAGTAATTGTCAATACGGCTGTATCAACTATACTTCCAAAAGAAGATAATGGAGTAGATACTATGTCAAAATCTTCTGTGTTAATGTTAAAGGTAAAGGTTTTTCCTTTCACGTCTGGAAGATTTTTGATGGTTTCCATAAGCTCTTTGGTTTCCTCTGGAGAGTGCGTATAAATATCAAGATTGTCATATCCCTCCAATTTTTCATTTACTCCGTCATAAAACTTTTTCAGACCATCCATATCAATATAACCTCTGTTTGCAGGAATCCCATCAGGTGTGATCGCTTGTTTTGTCGTACCCTCTGTACCACTATAAATTCCTACAATGGTAAAGGTACTTTCCGTTTTTCCTGTTTCAAACTCTTGAAAAGTAATTTTATCTCCTACAGAAAGATTGTTTTTGTCTGCCAATTCTTTTGAAATCAAAACTGTGCAAGAGTCATCAGGATTAATATGTCGTCCTTCTTCCAGTTTATATGTTCCATTTAAAAATTTTATATCTAAAGAAGAATCCAATACTGCAGTATAAGGGATTGACAAACCTGGTGCATTCACCATGCCCGGAATCGGCTCGAAATTTTCCGGAATCCCCCAATAGCCACCATCCATTTTAGCGTTATAGCTCACAACATTGGGAAGTTTTGAAATTACACTTATTATTTTTTCTGTAATACGGTCGCCATTATAGGTATATCCAGAAGCCCCATTTCCGAAATCCTCAGCCGGGCCAAAATTATTCTGATTGTTCATGTCAATTTCCATACGAAGGGAAGCACCTACAGTTTCCTTTATCTGCTTTGTTCCTTGCAAAACAGCTTTCTCGCTGGAAACTGCAATCAAAACAGTTGCAGACAGCAGAGTAAATGTCAAAAACAGAATCAGCGTACGTAATTTCTGTCTAACACAGTATTTTAAAGCTCGCTTAAAAAAGTTCATATAAATCCTCCTAACTCATTTTGGTTAAAATCTCTTTCGGTTTTAATGACAGGATCACTCCACTGCACACAAGCACTGTCAAAAGAACACCCAGATTTTCTAAAATGAGCAATATGACAAAATGCAGGAAATCTGGCTGCAAGTAGTTCTTATGAATCGTTGATTGTGTTATGAAATCAAACAGCAATGAATTTAATGTATCTGCAAGCGGAAGAAAGATAATGATTGCCACTAGAAAGCCGATCCACAGCAGAATCATTGCCTCTATCAGAAATTGCCCGATAATCTGCTGTTTCGGTTTTCCTACAGCAAGTAAAATGCCGGCTTCCTGCATTCTTCCACGAATCCTGAATGTCAGTATCAGCATAAATACCAGAAATCCCAATACTGCAGCAACCGCAAGCAGTGCGACAACGATTTTTTGCATACTTTGAAGCTGTTCTGCAATCTTAGAATACTTGAAGTCATTCGTATTGATGACATGGTTGTTCCAGGCAATCGAATCAATCCCTTTTATTTCTGATACCATCTTGTCAAGATGCAGTGGGTCGGCAATGAAAAAAGAAATCTCGCCCTCATAAACACCTTGTTCCTGCTCCTGCAAATTGACTAGCAGTTGACTATCTGAAAAAATAAGATTTTCGGCTTTTTTCGCTGTCGGATTTAAAGCATTATCGGAAGCATTTTTTATATCGTAGATTCCTTTGATCTCCACTGTTTCATATGCACTTTTTTCTTTCATCAGGTCTGTATATACACCATTGTCTGAACCCAGTTTTGCATGGGTAAGAGTTATCTTATTTCCAACAGCAAGATTGTTTTGTTCGGCAAGGGCTTTACTGATAAGAATTTTCCCGTTGTCCTCTGATTTGATATGTTTCCCCTCTGCCAGTTCGTATTCCTCATCCAAAAAGGCTTGACACAAGCTGGAATCACGCACCGCTTTTACAGTTCCCATATTGCTTTCTTCACTGTGTCCTGTCCCTGCGAGAAATGACAGGTTTTCTCCCTTTACATAGCCGGAGTGTTCTGTATTGTAGCATTTCAGTTCTTTTCCAACGATAGAAATAACCCGCCGAATGGACTGCTCATCCATAACAGGTGTCCCCTTACTGGAAACCTGTCCGTTATTCACATCGAACTGTTCATAAGGTCTGATATTGAAAGAAGCTCCAATATCGGAACGCAAATCCTCAGAAACCCGCCGGATTCCCAAATAGACCGCACTTCCTGTCAGCAAGGAGAATGAAATCAATAGAAATACTATTCCAAGCAATAAATTTTTTCCTTTTTTGCGGGTCAGATAGAGAAATGCCCGCTTTCCTACATTCATAAAAACACCGTCCTTTCTTTATATCTGCAGTATAAGAAAGGACGGTTTCACTCTGATTTAGATTCCATTTAATTTTAATTTAGATTATGTGAATTTAATGTGATTTTGAAGCAGACACTGTCTTGCCGGTTCTCAATCGTATATGACAGACCATGCTGTTCCAAGATAATTTTTACAAGATATAGTCCCAACCCGCTTCCGCCGGTCAATTTATTATGTGATTTTTCCACACAATAGAATGGAGTAAACAGTTTATCCAAATCTTCATCCGGAATATTTACACCACTGTTTCTGACAAGAAGAGAATCAAAAGACAGTTCTAACCCCAGTTCGGCACCAACAGGGGAGTGCCGTATTGCGTTGCTGATGATATTATGGACTGCTTTTTCCAAAAGCAGCTCATTTCCCATCATCATAACATCTTCTGAAATATTCTTCTGAATACGGATATGTTTTTCATTGGCCAGTGGGATAAGATGTTTATATACACGTTTCAGAATATTGGAAAGAGAAAGAAGCTCCGTATGATTCGTTGTATTCATTTCCAGCTTTGATACCGACAGAATTTCCTTTACAAGCTGTTCCATATTTTCAATTTCTTTTAATGTTTCCGGAAGTATCCTTCTTGTGTCCTTATATCTCCCGATTTCCATAATCATACTTTCCACCTGCCCCTTGATTATGGTAATCGGGGTTTTCAATTCATGGGAAGCTGTCGCAAAAAAATGCTGACGCTGTTTGTTCAGTTCGTCAATATGCCCCATATCCCGTGTCAGTCAACAACTCATATAAAACAGCCTGTATTGCTGTTTCATCTTCCATAATCAATATACGTTCTTTCATGTAAGCACCACCTGAGAATTTATAGATTAAAGCAATTCTAACACAAAATGATTTAGATTTGATTTAAAAAATGTCCGAATAACCTATAAAATGAGGTTATTCGGACATTTTTCATAATACCAGCGGCAATCACCGGACTTTTTTCATACAGGTCACTGCCATAGCCCCTGGTCCGATGTGACAGGCAACGCTCAGAGAAAGCGAACCTTCTACAATTTCGTATTCCGGAAACTTCTCCGCGATCTCCTGTTTCCATTCCTGTGCCTCTTCTTTGCTGCAAGTATACGCCATTCCCAATACCATGTCTTCTCTGACCTCAGAAAAGCGTTCTTCCAGATCCTTTTCAATAGCTTTGAGCATGGTGCGTTTCGCGGCTTTCCATCCTCTTACTTTTGAAAATGCATCCAGTTTTTCTCCCTGAATCTGAAGCACCGGTTTCAGGTTCAATACCGTTCCGAGCGCTGCGGCAGCCGGTGTGATCCGCCCGCCTTTTTTCAAATACTTTAATGTATCCACTGTAATATAAATGCTTGCCTGCAATTTTTCCGCTTCCAGGATTTCTTTGATCTCTGCTGCAGATTTTCCCGCTTCTCTGAGTGTGATCGCATCTTCTACAGACTGCTTCTGTGTCACAGAAATTCTCTGGTTGTCCACTACACAAACCTTTCCCTCGTATTCCTGAGACAGAGACTGTGCCGCATGACAAGTGCTGCTCAGTCCGCTGGACATTGGAATGTGCACGATCTCATCGTACTCTTTCAGCAGCTCGTCCCAGCATTCCATGACTTCACCCGGAGATGGCTGAGACGTGGAAATATCCGAATTGTCTCCCAACCGTTTGTAAAACTCTTCCTGCGTCAGCGTAATATCTTCCAGAAACAGCTCCCCGTCAATAAAAAACGGCATGGGGATCACATAAATTCCCATCGATTTTCCCATTTCCTGCGTAATCCCACTGTTGCTGTCCGTTACGATTGCAATTTTTTTCATCTTTTCTCCCCTGTTTCTAGTTTTTAAAACTATGGATCGGTGCCGGAATTCTTCCTGCCCGATTTACAAATGCCTCACAGCCAAACTCATTCACCGGCATGATCGGCGCATAACCCAGAAGTCCGCCGAATTCGACAGTTTCTCCCACATCTTTTCCGATCACCGGAATGAGACGGACTGCAGTCGTCTTCTGGTTGACCATACCGATCGCCATCTCATCTGCAATGATTCCGGAAATTGTCGCTGCAGATGTCTTTCCCGGAACCGCGATCATATCAAGACCAACTGAGCAGACACAAGTCATGGCTTCTAATTTTTCCAGTGTCAGTGAACCTGCATTCACTGCATCGATCATTCCCTGATCTTCACTGACCGGAATAAACGCACCACTGAGTCCTCCTACATAAGAGGATGCCATCACACCGCCTTTTTTCACCTGATCGTTGAGAAGTGCCAGTGCCGCCGTTGTTCCCGGAGCTCCGACTCTCTCCAGACCAATCTCTTCCAGGATCTCTGCCACACTGTCTCCGATTGCCGGAGTCGGCGCCAGTGACAGATCGATGATCCCAAACGGGATTCCCAGACGTCTGGACGCCTCTCCGGCTACCAGCTGTCCTACTCGTGTCACCTTAAATGCAGTCTTTTTGATTGTCTCGCAAAGCTCCTCAAATCCTTTGCCGCGCACCTTTTCCAACGCTTTCTTTACAACTCCCGGACCGCTGACACCTACATTGATCACTGCATCAGCCTCTGTCACTCCGAGGAATGCGCCTGCCATAAACGGATTGTCATCCGGTGCATTGCAGAAGATCACCAGTTTCGCGCAGCCAAAGGAATCATGCTCTTTTGTCGCTTCTGCCGTTGCTTTTACCATCTCTCCGCAAAGCCGCACTGCATCCATATTGATTCCGGTTCTGGTGGAACCTACATTGACCGAACTGCACACTCTTTCCGTTCTCGCCAAAGCCTGAGGGATGGAACGGATCAGATTCTCATCACTTTTGGTCATTCCCTTGGAAACCAACGCAGAGTATCCTCCGATAAAATTAACTCCAACCTCTTTTGCCGCACGATCCAGTGTCTCTGCTATGGTCACAAAATCTTCCGGACACTTGCATGCAGCACCGCCGATCAGAGCAATCGGTGTAATAGAAATTCGTTTGTTTACGATCGGAATTCCAAATTCTCTTTCAATATCTTTTCCTGTTGACACAAGGTCTTTTGCAGTTACTGTGATTTTTTCATAAATCTTTCGGTTCAATTCATTCAAATCCGAATCAATACAGTCCATCAGGCTGATTCCCAGTGTGATGGTACGAACATCCAGATTTTCCTGCTCGATCATCTTATTAGTTTCGGAAACTTCATACATATTAATCATGGTCTTTATCCTCGTCTCTGCTTATTCTTATAATCTGTGCATCTTTTCAAAAATTTCTTCTTTCTGGCACTGGATCTTTACCCCGATCTCTTCGCCCACCTGCTCCATCTCATCACAGATTACTTTAAAATCTTTTTCGATTTCTGAAATATCTACAACCATCATCATATTGAAATATCCCTGTACGATCGTCTGGGAAATATCTAAAATATTGATCTTACTTTCTGCAAGGTATGTACACACTTTCGCGATAATTCCCACAGTGTCTTTTCCTACTACGGTTACGATACATTTTTTCATGGTTTTTCCTCCTCAAGTTAAACGGTGATAATCTCTGAAATACTGTCCCTTTTTGCCACTGCCATATTCAAGTCTTCCCCTTTATATGCATTATCCCCTAATGTCACTTCCAGTTTGACAGTCTCATATGCCAGACTTTCATAATTATTTTCTTTGCTCAAATGCCCCAGAACAATATGTTTCAAATTATCATGTAGTATATCACAAAGGAGACGTCCTGACAATTCATTCGACAAATGTCCTTTATCTCCCATTACTCTTCGCTTCAGCGGATATGGATATGGTCCCACTTCCAACATATGCAGATCATGATTTGCCTCCAGAAGAACTGCATCCAGATTCTGGAGATGGGACACCGTGTATGCATCATAGATTCCCAGATCTGTCGCTACTGCCACAGATTTGTCTCTGCACTCCAGACGGTATCCGGTCGGTTCGTTGGCATCATGGGAAATTGCAAACGGATTTACCCGGATATCCCCCAGCATAAAGGATTCATCACTGTGTATCACATGATACAATCCTTCCGGCATGGCTCCCAGTCTGGAATACGCCTGAATCCCCGCAATCGTTCCCGGAGTTGCATAGATCGGGATCTCATATTTTCTGCTGAACACTCCAAGTCCCTGAATGTGATCTGAGTGCTCATGAGTGATCAGAATCCCGTCTAACTCCTCCCCTTTGATCTCCAGCTCCTTTAAACCGGCATCAATTCTTTTTTTACTGATTCCGGTATCGATTAGTAAATGTGTATTGTCACTGCCTACATAGATGCAGTTTCCACTGCTGCCACTGGCAATGCTGCATAATCTCATAGTATCTCTCCTATTTGTCGTCTTGTTTCTTCGATCTCTTTGCTGTTGTCGATCACCCGGGTACAGTTTTTCCGAAAATACGCTTCCGGACTCTGGCTGCGTATCATATCTGTAATTCTTTCATCACTATATCCCCGGGATGCTTTCAGCCGCTCTCTTCTTACCGATTCCTCTGTATAGATAAACCATGTTTCTTCACAGATTTTGGCATATCCTGCTTCCAGAAGAAGAGCAGCCTCCAGTACGTACAGCTCTGTCTTCTCTTTTCTTTTTTCTTCGATATCCAGAAGCACCTGCTGTTTTACCGCAGGATGGACGATCCCATTGAGCTGTTCCAGCTTTTCACTGCTCTGAAACACAATTTGGGCCAGTTTTTTGCGGTCCAGCTCTTCGTTTTCATCTAAAATCTCTCTTCCAAATGCTTCTACGATCGCTTTCCAGCAGGGAGTGCCCTTTCTCTGCAGCGCTTTTGCAACTTCATCAAGCTGTACTACAACTGCATGATATTCTTCCTCCAGCAGCTTTAAAACTGCACTTTTCCCGGAACCCACTCCACCTGTAATTCCAATTACCTTCATCACTATTTTGCCTCGTACCAGTTTTTTCCGACCTGCATATCCGCGATCAACGGCACATCTAAGGAAGCCGCTGTTTCCATCTGCCGTTTGAGGATCTCTTTCACTGTCTCGATCTCATCCGGATGTGTCTCGATCAGAAGTTCATCATGAACCTGCAGGATCATACGGGATTTCATCTGTTTTTCTTTCAGTTCCCGGTTGACTCCGATCATGGCAATCTTCATAATATCTGCCGCAGTTCCCTGGATCGGCGCATTCATTGCCACACGTTCTCCGAAATTCCTCTGCATAAAATTGCTGGATTTTAACTCCGGTATCGGACGTCTTCTTCCAAACAATGTAACGGCATATCCTTCTTCTTTTGCATGCGTCACGGAATCGTCAAGAAACTTTTTGATTCCCGGATACGTCTCAAAATAACTTTCAATATACTGAGACGCTTCTTTTCTCGTGATACTCAAGTCCTGACTCAATCCAAACGAACTGATCCCGTAAACAATTCCAAAGTTGACTGCCTTGGCATTTCGTCTCTGCAGATCTGTCACCTCGTCAAACGGAGTCTTAAACACCTGGGACGCTGTCATTCGGTGAATATCCTGTGCCTCCCGGTATGCCTGGATCAGATGTGCATCTCCGGAACAATGCGCCAGTATACGCAGCTCAATCTGCGAATAATCCGCATCAATAAATACATAGCCTTCCTGAGGCACAAATACTTTCCGGATCAGCCTTCCCAGTTCCATTCTTACCGGAATATTCTGCAGATTCGGTTCTGTACTGCTGATCCGCCCGGTCGCGGTAATCGTCTGGTTAAACGTTCCGTGAATCCGTCCATCCGGTCCGATATAATTTGCCAGTCCGTCTGCATACGTAGATTTTAACTTTGTAAGCTGACGGTATTCCAGAATCTTATCCACGATTGGAAATTCCGGAGCCAGCTTTTCCAGTACATCCGCCGCAGTCGAATATCCTGTTTTTGTTTTCTTGGCATGAGGCATCTGCAGCTTTTCAAACAAGATCACACCCAGCTGTTTCGGAGAATTGATGTTAAAATTCTCCCCTGCCATCTCGTAAATCTCGGATTCCAGCTGTACGATCTGTTCGCCCAATTGTTCTCCATATTTTTTCAGCTCCTCAGCCTCAATGCGCACCCCGGCCTGTTCCATATCAAATAAGGTAAATACAAGCGGCATCTCAATTTCCAGAAACAGCCTGTCCATCTGCTCCTCTTTGAGTTTTTCCATCAAATTTTCAGATGCCGCATAAGCAGTATATGCTTCATAACAGCTCTTTGTCCACTCATCTGCCTTGTCATCGATCATCAGCCCCAGCTGTTCTCTTGCCACATCTTCATAGGTATAATCATTTTTCAGCGGATTCAGAAGATAGGCTGCCACTGTTGCGTCAAAGCAGTTTTTCTGACAAACCGCGCCCAATACCGGGAGATATTTTTTCAGATCAAACATGACAAAACGCCCGGCAGAACGTGCCACATCCGAAAGCTGTGCAAACAATGCATCCATATCTGTATCCATACTGCATGCAATGGAATACACCTGATCTTTCCCGTATGCCAGAGCAATCCTGCCGTATCCTGACGGATGTGCGAATAACGGCAGCACATTCCCGTCACATTTGATCAGTGCAGCTCCCACACACTCTGCCTTTTTTGCCTCTGAGAAAATTCGCTCGATTTCTTCCTGCTCTGTTACTTCCCGGAATGCTTTTTCAACTTCATTTTCAGCTGCTTCCACATCAAACTTTCCGAGCAGATTTTTAAACTGCAGTTTCTGGAACCACGTATATGCCTCTTTGGTGAACATATTTCCATGCTTTGCATCTTCCAGAGAGAACTCCAGTTCTGCATGCGTATTAATGGTCGCCAGAACTTTACTCAGTTTTGCCTGTTCCCAGAATTCTTTTAAATTCTTACTTGCTCTCGGCGGCTTTAACTCCTCCACATGTGCATAGGCATTCTCCAGTGATCCGTATTCCACAATAATCTTGGTGGCAGTTTTCTCACCAACTCCCGGCACTCCCGGAATGTTATCCGCTGTATCCCCCATCAGCGCTTTTACGTCGATAAATTCTGTCGGTGTCACTTCATAACGCTCTTTGACATCTGCTGCATAGTAATCTTCGATTTCCGTGCGTCCGCCCTTTGTCTTCGGAATCCGGATCTTTACATGCTCCGTAGCAAGCTGCAGAGTATCTCTGTCTCCTGAAATAACAGCAACCTCCATCCCCTTTTCCTCACAGGTTCTGGAAATCGTACCGAGCAGATCGTCTGCCTCCAGTCCGGCTTTCTCGATGATCGCAATGTCCATCGCCTTCAGCACCTCTTTGATGACCGGAACCTGCTGACGGAGTTCTTCTGCCATCGGCTTTCTTGTTCCTTTATAATCAGCAAACATCTCATGACGAAATGTCGGTGCATGAACATCAAATGTGACTATCAGATACTCCGGTTTTTCTTCTTCCAGAATTTTAAACAGGATATTCAAAAATCCATACACCGCATTCGTATGAAGACCCTCCGCATTGGTCAGATCCGGCACTCCATAGAAGGCCCGGTTTAAAATGCTGTGTCCATCTATCAAAACAATTTTTTCACTCATGTCGATTCTCCTAATTTTACTTACAGAGATTACTATACACCAAATATCCTGTTTTTTAAAGGCTGTTTTTCTCTTCTTCTCTTGTCCAGCGCATCAAAACACCCTCGCATCCCGTCATTTCTTCTTTTTCAAATGCTGCCGTTTGAAACCCCTCCCGTTCATAAAACCGGACTGCTCCTGTGTTCTCTGCATAAGCGTGAAGTGTCAGCTCCTGCCGTCCCGATTTAGCAGCTTCCAGAAGCAAGCGGCCAATCCCTCTGGACTGAGATGCTTTTTCCACAAAAAGTCCCGCGATATAACTGTCCTGTAATCCCAGAAATCCAAGAACTGTCCCCTCTTCTTCATAAATCAGAATGTCGGCCTGCGGCAGAGCCTCTTTTACAGCTTCATACTGCCCGTTCCAATACTCTGCCGGGATAAAGCCATGAGCAGCAAGATTTGTCTCCAGCCAGATTTTCATTATGTGCTCTAAATCCTGTGGTTGATATTTACGTATCACGTGTTTCTCCCTTCATTACTAATTATAAAGAAGGCTGCAACCGTTTTAAGTCACAACCTTCCTTATTTCAGGACTGCTCATTTCCTGATCGTCCTGTTTTCTTTTTATTCCTGCACGTATTTCTCACGCAGTTCTTTTACTTTATCACTGTAGACTTTATTCTGTCTCTGCTGTAAGAGCTGGTTCCTGATCGAATTCTTCACTTCCTCGAAATCTGCAACTGCCGCATCCTTTTTCTCTTCCACTTTGATCAGATGATATCCGAACTGTGTCTGAACCGGTCCCACAATCGCACCGATCTCTGCTGTAAACGCAGCATCTTCAAACTCTTTTACCATCTGTCCTTTCCCAAACTCTCCAAGATCTCCGCCTTTTGTTCCGGACGGACATGTAGATTTTTCTTTTGCAGCATCTTCAAAGGATGTCTCTCCGCTCTGGATCGCTGCTAAAATCGCATCACATTTTTCTTTGGAATCTGTCAGAATATGTTTTGCGCGAACAGTCTCCCCTTTTGTAAACTGCTGCTTGTGCTCCTCATAATAATTTTTGACATCCTCTTCTGTCACAACTGCATCTTTCATCACTTCCCGCATTGTCATCTGTGCAAGGATATCTCTTTTGGCATTTTCTACCATCTCCTGATATTCTTCTGTCTCTTCCAGCTTCATCTCCCCGCCGAGCTCTGCAAACATATGAAGTGCTACAAACTGATCCAGACACTGCTGTCTGAACTGTGGATTGGAAAGATACGCCTGCTGCTCTCTCGGTACATTCTGCAGGAATTTTTCAAAATCAGATTCTTTGATTTCTCTTCCTGCCACAACTGCTACTATTTTCTGTTCCATAATTCTCTTTCTCCTTTATCTCGTATCGTTTTATTATAAACGGTATCGTGATAAATAGCAAAGCAAAATTTCTGTCTGATTCTTTTTCAGATTCCCTTTTTATAAAGTACAAACGAATAGATCATCGGGATCGTCACAACAACGACTATGATCACAATTGGTACCGTGTTGTTTTCAAAAAATACACTTCCCCAAAATACCAGTCCTGCCAGAATCCATAATTTTCCTGCCATTCTATGCGTACGATTCCAATTCTCCTCACTGTTCAAGGTCCATGGAAGTTTGATCCCCACCGTATAATTCTGATGATTCTTCGACATATAATTTCCCAACAGGATAAATATGCCACCCATCAAAATACTGACGATCACCTCCATATTCACATCCATGCCAAGTGCATATCCATAAATAGACAGATTAGACACGACAGACAGAACCGGAACGATCCAGAAGATCAGCGTCATCATCGCTCTTCCGATATTTTTCTTCTTGGGATCATTTAAGGTCACACCCAGGCAGAACAAATGGATGACTAATAATATGAGCGGGAAAATCACCACTGCAAACAGCTTTGTACTCCATCCATCTGCCCCTTCACTCCCGAAATGTGTTGCAATCTTTTCCGGCAGTCGATTCCAGAGCAGAAAACCGATCACCATTGGAAAAACAGTAACAATGCTGGTAATGATAACTTTTGATTTATTTTCTTTCATAATGTTGAATCCCCTTTCAAGTCTGACAGCCAGAGCATCAGCTCTTCCACCACAGAAATATTCAGCTCGTAATAAATGAAATTCTTGTATTTCGTTTCCCGTATCAGATCTGCCTTCTTCAGGATTTTCAAATGATAAGAGATCGTTGCTCCTGTCATTTCAAAATGTTTCCCGATTTCTCCTGCTGAAAGTTTTTCTTTCTTCAGAAGAACAAGAATCTCCCTGCGTACCGGATCCGAAAGAGCTTTGAAAGTCTCCGCAAATGCCATCGGCACCATCCTTTCCCGGAATCTATTTAGAATATTTTCTAAATTCCTTATAAATACTATAGTCCTTTTTTCCGCCTTTTGCAATATCTATTTCGATTTTTTTCTAAATAGACACTTTCTTTCTCCAATAAAAAACGCGCAGGATCACTGCCCGTTTCGACAATGATCCTGCACATCCTATTTTTCCATAAAATACTACAATTGATATCCCAGTTCGTACGCTGCCCGCACAGCTTCCAACGCCTGCGCGACTTCTCTGGCATCCCCGATTACATAGGTCTCATAGGTATCTTTGATTTCTTCATACAACGGATTCCATGCTTTGGAACCAACGGCACAGACTACATGGGTAAATCCCGGATGCTGCACCTCTCCTGCCGCTGTCTCCACAGTGACCGTACCCTGTTCTAAGGATTTCACTTTCGCTCCTGTTACAACCTGAACACGCTCCTGCTGCAACCGTTTCAAAGTCGGCACCAGATTGTTCGGCACCATACCCTGACCAATGCTCTCTGCCATCTCGATCAGTGTCACTTTTGCCGCGCCTCTGGAGTGATGGAGCAGATATTCTGCCGTCTCGATTCCAACCATTCCGCCGCCGATCACGGCAACATTTCCGCCCGGAATAGAAATCTTTCCACTCAAAATGTCGTTGGCCGCGATCATCTCTTCTTTGCCGTCTACCGGAAGAAGCACCGGTTTGGCGCCTGTTGCAAGGATCACAACGTCCGGATTTATCTCCTTGATCATCGCCTGGTCTGCGAGGGTTTCATAGCGGATCTCCACTCCATATCTGTCACATTCCGCCTTCAGATACACGATCCATTTTGAAATTTCCTGCTTAAACGGCGCGCGGCATGCCAGATTTAACTGCCCTCCGGCTTTTTGTTCTTTTTCTGCCACAAGAACGTGATGTCCCCGTTTTGCAAGGATCCTTGCCGCCGCAAGTCCGGCGATCCCGGCTCCTACGACCAGAATCTTCTTTGCCTCTTTTGCCGGCTGCTCTTCAAATTCCAGTTCTCTTCCTGCCAGAGGATTGATCACACAGGAAGCCGGACGTCTCTTGGTCTGCTCTCCGACGCATCCGACACCACATGCCGCGCATGGGGCGATTTCTTCGTAACGTCCTTCTTTTGCCTTTTCTACAAAGTCAGGATCTGCCAGCAGCGCTCGTCCGATCACAACGCCATCTACTTCTTCTGCCTCCAGCACATCCTCTGCAAGTTTCGCATCCAGAATCTTTCCGACTGTGATCACAGGTTTGGTTGCCACTGCTTTAATCTCTCTTGCTTCTTTCAGGTTGGTAAATTCTTCTTCTCCGTGACATGGAATGATCTTATTGCAGCGTTCGTACTGCGTTCCGCCGCTGATTTCAAAACAATCCACTCCATGCTGTTCCAGATACGGAATCAGACGCTTCATATCTTCCACGGTATTTCCCTGCGGATCCCGCTCACTTCCTGACATTCTCAAGATGATCGGAAACTCCCTTCCACAGGTCTCTTTGATGGCATCCAGCACTTCAAACAACAGACGGGCACGGTTCAACAGACTTCCGCCGTATTCATCCATCCGTTTGTTGCGCAGCGGAGACAAAAACGATCCCAGCAGCATATATGCATGTGCGCAATGCAGTTCGATCCCGTCAAATCCGGCATCTTTTGCTGCTTTACCGGCTTTGGCATAAAGCGCTACGATTCCCGGCAGTTCCTCTTTTGCCAGCTCTCTTGTCATCTGCGCCATTGCGTTTGGATATACACTGCTGGCCACTGGCGGGATTCCATAAAAGGCGCTGACACTCTCCGGACCCGGATGTGTGATCTGCGGAATGATCTTACACCCATACGCATGGATCTGATCTGTAAAACTTTTATACTTTTTGATGCTCTCTTCATCCCGGAAACAAAGTGTATTTCCAAGATACGGCACATTGGGATCCACACTGGTGGCATCCACAATGATACAGCCCACGCCGCCTTTGGCTCTTCTCAGCCAGTAGCCTGCCATCTTTTCATTCACCGTTCCGTCCTGGCTTTCATACCCCAGTGACATCGGAGCCATAAATGTTCTGTTTTTGATTTCCATCCCCGCAATCTGAAGCGGTGTATACATTTTCTTCATACTCTGATCCTCCTACAGTGTTCTGGCAACTTCAAATCCTTCGGCAATGGCATCCAGCGCTCTTCTTGCTGATCTGGCATCTCCGATCACATGATATGGGATGTCTCTCTTCTCACATACTTCTGCAAGCGCATGGGAATCATTGGCAGCAAATCCAACTGCAAACACGGCACAGTCGCACGGGATCAATGTATTGTCTTCCAGAACAATCCCTTCTTCTGTAAATCTGCATACTTTACTGTTTGGAAGCAGTTTGACCTGTAACTGCTGCATCTTCATCATCACCGCGATCTTACGCAGACTTCCCAGATCGCTTCCAATGCTGTCTTTCATCTCCAGAACGGTCACTTCACATCCAGCGCAGGCCAGCGCATCTGCTGTCTCCAGACCGACCAGACCACCGCCGATGACTGCAACTTTTCCTTTTAGATTCACTTCATGACGAAGCACTTCTGGTGCGGATACATGCGAAAGTTTGTCCATGCCCTCCAGCCGGATCTCAATCGGGGAGGAACCAATTGCCAGAATAACTGCATCCACATCCGCATTTTCCAGCATCTGTGCATCCACTTTTGTGTTCTTATGAACGCTCACCAGTTTTTCTATCTGATTTCCCATCTCCATGGCTGCTGCTTTCATCTCTGCTTTTCCGGGAGCTTCTCCTGCCAGCAGAAATTCTCCGCCCAGCGCATCGGACGCCTCAAACAAGGTCACTTCATGCCCTCTTTCCTGAAGCACCTTTGCTGCTTCCATTCCGGCCACTCCGCCGCCGATCACCCAGACTTTCTTTGGATCTTCTGCTTTTTTCAGTTCATATTCTGCTTCATGACCGATCATCGGGTTTCTCATACAGGTGATATGCGGACGGTTGGCCACATCGCAGAATCCATCGTAGCATCCCTGATTGCAGCCCACGCAGTGTACGATCTCGTCCACTCTTCCCTGCTGCGCCTTATTTACAAACTCCGGATCTGCCAGCTGTGCTCTTCCCATAACAACCAGATCCACTTTCTCCTCTGCCAGGATTTCTTCTGCCAGTGCTGCAGTGTTGATCCTTCCCACACCAACCGTCAGCATGCCTGTTGCTCTGCGGATTCTGGCCGCATTTTCGATATTAAATCCGTTTGGCACATCGATCGGAGGCACTTCGTACATGGAAGCCGCCGTAATGATATTTCCTCTGGATACGTCCAGAACGTCTACGCCATGTTCTTTTGCAATCTTGCAGAATCGGATCACATCCTCAATGGTCAGTCCATCTTTCAACATATCATCCTGTGCGTCGATCCGGATAAACAACGGCATTCCTTCCGGCATATTTCTTCTCAGCTCATCAATGACCTCCAACGGGAATCTGCAGCGATTCTCAAAACTTCCGCCGTATTCATCTTCTCTGTGGTTAAATCCTGCGCTTAAGAACGAATGCGGCAGATAATTGTGTGCCAGATGGAATTCCAGACAGTCATATCCTGCTTCTACCGCCCTGGCCGCTGCCTTTCCATAACATGCGATCACTTCCCGAATCTGCTCCTTTGTAATAGCCGGCAGTGTATACGGACCAAAACTCATATCCGAAACTACCAGCATCTGTGCCTTTGGATCCATGGAAGCCGCGATCGATCCCTGCCAGAGCTGGATTCCCGCTTTTCCCCCGTTCTCATGGATCGCATCTGTCAGTCTCCTGTGGCCTTCGATCAGATGATCTTCACTGATCGATACAAAATGCGCCGGAGCGCTTGGCGTATGTACTGCTGCAACCTCTACAATATTCAGTGCACATCCACCTTTTGCACGCGCCGCGTGATACGCGATCAGCTTGTCTGTCACCGCTCCGTTCTCATCTGCCATTCTTGTCCCCATTGCCGGCAGGATAATTCTGTTTTTCAGCTCCATATCACGGATCCGGATAGGAGCAAATACATGTTCAAACATCTTATGATACCTCCTCGTTTTTGCTTTTATTATAGGGCAGCACAAAGAAAATAGATATGCATATTTCCCAATATGATTATCAATTATTTACATCGATGAAATCTGCGATATTCACTGGGTGTCTGATTCATGTATTTTGCAAAACTTCTCTGAAAAGAGGAAATACTGCCAAATCCAACGTCACTGCTGATCTGGGTCACCGTCCGGTCTGTAGCGCTTAAATAACTGCAGGCAATCTGGATACGGACTTCTTCCAATAATTCCTGTACACTTTTTCCAAACTGCTCTTTCGCTCTTTTTTCCAGCAGATAAGCATTCTTTTTTAACTCCTGTTCCATCTCCCGGATCTGAAATGGCTTCTGAAAATGCAGCAAAAGGTACTCCAGAATCTGCAGTCCCTCTTCCTCTGACTGCATCTGCACGCCATTTCCGATATGTCGGGTCTGATATTCTCTTACGCTCACTTTCTGATAGCGTTTAAATACTCTGTAAAAATCCTCGATGTTCGTAAAACCAAGATAATCGCTGATATACTGAAGATTCAGATCCGGAAAATGCAAAAGTGCGCAGGCATTATAGATCTTTCCCATCTTCTGGAGCTGAAAAAATGTATATCCGCACTGTTTTTCTATGTTTCGGTTCAGCGTCACAGGTGACATTTCAGCTTCTCGTGCGTATTCTTCCAAAGAAACCGTCTTGCTCGTATCCAAAAGAACTCTCTGAATCACATTCCAGACCGGCTGCTTCTTTTCCGGATCCTTTGGCCGCTTTTCCATGGCATATCGGCAATACAGCGCGTGCAGCTGCATCGCCAGATAAATGCTGATGTTTTGCGCTGAAAACCGCTGTTCCCGTTCTTCCTCCAAAAGCTCTTCCAGAATCCGTTCCACCCGCTTTTGTTCCCGGCCTTCCAATAAAAGAATAGGCTGGACTCCATACATCAAAATTTCATTTTCCCGTGTCTGACGCTTCTCAAAACACAAAAACATAAACAATCCAATATGGAAGGAAACCTTGACACAGTGCAGCGGTTTCCGAATGGTCTCTATGTGATAAAACAAATGCATGTACAGACAGAAAAAACTCCCCGCCTGTACATGAAATTCTTCGCCGTTGATCCAGATATCTGCATCCCCGCTTTTTACATAATAGATTTCCGTCTGTTCGTGAAACTGCTGCTCCACAGGTTTCGTGATCCTCTGCTCTGCAACATGGATCTGTTTTTCTTTCAAATTATAATAATCAATCCCGGTAAACCAGTCCTTCTGATACCACATCATTTTTTCCTTTCTTCTGCCTGATATATCGTATGGCGAGAATCCCGTACTGTAAAAATATTCCCAGATAAATCCCCGGCAGTCCCATACTCATCCCTGCCCAGAGCACTCCCACACCTGCAAGTATAGAAGCAGCCACAGTATTCCAGAATACAAAACGTTCTTTTCCGATTCCCTGCAGATACAGCATTTCAAATCGATAGAAAACTTTGATCATCAGAATTACTGCAGGCATCCAGAAAATCCCTGCCGCTCCATCGATGATCTTTTGATCTGCTATGATCCAGCCAAATATACTGTCTGAAAAAATCTTGCACACCCCGGACGCTGCCAGGACAACCATAGCTGCTGTCCGTATTCCTGCCTTCTGATATTGTCTCGCCTTCTTATCGTCTCCTGCCCCATTGCTCTGTAATACATAAGTCTGCGCAGCCGCAGCATATGCATAAATCGGAAGTTCCAAGATTCCACCAATCAAATCCAACAATTTATAAATCGCCATCTCCTCAGAGCCCAATCGTGCTGCTGCCACAGACACGACAAATACAAATATCGTATTTTCAAACAAATCCTGTCCTAACAGCGGAAAATAAAGTTTCCCGATCTTTTGTAATACTTTCCTTCTCACAACACCTCGAACTCTACATGGTCTGAAATTTTTTCTGATTTCTTTCCAATATGCCACCTGATAGATGAACACGCCGCAGCCCAAACCGATGACACTTCCCCAAGCTGCTCCTGCTGTCCCCATATGCGGAAATCCTGCCGCTCCATAAACAAGTGCAAAATCAAACCATAAATTTACTACTGTGGAGATTCCTGTCACTACCAGTGCAATCCTGGTATTTTTCTGATTTCTGAAATACACACTGTACTGAAAAATAAGAAGATTTTCCAATACCGTAATGGATGCCGGATAAAAATAGCTCAATAATTCCCGAAGTTCATTTCCCCGGATTTTATATATACTCTGAAAAAGCCCCCTGCCAAACATCAAACTGAGAATGAAAAATCCACAGCCGATCCAAATGACCAGTTCTCTGCTTACAAGAAAGACTGTCCAAAATCCAGATTCATCCTGTTTTCCCTTCTTTTCTGCAGCCAGAATATGAAACGCAGAAGACAGCATTCCCAATGCTCCTGTAACCCCATATAACACAACAGATGCAATTCCAACCAGGGCGAAGCCACGGGTGGAATTCTGTCCTATGATTGCCTGATCAAACATTTCAAACAGACTGGTCAGTACATAATGACATATAATCGGACAAGCCATCCGATGCAATTCTCGAATTTCTTTTCTAGTTTCCATTTTGTTCTCCTTCTGTCCATAAAATATGTTTATTTTCAAAGGAGAATATGTTCGTATCGCCTATTCTCCCAATAGGCCGATTACATGCGCATATATCATAAATATCCCTCTTTTCATACCTTAAATACTAAAAGTAATTCTTCTGTCACACACAAAGCTATTGCTGCACTTATTATAACATGTCAATGTGCATATGAAAATCTAAAAAGGGCAGCTGCCTATATTAACAACTGCCCTCACCGTTTCCTAATGGTTTGTTTTTATTTTCTTTTTCTGTAAAGACAACACGAAGTATATAACCATCTTCATAAACTTCTTCCGGCGTAAATGATGTGCCTGTTAATGCAACTTCTTTCATACTGTTTTCCATAAAACTTGTGCTCAACCGCTTCATTTTAGGCATAGAAAAAGCAGCCAATCTTAAAGACTAACTGCTTAATTCCTACACCATATTTCATTTTCATGATTATTCAATTTTCTTTAACTGCTCACTTATATCACGTCCGCCATACATGACAGTAACAATACGCACAACTTTTTCTTCCAAGTAAGGAATATATAAAATCACGAAGTTATCTATCGGAAGAACGCGCATACCTCGGCTGTACCACGGTTCATCTTCATAACGGCGGTATCGTTCCGGCAGTTCATCAAGAGATAGAATAGCGTCCCATAAACGATTGATTTGTCTTTCTGCGTTTTCAGGTGCACTTAAATCAACCGCGATATAAAAAAAGATATTCCTTAAATCCCTGTCGGCTTTTTCTGCTAATTCTACTTCAAATTTCATAAATTAAAATCTTTGCGCATTTCGGCAAACGCCTGTTTTGCGGGCTTTGTTCTTCCTGCCAAAATATCCGCATATCCTTTCTCAAGTTCTGCGTTCAATTCTTCTTCACTAAGCGCTCCCATGCAGACAGGTTTTTCATACGGTAACCGTACTTCAAAAGGAAGTCCTTTTTTTAAGACAATCTGTTTGAAAAACATATCAATCGCATTAGAAGTAGGAATACCAAGTGCAGATAATATCGTTTCTGCCTGTTCCTTTAATTCAGGGTCAATTCTTGCATATACGCTCGCTGATTTTGCCATAATAACAGCTCCTTTCATAGAAATAGTGTTCCTCTTTCTATGCTCATTATACTACATTGTATTGATGTGAGCAATACAATTATGCACCGACAATCTTATTGAACAGTTCCAAAAGCACATCTTTCACACCGGCCGCATTGAATACCAACCCCACCACAATTAAGGCAACGAGCAAGAAACCGATCAGTTTGGAAAATTCTCGCTTAAATCCCAATAAATGAATGCTTTCCTATCTCCTTATTACCTGATTTGTACTTTTCTACTAAAATAATGTCTCCTATTTTACACATATTTCTTTTGAATCTCCATTTTACTGTTTCTTCTTAACAGTAACTTTTCTCTTCCCATTTAATATATCTTCTGACCATTCTACTGGTGTTACATCTTTTAATGCCTCTTCTGAAGAAACAACCTTGGTATTTCTGCTACTGATTTTACTAAAATCTAACCTTCGATATAGATGGATTCATTTGAATTGGATGTCCGATATATACGAAAAAACCTCTATCCTACTGTATCTCAGTAAGACAGAGGTCTGCAACTGCGGATGATGGGACTTGAACCCATACGTAGTCACCTACGCAAGATTTTGAGTCTTGTGCGTCTGCCATTCCGCCACATCCGCTTATGTCTGGGAGCATCTTTCGCTCCCGAACAAAAAATATATTACCACAGATTATTTTGCTTTGCAAGTCTTTTTTAATTTTTTATCAATTTTTTTCCAATTTCAAAGCAGTCAAAGGTTGCGAAGTAATCGGACGGACGTTCTGCACGGCGGATCATCTGGACGCTTCCATCTTCTTTTAATAAAAGTTCTGCGTGTTTTAACTTTCCATTATAGCTGTATCCCATAGCAAACCCATGTGCACCGGTATCATGGATGACAAGGTAATCTCCTTTTTCAATTTTCGGAAGCATTCTGTCGATTGCAAATTTATCATTGTTTTCACAAAGAGATCCTGTAACATCATATTTATGGTCATGTGGTGCATCTTCTTTTCCCATCACTGTGATGTGGTGGTATGCCCCGTACATTGCCGGGCGCATCAGATCAACCGCACAGGCATCTACGCCAATATATTCTTTGTGAGTATGCTTTTCATGGATTGCTGTTGTGACCAGACATCCGTATGGCCCCATCATAAAACGTCCAAGCTCGGTATAGATTGCCACATCTCCCATTCCTGCCGGAACAAGAACCTCTTCATAGACACGGCGAACCCCTTCTCCGATGACACGGATATCGTTCGGCTCCTGATCCGGTGTATACGGAATTCCGATTCCTCCCGAGAGATTGATAAATTTAATGTGAACTCCTGTCTCCTTCTGAAGCTTTACAGCCTGCTCAAACAATACTTTTGCCAGCATTGGGTAATAGTCATTTGTCACTGTGTTACTTGCCAGAAATGCATGGATTCCAAATTCTTTTGCTCCTTTGCTTTTGAGGACTTTAAACGCCTCAAACAACTGCTCTGTTGTCATTCCGTACTTGGCATCTCCCGGATTGTCCATAATATCATTGCTGATCTTAAATAATCCGCCCGGATTGTAGCGGCAACTGATCGTCTCCGGAATATATCCGATCGTTTTCTCCAGAAAATCAATGTGTGTGAAATCATCCAGATTGATGATCGCCCCTAATTTTTCTGCCAGAACATAATCCTCGGCAGGGGTATCATTCGAAGAAAACATAATATCCTGTCCCTTTACTCCGATGGCATCTGACAACATCAGCTCCGTGTAGGAAGAACAGTCACATCCACAGTCATACTCTCTTAAAATGTCAATCAGAAATGGATTCGGACACGCTTTTACCGCAAAATATTCCTTATATCCTTCATTCCAGGAAAACGCCTCCCGAAGAGCCTTTACATTCTCGCGAATTCCCATTTCATCATAAAGATGAAACGGTGTTGGATAGGTTTTCACAATTTCATCCAGCTGTTCTTTTGTTACAAATGGTGTTTTATTCATAATACAGTTCCTCCTTTTTGTAATTGAATCAATTTTATCTCATTTGCCATTGCATTTTTAAATACAGTTACAAAATTCTTCTGTCCGGAATACAGACAGGTATTCAGGCTCCCCTTTCCATACTCCCCTGAAAGCACGCTCTTAGAATCCACGATCAACCCGATCTGCTGTCCTTTTTCCTCTGTCTGATAGAAAATTGCGTCTTTCAATTCATACGGGGCATCTGTCAGGATCACAACTTTCCGCTTCTTTTTCACAAGCTCTTCCAACGCCTGACGGAATGCGTCAAGATATCCTGCTGTACAGGAAAGATACACTCTTTCCCCCGCCTGTGCGATCAGATTCTTCGCCTTATCCAGAATATTCTGTTCTCCTTCAATGGTGATATATCCTTCTGTCTCCGCTTTCTTCTGTGGAAGGTTTCTCTCCATCCACTCCTGCTCCTCCTGCATCCTGCGGATACAGTTCCCGCAAAACTCCTCTACTTTTACCGGAATATAGCGCTTTGCAGACTCTTCGATCACATAGGCCGCTCCTTTTTCTGCCAGCGCTGCCAGAACAGAATACACATTGGACCGGGAAATCCCTGTCTCCTTTGCAATCTCATATCCTGTCTGCTTTCCTTTTACAAGTAATTCCACATAAATCAGAGCCTCCTGCCTTGTCAGTCCGAAATGAAGCAGGTATTCCACATACTGATTCTGTTCCATAGTTTTCTCCCGATCATGTTAGTAGTTCTTTCAAGAAACACTATATAAGAATCGAGAATGCTTGTCAATACAAAAATGCCGTTCACAGAAAAATTCTATGAACGGCATGTGTTATCCTGCCAATTTTATTCAATTGTCGCGATTCTCATCATATTACTGATTCCCTCACAGGCAGCATTTACATCCAGCGCAGGGATTCCGGCTGTCAATACAACAACATCTCCTGTCTCTACACATCGTTTTACTTTTGAAATCTCAATTGCCTCACTGCAGATATCATCTGTTGTATGACATTCCATTGATTTAAGAGCCTGTACGCCCCAGTAAATGGACATTCTTCTCAGTGCTCTTTCACTCGGAGTCACTCCGATGATCGGCTGGATTGGTTTTAAGTTTGACATCACTCTTGCTGTCGCTCCGGAAACTGTCGGTGTAATGATTGCTTTTGCTTTCAGATTCGCAGCTGCCAAAACAGAAGAATATCCGATTGCACTGGAGATTCCTCTCTTTAAGTGATCTCCTGCCTTATCCAGGATCATATCATAGTCCAGGTGCTGCTCTGTATTTTCGATAATGTGTACCATCATCTGCAATGCTTCTACCGGGTATTTTCCCTGTGCAGTCTCTCCGGACAGCATCACTGCATCTGTTCCGTCATAAACAGCATTTGCAACGTCTGTCACTTCCGCTCTTGTCGGACGTGGATTACGGATCATGGAATCCAGCATCTGAGTTGCTGTAATAACAGTCTTGAAGTTATTATTACACTTCTGAATCAGCATCTTCTGCAGGTATGGCACTTCCTCTGCCGGAATCTCAACACCCATATCTCCTCTTGCTACCATGATACCATCTGCAGCACGGATAATCTCATCAATATTGCGAATTCCTTCTGCATTCTCAATCTTCGCAATGATCGGAATATAAGGTGCATCCAGTTCTTTCAAAAATGCGCGGATCTCAAGGACGCACTCTGCATTGCGCACAAAGGATGCAGCGATAAAATCAATATCCTGTTCTACACCAAATTTGATGTCTTCTTTATCTTTTTCTGTGATTGCAGGAAGTCTTACCGGAACGTTCGGTACATTGACCCCTTTTCTCTCACCAAGCTCACCGCCGTTTACGATCTCACAAACAATATCCTGATCTACGATTTCTTTTACTTTCAGTCCGATCAGACCGTCATCGATCAAAATTACTGTTCCCTGCTGTACATCTTCTGCAAGACCTTTATAAGAAAGAGACACTTTTGTATCATCTCCTACGATATCTTCCATTGTAAGTACAAATGTATTCCCTTCCTGGAGGGTTACTTTCTTTCCGTCTTTCAAAAGACCTGTACGGATTTCCGGTCCCTTTGTGTCCAGAAGAATCGCTGTGTGCGCATGTTCTTCCTCGCGAAGCTCTTTCAGAAGATCCATACGGAATTTCTGCTCTTCGTGATCACCGTGTGAAAAGTTGAAACGCGCAACATCCATTCCGTTTTGAATCAACTTTCTCATAACTTCTTTGTCATTTGTATTAGGACCCATTGTGCAGACTACTTTTGTTTTTTTCATGTCATAACTCTCCTTCTAACTTATCCTTAATTCTTATTTCACATGCTGGTGTGTAAATAAATGATCCTGACAATACTCGTAATTTCCATTACACTTGGAACAGAATCGAAATTCCAGACTTGAATCATCCAACTCTGTTCTCCCACAGACAGCACAACGGTGTTTTGCACCATTTGCATAAGTCATATGCGGTCTTGTCTGTTGTCTGAATTTTGCTTTGCGCACCTGTTCTTTTGGTGTATACGGTTTTAAATTCCTGCTGGATAAAAAGAACACGACAAAATTTAAAAGTGATGAAATGATCACTATGCGCGATGCGGGATTGCCGGTTGCCAACTGGTACAGGATGTATACTCCATACACCAGTCCCATCCACTTGATCTTGATCGGAAGGATGAAATACAACAAAAGTTCCATATCCGGATAGCTTGCAGCAAATGCAAGAAAAATTGAGAGGTTGATATAATACGTACTGAAATATCCACCCAGGAAATCTGCCCCCGAGCCATACAGGATGTACAGCACAAACGCTCCCAGTACCGTAAATAAAATACCCGAAAAGATATATACATTATAGCGGAATGCTCCCCAGGTCCTCTCCAGCGTAGTACCGAGAGAATAGTAAAGCATCAGCATAATGACGATTTCCAGAAGACTGCCCTGCGGCGGTACCAGAATCCAGGATACGATCCTCCAGATCTGTCCGTGCAGAATCGCTCCCGGCTGCAGATACAGCCAAATCATCATATCGGGTATAAACAGACGGATTGCATATCCGATAATGTATGTCCCGATCAGGTACGTCGTCAGATTGTGAACGGCGTATCGTCCAAATTTTCTTTCCAGCTTGTTTAACCAGTTCAATGACAATCTCTCCTTATATATTTATTCCCTTACAGAGAGTAATTGTACAGTGAGCATTACTGTTTGTCAAATAATTGTTTTATTTTTTGCGTTAGGATTGTGTTAAATTTTATGAGATTTTCTATTTTTTCCTTAAAATCTTTTGTATATTTATGGTGAACACTCATAATTGTGTTTTTAGACTACTTGTCGTATAATATAAAATGTTGTAAAATAACGACTGCATTTAAATAAGTAATAACTACTATAGTAAAAGATGAGGAATTACTATGAAAAAGAACGAATTATATACTTTAGGGATCGATATTGGTTCCACCACGGTAAAAATCGCAGTCCTGGGAGCAGATAATGAAGTTCTGTTCTCCGATTACGAACGCCATTTTGCAAATATACAGGAAACACTGTCTGATCTTCTCGGACGTGCCATCTATAAACTGGGACCGATCCATGTTTCTCCTGTTATCACCGGATCCGGAGGGCTGACTCTTGCCACCCACCTGCATGTTCCGTTTGTACAGGAAGTGATTGCGGTTTCCACCGCTTTGCAGGATTATGCACCTCAGACTGATGTGGCAATTGAACTCGGCGGTGAGGATGCAAAGATCATTTATTTTGAAGATGGAAATGTAGAACAGCGTATGAACGGTGTCTGCGCAGGAGGTACCGGTTCCTTCATCGATCAGATGGCTTCCCTTCTTCAGACAGACGCCAGTGGGCTGAATGAATATGCAAAAAATTATACTTCTTTATATTCCATCGCAGCACGCTGCGGTGTTTTTGCGAAATCTGATATTCAGCCTCTGATCAATGAAGGAGCTTCCAAAGAGAATTTAGCTGCTTCTATTTTTCAGGCAGTAGTCAATCAGACGATCAGCGGACTGGCCTGCGGAAAGCCAATCCGCGGACATGTAGCCTTCTTAGGCGGACCACTTCACTTTTTATCGGAATTAAAAGAGGCCTTTATCCGTACTTTAAAACTGGACGATGAGCATATTATCGCTCCTAATCATTCTCATTTGTTTGCAGCAATCGGTTCCGCGCTGAATTCCAAACGGAATGTGGATATTCCTCTGCAGACACTTCAGAGCCGTCTGGCAAATAAAATCGAACTGGAATTTGAAGTGGAGCGTCTGGAACCCCTGTTTGCATCTTCTGCAGATTACGAGGAATTCACTTTCCGCCATGCAAAACATCAGGTTCCGGTCAAAGACCTTGCTTCTTACCAGGGAAAGGCTTTTCTTGGAATCGATGCAGGTTCCACTACAACAAAGGCAGCATTGGTAGGTGAAGATGGAACGCTGTTGTATTCCTTCTATCATAACAATGACGGAGATCCTCTGGGAACAACGATCCGGGCAATCAAGGAGATCTACAGTCAGCTTCCGGAAGGTGTCGAGATCGTTCACTCCTGCTCCACCGGATACGGCGAAGCACTGATCAAGGCTGCACTGCTTCTGGATGAAGGAGAAGTAGAGACGGTTTCCCATTATTATGCGGCCGCATTTTTCGAACCGGATGTAGACTGTATTCTCGACATCGGCGGACAGGATATGAAATGTATCAAAATCAAGAATCAGACGGTAGACAGTGTTCAGTTAAACGAAGCATGCTCTTCCGGATGTGGTTCTTTTATTGAGACCTTTGCAAAATCGCTGAATTATACAGTCGAAGATTTTGCACAGGAAGCCCTCTATGCCAAAAATCCGATCGATCTGGGAACACGCTGTACTGTATTTATGAACTCCAAAGTAAAACAGGCGCAGAAAGAAGGCGCTTCTGTTGCAGACATCTCCGCAGGACTTGCCTATTCCGTGATCAAAAACGCATTGTTTAAGGTCATCAAGGTATCCGACGCCTCTGAACTTGGAAAACATATCGTCGTACAGGGAGGAACCTTCTATAATAATGCCGTTCTGCGCAGTTTTGAAAAAATCGCAGACTGTGAGGCAATCCGTCCTGATATCGCCGGTATCATGGGGGCTTTTGGAGCTGCCCTGATTGCAAGGGAACGTTATCAGGATTATGAAGGCACTACCATGCTCCCGATTGAAGAGATTGAAGCATTGGAATACAAGACTACCATGACAAAATGCCGCGGTTGTACGAACAACTGCCGTCTGACAATCAATCATTTCAGCGGCGGAAGAAAGTTTATCACCGGAAACCGCTGTGAACGAGGACTTGGCAAGGAAAAATCCAAAAATCACCTGCCAAACCTGTTTGAATATAAGATGCAGCGGTATTTCGGATACACCTCGCTTTCAGAAGAAGAGGCTTCCAGAGGAACGATCGGCCTTCCAAGAGTTTTGAACATGTATGAGAATTATCCGTTCTGGCATACATTCTTTACAACGCTTGGATTCCGTGTCGTACTCTCTCCGTCTTCTACCCGAAAGATTTACGAGCTGGGAATCGAATCCATTCCGAGTGAATCCGAATGTTATCCGGCAAAGCTGGCACACGGACATGTACAGTGGCTTATCAACGAAGGGATCAAACATATTTTTTATCCTTGTATCCCTTACGAACGAAATGAATTTGAAAAAGCCAACAACCACTACAACTGTCCGATCGTAACTTCCTATCCGGAAAATATCAAAAATAACATGGATCCGATCGTAACCGGAGAAATTGATTTTATGCATCCGTTTATGTCTTTCCAGAGTGAAGAGACGCTTTCTTCCAGACTGATTGAAGAGCTTGGTGAAAAATTTTCTGTTTCCGCAGATGAGATCCGCACTGCTGTTCACAAAGCATGGCTGGAACTTGCTGCATGCAGAGAAGATATGCGTCGTAAAGGTGAAGAGACGATCAAGTTTCTGGATGAAACCGGCAATCGCGGAATTGTTCTTGCCGGACGTCCTTATCACACGGACCCTGAGGTCAATCACGGACTGCCGGAGCTGATCAACTCCTATAATATTGCCGTCCTGACAGAAGATTCTATCTCTCATCTGCACGAAGTAGAACGACCTCTCAATGTCATGGATCAGTGGATGTATCACTCCAGACTGTATGCCGCTGCAAACTATGTCAAGACAAAAGAAAACCTGGATCTGATCCAGCTGAATTCTTTCGGATGCGGACTGGATGCCGTCACAACGGATCAGGTGGCAGATATCCTGACCCGTTCCGGTAAGATCTATACCTCGCTGAAAATCGATGAGGTCAACAATCTGGGAGCTGCCCGTATCCGTGTCCGCTCCCTGCTTGCTGCCATCCGGGTGAGAGAACAGCAAAAGACCGAGCGCATCATCCAGCCATCTTCTATTGAGAAGATTCCATTTACAAAAGAGATGCGCAAGGAATACACAATCCTCTGCCCACAGATGTCACCGATGCATTTTGAGATTCTGGAACCGGCATTTCGTGCATCCGGATATAAGGTTGAAATTCTGCCAAATGACAACAAACAGGCTGTCAACATGGGATTAAAATATGTAAACAATGATGCCTGCTATCCTTCCCTGATCGTAGTCGGTCAGATTATGGATGCGATTTTATCCGGAAAATATGACACCGATCATCTGGCTGTCATTATCACACAGACCGGAGGAGGATGCCGTGCTTCCAACTATATCGGGTTTATCCGGCGTGCACTGAAAAAAGCAGGATATTCTCATATCCCTGTGATTTCACTGAATCTAAGCGGACTGGAAAGCAATCCTGGATTTAAGATCACGCCGCTTCTGGCGCTGCGTGGTTTGTATGGCGTCGTATTTGGCGATATCTTTATGAAATGTGTTTACCGGATGCGCCCATATGAAAAAGTGCCGGGAACAACCGATGCACTTCATGAAAAATGGAAAAAGAGATGTAAAGATTTTGTATCCAACGGATATCCTCACCGCCATACATTTAAAAAACTGTGCCGTCAGATGATTCAGGAATTCGACCAGATTGAAACACTGGATGTGAAAAAACCAAGAGTCGGAATCGTTGGAGAAATCCTTGTAAAGTTCCTGCCGGCAGCCAACAACCACCTGGTCGAGCTTTTAGAAAAAGAAGGCGCCGAAGCAGTCGTTCCGGATCTTCTGGACTTTTTACTCTACTGCTTCTATAACCAGAATTTCAAGGTGTCCCACCTTGGCATGAAAAAATCCAAGGCTGTACTCGGAAATCTTGGTATTCGTGCGCTTGAATGGTTCCGTGCACCTGCAAGCAAAGCATTTGAAGAAAGCACGCATTTTGAAGGACCTGCCAAGATCGAAAAACTCGCAGAAATGGCATCTGAGATTGTTTCCATCGGAAACCAGACCGGTGAAGGATGGTTTTTAACCGGAGAGATGCTGGAGCTGATCCACGGAGGCGCTGCAAATATTGTCTGCACACAGCCATTTGCCTGCCTGCCGAACCACGTGGTAGGAAAAGGTGTCATCAAAGAGCTCAGAAGAAGATATCCGACTTCCAATGTCGTAGCAATCGACTTTGATCCGGGAGCCAGCGAAGTCAACCAGCTCAATCGGATCAAGCTGATGCTTTCTACTGCAAATAAAAATCTGGAACATCAGCGCTGATAAAAAATACCACATACGCTTCCGGCTTTCAATCTTCAGGCAATTTCTGGACATATTTTCTATCTCTGCGTATAATAATAACAGGGATAGAGAAATCTATCATCGAAAATATTGTTCGCTTACCGGAAGCGTCTAATAAATGTCCGGCTCGAAAATCCAGCCCTATCGCAAGGTAGGGCTATTTTTATCTAAATGGTGGTGAAATTATGATTTATCAAGAAAGCTATGTTTATCATATCAAAGACGAATATTTAAAAAAAGTACAATCTGAACCATTGAAATTCCCCTAAAAAACAATCACATATTTTACTCTATGTTTTCATATGATAACACTGTAAACTTATCACAAGGAGTTCTCTATGAATAACGATTTAACCTGCAGCTGTAGCTGCACCCCCGATTCCACACCCACAGACACTTCTCCCGATTTTTTATATGCCCATCAATCTCCCTATCCACCCGTCTGCATCAAAGAACAAAATCCTTTATATGGAAGAATGATGCTGGATAACATGGGTGGACAGGAGTCCGAAATGTCCACGATTGGTCTTTATATTTACAACAGTATTTTTCTGACTTCCGATACTGCCCGCATAGCAGAAATCTTTAAGAACATCAGTATTGTAGAAATGCACCATCTCAAAATATTCGGTCAACTTGCCGATCAGCTGGGTGAATCCCCACGCCTGTGGACACATCGGCAAAATCGCATGTTCTACTGGACAGCCGGATATATCAATTATTTTACGGATCTTCCAAAAATTCTGCTCAGTGCGTTAAATGGTGAAAAGCAGGCAGTCCGCAAATATCGGGAACAATGTCAGCGAATTCAGGATGAAGACATCCAAAAATGCCTGAAACGCATTATTCTGGATGAAGAACTTCATATTGAAATTCTGGAATCCCTCTGCAAGAAATACCCTATTTAAAAAACAGCAGGTGCATCTTCTGGTTTTCTGATCAGAAGTACACTTGCTGCCCTTTTCTAAAATTCTGATGCATGCTTTTTAAAAAAATCATAATATGCCCGTACATTTTCCAGTTCTGTCCATCGTTTCACATCCACAGGCTCCTCATCCAGATCATAAATCTTTGCTCCTCTGATTGCCAGCACGAAAGGAGAATGTGTTGCGATCACAAACTGGCATCCAAAAAACCTTGCGGAATCTTCGATAAATTTTACCAGCTCTTGCTGTTTTGCCGGAGAAAGACTGTTTTCCGGCTCGTCCAATAAAAACAATGCATTTTCTGTCACCTTTTCTGTGAAATATAGAAATGCACTTTCTCCATTGGAATACTCTCGTACATTATCCATGAGTTCCGAACGGATAAACTGTGACTGTGTTTTTCTTCTCGCGTTATTCACTCGTTTCAACTGCTCATAATCATCCAGACTTTTCATCTGGAACTTTTCAAACTTCGTATCCAGATACTCTTCAAACAACATCTCCCTCTTCCGGTCAATCCCTTCATTCAGATTCCGGATATTTAACATGTAATCAAATACATCATCACTTGTAATAATCCTGCTGTCTTTCGGCAAATGCGCTGCACTCTCAAAAGAGCAAAGTTCCAGATAGTCTTCATAAAAGCTGGACTGGTTAAATGGTGCTTCCCTCAACAAATGCAGTTTTTGCGCGATAATATTTAACACGGTGGACTTTCCCGTTCCATTTCCGCCATATAAAATCGTAACAGGCTCAAAATCAATCTGCTCAAAACGATGCTTTGACAGAATTTGAAATGGATAATACGTATCATAACAGGTACGTTTCTGCCTGAGAAAAAAATCAAATTCCACTTCCGCGTCAGGAAATCTAAATTGCTCTAAATATACCATCGTAAGTCTCCATTCTACAGTTCCCGCTTCATACAGACTGCAATATACCCATCATTTTGCACTTCTTTCCCTGTTCTCACAAATCCATTCTTCTGCCAGAATGCCTCACTCTGGAGATTTCCTTTGGCAAATGCCAGTTGGATCGTTTTCTTTCCCAGCGTACGTATATACTCTGCATATTCTTCTATGATAATAGAACCAATCCCATATCCTTGTACATCATGATCTACCATAAACAATCCAATATAAACTGTTTCATCATCTGGAAATGCAAACACCATATCCATAATCGCAATCAACTTCTGCCCTTCAAAAAAACCAATATAATATTTTTCTGCGTCTGTCTTTCCCTGTGGTAAAGCTTTCATATCATTTAAAATACTCTCTCGTGTTACAAACGGAGGACAATATTCATAAAACATCGGATTACTTTCACTTAATCGTAAAATATCATCCATGTCCGTTTCCTGAAGGAGTCTGATTCTGTATCTGCGTGATACTTTCTGTAGTTCCATTTTATTTCACCCTCCCATAATCTTTTTCAACTCTTTTCGGCTGATAAATCTCCGATCCGATGGCTCCCACAACAATGATCACTGCACCTAAAATCTGAAGCATAGTCATATGCTCATGAAATACCACAAACCCGACCAGAGTTCCTACAACAACTTCCAGTGCAGAAAGGATACTGGTTGTAGTTGCTTCCACATATTGTGTAGATTTGACGCAGGATACATTCGCCACCATGGTACACAGAATTCCGATTCCAAATAAATTCCAGAGCAACACTCCTGTTGGTGTACTGCTCATATGGGAAGATACTGCACCAAAATCCATACCAAACATCAATACAACAGCTGCCCCGAGAAATCCATACACCAACAGTGTATCCCTCTCATAGTCTTTTGCAAAATATTTCGGGAGCAGAATCTGAAGTGCTACTCCGACACCATTGATCACTCCAGCTAAAATTCCAATTCCATCCAGCTTGATATCTCCGCCTCCGATGAGATTTGCTACAAATACTGCGCCGATCAGACAAATCAAAATCGTCACCATCTTGCTTTTTGGCAGTTTTTCTCCAAACATAAACCGTCCCAGGATTGCCACCCAGATCGGACTCATAAACATCAGCACAGTTGCCACACCCACCGGAATTCTGGAAACTGCCACACTATAGCTCACAAAGCTGATACTGTATGCCACCGCTCCGTAAAGAAGACAAATCACCAGCCCCTTCAAATTAATCTTTAGAGCCGAGGGTTTTGTAAACAGCAAAAACAGGAAATAGGCGCCACCTGCCAGTGCGCAGCGGAAAAATGAGATTTCAAAAGTTGTAAACGCATACCCGGTCAGTCCTCTTACAAACATCCCCATGATTCCCCACATTACTGCAGTGATGATTGCCAGACTGATTCCTTTGGTACGATTATTCATGATTCGCTTCTCCACTTCTGTAAATTACTTCATTTTCTTTGATTGTCATCCAGACTTTGATCTCTGCCAATTCTTCCTTTGGAGTTTCCAGAGGATTTTTCTCCAACACTACAAAATCCGCATATTTTCCACATTCAATGCTTCCTTTTTCATGTTCTTCAAAGTACTGATACGCCGCATAAATCGTAACTGCCTTCAATGCATCCAATACTGAAATCTTCTGATTTTCACCGATGACCCTTCCACCTCTTGAAATACGATTGACTGCGCTGCTTATCGTACGCATCATGTCCGGCGGGATCACAGGTGTATCCTGATGGAACGTATATTTCATTCCGTAATCTATAGCATCTTTCACCGGTGAAATCTGGCTGCCTCTTTTTTCTCCGAAATTTTGAAGATGGATATCTCCCCAGTAATACGTATGAGCCACAAAAAAGCTTGGGATCATCCCGATTGCCGCCATTCTCTGCAGCTGGTCTTTTCTCACAAGCTGTGCATGTACCATGACTGCCCGATGCAGATCTTTATCCGTTCTCTTTGACAGTGCTTTTTCAAACTGTCCGATATACTGCTCTGCTGCCGCATCTCCATTACAGTGTGCCAAAAGCTGCTGTTTTTTCTCTAAGGCAAGCTCAATATAGTGATTCAATTCCTCATCTGTATGGATCGGATAGCCGCAATAATTCTCTTCCCCTTCATAGGGCTTTGTCATCCACGCAGTCCTTCCCTGCGGTGAGCCATCCAGAAAAATTTTATATCCTCCCATTTTTAAATGACCGGTATACCAGTTTGCGTATGCCCTTTCTTCCTCAAAAAGATCTGCCGCCGTCATAATATCCGCATACCCTACTACATCCAGCTTCAACAGTCCATTGGCAGAGGCATATTTTAACAGCTCAAACAACGGTTTTCCTACCATTCCATCCTGAACCGTAGTCACGCCATAACTCGCATACATTTTCTGCGCTTCCCCGATAAGCTGCATCAGCTCCTCCATAGATGTCATCGGCAGTTTTGACTGAAACGCAAGAAACGCTTTTTCTTCCATATACCCGTCCGGGATTCTTGTCCCTGCGATTCTCCCATATTTTCCTCCCGGACAATCTTCTGTCTTTTCATCAATCTGCTGAATTTCTAATCCTTTGCTGTTTACCACTCCCATATGAGAGGAAGCATGGATCAGCAATACCGGATTTGTATGGCTGATCTCATCCAATACATATCTGTCCGGATGTCGTTTTTCCTCCAGAAAATTCTGGTCATAATTACAGCCTACGATCCATGCATCTTTGGATAAATTTCTTTTTTCGGCAAACATTTTCATGGCATCTACAATCTCCGAAAAATTTCCACACTCTGACAAGTCGCATTGTGTCATTGCATTGGCAGCTCCTACAAAATGAGAATGTGCATCCAAAAATCCCGGAAGCATCGTTTTTCCCTGCAAATCCACCATCTCGTCTCCATCTGTTTTATACTGCATCACATCATCCAGAGTACCTACTGCCTGAATACGTCCATTTTCCACGCAGACTGCTTCCGCATACAAGGCAGGCTCTCTCATCGTGATGATTGTTCCGTTATAATAAAAAGTTTTCATTGCATTTCCTCCCTGACATTCAAGATTTTTTATTGTATCGCAACAACATAATTGAATCTGTCAATTCTTTTATATACTACCCTTTTTTCATACTGTTCCACTTCTTTTATCAAAAGATGCAAATAAGAATAATACTCTCCGTTTAGCTCCTTTATCTGTTCAGGCGACAAAGTGCTTCGAATTTTCTGTTCTTCAGCCTTATTCTGAAACATCAAATCCCCCAAAATGATCCTTCCATCTTTCTTTAACACCCGCATCATCTCTGCTATTGCAACTCTTTTTTCTTCTTCATTCAAATGGTGAAATGCATAAGTAGAGACAATCACGTCAAATGTCTGATTTTCATATGGTATTTTCAAAAACTCTCCTAACCGTACATGCAGCTTCGGATATTTTTCTTTTGCAACTGCCAGCATCTGCCTGGATTGATCAATTCCAATGATATGATATTTATTTTGTAAAAATTTACCCTCCAAGTTTCCTGTTCCGACACCAATTTCAAGTATCTTTCCATCTTTTCTCTGAAAATTTTCCACTTCCTCAAAAACCATTTGTAATACTGTCTCATAATTCTCATAGATTTTTAATGCACCTGTGTCCCTTTTCACATCCTCATCATATGCCCTTGCCCAGCCATCAAAATCCCACTGGTCTTTCCACTCATTTTTCACCTGACAAAGCAGATTGCTCTGTTCAATGATCTTCAAAAAATCTTTTTCTAATTCCTGTTCTTCAGACTCTTCATATACTTTGTCTAGAACCGTTTCCAGAGATTTTCTAATTTCACTCAATCTGTGGATCTCATTATTGACTGCCATCCATTGGTTTTGCATATGTGTCAGATAATTTTCTTTCTTATTGCATTGTAATATATTCTGAATGGCTTCAATACTCAATCCCAACGAGCGATAAAGCAGAATCGTCTCCAAACGGAAAATATCCTCTTCGCCAAATTTCCGATACCTATTCTGCGACTCTCTCATCGGAGTCAGAAGTCCTTTCTTTTCATAAAATCTGATCTTGTTTGTTGTAATATGCAGTTTTTCTGCAATTTGACTGATTGTATATTCTGTTTTCATACTGTGATCTCTCCTTTTTGATTCTACACTCATTCTAAATCTTCACTTTGGGCGAAGGTCAAGAGATCTTCCAGTAAAATTTTATTTCACCCCCGAAAACAAATAAAACTGCTCTGTATCGATCAAAATATCGATGCTAAAACAAGTCTCCCATAGACGGCTCTCTTCTTTTGCAGACAACAGACCGGACGTAATCTCTTTTGGCACATTCGTGTGACAACCATTTATTTTCTCCCTGCATGCTCCATGTGCCACGATAAATCTCCCGCCTGGATTTAACAGCTCTGCCACCTTCTGTACTACCTTGTCTTTCTCCATAAAATGAGGGTATGCATTATAGATGATAATCCTGTCAAATGTCTCCTGCGTCATCTCGAACAGATCCCGGCACTGCAATTCAAACAAGGAGTCCCCCTCTACTTTGCGGGCAGCGATCTCGATCATCTTTTCTGACAGATCGACTGCTGTGATATGAGAAGGTTTTCGTTCCCGCAGCGCCTCAAACATCGCCCCTGTACCACAGGCAACATCCAAAACACTCATTCCCTCCTGAATATCACTTAAAAATGCGATCATACGTCTGATCTGATCGACCGATTGCTCCCCGTCATCCCAATGTGCGGCTCTTTGATTAAAATATGTTCTGATATCCATGGTAACTATCTCCTTTTCGGCTCTGCAATCCCTGCTTTCTGTAATGCCAGCACAATGACCGGAATAAAAATCAACTGAATCAGAATTCCTGGTATTCCTGTCAGAAAACTGGATGTAATAAAGATCTTGAAGCTATATTCTCCCACATTGAAAATAAGTGCTTTTAAAATACCGCTGACAATTCTCCCTGCCAGCATCGCTGTGATCAGCGAACCATATATTTTTACAATTTGCTTTTCTGTATGAATGCCGTACACACAGATCCCCGTAATCAATCCATAGACTGCCAGTTCACAAAGCATTGCCGGAAGGATTGCAGCCGGAGGCATTCCTGTAAACAGACTGGATAATACAGGCGCTAAAATCCCACATATCAGCCCATACTGCCATCCACAGAGCAGACCGCAGATCAATACCGGAATGTGCATAGGCAAAAAAATACTTCCCGCATTCTGAATCGTATGGAATGCCATCGGAAGAACGATCCCCAAGGCCACACACATTGCCGCCATCACTAATTTCTTCACTTGATTTTCTTTCATCTTGTTTCCCTCTCTTTTCTTTTGTTCTGATCTATTATATTTGTTTTCTATACACAATTTCCCCATTTTCTAAGGACTTCTGTGTGGTCTTCTGAAATCCTTTTCTCAGATAAAATAAGATTGCATCTTTTGCCGGTGTAATGTCTATGTATTTTCCATTTTGTTGTTTTAACTCTCTTTCAATCTGCTCATATGCTGCACTTCCATATCCCTTATTTCGATGCTCTGCATAGACAAAGAAATTTCCAATCAAACACTTTCCATCTTCATCTGCATAACAAATATAGTCACAAAATCCGATCTGTATTTTCTGTTTCATAATCTTACATATAACAAACGGATTCTGTTTTCGATTTTGCAGACACAAAATCTGCTTTTTATACTCTATACTTTCGATTTCCGGTAATATCTGTGACAATTCTTCCAAGGAACATACAGTCTTTAAACACTCCCGATAATCTTGGAGATAGTGCTCCCATTCTTCTTCCACATTATATCTGTTTATATAAATCATATATTTCCTCTTATTTATGATATGGCTCACCATTCATAATCCGATAACTTCGATACACCTGCTCCAACAGTATCACTCGCATCAGCTGATGCGGAAATGTCATCTTTGAAAAACTAAGTGCGTAATCTGAGCGTTTCAACACCTCTTTCCCGAGGCCGATGGAGCCACCGATCACAAATGCAATGCTGCTCTTTCCCTGAATTCCCAGTTTTTCTATTCTTTCTGCCAGTTCTTCTGATGTCAGCATCTTCCCTGCGATTTCCAGTGTGATCACATACATATCATCCTTGATATACCTTAAGATTTTTTCTCCCTCTTTGCTACGAATTCCTTCTTCCACAGTCTCACTTGCCTGATCCGGGGTCTTCTCATCCGATACTTCAATTATATCCAGCTTACAATATTTGCTCAGACGCTTGGAATATTCTGCGATGGCATCCTTTAAATATTTCTCTTTGATTTTTCCTACTGTAATCAATGTAATTTTCATGCTGTCTGTCCTTTTTTCTCTCTGTGTTTTCCTGTAAATTCCGAAACCTCAATGCAATACACTGCAACCCGCTGCAGCATATGCGGAAGAAATTCAATTTCGGCGCCCGCTTCTACGTGCTGCATTAAAAGCGTAAGTCCGTGTCTCTTTTCCTCCTCGTTCTCCACCATACGAATTCGTCCGTTTCCCATGATACTGGAAAATGCAAAAGAATAACTGCATGTATAATCTCCACGGATCACCTCATGGCCACAGTCCATTTCAATTGCTACGTTCGGGTTTTCTGCAAATGCTTCCGCTTTCCGTCCTTCCTTTGCACTGTGGATATACAATTTTAAGCCGCGCTCTTTCTGACAAAATTCATATCCGAAATTTACAGGAACAATAAACATCCCCTCCGCATCCATTGTTCCTATACGCACCACTTTACATGCATCCAACACTTTTTCCAGCTCTGCCGGATCCTTAATCTCTCTTTTTTCTAAACGCATCTGACGCATCACACATTCCTCCTGTCGCTTCTATCGTTTTAACCGATTCAATTCCACTTTTTCTTCTCTGCTCACCCGATAGGATTCCCGGATTTTCTGGATCGCTTTATTATGTGTAAAATCATCCATCTCATTTGCCAGCAGCAGTCTCTTTGTCTGAATCGGAAATTTGACATAACAGACTGATACAGCCCATGCCACTGCCATTTTCACATAATACCCCTCATGACTGGTATGATTCAGAATCTCAAGCACCTGCTCAATATAGGCTTCGTTAATGTAATGCGCCAGCAGGGATACGATAAAAAAACGGACTTCAAACTCCCTGCTGCTGTTCCGATACTTCCGGAGATAAGAAAACCACACTTCCTGCTCTTTTTCCATGAACTTATATCCCATACAACAGCTGTCGCAGACTGCCCAGTTATGAATCTTCGGAACAAACATATCAAGCGCCTGCATTCTCTGTTCGGTACTCATCTTTGCATACCCCAGAACAAGTCCGTATAACATAATTTCTTCATGCGCAGACCGTTCATCTATTTCTGTCTGTGCTTCTTCCAGATACTGTTTCGAATCTGTTTTTGCAATTCCTTTTGCCAGCTTTCGAAGAGCCGGCATACGAACACCGATCACATGATCGATCCCTGGGATCAGCTTCTGATTAAACTGCTTATAGCTCTCTTCCCCAAGTTGATCTAACTCTTCTCTGATTTCTTTTATCATGTTGTACTCCTGTCATTTTTTGTCCCTTTTACTATACCATGTCACCCTAGAAACCTCCACATGAAAATAAGGAGTCACTTCGGGCTCCTCATTGCTTTTTTACTAATTTTTCAGGACGACTTTACCTGATGTCCTCCAAAAATTTTTCTTCCTCCCAGCAAAACTGCAAGAACCCCTGCCGCTGTCAGAAGAAGGTTGATGCTCCACATCGGAATTTCATTTCCAGTCACAGAAATACCCTGCATCGCCAACAACATTGCCACATTAAAATCTCCGCTCGGCATGATTGCTAAAAACTGATCAAACGAAAGTAAGCCAAAACGAAAGATCAAAACAATCGGCAGCACATAGATTAAAATAGAAATCAAAACACTGACAAACGAGGACGAAACTGCTGCGGAGACAAGCAGTACAAAACTGCTCAACAGAACTGCTCCTGCAATACCAAATACTACCACCAGTAAAAATCCATGAAAACAACTCACCTCCCATGGAACTTCCCAAAACAATCCTCTGCTTCCAAACTGAAGTGAGGCTTCAAATCCTTCTGTTCCATACTGCCAGAGCATAAAAAGCACAGGAATGAAAACTGTCAGAATCGTCAGCACAACAGAGAATGTAAAAGAAGCCATGATTTTCGCTGTAATACATTTTGTTTTCCCGTACTTTCCGGTCAAAAGCAAGGCATCCATTCCACACCCGTATTCCTCGGAAAACACCGGAGAAACTGCCACAATGATCAAAAATCCCATGATAAGGAACAAGGATTCTATCGAAAGGAGTGTTGTTTCCCACCCTCTGGTATATCCGATTTGTAACGAATTTTGAAGTTCAGGATTTGACAGAAGCGCTTCCTCCCAGATTGTACCTGCAGTTCCTGTGATCCAATCTGTCCGAAGCCGGTATTCCGCTTCATTCATTCCGGCATTTTTCGCTCCCTGCTTTTCCTGTACAAGCAACGCATCTACCTTTTCTTCTGTTACCGGACCACGGTATCGCTCCGCCATCTTCAACTCGTATTCCAAAGCTTCTTTTCCATGCAGATGCCTGCCATTCTGATCAAAAATATCCAGAAAATCCACTCTGGAATTACTAAGAAGAATCAGTATCAAAACTCCATATGCCAGCAGAGCGACCCGTATCAGTTTACGTCCCACAATCTTCTGAAACTCAAAACTCCATAATTGCCTCATTTCCATCCTCCTTAAAATAATACAGATACATATCTTCCAGCGTCGCATCCACGGATATTGCCGCTTCATCAGGCTTTGTATCCGACACAATCCGCAATTCGATCGCTCCGTTTTTTTTCTTCATATTTACAATCGTATACCGGTATTCTAATTCTGCCGCTCTCTTTTCATCCACTTCACATTCCCATACAAGTCCGTTCATCTGTGCTGTGATTTCCTCTGGAGTTCCTTCTTTCAGGATCTGTCCTTCTTTCATCAAAAAAATCTTGTCTGCAATATACTCCACATCCGAAACAATGTGCGTCGAAAGAAGTACAATCTTATCCTTGGAAAATGAACTGATCAGATTTCGAAACCGCACTCTTTCTTTGGGATCCAGACCTGCCGTCGGTTCATCCAGGATCAGAATTTCCGGTTCATTCAGCATCGCCTGTGCAATCCCGAGCCTTCGCTTCATTCCGCCGGAAAATGTTTTAATCTTTTTCCGGCGTTCTTTCTCCAATCCCACCAGTCTCAATAATTCTTCGGTTCTATTTTGGGCAAACGAACGGTTCAGACCTTTCAGCGCTGCCATATAAAGCATAAATTTTTCCGCTGTAAACTCGGGATAATATCCGAAATTCTGCGGCAGATATCCCAAAAGGCTTCGATATTCTTCTCCCATAACGTGAATGTTCTGTCCATCGTACCGGATTTCCCCGGATGTCGGATTCAAAATATCACATAACAGGCGCATCAATGTCGTCTTTCCTGCTCCGTTAGCGCCAAGCAGGCCATATACTCCTACTTTCATAGAAAGATTCAGACGATCTACTGCCCGCTTCGTTCCATATTGTTTTGTCACTCTGTCTAATTGAAGTTCCATAATTCATCCCATCCTTTTTTCTTTTTTCCAATGAACTGCAGATACTGTCTTGCTCCTATCACAGTCAGAAACAATGCTCCCAAAAAAGCCAAAAATAATACGTTTTCCTTCTGAATCCATAAAAGCTCCGGATGCATCTCACAGAATGTTTTCAGCTGCATGCACCCGATACACAGCATTACCGCTGCACCTGCCAGAATACTGTACACAGCCTTTGTTGAAACATGACGGATGATCCAAAAATAGATCGCTGTAGAAAACAAAAACGGAACAAACACTTTCAAAACACTTTCCATCATGCTTCCCTCTTTTAACTCTCCAATTTCCAAAACAATAACAAGTACCACTGCCTCTGTTACTCCTGTCAGTAAAATACGCATTCCAAAAATTTCCCTCAAATTATAGCGGCAGGACTGTTCCAGTTCTCCAACTCCATTCGAAAAACTTTTCAATATAGCCGGAAATCCGATCATCGCAAGGAGTGGAGAAAGTACATACCCAAATGTAATATACGATTCCTTATCTGCCGTCTGAGTTAATACGATTCCTGCCACAAGAAGGATTCCTTCCGTGATCCAAAACCAGATTGACAGATATTCTGCCTGGATCCAGATTCTCTCAAACAAATGCAGTCGTGGTAAAATTTTTTCCTTTGCGATTTCTTCCTGTGCTTTTTTTTGCATTTCAAAGTATTTCTCCGCCTCCACATCCGGTGGCTGATATTGCCGCATCTGCTCATAAAGCTTCTTTTCTTTTCGTGTCATCTACCATACCTCCTCTCCCAAAGCCCTCTTCATTTTTTCCATCCCTTGCCGCAGCCTAGATTTTACGGTTGCATTTCCTGTGTTTGTGATCTGCGCGATCTCTTTGATCTTTAGTTCATGATAAAACCGAAGAATCAAAACATCTCTCTGCATATCCGGAAGCTGAGACAGGGCATCTCTTACTCTTTCCGACATCTGCTTTGCCTGCATATATTTCTCCGGTGTTTCCAGAGATTCTCCCTGTACAAACTCTTTGGAAATTCCCGAAGGAATCTCCTTTTCTCTACGAAAACCGTCATAACAGACATTCCTTGCAATCTGAAACAACCATGCTTTAAATTTCTGCATTTCTTTATATTGTCCGATATATCGTATCATTTTCAGAAAAGTTTCCTGTGTGCAGTCATATGCGTCTTCTTTATTTCCTGTCATGTAATAAGAAAACCGGAAAATTTCCTGATAATATTTTTCAATCAGAATCTGACTGTCCTCTGCCTCTCCGGACTGAATCCTACGGATTACTTTTTTGTCTTCTATTGAGTTTTTATCAAGCATTTTTGCACCCGTTCTCCTTTCAGATTCTCAATTTGTAAAACGTTCTACATAAATATAACGCAGTTTATAACAAAAAGGTTTTAAATTCAAGAAAAAAACTGTTTCAAGTCCTCTTTTTGTGCAATGCTATAAAGACAAAAAAGGAGCAGGTACCGGTCATTCCATATATATCGGAATGACCGGTACCTGCTCCTTCTTTCACTCTACTCTATTCTGTTAAATTATAGAATCTCTCATTCTCTGTTATATTTCCATATTGGCAGCAGTCCCAACAAAGCTCCCGCCACTGCCGGTATGATCCAGCCAAGCCGAAGATCATAAAACGGCAGCTGCCGGCAGAATTCTGTAACAGGACCCAGCATAATTTTCACACTTTGCATCCCGTCTACAAAAGCAACACAGAACGCAAACAGCATTCCCAGTACATATACCATCTTTCGATTTCCAATCCACTTCTTGAAAAACGAAAGAATCACAAGCACAACGGTCACCGGATAGATCATCATCAGAACCGGAAGCGATACCTGTACCAGCATATCCAAACCGATGTTGCTGATCACAAAACTGAACAGACAGACAATTGCTGTGATCTTCTTGTATGACATATTCGGAAACAGTTCGTGGAAATAATCTGCAAAAGATGTTGTCAGTCCAATGGATGTCGTCATACACGCAAAAAACACCGCAACTCCCAGTACAATTCCTCCCACAGGACCCAGCAGGTCACTTGCCACTGCATGAAGCAGTGTGCCGCCGTTGGAAAATGGCGTCTGCGTCACTGCACCGATATACGTCAGCATATAATACACAACCGAAAGAATCAGCGCCGCCCCGGCTCCGCAGAACAACGTGTATTTGATGATATTCTTCTTTTCATGTACCTGAAATCCGCGGACCGCATTGATGATAATAATCGCAAACACCAGTCCTGCCGGACCGTCCAGAGCATAATATCCTTCAATCATTCCCTGAAAGAACGGAATTTCTGCATATGCTCCCCGAGGGGCACCGATGCTGCCATACTGAACCCGGCCATGCGGTGATTTTTCCATTAAAACACATGCCAGAAAAATCAGGACAATACAGATCAAAAGCACCGGAGTGAGGTATTTTCCGATCAGATTCACCACCTTTTTCGGATTCCCGCTCAGATAATAGGTCAGTCCGAAAAAAATTCCTGTCACGATCAAAGATACCCACCATACATTCGGCTCTGTCAGATACGGGCGCACTGCAAGTTCAAAAGAAACGCTTCCTGTTCGCGGCAGTGCAAACAAAGGACCGATCAGCAGATAAATGCAAACAGATAAAAAGATCGCAAACCTTCTGCCGACCAGCTCTCCCAGGTCACTGACTTCTGTTCCGACCAACACCACTGCGATCATCCCAAGCAGAGCGATCCCCGCATCTGTCACGATAAATCCTGCCAGCGCCTGGATATAATGTTCTCCGGCCTGCTGTCCCATTGCCGGCGGAAAGATCATATTTCCTGCACCAAAAAACACCGCGAACAGTGTCAGCGTAATGGACAGCACCTGCCTTGCTTTCATCCTCTCCATCTTAATTTTCTTTCAGGAACTGCTCTGCAAGTTCCACTGCATCTAAAATACATTTATCACACGGAGCAAGGATTTTTCCTGTTGCTACCCCTTTTAATTCTTTACAATAAACAGATCCATTAATCTCCTGGAACTTTGCAGCGTACTCTTTCGTCTTTTTGTAAGTGCTTGCCTTCGTCTTTCCTGCCTGCTCTGTTCCGCCGCTGTTTTTTAACCCGATCAGCATAAACAGTCCGGTCAGCGCTCCACAGGTATCCATCATACCCATACCCAGTCCAAATCCTTCTGCAATTTTATACATTTCTGTTTCACTTACCCCGAGTTCCTCACAAAATGCACATGCCACTGCCTGCGCGCAGTTGTATCCTTTTTTATGATATTCCAATGCCAGTTCTTTTTTTGTCATTCTTTTTCTCTCCTTATACACACAAAACACTCCGCATATCATCAGGTCCCGAATATTCGGAAGAAGAATCCATGCGGAGTTCTCTTTTACAGGTCTTGCCTGCTAGTTTGCTCTGTTTCTATTTTTCTTTGTTTTTCAGATACTCGTCAATTCCTTTTGCCCCTGCTTTTCCTGCACCCATTGCAAGAATAACTGTTGCAGCGCCAGTTACAGCATCTCCGCCGGCATATACGCCTTCTTTGGAGGTCTGTCCATTTTCTTCCTCTGCAACGATACATTTTCTGCGATTTACTTCCAGACCTTTTGTGGTAGAAGAAATCAATGGGTTTGGAGAAGTTCCAAGAGACATGATCACTGTATCTACATCAATGTCATACTCAGATCCCGGAATCTCTACCGGACGTCTTCTTCCAGAAGCATCCGGCTCACCCAGTTCCATCTTGATCACTGTCATGCTCTTAACATTTCCGTTTTCATCTACATTGATCTGTTTTGGATTGGTCAGAAGGTCAAAAATGACACCTTCTTCTTTGGCATGATGAACCTCTTCCACTCGTGCAGGAAGCTCTGCTTCGCTTCTTCTGTATACGACATGAACTTCTGCTCCCAGTCTGAGGGCTGTTCTTGCCGCATCCATGGCAACGTTTCCACCGCCGACAACTGCTACTTTCTTACCTGCTGCGATCGGTGTATCATAAGAAGAATCAAAGGCTTTCATCAAGTTGCTTCTTGTCAGATATTCATTTGCAGAGAATACTTCATTTGCGTTCTCTCCAGGGATTCCCATGAACATCGGAAGTCCAGCTCCGGAACCAATGAATACTGCTTCAAATCCTTCTTCTTCAATCAGCTGATCGATGGTTGTAGATTTTCCGATCACCACGTTTGTCTCGAATTTAACTCCTAATTCTTTTACCTTTTCAATCTCTTTTGCAACAACTTTCTGTTTTGGAAGACGGAATTCCGGAATACCGTAAACAAGCACTCCTCCCAGTTCATGAAGAGCCTCAAATACCGTTACATCATATCCCATCTTGGCAAGATCTCCCGCGCAGGTCAGACCTGACGGACCGGAACCGATCACTGCTACTTTGTGACCGTTCTGCTCTTTGGCTCCTTCCGGTTTGATATCATGCTCCAGAGCATAGTCTGCGACAAAACGCTCCAGTTTTCCGATGGATACCGGATCTCCTTTGATGCCGCGAATACACTTTCCTTCGCACTGAGACTCCTGCGGGCAGACACGTCCGCAGATTGCAGGCAGTGCGGAAGACTGACCGATGATCTTATAGGCTTCCTCGATATTGCCTTCTTTTACTTCCTGAATGAATGCCGGAATATTGATGGATACCGGGCATCCTTCGATACATTTCGCATTTTTACAATTGAGACATCTGGTTGCCTCTTCCATTGCCTCTTCCTGATTATATCCAAGACAAACTTCTTCAAAATTTGTCGCACGTTCTTTCGGATCCTGTTCTCTGACAGGTACTCTCACCATTCCCTTTGCCATTAGTCGTCACCTCCACAATGTCCGCATCCGCCGTGATGGGTATCGCCTTCCTGTAATTTCAGCATCGCTCTTCCTTCTGCTGTTCTGTACATCTGACTTCTCTTCATTGCCTGGTCAAAGTCTACCAGATGTCCGTCAAATTCCGGTCCGTCTACACATGCAAACTTGATCTCATCTCCAACCTGAAGACGACATGCTCCGCACATTCCGGTACCGTCTACCATAACCGGGTTCATGCTGACGATCGTCGGAAGGTTCAGTTCTTTTGTCAGAAGACAGACAAATTTCATCATGATCATTGGTCCGATGGCCACACATTTGTCATAGTGTTTTCCTTCTTTTTCCACCAGATCCTTAATCACCTGTGTTACCATACCGGAACGTCCATAAGAACCGTCGTCTGTTGTCACATAGAGATTACCCGCTACTGCTTCCATCTCTTTTTCCATGATCACGAGGTCTTTTGTCTTTGCTCCGATGATCACGTCTGCATCTACGCCGTGTTCATGCAGCCATTTTACCTGTGGATATACAGGGGCTGTACCAAGTCCTCCTGCCACAAATAAGATCTTCTGTTTTTTCAGTTCTTCAATATCTTCCTCCACAAATTCAGAAGCACATCCAAGAGGACCTACAAAGTCACGGAAGGAATCTCCTGCTTTGAGTTCTGACATTTTTACAGTGGAAGCTCCGACTTCCTGTACCACGATGGTGATCGTTCCGGCTTCTCTGTCATAATCACAGATCGTAAGCGGGATGCGTTCCCCTTTCTCGTCCATCTTTACAATCACAAACTGCCCCGGTTCACAATGACTTGCAACCCTTGGCGCATGCACGTCCATCAGAAAAATATTCTCAGACAATTTTTCTGCTTTCAAAATCTTATACATGTTCTTCCTCCTTGTAATAAATCACCTTTCTTAATAATACGCCATTATTGGCATAATGGCAATAGTTGTTCGTGATTTTATTTTCATACTAAAAGAGGACAGACACTTCTTTTTGTACTGTGCCTGTCCCTCTCGTTCATTCACAAACGGTCAGTCTGATTCGATTAAAAATCAACTTCTGTTCCGTAATATGTACATGTGAATAATTTTTCCATTGTTGCAGGATCAATTGAACGAGGATTAGATCCTGTACATGCATCACCTACTGCCAGTTCTGCAATCTTAGCAACTTTTTCTTTGAATTCATTCTCTTCAACTCCAAACTCTTTGAGTGTCTTTGGAATATTCAGTTTTACATTAAAGTCATCGATCTTTTCAACCAGACTGTTGATGAGTGCTTTTTCAGAAGTTCCCGGAAGTCCCATTCTGCGAGCAACCTCAGCATAACGTTTTGCTGCAACCGGATCTTTTGCGTTGTATTTGATTACATATGGAAGATAAATCGCATTCGCACATCCGTGAGGAATGTGTCCTGTTGAGAATGCTGCACCTGTCTTATGTGCCATAGAGTGTACGATTCCAAGCAATGCATTGGAGAATGCCATACCTGCCAGACACTGTGCATAATGCATCTGCTCTCTTGCATCCATATCGCAGTTGTAAGATGCCGGAAGGTTATCCAGTACCATCTCAATTGCCTGCAGTGCAAGTGGATCTGTAAATGGTCCGTTCAATGTAGAAACATATGCTTCAATTGCATGTGTCAATGCGTCCATACCTGTATATGCAACCTGTTTAACCGGAAGACCAGCTACCAAATCCGGATCAACGATCGCAACATCCGGTGTAATGTTAAAGTCAGCCAGTGGATATTTTACACCTGTCTGATAGTTTGTAATAACTGAAAATGCAGTTACTTCTGTAGCTGTTCCTGATGTAGAAGGAATCGCTGCGAATTTTGCTTTCTGTCTCAATTCCGGGAAGTTAAATGGAATGCAAAGATCTTCAAATGTCACATCCGGGTACTCATAGAATGCCCACATTGCTTTTGCAGCATCGATCGGGGAACCTCCGCCCATTGCAACGATCCAGTCCGGCTCAAACGCGCGCATTGCCTCTGCGCCTTTCATAACAGTCTCTACTGACGGATCCGGCTCAACGCCTTCAAACAGCTGTACTTCCATTCCTGCTTCTTTCAGGTACTCTACTGCTCTGTCAAGAAATCCCTGACGCTTCATAGAACCGCCGCCTACTACAAGGATTGCTTTTTTTCCTTTCAGGTTCTTTAATTCTTCCAGACATCCTTTTCCGTGGTAAATGTCTCTTGGTAAACAAAATCTGCTCATTGTTCTGCATCTCCTTTGATTAAAGTCTGTTGTTTTCAACTAGAATCATTATACCACTGTGAAACTTTTCACACAACAAAACTATTGATTTTTTTCGTTAAATAATGCACAAAAAACCAGTGCTATTTTTGTAAGAAAAGCCAATTGCATTTTTGTAACACCTGTTTTTTCAAAAAATCAGCCCCATTACTGCGGCTGATAAATATAATTTCTCTTTGTAATCTGCGTCATTTTTCCGGTCTTACTTACCAGGACTGCACTAAATAATGTCTGCCCCTCCGGCATTTCAACCGGACCTGTATACAGCATAGATTCTGTTGTTGGTACAGATCCATCGATCGTATAATAAGCCGTATAGCCTTCCGGCACTGTGATCGTAATCTGAGTCACCGTGCTATACTGTCCCGTAGACGGTGTGACGACCGGTGCATCTGCCACCGGAAATTCGATCTCATACGTTTTGGACACAATCAAACTTGGTATTTTCTTCTCGTTATAGGCAATCGCTTTAATCTGCGTTTTTCCTTCTGTACTTAAAAGGATCGGTTCCGTATATTCTGTGCTTGCCGAAGTTGGATCACTTCCATCTGTTGTATAATAAATCGTTTCTCCAGATGCAGACAGCGTCACTTCCTGTACTTCGCTATATTTACCTTCATCCAGACTAAAAACAGGATCTGTAGAAATGTACGCTTTCAAACTTGACAATACTGCTTCATCCTCACAGTCTCCCAAAATTTCCGGAATTTTTTCCAATTGTTTTGACTCTTCATAAAAGCGGATTGCTGCCTGGTACAATTCTTGATTGGATGGATAAGAGGCAATCGCCGAGAGAAATACGGATTCTGCTTCGTCTTCCTCCCCCTGTTCCATATAGGTCTCTGCCAGACCTGAATATGCCTCTGGTTTTTGGGCATTTTTTCCGATTGCATGTTTAAAATATTTTTCCGCTGTCTGATATTCTTTCATCTGCAATGCATCATACCCTTTTGCCACTTTGCCGGCATAAGAATTCTGATACATAATATATCCAAACAACGCACCGAAAAGCAGTAAAAACAATAATAAAATCAAAAGTACCTTTCTTCGTCTGCGTATCAGCTGCTTTTTTCGCTCCTGCTGTTTTCGTCTTGCCTCTGCACGAGACCTGTTTTTTGCTGCACGCTCTCTTCTGGTCTGTATTTCATTCAACTCTTCCTGACTGAGCACCCGCGTTGCCTTTGACTGATATCCATTCTGTTTTCTGCCAAAATTGCGAACATCCTCTGTATGCATCTGTCTCGTCACATCCTCTACCGATCCTTTTACTTCCTGAGTAAGGACATCCTCTAAAGGATTATAATCTGGTACGATCTGAATGTCTTTCCCACATCTCGGACAACGCATCCAGCCTTCCGGAATAATCGCATTACAATGCGCACATCTCATATCTGTTCCTCCTAGTCACGCGCCGTCTGCACACAATTGTCCATCAGCATAGCAATCGTCATCGGACCTACGCCGCCAGGTACCGGTGTAATCGCAGATACTTTGGAATACACATCCTCAAAATCTACATCTCCACAAAGATGGTTGTTGGTATCCCTGTGAATCCCCACGTCGATTACGACTGCACCCTCTTTTATGTACTCTGCCGTGATCATCTTTGGACGCCCGACCGCCGCAATCAAAATATCAGCCCTGCGTGTTACTTCTTTGAGGTTTTCCGTTTTAGAATGGGCAACCGTCACAGTTCCATTTTCACGCAAAAGCAATGCTGCCATCGGTTTTCCCACGATATTACTTCGCCCAACTACAACGCATTCTTTTCCTGCAATTTCGATTCCTGAATATTTCAAAAGCTGTATAATTCCTGCCGGTGTACAGGATACAAATCCCTTTTCACCCAACCAGAGTCGTCCTACGCTCACCGGATGAAATCCATCCACATCCTTATCCGGTGAGATCGTACGTATGATTCTGTCTTCATCAATCTGTTTTGGAAGCGGTAACTGCACCAGGATTCCATGTACTTTTTCCGTCTGATTTAACGTTTCGATCAGCTTGACAAGCTCCTCTTCTGTTGTATCTTCATCCAATTCATACGATACCGACTCAATTCCAACATAAGCACACGCCTTTTTCTTGTTGTTTACATATACCGAAGAAGCCGCATCCTGCCCTACCTGAATCACTGCCAGACAGATCTTGGTGCCTCTTTCTTTCAGCACGGATACTTCTTCTTTCAATTTATCTTTGATTTCTTTTGCAATTCGTTTTCCGTCAATTATCTGTGCCATTCAATACTCCTTTAAAACAGTCCTGTAATTTTTCCGTCATCTGTTACATCGATGTTATTTGCAGCAGGGACTTTCGGAAGTCCGGGCATTGTCATCACCGCACCTGTCAGAGCAACGACAAATCCGGCACCTGCGCTGACATAAACTTCACGGATATGGATGTCAAAGTTTTCCGGACGTCCCAGTTTTTTCGCATCATCTGACAGAGAATACTGATTCTTTGCCATACAGATCGGGAAATGCCCAAATCCCATCTCTTCGATCTTCGCAAGCTGTTTCTTTGCAGCCGGCTCATAGACAACACCGTTTGCCCCGTAAATCTCTTTTGAAATCTTCTCGATCTTTTCTGTCAGAGAAAGTTCATCCTCATACAGTACATGGAAATTGCTTTCCTTATTCTCCAGTGTATCCAACACTTTTTCTGCCAGTTCGATTCCGCCTTCTCCACCTTTTTCCCACACCTTTGCAAGGGCGAATTCACAGTCTCTTTCTTCACAAAAGCTGCGGATAAATTCATTTTCCGCTTCCGTATCTGTAACAAAGGAATTCAGTGTTACTACAACAGGAACGCCGTATTTCTGAATATTCTCAATGTGTTTTTCCAGATTCACGATTCCTTTTTTCAGTGCTTCCAGATTTTCTTCGCCCAAATCCTGTTTTGCAACTCCGCCATTGTATTTCAGTGCCCGCACTGTTGCTACAAGTACCACTGCGTCCGGTTTTAATCCCGCTTTACGGCATTTAATATCCATAAATTTCTCAGCTCCAAGATCCGCTCCGAATCCGGCTTCTGTAATTGTAATATCGCTGATTTTTAAAGCCAGCTTTGTCGCGCGGACACTGTTGCAGCCGTGTGCGATATTAGCAAAAGGTCCGCCGTGTACCAGTGCCGGTGTGTGCTCCAGTGTCTGGATCATATTCGGTTTGATCGCATCCTTTAACAATGCAGTCATGGCGCCTGTTGCCTGAAGATCGTCTGCTGTTACCGGATTGCCTTCAAATGTATATGCCACGATAATTCGTCCCAGGCGGCGTTTCAGATCTGCAAGATCGTCTGCAAGACAGAGGATTGCCATGATCTCAGATGCGACTGTGATCACAAAATGGTCTTCTCTCACCATTCCATCCATCTTGTTTCCAAGTCCTACTACGATGTTGCGAAGAACTCTGTCGTTCATGTCCACGCAGCGTTTCCAGACAATATTTCTCGGGTCAATTCCCAATGCATTTCCCTGCTGAATGTGATTATCCAACATAGCAGCCAGCAGATTATTCGCAGAAGTGATCGCGTGGAAATCTCCCGTGAAATGCAGATTCAAATCTTCCATTGGGAGAACCTGTGCATACCCGCCTCCTGCTGCTCCGCCTTTGATTCCAAAACACGGTCCAAGAGATGGTTCACGCAGTGCGATGATTGCCTTTTTATTTATTTTTGCAAATGCCTCACCCAGACCTACTGTAATCGTGGTCTTCCCTTCTCCTGCCGGGGTCGGATTGATGGCTGTCACAAGAACCAGTTTTCCATCCTTGCGGTCTTTTACTTTCTCCCAGAGTTCATCGGAGAGCTTCGCTTTGTGCTTTCCATAAAACTCCAGTTCCTCTTCTGAAATTCCGATAGACGCTGCCACGTCTTTGATGTGCATTAATTCTGCTTCCTGTGCGATCTGAATATCTGTTTTCATCATTTCTTCCTCCACTGCATTATAAATTTTCCTGAATGTACTGTTCAAATTCTTCTTTTGTCATCAGTACTTTTCTTGGTTTTGTTCCGACTTCTTCTCCGACCACTCCTGCACTGGCAAGCTGATCCATAATCCGGGCTGCCCGGTTGAAGCCGATTTTAAACATCCTCTGGAGCATTCCAATGGATGCTTTTTCTTTTTCTATGATCAGCCGTCCTGCATCTGCAAAATATGCATCCTGCTCATTTGCATTATCCTGCACCCCTGCTCCCTGTATCCCCGGAACCGGTGACGGCAGATCGGAATTTACGTGCTCCTCCACTTCTTCACTGTAGGAGGCATTTCCGTTGTGTTCGATGAGATAGTCCACAACCTTCTGCACTTCTTTATCTGAAACAAAGGATCCCTGCACACGGACCGGTTTTGGATATCCTGTCGGATAAAACAGCATATCTCCCTTTCCAAGCAGTTTCTCTGCTCCATTCATATCAATGATCGTCCTGGAATCCACTCCTGATGAGACAGAAAATGCGATTCTGGACGGCATATTGGCCTTGATCAGACCTGTGATGACATTCACCGAAGGCCGCTGTGTTGCAATGATCAGATGCAGTCCCGCCGCTCTGGCAAGCTGCGCCAGACGGCAGATCGCGCCTTCTACTTCCCCGGGCGCCACCATCATCAGATCTGCCAGCTCATCTACAATGATCACAATCTTCGGCAATTTTTTCGGAACTCCTTCTTCTGTCATCTGCGCGATCTTTTCATTGTATCCTTTCAGATCCCGGACATTCTGCTGGGCAAACAGCTGATACCGCTTCATCATCTCAGCGACTGCCCAGTTCAGAGCGCCTGCTGCTTTTTTCGGATCCGTCACGACCGGGATCAGCAAATGCGGAATTCCATTGTAGACGCTTAGTTCCACTACTTTGGGATCCACCATGATCAGTTTTACTTCTTCCGGATCTGCATGGTATAAAATACTCATGATCAGCGTATTGATACATACCGACTTTCCGGATCCTGTCGCTCCTGCCACAAGTAAATGCGGCATCTTTGCGATATCTGCGATCACCGTCTTTCCTGAAATATCTTTTCCCACGGCAAACGGAATATTCGCTGTGGAATTTTTAAATTCCCCGGATTCTAACAGGTCCCTAAGCATCACTGCCGTATTCTCCTGGTTCGGGACCTCAATCCCAACGGCTGCTTTTCCCGGAATCGGCGCCTCGATCCGGATATCTGCCGCTGCCAGATTTAATTTGATATCATCTGCCAGACCTACAATCTTACTTACCTTCACACCTTGTTCCGGCTGCAGCTCATACCGCGTCACAGACGGTCCGCAGCTTGCATTTGTTACATGAACGCGAACCCCGAAATTCTGCAGGGTCTGCTCCAGTTTCTGAGCCGTGGCGCGCAGCTGGGCATCCGAGTCTCCACCGCCCTTTTTCCCTCTTGTCAGAAGATTCATTGGCGGAATCTTGTACACTTTCTTCGGCTGCTGCTCCTGCTCTTTGATACTCTGTTCTACCTGAACAGTCTCTGCTTCCACAGCTGCCGCACTCGCCTTGGTCTTCTTCCTTGTACGGACTGACTCTTCCGAAATATCCTCCTGCGGCATGTTACGCTCTTCTGGCGGTTCTGGTTCATTCTCCCATAATGGAGTATCCACTGCGCTCGCATCCGACGCCGTGCTTTCCGGACGATTGATCACAAAATCTTCAAATGGAGACGGCAGTGGCTCTGAAAAATCCGATTCCTGTGAAACAGTCAGTTCCCGCATATCCGGATCTTTTCCTGAAGAATTCTTTTTACGCTTTTTCGCTGTTGTCTCCTTTGGCACTTCACTTTCCTGGGCCTGCAGCGTTGTTGCAAAAGAAACACCCGATACTTTATGATCACTTCTTCTGGAAGAATCATTCGGTTCTGTCTTTGCTTCTTCTGCCTGTCTTCGTTTTTCTTCTCTGTTCTTCGCACGCCGGGCAGATGCTTCTCCCTGCCGGCGCTTCATATCTGCATACGCCTTTTTGCTTCCTTTTCCAAGAGGTGCAAGCAGAGAACGTTCTGTGATCAGAATCACACAGATTACCATAAGTACAACGAGTACCACATAAGCGCCTACCACACCAATAAACGGACACAGAATCTTCACCAGACAGCCCCCTGTAAGACCGCCCGCTTTTCTGTAATCACTGGCATACTGATAATAGCTCCACAGACTTTCTTTGGCATCAAAAGGATGCATCACCAGCTGGAAAAATGCACAGATTGCAAACAATAAGGCCACACATGCTGCAATTTTTATGTAGGCGTGTGTATTGCCTTTATTCGAAATTCCAAAAGCAACCACGCCAAATAAGAGAAACGGCAGAATATATGCCATCACTCCGAAAAAACCAAAGAGTACAGAAGAGATCGCACTGCCTGCAATCCCTATGACTCCAAAATTGCTTAAAAGCATCAGCACACAGACCGCAAACATGACCAGAATCAAAATTTCACTGTTCAGGGATGTACTTGCCTGATTTTTGGATGACTTTTTTCTTGTAGTTTTCTTTTTCCTTGTTGACTTTGCAGCCATAATACTTCCCCCTTGATAATTACACATACTACATCTAGTATAACATCAATTGAAAAGTGTGTCATTAACATTTTTTCTGCCGGATCATTTCCCGCAGCTTTTTCAATGCCATGCTGATTCCTCCAACCTCATCGATCATGCCTTCTCTGACTGCATCTTCCCCTTCTAACATAGTCCCGACATCTTTTACCAACTGTGTGGAATCCAACATCAATTCTTCCAGACGTTCTTTGGTAATCTGCGAATGAGCTGCGATAAACCGGGTAATCCGATCCTGCGTCTTTTCCATATTACGATAACTCTGAATCACTCCAATAAACATCCCGGAGGATCTCACCGGATGCACGATCATTGTTCCACTCGGCACAATAAAAGAATAATCTGCGGAAACTGCAAGCGGTCCGCCGATGGAGTGGCTTCCTCCCAGAACCAGAGAGACCGTTGGTTTGCTTAAGGATGCGATCATTTCCGCGATCGCCAGCCCTGCCTCCACATCACCGCCCAGTGTATTGAGTAAAATCAAAACTCCATCCACTTCATCGTCATCCTCCACCTCTGCCAGTCTTGGAATCAAATGCTCATATTTGGTGGCTTTTGTGTTTCCGGAAACAGCCTCATGCCCTTCAATCTCTCCAATGATCGTCAGAAGCTGTATGTTCGCTTTGTGCCCGTTTCCATTCAGATTTAAGGTGCCGGTCTCTTTAATCTCTTCGTTTTTATCCAGACGTTGTCTTTGCTTCTCCTCATTTTCCATGATCTTCTACCTTCTTTTCTCTATTTTCAGGTCTGTACTTGGACAGCCGGATACTTTAGTATTCGATCAACCGCCCTTGTTTATACGGAAAATGATGATTTTTCACGCAAAAATGGTATGGATGCCTCTTGTATACATCCATACCATCTTGAATTAACGAAGTGCCTGCTCGACATCCGCAATAATATCTTCTATATTTTCAATTCCCACACTGAAACGGATCAGATCCGGCTGAACGCCTGCTTCTACCAGCTCTTTGTCATTCATCTGACGATGCGTGTGGCTGGCAGGATGAAGAACACAGCTTCTGGCATCCGCTACATGTGTCACGATCGCTACCATTTTTAATCGATCCATCATCTCAACTGCAGCGTCTCTGCCGCCTTTGAGACCGAATGTGATGACACCGCAGGTTCCGTTTGGCATATATTTCTGCGCAAGATCATAATATTTGTCTCCCGGAAGTGATGGACAGCGCACCCATGCCACCTTCTCATGATTTTTCAGATACTCTGCCACCTTAACTGCATTTTCACAGTGGCGCGGCACTCTTAAATGCAGTGTCTCCAGTCCGATGTTTAACAGAAATGCATTCTGCGGTGACTGGATAGAGCCGAGATCTCTCATCAGCTGTGCAGTTGCCTTTGTAATATACGCACCTTTGCCAAATTTTTCTGTATATACAATTCCATGATATGTCTCATCCGGAGTTGTCAGTCCCGGGAATTTTTCTTTGTGTGTCTCCCAGTCAAAATTTCCGCTGTCCACGATCGCACCGCCCACGCAAGCGGCATGTCCGTCCATATATTTTGTAGTAGAATGTGTCACAATATCCGCGCCCCATTCAAACGGACGGCAGTTGATCGGTGTTGCAAATGTATTATCCACAATAAACGGCACACCATGTGCATGTGCGGCATTTGCAAATTTTTCCAGATCCAGAACAACGAGGGCAGGATTGGCGATCGTCTCTCCAAATACTGCTTTTGTATTTTCCTGAAATGCTGCATCCAGCTCTTCCTGCGTACACTCAGGATCTACAAACGTAGCTTCTACACCCATTTTTTTGATCGTATGGGCATACAGATTGTAGGTACCTCCGTAAAGAGCAGATGCACAGACAATATGATCTCCCGCTTCCACGATATTCATAATCGCATAGAAATTAGCTGCCTGTCCGGATGATGTCAGCATTGCTGCCACTCCGCCTTCCAGATCACAGATTTTTGCAGCAACCGCATCATTGGTCGGATTCTGAAGTCTGGTATAAAAATAACCGGACTCCTCTAAGTCAAACAGACGCCCCATCTGTTCACTGCTTGTATATCGAAATGTTGTACTCTGATAAATAGGAAGAACTCTCGCCTCTCCATTACCCGGTTCATATCCGGATTGTATACATTTTGTCTCTGTCTTGTAATTACTCATTTTTCTCTCCTCCTACTGAATACAAATATTTCTTCTCCAGAGAACGAACCATCTTTGTGTACAATTCTCTGCATTCTTCTTGTTCGCCCGCTTCAATCAGGCGTACACACGGCTTTAAATACTTTTCCCAGATATCCGCATAAATTTCTGATGCGTCCGGACTGCGGTCAATCCGCTTTACGATTGTCGGAGCAATATTATAATACTCTTTTACAAGAATCTCTCCATCCTTTGTCCCCATCAGATACTGATCTCTGTATTCCCTCAAAAGATTCAGTTCATAGCAATCATCTGGCTTGTTCAGACTCTTACAGACAGCTGTTGTAATATAACAGAAAACTCCTTTTTTAAACCCATTCTCAATACTTGCAGCATCCGAGTGTCCGATTTTGCTGCCAGGTACCTTCTGATTCCATAACTCCACGATTTTCTCCGTAAATATCTTCGTCTGCGTACTCTGAATTTCCCCCATCAGCGGAACAAAAAAAGCTACCATGGCCATGTTGTGATCAATAACTGCCGCTTCTCTTTTTCGCTTGGAATCAATCTGAGAGAGCATCTCCGATGCATATTCCGGAACATACCCCGCAACTTCCTGCATACATTTTTCAGATTTTTCAATTGTTTCTTTCACACATTCCAGCAGTGTCTGATTTTCTTCTTTTAAAATTCCCATGTCTGACTGATATGTTTTCTTCTGAAATCCCCGTACTTTTTCTCTGGTTTTTTCATACAAAACAATCAAATCATTCTGTAAGCTATTCTGACTCATTGGCATTCCTCTTTTTGTTGTATTTCCTTTTATACCATTGTTCAGTATAGCATATCTGATACTGCATTTCAATTTTTTTGCATAAAGAAACAGGTCTGCCGGATTTCCAGATACCGACAGACCTGTTCTTTATTCTTATTTTGCGAGAGCATAAGGCTTTCTTTTGAAAACACTTTTTGCTTTCCCATCTACATGAGTCTCCATTTTGGAGTAAACACGAACCATATCATATTTAATCCGTTTTGCACTTCTTCTTTCTTTTACCATAGTGATACCTCCAAACCATTGATAAACAACTTCTGATACCATTCTAATGTATGTTTATTATGGTTTCATTATCACTATTTAAAATCTATGTAAGGTGTGCTTACTCATCCCAGTTGTGGTACACGTCCTGAACATCATCATCCTCATCGAGAAGATCCAGTGTTTTCTGGATATTTTTGATATCCTCTTCACTTGTCAGCTCCACATAAGTCTGCGGGATCATCGTCACTTCCGCATCTGCCATGACGATTCCTGCTTCCTCTAATTTCAGGCGCACTTCACTGAAATCTTCCGGAGCAGTCAGAATCTCAAAACTCTCCTCTTCTTCTGAAAAATCTTCCGCCCCAAAGTCCAGAGCCATCATCATCAGTTCATCTGCATCCATATCGCAGTCTTCTTTTGCAACGATGATCTGTCCCTTTTCATCAAACATAAAAGAGACGCATCCCGGTGTTCCTACATTTCCGCTTCCTTTTGTGAATGCATTTCTTACGTTGGATGCAGTACGGTTCTTGTTGTCTGTCAGTGTCTTTACAATGATCGCTGTTCCGTTTGGCCCGTATCCCTCGTATGTGATGTGTTCGTAGTTGTCTCCAGAACCTTCTCCTGCCGCTTTCTTGATGTTTCTGTCGATCGTATCATTCGGCATGTTGTTTGCTTTCGCCTTTGCGATCACATCACGCAGACGGCTGTTGTTTGCCGGATCCGGACCGCCGCCTTCTTTTACTGCAACTGCAAGCTCTCTACCAAGCTTCGTAAAGATCTTTCCCTTTGCTGCATCATTTTTCTCTTTTTTGTGCTTAATATTTGCAAATTTTGAATGTCCTGACATTGCTCAATTCTCCTTTTATCTCATAAACTCGTTGTTCCATTTTATCACTCTTTTTTCGTTCTGTAAAGTTGTAACGCTGACATTCCCCGCCCATTTCCGTTATGTAGGAAGTTCCAGGCTGATGCGGATCGCTTCATTGACTTCTTCCATAAATGTTCCGTCCACATGGCAGATATACTCCTTCAGCCGCTTTTTGTCCAATGTTCTGATCTGCTCCAGAAGTACCACTGAATTTTTCACAAGCCGGTATTTTTTTGCACTGATTTCAATGTGTGTAGGCAGCTTTGCTTTGTTCATTCTGGATGTGATCGCTGCACAGATCACTGTAGGACTGTGCTTATTTCCCACATCATTCTGGATAACCAGCACCGGCCGCACACCGCCCTGTTCTGAACCGATCACCGGACTTAAATCCGCATAATAAATATCCCCTCGTCTGACTGTCACGTTCTATTCACACTCCGATTCTTATACTTCAATTTTCTCCCCCTCAGGGAAGTATACTTGAGTATTCCCGCTTTTATCGGATGTATGCATCTGTTGATATTTTCTTTACAGATTGCCGCCTTTATAAACTCTTGGAATCCGCTTGCCAAGGCAGCATACAAATTCATAATTGAACCGTCCGCTCAATTCACTTAATTCTTCTACTGTGATCTCCTCTTCTCCACTTTTTCCGATCAAAACCACCTCATCCATAAATTTCACATCTGGAATATCGGTCACATCTGCCATAAACTGATCCATGCAGACCCTTCCCAGGATCCGCGCCCGTTTTCCATGAATGAGCACATCTGCCTGATTGGAAAGTCCTCTGGCATATCCGTCCCCATATCCGACAGGGATCGTAGCCACTTTCAGATTCTTCTCCGCAGTAAAAGTTCCCCCGTAACTGATGGAAACGCCCTTCGCCACCTCTTTTACAAAACTGACATGACTGACCAGGCGAAGCGCCGGCTTCAACTGCACTGCATCCTTTTCCACCTCATCAGAAGGATACATCCCATAAAGAGAAATCCCTGCACGGACCAGATCTTGTCTCCACTGGGGAAAACCAATAATCCCCGCACTATTGTCACAATGAAATCTGGAAATCTGAACACCTCTTTGCTTCACTGCCTCTTTCATCCACAGAAACTTCTCATACTGTTTTTCTGAGAATGTTTTATCTTTCTCGTCGGCTTTTGCAAAATGCGTAAACATTCCTTCTAATTTTACATGCGGAAGCTTTTCAATCTCTGCAATGATGTCCGCGCTCTCTTCGGTCACCGAAAATCCAAGTCTCTCCATCCCTGTATCGATCTTTATATGGAAATAGGCATCTTTGCCAAGTCTTTCTGCCATTTCTGACATCTCTTTCGCCATTTCCATGGTGTATACCGTCGCACGCACTTCTTCCCGTATCATTGTCTCATACTGATCCGGAAACACACATCCCAGAACAATGGTTGGTTTTTGGATCCCTGCATGATGCAGATCCACCGCTTCTTCCAGTGTGGCAGTCGCATATCCCCACACGGAAGGATCTTTTTCCAACATTTGGGCAATGGGAATGGCTCCATGACCATATCCATCCGTCTTTACCACTGCAATAAACTGTGCATCTGCACCGACTCGCTGTTTCATTTGTTCCATATTATAACGGATTGCATCCAGATCGATCTCTGCATACACTCTGCTGTGTTTTTCCATCAATTCTCTCCCCTTTTTGTCTCTTTGATACATATTTTGATTCCTTCTGTCAGATCCTGTGCCAAGACACTGTAGGCTCCACAGCGTTTTCTGGCTTCATCCCCTCCGCATGCATGCAGGTATACACCCAGAACCGCCGCATCATATGCTGACATATGCTGTGCTAAAAGTCCGGCGATCACACCGGCAAGCACATCTCCGGATCCCGCTTTTGCCATCGCACTGTTTCCTGCGGTATTCAAAAACATCTGCCTGCCCTGCGCTGCCACCAGAGTCCTGGCATCTTTCAAGGCACACACAACGCCGTAATCTCCAACAAATTTCTGCAGTTTTTCAAAACGTCTCTCCGCAAGCTCGGAAACCGTACATCCGATCATTCCCGCCATTTCTTTCATATGTGGCGTCAGAATGATCTCTTTTGCTTCCTGCAGCAACAGTTCTTTTTTCCGTGCCAGAAGATTCAATCCATCTGCATCTATGACGCATGGAATTTCCAGATGTCTCAAAACATATTCTAAGATCTGCTCAGAAACCTTACTTTTTCCAAGTCCGCACCCAATACAGACAACATCTGCCCATTTCAGCAATGCAGCAAGCGCCTCTTCCTCATATACGGTATACGTGGACACAATCGCTTCCGGCAAAAGCTGCTGCAGAATCACCCGGTTCGTCTCCTCTGTATAAATCTGCACCAGACCGCAGCCGCTGATATATGCAGATTTTGCGCTCAGATACGCAGCGCCGGACATTCCTTTGCTCCCTGTGATCATCAAAATTTTCCCATAACTTCCTTTGTGGGAATTCTTCTTCCGTTTTGGAAGCATTTCAAAAAGATCTTCCCTGTCCAGTGTATAACAGATATCCGTCTGTTTCCGAAAAATATCGGTCGCGATCCCAATCTCTGCAGGAACTACTTCCCCGCTGTATTCATATCCCGGGAACAAAACACTCCCCAGCTTTTCGCATGCAAACGACACAGTCAGATCCGCCCGAAACGCCACTCCCAGAACACTCCCGTCAAAAGAGCTGATCCCCGAGGGAACATCAACCGCTACTTTCTGCCCTTTCTTTTGATTCATGGCTTTGATCACTTCAGCATATCGCCCTGTAACCGGACGGCTCAGACCCACACCAAACACCGCATCTATCACAACAGTATATTCTTCCCGTGGAATATCTGTGACAATCTGCACGCCCAGATTCCCGGCAATCTCCCTTTGCATCCTGCACTCTTCACTCATGGATGCCTCACTGCCCACAAATACTGCACATACTCTTTTCCCTTCCATATGCAAAAGTCTTGCAACTGCAAATCCGTCTCCTCCATTATTCCCGCTGCCGCATACTACCAGACATTGTTCCAGAGCGATCTGTCTCTCCTTCATCACTTCCACTGTCTTTAGAGCAGCACGTTCCATCAGTACCAGCGATGGGATTCCAATTCTTTGTATCGTATCTTCATCTGCCTTTTGCATCCATGTTCCATTTGGTAAATATCTCATGATTTTTCATCCTTTCTTATGATTCAAAAGAAAGGACGTGCGATCAGAAGAATCCGATCACACGTCTTTGCACATTGGCTGGGTTATTCTCACTTATTCTTTCCTTCCTGATGACGGCTGACATTATATGACAGCTTCATCAGACTGTCCGACAGATGCACACTTTCTACGATCACATCTTTCGGTAAATTCAGATCCGTATGTGCAAAATTCCAGATTGCCTGAATACCATTGTCTACCAGAAGTTCTGCAACTTCTTTTGCTTTTGACTTCGGAATCGTCAATGCAGCAATCTCAATCTCATTCTCCTGAAGAAACTCCTGCAGTTCATCCATCATACGAACTGGAATCCCCCGGATCGCAACTCCTTCCAAACGTGGATTCACATCAAAAATCCCTTTTAAAAGAAATCCACCCTTCTCAAAAGAAGCATAATTGGCCAGAGCCTGTCCTAAATTACCTGCACCTATAATAATAAAATTGTGATTTCTGTCCAATCCCAGAATCTTACCAATCTCTGTATACAAATATTTGACATTATAACCGTATCCCTGCTGTCCGAATCCGCCGAAATTATTCAGATCCTGACGAATCTGGGAGGCTGTTACGTGCATCTTCTTACTCAGATCACTGGATGAAATCCGCTCTACCTGAGCTTCCATCAAATCTCCAAGGTATCTGTAATATCTGGGAAGTCTGCCTATGACCGCACGGGATATTTTTCTCTCTTCCACTTATCGTATCCTCCAAATTTAATCTTTTCTTATTATATAGAATTGTGAAAGAGAAGTCAAACTTTTAGTTGGGAATCTATAAATTTATTTTGATTGGGGGATTCAAATTTTAACTTGAACTAATTTTTGATGATTAGAAATGTGCACAAAACCCTTGAAAACACTGGCTTTGTATTAGATTTGCTTTTCTTCTTTACATCTAATATTATACCATAAAAATAGCAAAAAGTGTAGTTATTTTTACCCGTTTTTATTGTTTTTTCTCTTTTTGTTAGACTTTCACAAATCCTAAGCTTCTTTACACACACTCTATCTTTCTGCTTTTCAATATCCTTTCTACTTCTTCCTCATACCGTTGATCTGCTGTTTTCCATCCAATCGATTTTCGGTACATGGTATTGATCCAGTCCTCAATCCATTGAATTCTCTTTTTACTCTGCCCCTTCATTTCCACACCTTTCTGAATAAATCTTCGAATGATTCTATTGGTATTCTCATTCAACCCTCTTTCCCAGGAACTATATGGATGCGCATAGAAGATAGATACTCCGGCACGCTTGCCCCATCGATGCAGTTTTGCAAATTCAGAGCCATTGTCTGTTGTAATACTTTTAAAGATCAAGCCGAAATTGGGGACTTCTTTTTTTAGCTGATTCAGCACTTTATGTACACTCTTTACATTTTTCTTTGGCATTTTACGAATGATCTCCTTCCGAGTCATCCGTTCTGTCAGGGTAAGTAGCACTTTATCGTTTGTCTTTTTTCCAATAACACAATCAATTTCCCAATGTCCAAACTCCGTTTTTTCATTGATGGTCTCAGGACGCTTCTCTATGCTTTCCCCCGTTAAACGCTTATGTTTTCTACAGTAAGATTTTCTCTTTTGTTTGCGTTTCACTTTTTCCGGCAGATCGATATTTTTTACTGCAATTTCTCCATTCTCTGCATAACTGTACAAAGTATCCACACTTACCACTTCTTCCCGTTTAAAGACACCTGTTTCCAATGCCTCTGCTCTGGCTGCAGCAAAAGAGCGTTTCCCTTTTTTCACTTTCTTCTCTACATAACGCAAAAATGCTGCACAAGAATTGAGTTTTTTCTTGCGTCCACATCCCTTCCTGTGTTTTTTATATACGATATCCCCGGTATCCGGGAAATAGATTTCCGTCTCTTTATATCCTACCACCTGTTTTACCGTTCCCCTTTTTAATTCGTTTCTGATCGTATTGCTTGCCCTCTTTAGTTTCTTTCCAATCTTATAAGGAGACCAACCTTCCTTGTCCAGAATTGCGATTTGTCTTCTTTCCTCGATATTTAAGTGTGATCCTTTTTTTCTTGTTTCCATATTTCCCTCTTTACTATACAGCATGAGCAGAAAAAATTTTTTGACTTTTTTCATCCTATCTGTTATAGTAAAGATGTTTTTGGGGATTTTTATTTGTCAGACGATGAGTAAAGATCAAAAGAAGAGTCAGTAACTGCTGGCTCTTTTATTTTCTTTCTTCCATGCTGTTAAACATTTTCTATGTATTTCTCTTTTTTCTACTATTTTAAGGGAAAAATCTTCCTCCTGTCAAATTTTTCTTGTGTTTTTCTATCCGGAACTTTATAATAGAAACAAGCCGATTAAGGCTTTCAATCACAAATCGAAGTAAAAGATGCAGAGCAAGGCCTACCCCTTTACACTGCATCTTTTGCTTTGTTCCGAAATCCGGAACAAACGGTATGCTATCCCGTACCATTCCTCAATAAAAATGCTCGTTGGTAACACCGCATCTTTTCTGCTGGATAAAACATCAAGTGCTTCACCTGCTCTTCTGTCAGTCCTTTTTCCAGGCTCTCTATAATGATTTCCTTTTGTTCCTTGCTTAATATTGTATGATAGCGTTCCATACAATCCAAGATGCTTCCTGACAAATCTTTCTCCTGTTTGTTTGAGTCCTTTTCTTCCTCTGTCGATCCCTGTCCTTCCATTTCCTGATATAGCTTCACGTCCTCCGGAAGTTCCTGCTGTTTCAACAGATCAACCCGTTCCTGCCTTGCCTGACGTTCCACCTGAAATGCCTTTGTTATCTCTTCCTCTGTGGGCTTCGGATACTTTCGGAAATTCAGATAGAGAAAGGCCTCTTTATCAATTTCCCGATAATAGATTGTGTCATCCTTTTTTGCCATCTCTTTATACGCTTCACTTTGTTCTTTACTCAAAAATTGGATCTGTTTTTTCGCTTCAATTGTAAAATAGGTTCTTTGTTCTTCGTCAAATATAACTTTTACCGAGTGATGATATCCGTCTTCTCCAGCTAATTTTTCCATTTCCTTCCACCGTGGTGTCTGGAATGGAATTGCCTTTTGGTCGAAAACCGGATATTGTCCCTCAATAAACAGAATACAGTTCTTCTTGTTCATTCTTTTGACAGCTGCTGGTGTCATTAAACTTCTCCCCAACTTTTGGTTCTGTACGTTTGCATTTCCATGGGCTCCATAGGTACGGCCATCATTCCGCACGTCAATGGTCATTTCCCCGATCAATTCTGAAATAAACTTGTGCGTTGTTTTTGCAGCCGGGCCAGATCCCATGTAAACAAGCACTGCGCAGTTTTCTATAAAAATTTCCCATTTATCCTGTGGAAATAATGCTTTTGCCTGTGCGATTGACTGTAGAATTGGTATAATGGACATATTTCTTCCCCGGATTGTTCCCATCAACACCTCTGTTCTTGTCGGTTTTGGCCCCGCATAGAATTCATCTGCCCACAATCTGACATGGATCGGAATTGCCCCTCTATACTCGTGATCGGCTGCATGGATCAATACATCAAACATGGTCGTATAAAACATCGAAATCAAAAAATTAAAAGACGGATCATTATCCGGCATGACCAAAAAGAGGGCTGTCTTTTTCCCTGGGATTCCATCTGCACCTGTTCCCAGGCTCTTGATGTCCATATCATCAGCCTCCAAAATTCTCTTGATTGCAGGGATTTCACAAAGACGCAACATGGAATTTACCATTAAAATGACACAACTAACAGTTTCCTGGGCTTCCATATTGCCTTTGAGTTTCCGATAATCACGCACTGGCGGATAGTCTGCACCATAGTCTTTTGCAAGCCGATCCATCCTCTCCTTTAATCTTGTGCTACCTTCTTCTGTTCCTGGCTGCATCTCTAAATTTGCCAACGCCAGAACTCTTGGTAATGTAGCTGCTTGATACTGTTCCGGATGTTCTTTTTTCTCCCGTTCTTGTCGCAGCCATTCATAGGAGAAAAGAGACATCAGGTATAAACTCACCGCCTGATCCCAGAATGGATCTCCTTTCATTGCATCGGGTGGTTTTACAGCTTCTTGCAGATTGGTAATCAATTTTACCAGTCCCACTTCATCTCGGATATAAACAAAGGGATTCCATCGATCCGATTCTTCCGGATTGATCAAATTAAAGACTTTAATCGTAACCCCCTGATTCTGTAAATACTTTCCTGTTTTCCGGAGCAGCTCTCCTTTGATGTCCAAAAATACATTGGTCATCGATGCCAGCAGTGCATTTGGAATAACTAACGAAGTCGATTTATAACTTCCAGAGTTTCCGATGACTAGCATATTCATGTTTGATAACTTTCCATTATCAACTGCCACATTTTGACTGAGCAACGTATTTTTTGTTTCATCTTTATTCATTAACGTTCTCTGGATTTGTTTGATATCCGCCCACTGCTCCGATCCATACTCCACACCGATCTGTCGGTTCCGATAATAGTCCATCAGATATGACACAATCCCAATCCATGCAATCAAGGCAATCCCCATGCCTGTAAATGTCAGATCATTCCACCAATTATGAAAAGGATGACAGATAATATAAATCAATTTGTCCTGCCAATTTGTCAGCGTGACCCCTCCAATTTTTTCCAGGCCGCTTATAAAATAAGAAATCACCAATAGTCCTACTAAAAGTGCTGCTAGTGCACCCCAAGGCAGTTTCCGTTTTTCTACCATGCAATTACATCCCCTTTCGTGGTATAGTTGGCAGTTTCTGTGGGACTTGTCCTGCCACTTTTTTGAGTGCTTCTTTCTGCACATTTTCTGTCTGCAGCAATTCTTTCTTTTTAAACATGCGATCCACTTTCTCATAGTTCGAAGCATACAGATCAGAACCCGTTGGCCGATAATCTGCAGAAACAGGTTTTCCATTGGCATCCAAAAGGATCTGTTTTTCATTTTTTGCTAAAAAGGCAAGATAGGTTTTCCCACCATCCGTTTGAAACACCTGGTCTGTTGGTAAGACCAAGGTTCTCTCTGACTCTCCCCATGTACCCGGAACCCGGCTGGCAAACATCCCTTTCGCTTCTACCTCCGGATTCTTTTTCTGGGCAATCCTGGATTGATCGATGAGGGTTTCTCTATTGATCGTCACTTCCACATAATCCGGGTGCTGATGCAGTTCCTGATATCGCTCATCACTGATGGATTTAATGGAATTTTCCATTTCCAACACTTTTTCTTCTAGCTCTCCCCGTTCCTGCCCTTCGTATTTTTCCAGCTTTTCTTTCATTTCCCCGGATGCAGTATCCACATAAGCCTCTTCATTCATTGTCCCTGTTTCCCGATACTGACCCATGTCAATTGTCTCGAAGTCTTTGATCTCTTTGCCTTCTGACAGGCATTTTTCCTGCAACATTCGATACCAGTGTTCCACCTTTGGAAGATCTGCATTTGCAACAACCACTTGAATTTCCCCATCTCCAATGTTCAAATCCGGAAGGATGGAATAATTGACCTGCAGCGTATCGAAATCTGCTTTTAAAAGATCTACTTCCTGTTCCATCGGAATACTGACAATGCTTGTCCTGCCATTGGTAAGGTTATTTAAGTTCTGCAGTTCATGCTCCCCGCCCTGCATTCTTGCCATCAGAAACCGGTCATACCATCCCTGAAAATTCAGCTGGTCTTCCCCATAAACAGCCAGCTGCACAAACCCATCCTTGTCATTCAGATCCGGCATCCGAATGTAGCGGACATTCCGTTCTTCCATCTGTGAGAGAAATCCACTTTTTTCCAGTTCTTTCCAGCTTTCTACCGGCACATTTACAATCTTATAATTTCCTTCGGTCAGTTTTGCAAACTCCTGAAAATTTTGGAATTCCCGTTTGTTTAGCATCCCTTCCTTGTGCATGCGCGCGAAATGCTGGATCAATAAGATGGTTCCCGTTGCGGTCAGTTTAAACACCGGATCCATCATTAAGCTCATCCGCCCCATTCCCTGCAGTGCCATAAGTACGTCTTGTTGGTCTCTTTCATTTTCCATCTGTTTTCTCCTTCCCTGTTCCGAAATCCGGAACGTTACAACTTCTCCTTTTTCGTAAAAATCTGCTTGACATTCTATGTATATTGTTATACAATAAGCCACACAAAGGGCAAGGTGGCCTCGTCGCAATTGGAGCGGCGCTAGCGCAAGCCCTTATCCTCTCTGATCTTCCAGAGAGGATTTTTTTGTTCCGGATTTCGGAACACTAGAACCTTCGAATATGTTTCGGCTTGATTTGTTCCGATTCCGGTAATGCCATCTTCTTTAAAATTTTATCATATTCTGGTATCTGAGATTTCTGATTTTCCAGATAATATCCCAGCTTTTCCCCCTTTTCCCTATTCGCATAAAGCAATTTTCCTTGATCCAGAATCCTCTGATAGAATTCTGAGAAATTGTCTTTTCCATAAGCACTTGTGATAAAATTGGAGTCTACTCTTCGTAATTCATATATAGCATTCCCATTCAAACGAACCGCCACAATTACTGGATTTCCATCTTGTTCTCGATAATCCAGCACAGCTACCAGAGAATCCTCCTTTGTAAGAGATTCTGCTAAGATAACGGGTGATTCCAGTGCTTCTGGAAGCCGTTTTAACTCTTGAACAGATAATCCGTGATAATGATCATTGTTGTAAGTCTTTTCATGCAAACAATCTACGATATGCTTCTGCGTGATATGCATGGGCAAATCTTTCAGACCAACTTCTCTTAAAATTTCCGGTGTCGTACAAACTAAAACAGCTTCTCGTCTTGGAGACGCTCTTTCCAATGGATGAAGTACCCGATCCACACTGTTCCCAAAGTTGAGATATGACTCGCACTTCTTCCCATACGCTAAGATCTGTTCCGTGGATGCTTGGTTTATCATGCTCTCTGTCCGTCCAATGCTCTTTTCATACGCTGCGATCTTCCTTTTCGCTTCCTCCAATTCCGGAGAGACTTCCAGTCCATATCGTTCTACAACTCCCTGCAGATATGTCTGATTGTTCTCCAGCTGATTGATCTGACGGGTCATTTTATCGATTCCTTCTTTTAACTGATCTGCTGATGCCTGTTTTATAACCTTTCCTTCCCGCAATGCATCTACGGAAACTCCACAGGCATTGCAAAAAAGCTGCAAGGATTCCGGCTGCAGTTGCAGCACTCCTTTTTCCACTGCTTTCACTTCTGGGACAGACAGGTACATTTTTTCAGCCGCTTCCTCCAAGCTCATTCCCTGTTGTGCCCGCAGTGCTGTAAACGCACGCTGTAGCATAGGATGTTTCCCTTCCCCGGCTCTCCGGTTCAATTCCTGAACCTTCTCTGATGTTCCTGCCAGAAATTGCTCTCCATCCAGATACACCATATAATGTTCTCCTTCTTTTGCAAGCCTCCACCCATCCGATTGTTTGAGATTCGGGAAAACTGCCTGTTCCATCCGATTCTTCATTGCTTCCTGAGTCAGGTCTTCATACGGAACTTCTTTCCATCCTGTTTTTTGGGAAATCACAGTTCTCACTTGTTCCATATTCCGATACACCGTTCGATCTACTGGCGCAACAAGTCCCTTTTCATCCAAAGAAACAATCCGATAATACTCTTCCCTTCCATATCCCTTTTCGTTATATCGGTTTACATGGAAATCCAAGTCCTCATAATCCATGGTGCTTTCGATCGCAACCTTCTTTGTCTCTTCCGTTCCGAATTTCGGAACAGGATCACGTGTTTGAGCTGCCAGTTCTATTTCGATTCCATAGGTCTGATATTCTTCCAATGTGATCAATCCACCGTGATATTCCAGATAAGCGGCGGCTTGTTCCGCATCTTTCACGGCACGGAATAAAGCCTCTGGCTGCTCTTTAATTCCCTGGATCCAGCTCTGAACATACGCCTTGTGGTTCTTTAAGTGCTCTTCTGTCTGTCCGATCGGAAGCTCACTGGACAGGAAACAGGAGCTGATCTCCGCCACCAGTTCTTCATAAGCATAGGGCTCTGTTCCAAATTCTCCACCCTGTTTCCGGTTCAGACGATGTTCTGCCCCTGTCGCATGAGACAGTTCATGGAGTGCTGTAGAGGCATAAGCATACTCGGAATTAAATTGCTGGCGATACGGGAGATAGATTCGATCTTCTATTGGTCGGTAAAATGCCCGGGCTGTCTGATGATAAGAAATCGGAACTCCCATATTCCGGGATATGGTATCGACCAATTCCACTGGCTGTATTTCATTCTGTGTTACCTCCAACTTGGGGATTCCTACAATCATATCCCCATTGTAAACAGAATACGCTCGGCTAAAAAGCTGATACCGATCATTGATCTGTCCACCAGCTTCCCGAAATTCTTGCCAGCTGATTGCCTTTTTCTGCTCCCGATCATAGGGATACCAGAATTCTATTTTGGCACTCTGTCCCTTTCCTGCTTTTAGTGTCCATCCCTGCTCTTTGATCTGTGCAAACGTACACCATCTGGGATCCTGATATCCTTTCGCCATGGATGTCAGCAGCAAAGAAAAGTAATTGCTCCCATGGTAAACCGTCTTGGAAACCGGATTATAAGGTCTTCCTGAAAGTCCGCTCCATTCTTTTTTCCAGTCCAGTTTTTCCTCTTCCAAGATGTGTAAAAATTGTTCTGCTAATTGCTGTTGTAACTTTGTCATGTTTTCCACCTCCTCTTCTTCTGTACTTTATATTCCTGCAATACTGCCTCCGAGATTGCTTCCCGGATCCGTTTCGAAGTTGGCCGTACTACATCCCGGTACCCGTCATTCTCACTGTAATACTGGGGCAGGTTACAAAAAAGTCCATCCTGTCCCTGTTTCACAGTGACTCCTTTGATTGTCAGACCACACACTTCTACCGTTGCAATCCCTACGATGCTTACTGTCTTTTTGGGCTGCACCGGAAACAGGCTCATACTCTGAACTACGATTTCTGGAAGTTCCAAGTCTTTTATGATTTCTTTTCGGATTTCCTGATTCACAACTTCGGCAATCCTCTCCCGCAGTTCTTGACTGGGGTGTACCGCATCTTCCCACCGTCCTTGCACTTTTCGCCTGGGAAAGCTGACAAAAGATACCTCTTCCCCATTCTCTTTCCGATGTTTTAACACTCGAACTTGAAATGTAAATAATCGTTCCACCGTGACTTCCCCATATCCCCATACGTTTTCCAGTGGTTTTTCTGGCAGATAAATTCTGGCTTCTACGTCCATTTTTCTCCTTTCTGTTCCGAAATTCGGAACACTCCTGCTTTAGTTCTTTTCCCGTTCCCAAAAATACCGTTTCTTTTGTGTTTTCTGGCCGCTTGCTTCCATGCGCCGCTTCTGTTCCATCTTCCGCATCCGTTCCATATGCTCCACGGACAGACTTGGTTTTGCCAAATATAGCACATCCTCCACCTTGTCCCCTCTTTCCAAACAAGTTAAAAGATAATCACTCTGCTCTTCGGTAAACTCAGAGTTGTCCATGACTTCTTTAATAAATGTCTCCATCTCTTTTTTTCGCTGTTCCTCTTGTTCTTTCGCCATTTTCTGGTGTCTGCGATTCTTCCAGTAACCTTTTTCCGGTTCCACGGTTGGAATCGTTTCCTTTGGCACCTGCCTTTTTTCTGCTTTCTGAAACTGTAAGAGTTCCCTGTGATAGGTGTCTGCTTTTTCGCTTAAAATCCGGGCATTTTCCTCGGCACTCTGTCGGCTCTCCTGCTCTTTGACCAAATGCTGCTTCATTTGCTGCAGCTGGAATTCCAACTCCCGTTTTTCCTTCCACAGCTGTTCTGACTTTTGTTTCAGTTCTTCTTTCTCTTTAGTCAGATCCTGGAGTACCTTTTCCAGTCCGTCCTGTACAACTGTAATCAGACGCTCACTATTAGCAGCCAGGATTTCCAGCCGATCCTGATTTTCTTTCATTGCCCGTTCCAATAAATCGATATCCTGAAATTTTTTCTGCAGGAATTCCATCCGCTCTCTTTGGATTTTTTCTAACTCCCATGTAGGCATTTTTTCTAAAATCTCTGCCGGCATCTGATCCAAAGCGCACAGATAGATCCATTCCCGGATGCGCCAGGGCAACTCCTGATTCAGAATGCCAATAATCTCTTCCGGAACTTGCATCCATTGTGCGATTACCAATTGCTGTTCTTTAATTTCTACTTCTGTTATAGCCTGGGCTTCCACTGTCTGCCTCCTTTCTTTCTGTTCCGAATTTCGGAACGTGTCTGTTCCGGATTCTTCCTTTGAATTGGATGTGCAAATTCATAAGTTGCCAGGTGTTCCTGATCCATCCGTTTGATCTGACGGATCAGCCGCTTTTCTTCCCGCAGTTTTTGTAACTGCTCTTTGGCATCTTTCATCAGCTCCATCCCTTTTGGCAACTGCTCCTGCAATTCTTCCATTTCATCCAGGACTACTTCAAACCGGTCATCCCATACCGGAATCTGCCCCAGCTCTTGTTCCAATTCCTGATATCTTCGATACCCTTCGTCCTCCTGTAGATTCCATTTCAGGTTACTTTGTTGCTTTAATCGTTTTTCCTCTTTCAACACTTCCCGCTCTCTTTGATCCAGTGCCTCTCTGCTTCGGATATCCATGGTTAATAAATATCTGCAGTCTGCCCGCAGCTTCTCAATCTGTGTCAAATAGTTCCGCATACTGCCCTGATTGATTGCATAGATATTTCCCTTTGCATAGCGGTTCTGAATTTGATAAATGTCCCGGACATGACTGGCTTGATATCCAGAGATTCCCCGGATGTTTTTCCGTCCGAAATGCATCTGGCAGCGTTGCAGCCTTGGAGGCTTTGGTACCGGATAGGATCTCCATTCTTTTCCGATCCGCTCCCGGATGGCAGCCACCGTATAGGCTTCTCCCAATGTTTTCTTTTTAGTACGGCAAGCCCGTCCTTGTCCGGGCAGTTTCAAGGATAAAATCGCCCCCTCTTCCCGGGACGTTCCTTCCCGGATCTGATAATGCATGGATCGCATCTGTTCTAAAAATTCTTCGTACGATTCCGAAAGAGAGATTGCATAATCAATATCTGCACGGATCAGATTTTTCCAACTGCCTTTTCCTTGATCTTTCCATTCTCCGTATGAGACTCCTTTCCGGTTTCCTTTTTCATATTCCAGTTTAGGAAGTCCATATTTCACACAAAGCTTGTCCGTGATTGGCTGCATAAATTTTTCCCAGTCCCCACGTTCATAACGATACTTATAACCTGTGATACGGTTGACCGAATTGAACACAATATGGCCATGACAATGTTTCCGATCCGTGTGGATTCCAAACACATAATCATAGTTCTCTCCCAGATATTCCTGGCAGAATTCCTGAATGATCTGATAGGCTTTTTCTTCCGTACATTCTCCCGGTTTCCAGCTGATGATGATATGGTATCCTTTCCTCCCATCCAGCTTTCCCCATGCCTGCTTGGTGTCCATCATGGTACGATACACCTCTTGTGTCGTATTTCCAGAATTTCCACCGACCCATAACTGTTCTTTCGTTTTTTCCGGCTTCATAATGTAATCAATTGCATTGTAAAGGTTGGATTGTGATTTAATGTTTAATATCTTCGTGATTGCCATACGTTTGTTTCAATTCCTCTTTCATTTTTTCGAATTGCTGTTCTAACAGTTTCATATTTTTCTCCAGCCGATCTGCCGCAGCCGCCGGTTCATATCCGATATGTAATTGCTTCGTTGCCTGATTGATATTCGTTCCGATTTTTCGGAACTGATACACCAGTTCTTTTAGTTCCTTTTGGATCTGCAGCTCCTTCTGATATCCGGATTCCTGCAGTGTTTTTTTCCGGACATAAGCAGACAGGTTTTTGCTTCCTGTCCGCATCCGTGTTTCCGGATCTTTCTCTGCTTTTTCACAGAGAAATTCATATTCTTCCGGTTGGAATCGGACTCCAACAAAGATACTTCTTTTCACTTTGATCACACCCGTTTAATTCTGTTTCAAATGTTCTTTTCGTTGTTTCATCTGCCCGGATTGTTCCTGCATCACACGGCGAAATATTTCTAAATTAGAACCATCTACTTCCCCATAATTTTCTTCTACAATCTTTCGGATTTCCTCATTCTTTTTTGCTGCAGCCCTTGCTTCTTCCAGTTCCAGTTTGGTCAGCAGTTCTTTCTCTTTTTGCTGCAATTCTTTTCTTCGTTCTTCAATTTTCTGCAGGTCATTTTGTACCTTTTCTAATTGTTCCTGTAAGCTCATTTTTCTTCTCCTTTTCCTTGTTTTCCGTGCAAAAAAAGAACACCCACTTTACGGATGTTCTACGCTAAATAATATCAGACGGCGGTGGTGTATAGGGGAGTCCCCCATAGGTTTTTGGCACGGTCTTTTTTTCTTCCTTTGGTTTCTTATCAGCCCCTTGGTTTAACTGTTCCAGAAGCTGTAAAATCTGCTTGATATCTTGCTTTAATTCTGTCACATCTTCTGCAAGATTTTCCATCGTTGGAGTTTCCTTTTCTTCCTGATTTAAAAGCAGTGCCTCTATGTATTCCTGACCCGAACGATATTTCTGTGTATCTCGGTTTTCTAATGCCGCAATCGCACTTTCGGATAGACGAAAACTTTTCATCACTTTTGCCATATCTCTTCTGCTCCTTTCCATAATTTTCTAATTCTATTTTACTATACCAGCTAGTGGATTTCTAGGTTACTTTAGGTTACCCCTGTGCTCATTTTAAAGCCTACATCTGTATTACATCTTGTCAGCATTCGTATTACAGATGTCTACATCTGTATTGCATCCTGTCAACATTCGTATTACACTTGTCTACATCTGTATTGCATCTTGTCAACATTCGTATTACGCTTGTCTACATCTGTATTGCATCCTGTCAACATTCGTATTACGCTTGTCTACATCTGTATTGCATCCTGTCAACATTCGTATTACAGATGTCTACAATTGTATTGCATCTTGTCAGCATTCGTATTACATCTTGTCTACATCTGTATTACATAATGTCAGCATTTGTCCATCAATCCCCTTTTTTTCACCAAAATTCGCCCTATCTGTACGCAATTCTCCGAGAGGAGAATTGGCAAGATACGCATAATGTTTAACAAACATCATGCCATCTTGTTAGGGGAACGCCCCTAAGACCCCTGGATAACATATAAAGATAAAATACTCCCCTTGATTTCCCATCTTTCCCAGGCTTTCTCAGATGCTTCCCCTTTCATTTCTTGCATCTGTCATGCGCTGCATGTTCCATTTTCAATGGCCCACATCCATTTTTTCAGAGCCAATTCCAAGGGCTCTTCCTCTTCTTTTTGATCCTGCACAAAGCGGTATGCATTTTCCAAAATGTGTCCGGTATACAACAAAACTTGACACTGCTCTGGTTCCTGTTTCAGCAGACATCTAAGACTCCTGTAGATCTTTCTTTTCATCACAATCTCTTCCGATTTTGAAATGATTCCATCTTTACTCAGTGCATGACAATCCAAAATGAAAAGCTCCAGTTCCGCTTCTAATTTTTTCCCAACCATCTCCAAAATCTTCACCTCTTTTTTTCTGATTTTTATTTATGAATCTGCAACAACTTTTTCTCTTTAAAATAATCCATGGTCAGTTTGGTTTGTGCATCCTCCGGCTGAATTCCATTTCCACCATCTGCAAAGATGAGCTGGCAATCCATGCTGTATTTTCCTTCCGAAAATCGTACCAGCATGGGTTCCAAAAACTGTGCCCCTGTGGCACTGGAAAATCCATGTTCCTGTGTCCAAGTTCTCAGTGCATCTGCCACTTCTTTTTTGGAAATTCCCATCATAGAAAGTGCTTCCTCGTTTAATCCGGAAAGATCCATAGAAAGTGGTTCTTCCTCTTGTTCTTCCGATTCCTTTGCTGACGCTGCTTTCTCCTGTTCCTGCTTTGGATTTCCCGGTGTTTCTTCTGGTTTGGTCTGTAATTCCTGTTCTACTTTTTCTGTCTTTTTTTCTGATGTTTTCTCCGGTTTCTGACTGGATAGAAGGATGCCGATTCCTGTCAAAATACCGCACAGAAGTATCAAGGCTGCAATCGGAATTATGATTCTTTTTTTCAACGTTGTTTTACTCCTTTCCTGCCTTTATTGGAACGGTAATTCTTCCTCGATTCCATCCGGGATATTCTGGAAACCATCCACGTCTGCTGTTCCCATTGCCCCCTGATTTTCCCGCCCCTGCTCTGCTCGACTTTGAGCAAACTCCTGCTCTTCTACTACCACTTCTGTGGTGTAAACTTTCATCCCGTCTTTATTCGTATAGCTGCCCGTCTGGATCCTTCCGGAAACCGAAATCCGCAGCCCCTGACGGAAATATTTCTCAGCAAATTCTGCAGATTTTCCGAATACGACACAGGGAATGAAGTCTGCCGTCTGTTCTCCTTCTCGTTGGAATCTTCGCTCTACTGCCAGCGTATATCTTGCCACCGCAGTTGCCGACTCTCCCTGGGCATATCGAACCTCTGGATTTCTTGTCAATCTTCCTACCAATACTACTTTATTCATTTTCACTGTCCTTTCTTTAACTTGCCGGAACTCCACCTGGGAACACCCAGCCGATCCAGCCCTGATGCCCCTGACAGGTTGCAGTCTGCCAACTGCACCATTCTTCCAGACTTTCTACGGAAAAATACCCCCGATTGTTGGCCACCATTCCATTTCCAAGATAGATTCCCACATGACCATAAATACTGCCCATCGTTCCATAACCACTGCCACACACAATAGCTCCCGGCGGAATATTTTCCATGCTGGTATTGCCCGTATTTTTATAGTTGTTCCACATATCAATCGCATTTCCATAAGGAATCGTCGGTGCTCCTGCCGCCTGATAAATTCCCGTCACCCACTGGGCACACATATCCGGGGTACAAGGGTAGATTCCCTGGTTCTTAGCGGCATGATCCACGATACTCTGCATCAGCGGCGTCACCGTTCCGTCATAGTTTCCACCACCACTTTTTTGGTACTCTTCATAAGTCATGTTATCGAAACGGTAGAGGTTATAATTGTCCATATGCTGCACACATTTTTCCACGTAAGCACTATCCGTTGCCCAGCCCGCCGCACGGATTCCATTGACAAATCCTCTGGCAGCTTCTTTGGTATAGTTTTTATCATTTTTATTCAGATAGGGAGACACCTTACTTGCATAGGGTTCCCGGCTCAACATCCATCCTCTCTGCCGGATACAGGCTCCATAATCCGGGTACACGGCAAAGGCCGCCGTGATTGTCGTATTCCCATTTCCGGTTTCTTCATCGGTGGATAAATCCACACCACCAATCGCATACTTGTCCCCGGAAAAATATTTGATTCCAAACAGATTTTTATACTCGTACGCCAGCTGGGACAATCCCTGCCCATTGTCTCCACCTGGTCCATATAACCCAAATCCGGATTCTGCGATCACCTGTGCGACTCCGGTAGAAACCGGAATCCCACTTTCTTCCTGCACGGCGAAAAAGGCTTCCATCATATCTTCCGTAATAAATGGTGGTAGTCCATGTCCCGTTGCCGGCTGCTGATCTAGAAAGCCACCGATCAAGGACAGGATCACACTGACAATCAAGGAGATTGCCAATACCGCCACCAACAGAAAGGCCAGCATGGTCACCAGCACGGTCAAAAGTGCCGCTGCAAGCTGCATGACCATTGCCGCACCTGCCAGTACCACACTTCCAATGGTCGCCCCCAGATACTTCACAAAAGAGGGGATGTCTCCTACCTGTGCGCTCTGCTGTTTGGTGTCTTCCAGTTTTGCCCGTTCTTCCCCGATTGCTTGCTGGGCTGCCTGATTCACTTCCTGGACATAGTTTTTAAAGGTTTGTGCTGTTTTCTTTGCAGTTCTGGTTGCTAATGTAGCCGGAGTAACCGTGGATGCGCTGCTTGCAACAGAAGAGGCTGCACTCTGCACTCCTTCCGCCACCGGTTTTCCGGTTTTTGCCTGTGTCTGCTTGGCATCCGGGGAACTGCGTCTCTGAGGATTGTGTGGAACAGTTGGTCTCTCCTCCCCGAAGACCTTTTTTCTTGCCTTTTCTGGCTTCCAAATTCGATGTAGCGGTGTCCCTGATTTTGTTCCTCTTACCTGCAAAAAGACCAAATCTTCCATGGAATCCGCTTTCCTTGCACCACCTGCTGATACCTTTCGCGCTCCTGCTTTCCATGCCTGCAATACCTGTCCAGATTCTTTCTCCAGAAGCCGTTTCTGTTTGGACTTTGACATCCGGTTCCATGCTTTCACTTCTTTTGGCGTCAGATACAAGGTAGGATCGCTATATTCCTCCAAATACACCTGCATTTCTTTTTCAATCTGTTGCGCCTCTTCCTGTTCCATCCAGGCATCCCAGTTTTTCTTCTTCCGGACGGAGACCTGCAATTCTGCCTCTGCAAACAGTTCTGCCAGAACTTCTTCCTGGGACGTTCTTTGTTTTCGTTTTGTTTCATTGAGTCTCATTGATTTCACCTACTCTACGATCTGATACCAGCCCTCTTTCTCTTCCAAAACACCTGCCTGGAGCATGGTATCCAACAGCCGCTGCGCTTCCTCTGGGGCGATTTCCAACAAAGCAGTCACATCTCCCAGCCGGATGGGTGCAAACGCTGCCAGCTGTAGCACGGTCTCCCACTCTTGTTCTCCCCATCCCTGTTGCAGCACATCGGGCTTTTCTTCCTGCCAGTTCTGAGGCATCTCCGGTTCCGGTTTATACGCCACCTGCAGGGGCACCCGTTCCTCCCAACGTTCCGGTTCTTCCTCTGATTTCGTCACGTTTTCTTTTCTCACAGGGGAAGTGCTCCTAGCAGAATCACGTTCCTTCCGCTGCGCTTTTTCATGGAAGTTGGTGGAATACTTTTCGTATAAGATGTTGTCTTTCTCAATCCGGGCATTAAACAGCACCACTTTTTTATTCCAGACGATGACCCCCTCTCCCGGTTTTCCCGTTCCCAAGGCACGGAATTCCCGTTCAGATAACGGCTGGATCTCTGCCAGACTTTGGGCATCCACACCGCCCTGATCTAAAAAGCATTTATAGGAACAGTTCTGGAATAGCTCTACCATCTTTTTGTTGGCCAGAGCTGCCACCACGTTCTGCATAGCAAGGGTTACGATTCCTCCGAACTTTCGGAAGGTAATAACTGCATTGTTGAGCATATCTGCAGATCCCGGTTTTTCCGAAACCACCTGTGCCTCATCCACCACTAAGTGTGTGGCTTTCTGCAACTTTTTATTGTAATCCATCCTGGTAGACAGATAATGCAGCACCGTATCCATGACAGCTTCCCAGTTGTTTTCTGGTACATTACACATTCCAAATCCTACCAATCGATTCTGAAATTCAATATTGGTCGGGTGCGCCAGCATATCGCAGGAACCCGTGGTATACTCTTCCAGGGAGTTATAGATGGGACGGATAATAGCTTCATCGTGGGCGTGTCGTACCTGTTCCAGTTCCTTTCCAATCTCTTCCCGCAGCCAGAGTAAGGTGGGCTGTTTCTTTAACCGCTTCTGGGCAAAGACCTGGGCAAACATCTGCTCCGTACAACGGCTCACCACGGAATCGTGCTCCTGGGTGACCAGGATATTTTTCATGATCGCCTGCACCAGTCCTTTGGCATACTCACACTGTTTGGCCACAAATTCCGCCTGCAGCTCCTGACTGCCGGAAAAGACTTCCTGGGTCACTTCAAATCCATTGAGATAAACCCCGCTTTTAGGGGTCAGGTCAAAATACACTCCCTGATACTCCCTGCAGATATCTTCAAATTCATTCTGGGGATCCAGCACAATGATGTCATCTTCGCTTCCAAGCAAGGTCTGGGAAATCTCGGTCAGCTTGATCAGCATGGATTTTCCAGAACCGGAATATCCCACAATGATCCCGTGAGGGTTTGGAAGGAGTTTCCGGTTGGCAATGAGATACCGTCCCGTTGTTTTATTGATCCCCAGCATCTTTCCGCCCGGCTCCAGGATATCCTGGGCATGATAGGGATTAAATGCCACCAAAGAAGAGGTGAGAAAGAACCGCATATAATCCACCTGTCTCCCACCGATTGGAAGTGCCGTATTTAAGGCTTTCAGTTGTCGAAAATCACAAGGCTCCAAAAAGGCGCCCACTTTATCAGAACGTCCGATGGCGCAGACCTCTTCCATCCGCTCTTGCAACAGCTCCACACCTTCCTTCACCGGAGCCGTCAACACCACCAGAAGGTTTAAAAAGACCCCTTTCTCATCGTTGGCATCTACCATTTCAATGTATTCCTCAATCTCATCCCGCCGTTTCTTTTTGGTATAAGAAGGGGAGGTCACGATCTGCCCTGCCTGCCGCTTCTGCTCGATCTCGTCATTGATCTCCCGCTCATTGTTCATATGCATCGCTACCAGCTTGTCATTGATGACCTCCTGCTGTACCGGAGCAAAGTCCAAAGTTACAAACGACGGATAGGAAAGGCTGCTTAAAGTATGCAGAAAGGTATCTGTATCTAAGGATTTCCGATACTGAGTCGCCGTCAGCACTGTCATCATGGTATCTCCCAGAATCAGGTAATCATTAAACTGCTGGATGCTCCGTGGCAGCACATCACTTTTCCAATCCTGCTGGGTTTCCCGAAGCACAACCTGTGGAAATTCTTCCCCGGGACGCAGCATCCCATGGAGTACCCGGAACCGATCCAGGGTTCCCAACACAGCAATGTCACTTCCCCATCCTGCAAAGGCATCCTCGATCATAGGTTCCAATGCCCGAAAATAGATGTTTGCCTGATCCAGACTGTCTGCCCTGCAGGTAATGGTCAGATAGCGCAGTGTCCGCACCGTGGAGTTGGCATCCGCCAGTTTCGATTCCTGCCACTGCCGGATCCCTTTTGCAATGTCTGGATATTCCTTCTCATTGCGTTCATTCCGGATCGATGCCAGAAATTTTTCTACCGACTGGTATTCATTGCACAATGTGATCTTATAAGATGCATCCATGGAATTAAGCCAGAACATCAGTTCTGACAAAAAGTTCTTTTTCTCTGTTCGGTTCTTGTTGATGTAATTGATATCCTCAAATACATAACATCGGTCATACAACGTCTCCTTCTTTTTGGGTTCCAGTTGGAATACCCCGTTTGCATAGGCTTTTTGGATGTTGAATGCCTGACGCACGTTCTTGGGTACTGGAACCAAGGGCTGGGATAACTCCCGTTTCTTGGAAAATTCCTTGTTTCCATTAAAAATTGCCATGTCTTCTTATCTCCCCTTTCTCCGTTGATTCATGGAAAATATGGTTCTTTTCTGATGGGCTTCACTTTCTGTTTCTCCGCACAGTTTCTTCGTTGCTTGCAGATACTTCCATTCTTTGTATAACATAGGGATGGACATGCCCCGGTATTTGAACAGCCCGAAAACCGGAATCGGAAATGCCACCAGGATTCCGATGTACACGCCTCCCTGGGGCGGAATTTTTAAGAAATACCAAAGAACACCCATCACCCCAATTACCGTTGGCAAAAAACAGAAGACCGTCAGCAGCTGTTTGAGATCCAGTCCTTTCCAGATGGATTGCTGGTATGCGGTTTCAAAATCTTTATTGATATCAATTTTCATTTTGTACTCCTTCCGTTCCGAATTTCGGAACAAGTGATCTATAAGTGGAACGTCTCTTTCATGAAACTTCTTGCACCCCGTACGGACACCGCCATTCCAATCATGTAAATGGAGGAAGTCAATGCCTGGCCAAATCCGTCAAAGAAATCGGCAAAGCTGTCCCCTTGCAGATCCATGCCTCCGATGATCCGTCCGGAAATGGACATCACCAGAGCAATCACCACGATCTCAAATGCATTTCCAAGGAAACTTCTGACCCAGCTTTTCGCCGTTTCGTCAATTCCCCGTCCCGACACCATACTCGGCATGGCCAGTGGGAATGTGACTGTCAGAAGATATAGCTTCACATAACGGCTAAATAAAGTTAAAAAGATCAGCATTCCACAGATCAATGCCACAAAGAAATATAAAAATCCCATAAACCACCAGAACAGGACGCTTCCGGCATCCACTTCCCCGGTAAAGAAATCCGGTGCCTGGAAATCCAGTACCATCCCTCCCATCAGGGCTGCCATAGAAAACAGGGTTTTCATCAATTTCATTCCCATCTGCATCAACACATTTAATGCCACCAGCCGGATCATTCCTTCCACACAAAGCTCCAAGGTGATGTTCTCTTTTAAATTGGAAGCTGCTTTTAAAAACACACAGATGAAAAAGACATTCATCATGGATAATCCGATTCCCATTGCCCAGGGATACAGAGTCTCTGTTACAAATTTCCAAGTGGCCGGGGAAAAGTGCTGGGGGTCTTGACTGATGACCCCCGTACTCAATCCGATGCACCAATCCCAGACGACTTTTGCCAGCTGATAAAACGGGCCATAGAACATTTCCTTCAGTAAGTCTTCTACCCATCCTGGCATTTGCCATCACCTCCTAGCTTGGCAGTCCTGTCCGGATGACCATAATGATCTGTGGTGCCAGGGTTGCTATCAGACCACTTCCGATTCGTTTAAATGCAATGGACTGTGCGCCACCGTCCTGTGTGTTTAATGACTGCGCCCATTCAAACAGTCCCCATAACAAAAAGATGGAACCGATGGCCGATACAATGGCTGCGATCACCTGATAAATGGCATCAAATCCATTTGTGATCTGAGAGGTATCCACGTTTCCCGCCGCCAACACCGGGACGTTTCCTGCAAAAAATAAGAGCAGGCAGCCCACTCCGAACTGTGCCACGTGCCAGTACCATTCCTTTTTTGTTGGGTTCACCAGTTTCCTCTGGTTTGTTCTTTCATTCTGCATCTTGTTTTGTTTCATCATTTTTTCCTCCTACTCTCCGATATGAAATACACGGATCATCAAAAACATTAAGATTCCTGCCACCAATGGCATGGTAATAAAAAATGCAAGTCCAATATAGGCTGTACCAAATTTCTGATTCACAACATAAGCGGCAGCTAATCCACATAAAATTCCAATGACCACTGCGATCACAACAACCCGTTTGGATTTCCAATTACTTCTTCTCATAACAATCTCCTTTTCCTGTTCCGAAATCCGGAACATCTCTTTTATTTTGAGTACAAAAAAAGCACGAATCATCAGTGCTTAGTGACAAGTTAATGCGGTTGTCTTTTGGATTTCCCGCTTTAACACCTCCCTGATTTGTTTTTCACAAACAGCACTGGAATCTGACAGATAAGCCAGTGCCGTTTCATAGTCCCGATACCGACTGTGTTCCAGGTAATCCAGGGCTGCTTTTGCCCGTCCATTTTCTTTGGGACACTGCTCCACCAAAAGCGTCAGCATCCCCCGTAATGTACCGGCGGATTCATAGGCTCTGGGAACGGCATCCAGAAACGCCTGGGAATACGGCTTTTGGGATTGTCTTTTCCCAGGAAGGGGCTTCCCTACCTTACGGTCTCGGACTTCAAACACCACCATACATGCAATGGTCACTGCTGATAACAGAAGCAGAGCAATCCCGATGATACTATAAAACATTGATTCTCCTTTCCTGTTCCGAAATTCGGAACATTCCGTTTTTATCCCCGGAAATAATCTGCCACCTCAAAGACCTGCTTCATGGCCTGCTTTGGTGGGAGTTCTTTGGTCAAAAAGCCACTGGCATACACACGTCCCTCTTCTTTCGCATACTGGAACTGTACCCCCGGCACCTTTTTCCCAAGCCTCTCTAATTTCTCTTCCAACTCCCTTCCCCCTTTGCGTTTTGCGGAAATATCAAACTGGATCAGGTCTTCCAAAAACAGAAAGGCATAGGACAGTTTTCCCACTTCCCCATGGAGCTGTTCGCCCTGCTCCGAATGCCGGATTTCCAGCTGCTCAGACTCCGGATGGTTGTTCTGCAGATACCGCTGTAAGACCGTTGCAGTCAATTCCTCTCTGGTAATCTCCTGTTCTTTTACGGAAACCCGCAAAGGTCGCTGTCTCCATTCATTCTCTTCGGCTGCATCCATCTCTTCCGGGATTACTTCCGCTGAATCCGGTTCGGTTTCCACCTCCGGCAGCACTTCCCTCTCTTTTTCTGCCTCCTGTGACGATTCCTGTTTGGATTCCAGCAGCTTTTTCAGCAAGGAGGTTCTCTCCTCCCCCAATTGTTTCAACAGAAGCTCTTTCTGCTCCAACTGGGTAGCCAAATATTGGTTCTCCTCCCGCAATTGCGTCAGTTCTTCGTATTGTGTCTGCTGGAACTGCGTCTTTTCTTGGAACAGAGTATCCCGTTCCTGTTTCACTGCCTCGTATTCCAATTTCGGCACATATGCAGACAAATCCGGAAGGGACTGTGGGATTCCGCATTCCTGTTGTCCGATCTTATATTCATACTCCCGTTTCAGATCTTCCGCTTCCATCCGTTCATTGCGCAGCTGTTCCAGCTCCAGTCGGCTCTTCATCAACAACTCCTGTTGCTGTCCTTCATAGAACTTTTTGGTCTGCGTAAACTCCTGTTTTTCACGCTGCAGCTCTTCCTGTTCCTTCCGGTGGGCTGCTTCCTGATCTGCCAGCTTTTGTTGTGCAGATGCCAGCTCCTGTTTCTGTCCTTCCAGGCTTTGGTATCGTCTTCCAAGCTCGGTCTGGATCTTCTGCAGTTCCTGGCTTTTCTGTTCATACTCCTGTTTCCGTTTCTGGTACGTTGCTTCCCGTGCAGCAAAAATGCGCTGCATCTCTTCCAGATACTGTTCGGTTCCGGATCCTTCGGGCTCCGGAAGTTCCCTTGTTTTCTCTTCTTCCATACATCCTCCTTCTTCGTTTACCACCAGGAATCCCCGGTTTTTGGCACTGGTACTTGAGGTACCGATGCCACCGGTTCTTCCGGCTCTGTAGGTTGATTGGCTTCTTCCAAATCCGGTTCTTTTTGTTCGGATTCTTCTCTCTGTTCGATTTTGGGACGTTCCTTTTCGGGTAGAGTCGTCAGGGAACGTCCCAGACAAAGGCTGCCACAGGCAGCCAGAACCATGCTGGCTGTCAGCAATATTTTTTTTCGTTTCTTCATGGATTCGCACTCCTTCCTAACCTAAAAGGCAGTGCGTTCTTCCACTACCTTTGTTTCCACTGCCAGCCGCTTTGGGGTCTGGAAATACCCCACGCAGGTCACCAGCGTGACCCTGGCAGTCTCCTGACTTTCCCGACTGGAAAAGCAGGGATCATCCGCCTGCAGATACGTCCAGTCTTCCACCTGCAGTTTCCGGACACGCTCCGGTGTATACAAATAGGCTTCCGGATTTGCTGCTAGAAACGCATCGTTCGTGAATTGTTTCAGACTCCCGAACATCTGTCCGGAAGCCATGTTGTGGGCAAACAGATACACCTGACTGTCGGATAGTCTTGCTCCTGCAAAGGTAAAAATACTCCCCAGCGGGCTGTATGCCCCTTCAAAATCTTTGGTCAGGTATTCCGTATCTGTCTGTCCGGTTAAAATGGGGCTGTCTACCCCGATCTGGGGAACATACAGCCATCCCACGATTTCCGGATTGATGCGCTGCAGTGCTGCAAAATCGATCGTACGTTCCATGGGGTCTGCCTCCTGGCTGCCCGCCTCCTGTACCACCACTTTCTGCAGCGCTTCCCCTTTCACCTTGATCTCCTGGAATGGTTTCTGTTCCCGGTATGCCAGATAAAAGCAGCCCACACCCAGCAGCACTAACAAAAAGACCAATCCCAAAAGTCCCTTACTTTTTCTCATGTCGTTTTGCTGCAATTACCAGTCCCCCGGCAAGCACCAGAAGGAGGACTCCCCCTGCTACATACCAAATGGTGGCATCAAACAATCCGGTCTGGGGTGCCGTATGCTCGGCTGGTCTCGGGGTGTGCTTCGGTTCCACTTTGATGTCGTAATGTAAGGTTTCGTCTGTTTCCATGGTAGGGATGCTTAAGAGGGTCGGGGATACCAGGTCGTACCCCGGCTGGTCTTTGGCCGTTAAAAGATACACTCCCAGCTCCTGTTTTTCAAACACCACCTGTCCGTTTCCATCCGTTTTTTTACCCGGCTCCTGTTTGGCTGTCTCTGCCAGCGTTTTGGCCGCCCCTTCCAACTGCTCTGCAGTGGTCAGCGTATTCAAGTCGATCTTTGTGCTTTCATATTCCGGAAGCAGCGTATAGGTGCTGTCCTGGATCTCTCCTACTTTGGTCAGGGAAAACTCCACATCCGCTACGCTGGTTCCCTCTTTTCCCGGTGTCAGTTGGACGGTCACGCTTCCCGTCTGTACCATCTGCTCTGCGCTTTGCCCTGCATTCGGTTCTGCTGGTTCCTGGGCTGCCTGCACCCTGCAGACACTTCCAAACATTAACAACAGGGTCAGACATCCGGCACTAAATCTTGTCATCATATTTCGCTTCATTGATTGTCCGTCTCCTTTCTCTCCAGATATACAGGAGGAATAATAGTAAGAACGCAAACGGCAACAGGGTAAATACCAATTCCCTTGCAGAGGGCAGTTCTTCTCCCATGCTGTTTGCTTTTTTTGCCTCATAAGGCACCCGCTTTCCAGTTACGATCAGGCGGTGTGTGTTTAACCCGTAAGGGGTACAGGTAATGATCGATGCCAGATCCTGCCCTTCCTGGATCTTTAATATAGAGACTTCTTCGGGCTTTACCACCTGGATCTCCGTCACCTGATAGGCCAGGGTTTCATTTAATACGTGGAAAAAGAAATAATCCCCCTTTTCCATCTCATCCAATCGGGTCAAAAGCTTCGACTGGGGAAGTCCCCGGTGTCCGGTTAAAATGCTATGGGTAGATTCCCCTCCCACCGGAAGGCTGCTTCCCTGCAGATGCCCGATCCCTTTCGATAAGACTTCTTCACTCGTTCCATGATAGATCGGCAGTTCCACTCCGATCTTTGGGATATCCAGACTTCCCATGACCCCCGTCCCGGTCGTATCCAGCAGGGATGCGTAAGACGCATCCCCCAAAAGAAGTGCATCCTCCCCAGATAAGGTTGCCCCATTGGTTTGGTAGAGAATGCTGTTGTAATGTTCTGCCTGTTTCCGTAATTCTTTTACATCCAGTTTCTTTTCCTGGATGGTCTTCTGATAGGTTGCAATCACCTTTTCCTGCGCCTTCTGACTGTACAGATGTGCCAGAAGGGGCAGACAGCAACAAAGGAATCCAAGTATGAACAACACCCAGATTCCCCATCGTTTCCGCATTCCTTATTCCTTCTTTCTTGCTTTTGTAACTGCCACTGCCATCAGCCCGGCTCCTGTTACCAGGAGGATTGCCATTGCCGGAGTACCGGTAACCGGAAGTTTGCTTCCCACTTTGTTGACAACGGTCAGGTTCGCATTTCCCTGTTCCGGATCGGTTTCCAGCTGCAGGTCATTTTCTTCCGTTGCTCCGTCATAGAAGCTCTTGATATGTGCCGTTGCCTGCAGCTCCTTCAACGTTTCTGCCGTAGCGCCCTGACCCTTGATGTAATTGTTTCGGTCATCCGTATAGGTTGGGATGATCTTGATCTCGATGGGGTCTTTTAACAACCGGTATCCGTCCGGAGCTTTAGTCTCTATCAGCCAATACGTTCCCTGATCCAGACCGATGATGATCACCTGTCCATCCGCTCCGGATACCATCTCCACCGCATCCTGTGGCTGGCTGCCACCTGTGTGATCCGTACCTCCGGCAGAATCTCGGTTGATCACATGGTATCCCGTATCTCCCTGTTTCACGTAGACTTCGTTTTTGCAGTCTTTGTCACTATACAGACGAAAATGTGCACCCTGCAGCACCTTATCGTGGTCATTCGTTTTTGTGATATCAATCCGATAAGTGAAGCAGACGACCGTATCCCATGGGGTAAATCCTGTTTTCCCGTCTCCGTTGGAATCTGCATCATTGGAGAATTCCAGACGCACGTCATTTTCGAATCCTGGACGTCCCGTATCGTTGGCCGCCAGATCATTCAACGTTGCCTCGTAAGTCAGCGTCACTTTCTGTCCATAGGTATTTTCCTGTTTCGCATTAAAATTCGGGAACTGTCTGTCCACGATTGCTTTGATATCCTGGACAACCACCTGGAAAGTATCTTCCCCTCCTGGATTGGTGTTCACAGTAAATTCCCCTTTTTTCAAAGTGTAGCTTTTCCCCTTTTCATCGGAAATGGTGATCTTCACACTTTCCGGCTGGAATATCAGGGCTTTGTCCATCTTGTCATGCCATGCGTAGTAATAGGTCTTGTATCCGTTCATGTTTGGAATGTTGGACTCGTATTTGTAAGGAACGGTCTGACCGATCTCATAGTCCCCAATGTCATTCCACCCGTTTTTATCCGGAATGTTCTGGGGCAGATCATCCTCCTGGATTTTTTTGATCACACTTGGATAATCGGATTTGATCTGCATTTCTGCCGTTGGGTTTGCTGTACTCACCATACAAAGAGATCCTGCAGAGTGTGTCCCTTCCACATCCGTAATTTCATCCACCAGATAATAGCCGAACGCTAAGCCTGTCAGCTGGACAGAATTGTCAGCTTTTACATCCTTTACATTTACCACCTCGGACTGCACACCCTGTTTTTCGATTTCATCTCGTAAATCCTCTACGAAATACCGAAACTTGCTGTAGCGTCCTTCCAGTTCCTGTTCCGTCTGCGCTCCTTCCACTTTGTAGGAGTTCAGAGACTGGATGTAATCGATTACCATATATTCTGTCACATCATCCACCGGAACAGACAGTGCCTTTGCTGCCACGTTCTTTAATGCCTGTTCGTAGGCTGGATTGAACGTGTAATTGATGGATTCCATGCCCTGTGCATTCTGCGCCAGGAACAGCTTGTATACATGGAATTTCTTCCCTACCAGGGTCTGTCCTTCATTCCCTTTCATGGTAATGTTTGCCGTGCCGCTTCCCATGTTGGCAACTCCGCCCTGGGTGTTATATTCCTTTGCTGCCACGGTTGCTTCTTCTGCAGCCTGTACGGTCAACAGCGGAGCCCCTACGGTACTCACACTCATTCCACCCAATGCTAAGATACTTGCTAACATCCACACTTTACTTCTCTTCATCTTCTTGTTTCCCCTTTCTTATCATCATCACATATCCTGCCACGATTACTCCAACTCCTGCCAGTAGGATCCCCGCTGTCCATGGGCTTCCCGTCTCCGGCATCTTCATCCCCACTGGATTGACCACCTTCAGATGCACTTCCCGTTCTGCTTTCGTTCCGGTAATGGCAAAATCCCCGGTTTCCTCTGTGTGCTTCTCTCCGTTTACATAGTATTCAAAAAGATCCTTCTGTGGATCACTCTTGGTGTAGATCTCATACACGATATCCGTGCCGTCCGAATTCACCGGGATCCGGTAACCGTCCGGTGCTTTGGTCTCTTTCAGATAATACTTCGTTTCCACTTCCAGATCTTGAAACCGCAGGATTCCATCTGTTCCACTGGTCGCTTTCTGCAACTCCTGCTTGCACTCCTCGTCTGTATAGAGGGTAAATTCTGCCCCTTCCAGCACTTTTGCATGGTCATTCACCTTGTGGACAATCAGCTGATACGGTGCTAATACATCCTCTACGTGAAGCTGTGCCGTTCCATCCTCACGAACCGTAAATTTCATGGTTCCGGTTTTGTCCGTTGCCGTATTTTCCAGCAGCGTGATCTTATTATTTTCGTCCACCGAAAACTTCAAAACACCTGGATTTTTGGTATACCCATCCGGTACGCTTTTCTCCTGAATGGTATGGGTGCCGCGGGTCAGTCCCTTCAACACGGCCTGTCCCTTTTCATCCGTTGTCACTTCCTCCTGGTTTCCTTTGGAGTCCGTGTGGAGAAAGACTACTCCTTGGATTGGCGTATCCTTTCCTTTTAAGACTTTTACGATATCCAGTGTCAGCAAGGTTTCTGGAATTTTGGGTTCATTATAAGTTTCTACAAACTCACTTCCATTATTTGCGCTGGTAATTGGAACCACATACACTTCTGGATTCAATAAATATCCCTCTGGCGCTTTCGTTTCCTGTATCGTTACAATTCCCAACGGGATAGATGGATTTTTTGTTGGTGATAAATAAAGTTCATCCCCCGAAACCTTATACTTTTCTTCATAATAACAAAATCCATTTTCATTAGTTCTAAAAATCCACGTTCGTTCTGGTGTCTTTCCCTGTTCTGCCGGATCCTGCGTTCCCGTTGGTTCTGTTTTATAGTATTTCACCGTAAACTCTGCACCTTCCAACGAGGCACTTCCCTGTGGTTTGTTCTGATTGGTTTCCTTGTCAATTTTTCCAAGCAGCACTCCCACCGGGTCTAATTGTGGAAGGTCTTTCACTTTCACCACCGCAGTCCGTCCTGCTGTGACGGTAACCGGATGTACTTTTTGATCCAGGACAAACCCTTTCGGGGCTTTAATCTCTTTGATAAAATAGGTACCGGCCTCCACTTCCACCGTATTGGAGTTTCCCTGCGCATCGGTGGTCAGATCCGCAATCTTTGTGGTGCAGGCCTGCTCTTTATAAGCACCATAGATTGCACCCTCCCTACTATAACAACTGTTTCCCTCTGTCAATTCCGGGTTGGCAGACTCCTTTTTCAGGTTGATGCTCCCTTTTTGGTCTTTTTCAATCCACACAATATCCTGTTTATCGTTATACGCAACATAAGCGGTATACTGATCCATCAGACCACGATCTCGGACAACCTTTACCCACCGTTCTTTCAGTTCCACGGAAATGTTATACACCCATGCCAGCTGGTTATAATTCAATCCTGTGGTATATCCGCCATACAGGTAGCCAATGACTGCATGGCAGCATCCGTAAATATCCGGAATGTGCGCCTGCACAGATGGTGATTCAAAATAGGGCTTGCTGACATCGTATGCCGGCCCACCGATTGAAACCAACAACATTGCTTTAATCAGATCATTGTTCAACTTTGAGATCTGAAATACGCCTGATGGAGTGGGACTGTTTGGTTCTGCACAGTATCCCAGATGGGTACCCGTTTCCGTCTGTACGCTAAATTCCGTTGTATTCCAGGATCCATAAGCATGGGGTGTTCCCGGCCGGATCGTTGCCTGGGAGCCCACTGCCGCAAAAAAGCTGCTCCGATCCTGCGTTTCCCCTTCTACACGTGCCTCTCCGATTGGTTCCTTTTTCGTATACTTTCCAAGCTCTTCTTCGGGGATCAGTCCTTCCAGCTTGTCTTTGAGTTCCTGGATGTCTCTTGCCTGTTCGTCTGGATCCACTGTCTCTGCCGCCCATACAGGCATACTCCCTGACAGCAGCAAGACCGCCAAAACTGCAGACAGGATCCGTTTCCATTTTTTCATGCAAGTTTCCCTCCTTTTTTCTTTTTGTTCTTCCTGCAACAGTTCCTGTTAGGAAGAATCCGCAATCCGGATTCGGTTCCGATATCGTCTCATTTTTGCTCCCTCCCTTCAAAATGGGCGCAAAAAAAGAACACTCTTTCGAATGTCCTTTTTCTTTCCTGTCTTTTGTTTATTTGCCTTCCCAAAACTCTGCTCGGATATATGCATCCTGTTCCTCTTCTGTCATAGCCTCCCACATATCATTCCAGGCATTCTCCGCTTCCAACTGCTCTAAGGGAAACGGCAGTTCTTCATTGGGATCAATCAGATTCCCCTGATACCAGAATGGCTGCATTCGCTCTTTCTCTGCCATATGTACTCCTCTCTGCTATTTCTTTGCCCCGCATCCAGTACAGAAAAATCCATCACTGACAGTCTCTGTCCAGGCCGGAGTATCGACTACATAACGTGTTCCGTACTCTGCCGGATGCTCCACCGTTCTTGTTACTTTTTTATAATACTCTGTGTGATGACCGCCCCCTTCACCAGCTATCGCATGCTGATATGCATGTCCGCCTGGATCCGCTGTACAATCCGCACCACACACATTGCAACAATCCCATGGATCATAGACATCTTCTGTTACCGTTTCTGTCCAGGCCTCTTTTACAACATACTGCTCGTTATGTCCCACTTCCGGATGATTGACTGTATGAGTCTTCTCCTGCCAGGTGTGGGTATGCTGTGGTTTTTCTGGTTTCGACTCTGGCTGGCTCGGCTTCTGTTCCGGCTTACTCGGTTTTTGTTCTGGTTTAGATTCCGGCTGACTCGGCTTCTGCTCCGGTTTCGTCTGAGGTTTGTTGGGCTTCTGTTCTGGTTTGGATTCCGGTTGACTCGGTTTCTGCTCCGGTTTGGAAGAAGATTCTGTTTTTCCTGTTTCTTTCTCTGCTTTTACCGATTCTTTCTTATCCGCCTTTTCTGCAGATTTCTTATTGTCAGAATTTTCTGACTTTTTTGCCATAGTTTCCTTTTTTTCCGCTGTCTTTTCAGACTTGGTTTCTTCCTTTTTTCCAGTATCCTGTTTCGTATCCGTTTTCTTCTCAGAAGTTGTATCCTTCGAATTCGTTTTCGCAATCTTCTGATTGGAGGACTTTGCCTCCTGTTTTGTCTCTACCTTTGTCTGCACAGCGGTATCCTGATTCGCTGCTACATATCCGCCGATCCCCAATGCTGCGATCAAACAGATTCCCCCACCAATCTGGATCTGTCGTTTGTATTTTTTCCACATTTCTTTCATTCCTCTTCGCTCCTTTTCTATACTTTTCTAATTTTAGTATACCACCTTTGCAAGGTGCTTTCCAGGTTACTTTACGTTACTTTAGGTTACCCTGCGTCCTCCTTAAAGTCGTTTTTTCATCCGAAGATATTGAAAAATACTGACCTTTCTGGATGTCGGCTTTATTTCTAACATAGGATCCTTCTTTAATCGATACACCAGTTCATACTCTGACCTCTTATCTTCATACAACCGTTCCAGACAGTGTGTAAAACTAAAATCTGTTGTTTTTCTCGCCTGTTCTATTTCTTCTTTTAATAAACATAAATCCGTTTCCTAATAGGACTTCGACAATGCTCTGTCCGCCCGGAAGGCCGACAGATAAATTTCCCATGCCATAGCCCCTCTCAATTCCTCTTTGGGAATTTCCCAAAGCCCTATTTCTGCGGATAACAGTTTTTCTATATAGGGATTATTAAAAATTGAATCCGATTCCATCCTGTCATCTCCTTTTTTCCAATTTTAGTATATCACCTTTGTAAGGTGCTTTCTAGGTTACTTTACGTTACCCTGCGTCCACTTGGAATCCATCTTGTCAGAAGATCGGACTCTTTCCATATCCAAATATTTTTCCCGCAAATACCAGGCATGGTCTTCTGTAATATCCCCATCTATAAATGCACAGTTGATGGAACCATACAATTCTCCCCACAGGCAGTCATACGGCCATTTTCCTTCTTTCATCGCATCTAAATCATGCTGCAGATATCCCGGAAGATTGATTTCATAATATTCCTTTGTCTCCATTGAGATCTCCTTTTCTGACAATTTTAGTATAACACCTTTGCAAGGTGCTTTCTAGGTTACTTTACGTTACTTTAGGTTACCCTGCGCCCGCAAATTTTACTTCCGGAATCGTTTTTCCTGAACCGCTTTCCGGAACATCTCTGCAGATATTTCCGGCTGTTCTGTCTGTTTCTTTACAAATCCATCAATGGATGTATCATAAACAAAGCGTTTTACTTCTCTCATATTCCCTGTTTCATAATATCCAATCAGCTTTGCAAAAAATTCCTTCTGACACTCTACCGGAATACGGAGAACACCCGCACCTCCTTGAATCATGATCTGGTTGGCTGCAAGCTGCGCCGTCCGTTTATTTCCATCAAAAAACATCTGGGAATGCATGATATAGAGCATGATCGTAATGGCTCTTTCAGTCACGGACAGATCCGCATTCATAATCGCCTGAATCTCCGCTTCTATCTTCTCATAAATTGGAATCTCTGGCTTCCAGGATGTTCCACCAATACTGACATCTGAATTTTTCAATTTTCCGGCATGTATCACGATCCCTTCTCCGACTTTCTGATTCAGTTTTTGTATATATTGAAAATCAAATGGTGCATTCACAGTAGCAAACATCATCTTCCATCCATGCTTTAGGTTATTGATTTTTATAAGTTCTTCTACACTCAATCCTGCAACACTGCGTCCCTCATAGATTTCCTGCACTTCTGGAAATGTGACTGCAATGCCTTCCAGTTTCGACTGAGAATAAATACTATCTACAATGTTCCTTTTCGCATAAAACAGGTTGTCCTGCTGTTCCATGAAAAATTTATCCTGCATCATTTCCTTCCCCTCAGCTGGCATAGATCTGAAGAATTTCCTGTTGTTCCTTTTCTGGAAGTTCTGCGATCGATATTGCTGCATTTCCTTCCACCATTGTGCCTGTAGGTGCGTCTGCTTCCTCACATTGTATAAAAAACAAATGCCCATCTTTTTTCAGAATTGCCTTTTCTTGATAATAGCCAGATACGTAGTATGACATAAAACCGTCTCCTTACAATAATTCTACAGTAGCTTTTTAGTTCCCCATACCTTCTCCTAAAATTATTATTCCAATGACACAAATAACCAGTGATGTAAAAACCGGATTTGAGTATACGATCATCAGTTCAATTAAGAGAAGCATATTTAACACAATCAAAATGATCCATACTTTTTCTAACTCATTGCGACTTCTATAATTCTTCCCAGATACCACAACCAATGCGATTGCTAAGATTGCCCCTACAATGAAGTATCCCCAAAACCGTTCTTCTGCTACTACATTCCACGCTTGAAGAAAAACATTTTCATACTGTTCCGTATTTTATGTAGAGCCTCGCTATAATGCTTTAAAAAGAAAGTATATATGATTACTGTAATTTCCAATACTATATTTAAGGCTATTTTGACTTTTGCAATTGCCGTCATCTGTTACCATACCTTTCCAAGTATAAATGCTATAATTGTCCATAGAAATGTCAGTTTTACCACATCAATCGTTTGTCCTGCTGATTCTGTCTTCATCCATCGATATAACACCCCTAGAATTTCAAAACACATCCATACAAAGTAAATAGAAGAAACCCATACAACCACAATATATATATGAAAAAGTTCCCCCCTGACAATTACAGATATCAAACTACAGAAGTCAATAAATAGAAAGCACAAGAGTATAAGACACCTTTTCCCTGCTTTCTTTCCTCCGTCCATAAAAAATGGAGCTGATAAGATTGCAAATACACTGATAAAAGAAATCATTATCTCTAAAGATGAAATGTGTATCTCCGGTATGTTTCCTAATGCGATACTTCGTTGTAACTGTTCGGAAAGCGGAAGTAATTTTATTCTGCTTAATTCGAGCAAATAGCACGAAAAAATACCACCAATACCTACCGTAAACAGCATTTTATATACGTTCTGTTTCATACGATTTTGTCCCATTTCTACTCTCCTTTTTTATATTTTATCAGAAATTGTATATTATTCAAGTTCTTTAAAACTCATGTTTCTAAGAGCTAGAAACCGTACTATTACAAATATTACTCATTTTTATTTAAGGTTAATATGTATAGTTTTGTTTTCAATTTTTATTTTCAATTTTGCTGTCACTATGATAAACTATAACTATATATCCATGAAAGGAGTCAGATAAAATGAAAAAAGCGATACCTATTATATTGGCAAGCATTATGCTCCTGTGTATGTTTACTGGTTGCAGTTCGAAAAATAGCTCTGTGGTCGGCACTTGGTATTCTGACCAAGATGATGAGTCAGTCCTATTGCTGAAAAAGGATAATACATATACGGATGGCTCTTGGCTGAGTACTGGTGAGTTTTTCGTTGAAGAAAACACGGTGGTTATGGTCGGCCCTTTAGACGGGACGCACAAGTTAAAAATTGAGCAAGAGGACGGACAAATGATTCTTCGCTATTATGACAGAGATAGTGAAATTCCTCGTACTTTTTACAAGTCAGCCGATCAAGCCCAAACTGCCAGAGATGCCCGCAAAGAAGCTGAACGCATTGCGGCGGAGGAACAGGCTGCCGCAGAGTTAAAGGAATTGGAAGATGGCCTGATCGGGTATTGGTACACAGACTCTCGCTCTCCCATCGAGTTCACACAAGATGGACTGTACATTGAGTATACGGCGGACGGGATACAACAAGGGAAGTATCAAGTGTTATCGGGAAGTGAACTTTCTGTCACCAAAGCCGACGGCAGTGAGGTCAATCTGAATGCCCAGTTTGAGGAAGATGGAACGCTCCGACTGGACTATGACAGTTACACAAAAGCTGAGCCATTGGCTTTGTCCACAGACTTGCTTCTTGGTGAATGGTATGCTTCGACCGACTATGAAGGAAATCCAAGTAGAGAATATTTTGACAATGGAACCTATGCGATTAAAAGCTTATTTCCCGAATATGTATCTGATACCATCATCAACTATACCGTAGAAGATAAAAACCACTTTATGTCATATTCTGCTGATTCTCCGGATAAAATGACAGGATGGGCATATTTGAGCAAAACGGAAACCGATTATCAGCTATATTGGAGCCACACGGAAAAAAACTTTGCAGGAAGTTATACTAGCCTTGTTTTTTTAAGTCGGCCAATTTCCGATAATTGATGAGGGTCTAACTGGATATGTCAAAAACAATACTTGCAAGCAAAGTTGCGTGACAAATGGAAACATTCGTAGAAAAAGGAGAGGAAAAGGGTTCTGAAACATCGGGCTCTTTTCCCTTTGTCGGACGGATAGTCGAGTGTTACTATCTTTTCTCTCGGAAATGGCATTTACTTTTTCTATACATTCGATGAAATGGCAAGCAATCCGCCCTCCCATCTGCGGTATCGTATTCAATTTTTCGTTGCTTTCTTTTTCCATCATTCCATCATTCACTTCTACTTTTTTATTCGTTCCTTTGCTTTTCATCCGATTAAGGTTTCGATTTGTCATATGCCTCTCCTTTTTGCTTGCAGTATATGACATCTTCTTTCCTCTGCATAAGAACGTTCCGAATTTCGGAACAGTTCTGTTCTCATCTCCTTCTTATTCTGTGCTTTTCTTTACCAACCCTCTGAAACAGAGGTTCTGCTACAGCTTTTGCCGGTTCCAATAGTTTTGTCCGCAAATTTTCCAGTTCTCCCTCCTTTGCCATGGAATGATACTTTCCTGTACGTCCACCTACAATGATATGGTCTAACACATCAATTCCTAAGATATGTCCACCCGCACACAATTTTGATGTAACCAGAAAATCATGGTGACTCGGCTGCGGATCACCAGACGGATGATTATGTAACAGGATGACATAGCTCGCATTGGAAAGGATTGCACTTTTAAACACTTCCCGTCCTGTTACCAGGGACGCATTGATCGTTCCCATGCTGACGATATTCATGTTGATTACCTGGCTTTTCGTTGTACAGTTCAAAATGCAGAATACTTCCCTGTCATACTCTGACAACTCTTTTCTCATAAACTGTACGACCTGATCCGGAGAGGATAACTGTTCTTCACTGTACAAGGTTTTATCCATCACCAGCTTTACCTGCACAATATCCAATCCTTTATTCGCCATTCAACGTCACCTCCAGGATTTGCCCTTCTTCCAGATTTTCTATCAGTTCTTTCAATTCTTCCGGAGTACACCTAACTTCTTTTTCTTTCACGGTTTCCCTCTTCTCCTTCCTGTGTTTCTTTTGTTGGTGAGAACATTCCCAGGCGGTCTCCCAACTCCATCATCCCCTCTATGATGCATACCAGTTCTTTTCCTTCCACTTGGAACATGTGGAAGGTCAGATTCAGACATTCATCCTCTGGCTGCATCTCACAAAAGAATCCTTTTTCCACTTCTTTTTTTTCTCCATCCTCATAACAGATGACCACTTTTTTTATTTCTTTTTCCGGTTCTATTTTCCCCATGTTTTCTCCTTTCCGTTCCGAATTTCGGAACAATGATTTACGTTTCCATCATTTCCTCAAACAGTTTCCTTGGGAGTATCTTATGGCAGTCGATACACTGTTTCCTACGACCCGCATAGTCTGTAACATCTTCTGAGCCTCCGATCGGTTCGCCGTCAAAATCAAACAGCAACGCCCTATGTACTCTTTCGATCTGGTAATACCCTCTGTTGGAACCACAAAATGGACATTTCATCCTTTTCACCTCCACGCATACTGTTTCCTTTCTGCACTCCTGGCAAAAAGTCTATGTTCCGAAATTCGGAACGGATCCGATTTATCATTATTTCCAAAATTTGAAACCGGCTGATACCCCAAATCTTCGTAGACTTTCCGGCTGTAATAAAAGGTCATAGTATCCGGCGCATTATACAGACTGGTCAGAAGATAGGCTCGGATATTGTGGATCCGGGTGGTAGTCTGCCCCAGGGAATATAACACATATTGGATGTGCGACATGGTCAGTTTGGAAAATTGTGCCCGCAGTTCTGCTGTTGTATATTCCCGTCTCCCAAATCGATGAATTGTGGTACTCCTTCGGCTGCACGTGTCCACTGCTACAGCAAGCAGTACTGCCAACAAGTCTGCATCTGCTCCGTCCTGCAGCAAAACATCATATTCCCACTTCTTCCGGAAAAATGCTTCTACACAGTCTCGATCCATCCATCGATCCTGTACCCTTGAATGATTTACTGTATACATGATAGATAGATGTTTATATCTATTATTATTTTTATACTCAGTATTATTAGAGTTGCAATCCTGATACTTCTGGAAGTTGCAAATCTGGCAGGTCATCTGGTCATTTTGGTTTTGGGACTGCCAGTTTTGATACTGCTGATCGGTTGCACAATCTTCGGATTCTATCTGTTCTACTCTACTTTCCTCCGAGTTGCAAATCTGGCAGGTCACATCCGAAACAGTAGATTCTTCCTTAATTTCCATTGTTTCTGTCACATCTTCAATAACTGTATGTTCCGGGTTGCAAATCTGACAGGTCAATCGATGCTCTGTTTCACCCTGTTCCCATTCCTCAATCTCAATGTCTGCTCCGGACAATAATTCTGCGATAGTCTCAGAATTGCAAAGATACACTAAATTGGGTTTTCCAAGTCCTTGCTTCCGTCTTTCTATCAGTCCAAGGTGCTCTAGTTCGTCCATCATACGCATGATCGTTGCCCTGCTGTAAAACAGATCTTCTGCTATTTTTTCGATGGAATAGATGATATAGATTCTTCCATTTTCGTCTGTCCAGTTATTTCTTGCAGACAACATCAAACGCTCCCTGAGCACACAATATAAAATCTTAGATTTTGCAGACATATTTGCCAAACTTTTGGTAAATACCAATTCCTTTGGCAAAATCAAAAAAGATTTACTCAGAACATCTTCCCCATAATAATACAGTCGTCGTTTCATGCCTTATTCCTCTCTTCCCTGTTTCTCTTGTACGTCAGGCTTGCTCAAAAGCCGGATACTTATAAAAAGACCCGCACCACCTAACAGCATACTGACCGCCAGTTTCCATGCTGTATTTTGTGGGATTACACGATCCCATACTGCCATCAGACCGAACATCCCCATTGCTGCCAATAATTTGAAAAGTCTTTTTCTCGTGTGTTTTGATAGTTTCCCCATATCTGCTCCTGTTCCGTTCCGAATTTCGGAACATTACTTTTCTTTCAGTTCCTTTAACACCTTTGCAAGTGGCTTTAAATACAGCCTGTTTGGTTTCTTACCACCCTGTGTTTTTTTCTTGATTAACCCCAGCCCCTTTTGTTCATCCAATTCTTCCAATAACCGGATTGCTTTCCTTTCGCTGCAATGGAGCAGATTCATAATTTCCTGGATTGGAAATTCAATATAGAGCATTCCTTCGTCATCAATCCACCCTTTCTCTTCTGCATCATTCAGATACTCCAACATTACAAAATATAAGATCTGTGCGTCTCCGGGTAGCTTTGCAAATGCTTCTGTAAATACCAATTCCTTTGGAATCAGTATTACATTTTCATTCTCCTCATACGGTTCATCTCCATAAAGGTACAATGGATCTCTCATTTCTTTTCTCCTTATTCTGTTGTTGTTCCGAAATTCGGAACAGTTTTTCTTGTGCCTACTTTATCTTTTCTCTAACAAATGATAAAATTTCTAGTTCTTTTAAACCTGACTTTTTATTGCTGTTGTGGTAATTGCATCTAAAATATTAACAATACTATTCCGTTAAAAACAAAAGTGCCAAACTAATTAACAGAAAGAGTAATACAAATAATCCACAGAATAGAATCACTGATCGCCTAAAAGTGAGTTTATATTCTTGCTCAAACAATGATGTAAATGAATGAGCCGCAAAAAACGCTATAACTAACGTAAATACCATGGTTACACCAAGCTTCATATACTCTCCCCTTTCCATTTCTTCTTATTTTGTTGTTCCGAAATTCGGAACAACATTACTTCACTCATTTTCCTTTCGCATATAATCTATAACGTCTTCCAGACTTACTCGTGCATTCCGGAAATGCCGGATCTCCGGTCTCCACAGATACCACTCTTGACAGGAAATAGTTTCCTCTCCAGATGTATAAGGAAACTCCCGCACCAAAATTTTTGTTCCATTGACCAGTCTGTATTCATAAAGAATTTCTTCTGTCATTTTATTTTTGTTTACAACTGTCCAGCTTGGATATTGCAGTAAGAAATCTTTCCATTCCTGTTCGGTTTCAAATTGTAGGAGTGGAAGTTCCATTGTTCCGAATTTCGGAACGTCCTTACTTTTTTTGTAAGCTTTAATTTCTTTGTGATTTACAATCCCTTGTTTTAGGAGTTCTTCCTGCTCTTCTTCCGGTAAGGTTGCCAGTTCCACAGCTGCACTTTTTTTCAATTTCCCTGCCTGAAAGTCCTGCATCCCCTTTTCTCCCAGATTATTTGCGATCGTCCGATATTCTCCAATTGTGCTTTTGGACATCTGTAGCTGCGCTGCCAACTTATCTGCAAGCCTTCCTGCTGGAAGATTCGGAAATTCTTCCGGATAAGTCCTCAACAGATGACTCATTCCTTCCAGTTCACACATAATTTCATAATCCGTTTTTGCTGCATATCCATTGGAGGAATAGCAGGTAAATTCAGACCGTACATCTGAAAGGTTCCGAATGATACAGGGAAGCATGGCATAACTTTCCTGATTCCGTTCTTCCACTAGAATCTTACAGGCGTTTCTTCGATGATGTCCGGCAATGATTTCATATTCATCGGTGTCAATTTTTCTAACCAGAAGATCCTGTATCACTTCCCCATCCGCTTCAATCAGATCCGCCAGGGCTTCCTCTTTCCTGCGGACTTCCCCTTTTAGTTCTTCCCGCTCCTGCATCGTTTTTCCATAACGGTACTGGGCAGGGTTATCTTTCAGCTTGGTATAATGAATCCAATGGGTAACTCTCTTGGGATGTAAGTCTGCTTTTTTTGTTTCTTCTTTGAAAATATTACTGATCTTTGCCATCCCTTACACCTCCTGTAACTCCATGGCCAGATCCATAAAATCAAGTGCCACCTGACTTTTGGAACGGTGCTTCATAACTGGCTTATAGTATTCCAGTGCATTTTCCACAACAGCCCCCTTACTGATACAGGTTTCCATAAACGGCCAGCAATGCCGTTCCACCATGTCGATGTAGGTATGCTTCTGTGCCCGCTTATTTTCCACTTTATTTGCAAAGATCTTCCATTCTACGCCCACCCCCTGTTCTTGTAAATGATGGTATTTATCTTCTACCAGAAGGAGGTTGTCCCGACAAAATTTATCCAGACAAACCGGCGTGATCAGGACATCTGCCGCATAAAGTGCACTTGTAGTAATCAATTCCATGGCCGGTCTGGTATCCATAATGCAAACGTCATATCGATCCTGAATCTGCATCAGTGCCTTCAAAAGAGCATTGGTATCATATGCATCATTTTCTACTAAATCTGTACTCCCTTTAATGATGTCGATGTTTGCATATCGTGTCCGGTAAATGGCACTGCGCACCAGGTTTGGATGTTGCAGCACTGTTTTGATCGTGTGTCCGTTTGCGTTTACTTTGATAAAAAACGGGGTCAGATTGGTTTGAGGATCTGCATCCAAAACTAAAACCTTTTTGTCTAACTTTGCCATACTGTATGCCAGATTCACCGCTGTTGTTGTTTTCCCAACGCCGCCCTTTAAATTTCCGATCACAAATCGTTTCATGCTCTTCACCTTTTGTTCCGAATTTCGGAACATCCTTTCTTTTATCCTTTATTTGTTCCGAAATCCGGAACATGATTCTTCCCCGTATCTATAAAACTGGATAAGTCCATCTGCTGATAGGGTTCCTCTTCTATCTTCTGTTGTCTGTGTTCTTTTTCATTTTTTGCATAAACCAACAACTTTTCTTTTTTCCATTTACTTTCATAGGCATTCTGAATCAGCTCAATTGCGTGCTTTCTGATCCTTTCAAAGGCTCGGTGACTGATCCCACTGTCCAGTTCCACTTCTTTATATGGATGCTGCTCCACATACAGCTTTTGCAAAATTTCATATTCTTTTTTAGGCAGCATCTGAAAGCACAGCCAGATACGATGTATTTCCTCTCGCTCTTTTTCGACTTCAAACATCAGATTGATCAGTTCCTTTTGAAACTTCTTCTGGCGTTCCGTCCAGCTTTCATATAAATCCGATAGATCTCGCTTCTCCCCTCCACTACTGCTACGTGGTTCAAAGTCTATCTTTGGCAGTACAAAATTTTGCAGTTCCTGTTTCTCGCAGATATAACTTCTGTAATAATTCTCATATCTGGCATCGCAGTATTTCAGAACGCCCTCATAATCACGTAATACCCATTTAATCCGTTCCTCGCTTATCTTCATTCGCCTGACACTCCGACTTTCTATCACTTCTACCGTTTACTGTTTAAAACCATTTCCTCTGTTTCGTATTCTTCTGTGCCAAATCAGCAGAATACAAATCGGATGGCTCTGTCACCCCTCCTCTTCGCAATTCTCGATAAAGTGTAGATCTGGCAACATTTATCCTGTCCGCAATCCTGTTAATCGGCATCTGACTATTGTACATTTCTTCGATAATTTTTCTGTCTTCGTATAAAATTTTTATCATGTATTTTCTCCTCATATCTTATGTTCCGAATTTCGGAACATCTTACTTATTCTGTTTCAGTTCCTAAAAGACTTCGGTATCTATTCCACCATTCCTGGATGATTGTCAGTTCTTCATTAAATGTTCGTTCCGCAGTATCTTCTCCAACATCCCACCAGTTCTTTTGCTTTTTCCACTCCTGATATTCTTCCCACCACTCCTTTACAGACTGAATCGTTGCATCCAACTCTTCCTGCTCCGTTCGAATACATTCTTTATCCTCTTCTTCCCATTCGTATTGATATTCAGGATTTTCTCGCTGACGGTCAATTTCTTTTTGCAAATCCTCTTTTAGCGTTTGTATCAGTTCTTTACTTTTCTTTATATTTTCTAAACCATTCAGCAAAAACTCCACATCATCCCCTTCTTCCAATATATATCTTAAAAATGTTTTCTCAGAATTCATGCCATAACCACAGCGTTCAAACCATTCTTGAGCACAATCTCCTTCATCACTTCCATTTGTATAGGTTCCATTTACAAGATCTCCGATAAAACTTTCCAGTAATTGTGATACTGTGATATTTGCTTTGGCTGCATACGTTGATATTCTCTTGCAATCTGCGTCCGAAAGGTTCAGGTGTATGGTTCTCTCCTTTATTGTTGCAATTTCTTTTTGTTGTTCTTTCGCCCGATCATACATGTTTTTCCCTCCTTATACACATCTACAGAGTTGCTCATACTTTTCTTTTCTGATCAATCCGAATGTTATAAGTTCTTGATCAGATGGATGATACATTTTCTCAAAAGCTTCTTGCCTACACTCAATCCGAAGGATATTTGTATCTCGATACCTGTCAAAATACACTTTTACCTCATGCTGATTTTGATTCATAAAAAATAGAAAATATCCAAAGTGCTTGGAAACTTTTTCATATGCTACCTCTTTCAATGTTACCGGCTCATAATACTGACTGGTTAATTCACATAATCTCCTTTTGCTTACTCTGAACAACTCTCGGTTTGTCATTTTCCTCTCCTTCCTCTTTGTGCATTATGCACAAAAAAAACAACTTGAACTTTTTTAGTTCAAGTTGTTTTCGGAATCCACTATTTATTTTGATTTATCTTTCTCTGTTTTCCTTGTAAAACTGCTGTTTGAAACCAGATCAAACGGATTGGCCTCCACATGTGCAAGATGCAGCGTCAATCTGACAGCATACACATCTATAAAAATTGCTGAGCACCTTTCCCAATTCAATCGGATGATCTTTATTTATTTCATGTCCGGCACGGGAAATAATCTCTAATTCTGCAGAATTAATCTGCTGTTTTAATTCTATAGATGCAGACATATTTATCTTATCCTTTTCACCACATAACACAAGTACCCGGCAACTTAATTTTGCTAAATCCTTTCGAAAATCTAAATCCATCATGGATTGGGACAAATTAATAAAATCCTTTTTTTCAAACCCTATTTTGCGGAAACTCCTGTTTGGCATAAGATGAAATATCAGATTCTGAAATTGCAATAACCTCTTCGGCATGATATATTGCGTACCAATTAATACCAGAGAGGCTACTTTCTCTGCATGTTCCACTGCATAATGCAAAGCGAGGATTCCCCCCAATGAAAGACCGCACAAATGCAGAACTTCTTGCTGTTCACAATAATTCTCCAGTTCATGATATAAATCAAAATAACTGGCTTCTTTTCCCGAAAGCCAGTCAGATAAATCCGGGCAGTCCACATCCACCTCCAAATCCAGTCTCTTAATTGTAGCCTCCCAGTCCGAAGGAACTTGCCCCAATCCATGCAAAAATATGTATTTCATTCCATTTTTCCTCTATAATATCTTTTTCTATAATATATTTGGCACATTGAATTTCGTATTTTAACAAACAGACTTCTTCCCCGCCTGTTTTTCCCATTATAACATTGTTTGTCTGCTCCTACAATACAGTCCATCCTCTGATTTTTTACCTTGTAACCGGAAACCCTTGTATTTTGCTGGGTTTTCGCTATAATGAAATAGAACTAATTGAAAAAATCAGTGATTGTGAAGATACAGGAGGAATGTTATGATACTTGCATGTCATAATTTGAATAAATCATTCGGTGACCATCTCATTGTCCGGGATGGCTCTTTTCATGTGGAAGACCGTGAGAAAGCTGCCCTTGTCGGTGTCAATGGCGCCGGAAAATCTACCATTTTTAAAATGATCGTGGGAGAACTCCCTCTGGATGACGGGGATGTCATTCTGACAAAGGGCAAGACCCTTGGATACCTGGCGCAGCACCAGAATCTGGATACCCAAAATACCATCTATGAAGAATTGAAAACTGCAAAATCCGATATCATCTCCCTGGAAGAGCAGATCCGTTCTATTGAACTTGAGTTAAAATCTCTCACCGGAGACGAACTGAATACCCGATTGAATACATACAACCGTCTGATGTCCGAATTTGAAAACAAAAACGGCTATGCCTACGAAAGTGAGATCACAGGTGTACTCAAAGGTCTTGGGTTTACGGAAGAAGACTTTTCTAAACCCACCGACACCCTTTCCGGTGGTCAGAAGACCCGTGTGTCACTGGGTAAACTTTTGCTCACCAAACCGGATATTCTGTTGTTGGACGAGCCGACCAACCACCTGGACTTAAACTCTATCAGCTGGCTGGAAACTTACCTTTTAAACTATCCCGGAGCCGTTCTGATCGTTTCCCATGACCGGTTCTTCTTAAATCGTGTGGTCACAAAAGTGATCGAGATCGAGCATGGTTCTGTACGCATGTATGATGGCAATTATAAAGCCTATGCGCAGAAAAAGCAGATGATCCGAGATGCCCAGCTAAAAGAATACTTAAACCAGCAGCGAGAAATCAAACATCAGGAAGCCGTCATTGAAAAGCTGCGCTCATTCAATCGGGAAAAATCCATCAAGCGTGCGGAAAGCAGGGAAAAACTGCTTTCCAAGATTACCCCTGTGGAGAAACCAGCAGAAGCTGTAAAAGAAATGCATTTTACATTGGAACCTTCCGAAATCAGTGGAAACGATGTACTCAGCATCCAATCATTGGGAAAACAATTTGACAGTCAAGTGCTGTTTCGAGATATCAGTTTTGAGATCAAAAGAGGCGAACATGTTGCCATCATCGGAGACAACGGAACCGGCAAAACGACTCTGCTGAAGATCCTCAATCAGGTCGTAGAACCGGATACCGGAAGTTTCACACTGGGTTCCAAAGTTCAGATTGGATACTACGATCAGGAGCATCATGTCCTGCACAATGAAAAGACGATCTTTGATGAAATTTCCGATGACTATCCAACACTCACTAACACCCAGATCCGTAATACCCTGGCAGCCTTTCAGTTTACCGGAGACGATGTCTATAAGCTGATCCGGGATTTAAGCGGTGGAGAAAAAGGCCGCGTTTCCCTGGCAAAGCTGATGCTGTCGGAAGCAAACTTTTTGATCCTGGATGAGCCTACCAACCATCTGGATATCACTTCCAAAGAAATTTTGGAACAGGCACTCAACGAATACACGGGCACCGTCCTGTACGTATCCCACGACCGTTATTTCATCAATCAGACTGCCACCAGGATTCTGGAGCTGGTCAACCAGACCTTTGTCAACTATATCGGAAACTATGACTATTATCTGGAGAAAAAAGAAGAACTGACCGCTGCCTATGCAGCTCCGATCACTGCTGAAAATCCAGTTGTTTTGTCCACTTCACAAGAAGCGCCTTCCGATTCCAAACTCAGTTGGCAGGAACAAAAAGAACAGCAGGCAAAAGAGCGGAAACGCAAAAATGAACTGAAAAAGACCGAGGACCGAATTGCTGTTCTGGAAGAACGAAATGAAGAAATTGATATGCTGATGACACAGGAAGAGGTATACTCGAACTCTGTCAAATGTCAGGAACTTGCGCTGGAAAAAGACGCCAACAACAATGAACTGGAAGAATTGTATGAAAAATGGGAAGAACTTGCAGAATAATCTGCAGGTTCTTCCCGTCTTTCTTTTCCAGCGTTTTATGACTGCCAGATCAATTCCATCTCTTCTGGAAACTCTGCTATATTTTCTCCGTATTCGATATCCAATTCTCCATAATATAACGCATCCATATCCGAAGCTTTACAAAGATAGATCATCTCTTCTTGCTTTCCCTGTAAATGCGGCTGTATATAAGCAGACCACAGATTCTTTTCCAGATACACCCGCGCCACTTCTTTTTCCCGGTTTCCATCCCGGACTTTGACCGGATATGCAAAAAACGACCCTGCCAGATCGTCGCCCTGATACGATAAATATGCGTCTTCTCCCACAATCTCCACTTTCATTTTATCGGGATCAAACGGGATTGCTTCTTTGGGGATCATCAGAATTGTATACCCACTTGCCAGCAAAGCGCATACAAACACGGCGCCCAGTATTGCAGAAAGAACTCTCCGATTGATCAGTCTGCGCTTGAATTTCTGCAGCATTTCCTGCTCTTTCTGATAAAATTCCTTCTTATTCGGAAGCACGATCCGCTCCTGCATATGCTCTGCTTCTTTTCTGCAGCTTTCACATTCCCGCAAATGCTCTTCCACCATCTCTTTTGTATCTTCGCTTACAATTCCGTCCACATACAGCGGCAGAATATCCTGTATGATATGACAACTGATCTTACTCATATTTCTGACCCTCCATATACTCTTCGATTTTCTTTTTTGCCCGGTAAAAAGTCACTCTTGCCCACCCGGAACTTTTTCCAAACAACATCCCGATCTTTTCATAAGAAAGTTCTCCGAACACCCGCAGATTGAACACCTCTTTGTATGGCTCTTCCATAGTATGCAGAAACTGATGGATCAGAAACGCCTGTTCTTCATCGATCAGATTTTCTACAAATTCAACTTTTGTATCTGCTGAATTTTCACATTCTGCAAAATTGATCTCGCATTTTTTCTTCCTGCAATAAGAAAAATACGTATGCTTTGCAATGGTAAAGAGCCATGCCCGAATATCTTTTTTCCCGTCAAACTGGTGCAGGGATTTCAATGCTTTTACAAAAGTTTCCTGCGTCACCTCTTCTGACGTTATTTCATCCGGTGTAAAGCTGCGGATATACCGAAACACATCTCTGAAATATCGGTAATAAATTTCTTCAAATTCCACATATCCCCCTCCTTTCACCCTAATAACGCGCTTCTTTACGGAATGTTACAACTTTTTCATTTATCATAACAAAAAATAGAGACTTTACAAATCTGTTTTTTTGTTTTAGACTATATTGCATTTTGTATTCTGGGAGGAAAGGGAAAACATGATACAATTATTCAAAAGCAAAACACAAAACAAACAACTTTTATGCAATTACGGAGTCTTTATCATAAACGGAATGCTTGCACTCTCCATCGGGTCTTTGCTGCCCTATATCCGGGATAGCCGGGGACTGGAATATGCATTCTGTGGAATGATCTTAAGCCTCCACTCTGTGGGAAATCTGATTTCCGGTTTCATTTCCGGCGCACTTCCCGCTGTCCTTGGAAGAAAGAAGAGCATTCTTTTGTTCAACGCTTTTTTTGCCTTGTCCTATCTGGTGATTATTTTTTCAGACAACAATTATCTGTTGGCTCTGGCATTCTTTCTTACCGGTATGGCGCGGGGAGCTACCAGCAATTTTTGTAACCAGTCCATCAATGAGCTTGCCCCTGGAAAAGCGTCGCTTTTAAATGGACTTCACGCCATGTTTGCGATCGGCGCTTTCGTATTTCCACTGTTGCTGCTTGCACTCACAAGCGTAGATGCTTCCAACTGGATCTATGCATGTTATTTCATGCTCGCAATGGGGATTTTAAGCTGGATCTTATATTTTATCGTTCCAGTTTCAAGTGATACAGTTAAAAAAGAAACGAAAACGACAACTGCCGGATTCGCCTTTTTTAAAGAACCATTATTTTATCTTTGTACACTGACTTTATTTTTCTATCTGTGTGCAGAGCAGGGTGTGATCGGATGGATGATCACGTACTTCAAAGACACCGGATTACTGCCGGCTTCTCTGTCCCAGGTAACAGCCAGCGTTCTCTGGATCATGATCCTGGCCGGACGGCTTTTGTGCGCATGGCTGTCTTCCAAAATCCAGAAAGAATGGCTCTTGCTTATCATGGGATTTGGACTGGTCGGCTTTTTCATCCTGCTTTTATTTAGTACGTCCACTCCACTGATCCTTGTCGGTATCATGGGCTTTGGGTTCAGCATGGCAGGACTGTATCCGACCACAGTATCCTTTGCCGGAACCATTATCCAAAAATATTCTCTGGCATGGAGCTTCATTTTGACGATTGCCAGTTTCGGATCGATCCTGATGCCTTCGATCATCGGAAAAATTGCAGAAGCCGCCGGAATTTATTACGGTATGCAGTCTATTATCGCGGCCGTTGTCATTGACTTTATCTGTGTTACTTTATTGGTAAGATATATCAGAAAATTAAGAAGCAAAAATATCCCCGTCTAACCCACGGTATAAAAAAACGGGGTAAAAAATCCAATGTAAGATTTTTTACCCCGTTTTTCTATTTTCTTTTACAATCTCTTTGCGATTGCTTTGATAAATCCTTCACTGTTTAAGACTGTCGGATTCTCAATTGTTGTGATCAGTGCCAGATCTTTTGTCATCTCTCCTGCTTCGATCGTATCGATCGTAGCTTTTTCCAGTCTGTCAGCAAACTCCATCAATTCTTTGTTTCCGTCCAGTTCTCCGCGTTTTCTCAGCGCTCCGGACCATGCAAAGATCGTTGCCACAGAGTTTGTAGAAGTCTCTTCCCCTTTTAAGTGCTTGTAATAATGACGCTGTACCGTACCATGTGCCGCTTCATACTCATAATACCCTTCCGGAGAAACCAATACCGATGTCATCATTGCAAGAGAACCAAATGCTGAGGACACCATGTCGCTCATCACATCACCGTCATAGTTCTTACATGCCCAGATAAATCCGCCCTCTGATTTCATCACACGCGCTACGGCATCATCAATCAATGTATAGAAATATTCGATTCCCGCTGCTTTAAACTTCTCATCATATTCTGCATCGTAGATTTCCTGGAAAATATCTTTAAATGTATGGTCATATTTCTTGGAAATTGTATCCTTTGTTGCAAACCAGAGATCCTGTTTTGTGTCCAGTGCATAATTGAAACAGCTTCTTGCAAAACTTTCAATCGACTCATTGACATTATGCATTCCCTGTACGATTCCTGCGCCTGTAAACTCATGAACCAGCTCTCTTGTCTGCGTTCCGTCTTCTGCTGTGTAGACCAGCTCCACTTTTCCAGCACCCGGAATCTTCATCTCGGATCCTTTATACACATCCCCATATGCATGTCTTGCGATCGTAATTGGCTTCTTCCAGCTTTTTACACAAGGCTCAATTCCTTTTACAACAATCGGAGCACGGAAAACTGTTCCGTCTAAAATAGCGCGGATCGTACCATTTGGACTCTTCCACATCTCTTTGAGATCATACTCTTCCATACGCGCCGCATTTGGAGTGATCGTCGCACATTTGACTGCCACTTTATATTTTTTCGTCGCATTTGCAGAATCTACTGTCACCTGATCGTTCGTCTCATTGCGGTGCTCCAGCCCCAGATCATAATATTCTGTATTCAGGTCAATGTATGGCTCCAGAAGATCTTCTTTGATCATCTTCCAGAGAATTCTTGTCATCTCGTCCCCGTCCATTTCCACGATTGGTGTGGTCATCTTAATTTTTTCCATGTTCCGTATCCTCCTAAATTTCTTCGTATCCCTGTTTTTTCAAATTCTGCATCACATGCAGGATGTGTTCGTTTGCAAGCTGCTCTGCCAGATCTGCATCGTTGTCTCGAATCGCACGAAGGATCTGCTTGTGCTCTCTGATCGACTTTCTGGCTCTCTCCTCTGAAACGACAGAGTTTCTTCTTGCCTGCTGCACATATTTATGAAAATCCATCAGGACATGGCTTAAAATCCGGCTGTCCGATGCTTCATACAAAATCTTATGGAATTTGCCATCCAGATCTGTCACCTGGTCTGCATTATTTCCACTTACTTTTTTCATATGGAATTCTGATAGAAGAATCACTTCTTCCAGCTCATCCAGCTGTTCCTCCGTAATATGCTCTGTTGCCCATCTGGCACACAACCCTTCCAGCATAGAACGCAGGATATAGATATCTCTGATATCCTTGGATGAAATTCCGGTCACATACGCTCCTTTGTTCGGTATGATCGTGACCAGTCCTTCCAGCTCCAGCTGCCTGAGTGCCTCTCTGACCGGTGTCCGGCTTACCCCCAGCTCTTTTCCGAGTGTATTCTCCCGCAGTTCATCATGCTCTTTATATTTTCCGCTCAGTATGTCTTCGCGGAGTCTCTGGAACACACGGCTTCCCAGAGAATTATCCTGATATTCGCCCATTTTCTATCTGTCAGCCTCCCAGCTACAATTTTATATGCAGTTCCTTACATATACTATCTATTTTGGCAATTAATTCGTCATCTGTCAAGACTGTAACGCGACCTTCTTCATACTCCTTATCTACCCACTCTTTCAATCGGCTGACCAGTTCTGAATTTTTATCCACCTGACTGCCCTGCGGAAGTTTATAGTAGGCATTGATCCAGTAGGCGATTCCCGCCGCTCCGGATGTATTGGAAACAGAAACCAGCGCTGGGCGGTTCAGGAATTTGTCTGTATCAAATATATTATAGATCTCTTCATTTTTGAGCATTCCATCCGCATGGATTCCAGCTCTTGTGACATTAAAATTTTTTCCGACAAACGGTGTCCTCGATGGCACTCTGTATCCGATTTCCTTCTCATAATATTCAGCCAGCTCTGTAATAACCGTTGTATCCATTCCATCCAGTGTTCCTCGAAGCTGTGCATACTCAAATACCATTGCCTCTAAAGGTGTATTACCCGTACGCTCTCCGATACCAAACAAGGAACAGTTCACTCCGCAGGCTCCGTAAAGCCACGCTGTCGTCGAATTATTGACTGCTTTATAGAAATCGTTGTGTCCGTGGAATTCGATCAGTTCACTTGGCACGCCCGCATGTGTCATCAGACCATAGATGATTCCCGGAATAGAACGCGGAATCACTGCACCCGGGAAATTCACCCCATATCCCATCGTATCACAGACACGGATCTTGACCGGGATCTGATACTCTTCCATCAGCTTCATCAGTTCCAGACAAAACGGAATCACAAAACCGTAAATATCAGAACGTGTGATATCTTCCAGATGACATCTCGGCCGAACTCCGGTTTCCATGCACTCACGCACAACAGATAAATAATGTTCCATCGCTTCCCGCCTCGTCATCTTCAGCTTGTAAAAAATATGATAATCGGAACAGCTGACCAAAATCCCTGTCTCCTTGAGACCGATATCTTTTACCAGCTGAAAATCCTTTTTACTGGCACGGATCCAGCTTGTCACTTCCGGAAACTGATATCCTCTCTCCAGACATTTGTAGACCGCATCCCGATCTTTCTTGCTGTACAGGAAAAACTCACTCTGACGAATCTTTCCGTTAGGACCTCCCAGACGATGGAAATAATCATAAATCGTCACAATCTGCTCTGTTGTATAAGGAGCTCTGGACTGCTGTCCGTCTCTAAATGTCGTATCTGTGATCCAGATTTCATCCGGCATATTATGCGGCACAATACGGTCATTGAATGCAATCTTTGGGATTTCATCATAATGGAACAGATTCCGGAACACATTCGGCGTATCTACATCCACCAGTGGATACATGTGTTCTTCCAGTTCCAGAAGATTTGTGTGCTGATTCAAACGTACTTTTCTATTTTCCATGATTTTCTCCTCCGTCCACTCTTTAACACTCTACTTAGCAAAAGTTCTTGTATAATTGTATACACTCATACATGTATTGTCAATAGTAATTTTTCTTACTATAACTGCAAAAGGCAGATGCCCTGATCCTTTCAATCAGATAACATCTGCCTTTTTCTCACACGATCACTCTTACTTTCAGAACACCTTCTACTGCTTCCAGTGCTTTCGCAATCTGTCCGGAAACCTCGGATTCTACGTCGATCATCGTATAAGCATATTCCTTCTTACTCTTATTTGCCATCAGGGAAATATTCATTCCCTCGCCTGCCAGAAGTGCTGTAAACTGTCCCAGCATATTCGGGATGTTGCGGTGCAGGATTGTAATTCTTGCTCCGCTTCCTTTCACTCCCATATCGCAGTCCGGATAATTTACAGAATGTGTAATATTTCCGTTCTGCAGATAATCCATCACTTCTGCAACTGCCATTTTGGCGCAATTATCCTCGGACTCTTCTGTGGAAGCTCCCAAATGCGGAATCACGATCGCGCCTCTGACACCTACGATCTCTTTTGTCGGGAAGTCCGTCACATAACTGCGCACTTTCTCAGATACTAAAGCATCCACGATATCTTCCTGATTAACCAGTACATCTCTCGCAAAATTCAGGATCACTACCCCGTCTTTCATCAGACTGATGGCGTCTTTGTTGATCATTCCTTTTGTATCGTCCAGTGCCGGAACATGAACGGTCAGATAATCGCACTCTTTGTACAATTCATCCACGGATTTTGCATGATGAATATTTCTGGAAAGCTTCCATGCCGCATCTACGGATACGTACGGGTCATATCCATATACTTCCATTCCCAGATGTGTCGCTGCATTCGCCACCAGAACTCCGATCGCTCCCAGACCGATCACTCCTAATTTTTTTCCTTCCAGCTCCGTTCCTGCAAAAGCTTTCTTCTTCTTTTCTGTGATTTTTGCGATGTCTCCGTCTTCTTCGTACTCCTGCACCCAGTTGATACCTCCGATAATGTCACGGGCTGCCAGAAGCATTCCTGCAATTACGAGTTCTTTCACACCATTTGCATTGGCTCCGGGTGTATTGAATACTACGATTCCTTTCTCCGCACAACGATCCAGAGGAATATTGTTCACACCTGCACCTGCTCTTGCCACAACTTTCAGGTTCTCCGGCAGTTCCATCTCATGCATAGATGCACTTCTGACCAAAATTGCGTCTGCCGCCTCTGCAGCCTCTGTTTTTTGATAGTTCTCTGTAAATTTATCGAGTCCAATCTGAGAGATTGGATTCAGGCAATGATACTGATACATACTACGCATTTTCCTCCTCAAACTTCTTCATAAACGCAACGAGAGCTTCTACTCCTTCATACGGCATTGCGTTGTAAATACTTGCACGCATTCCGCCTACAGTACGGTGTCCCTTCAGATTTTCCAGTCCGGCTTCTTTTGCTTCTTTCACAAATTTGGCATCCAGATCTTTGTCTCCTGTCACAAATGGAACATTCATCAGAGAACGGTCTTTTTTCTCCACGGTTCCTTTGAACAACTTACTTTCGTCCAGAAAATCGTACAACAGTTTAGCTTTCTTTTCATTTTTCTCTTTCATCGCAGAAAGGCCGCCCATCTTCTTCAGCCACTTAAACACTTTTCCGCAAATATATATTCCGTATGCAGGCGGAGTGTTGTAGAGAGAATCCGCATCTGCATGCGTTTTGTATGTCAGCATCGTCGGTGTGCCTGGAAGCACATCTTCTGTGATCAGGTCTTCCCGGATAATCACGATCACAACACCTGCCGGTCCGATATTTTTCTGTACGCCTCCATAGATCACTCCATATTTTGTGACATCTACAGGCTCAGAGAGGAAACAGGAAGAAACGTCTGCAACCAGCGTCTTTCCTTTTGTATTCGGCAGTTCTTTAAATTTTGTTCCGTAAATCGTATTATTCTCACAGATGTATACATAATCTGCATCTTCTGAAACCGGAAGATCCGAACAGTCCGGAATATAAGAAAAAGTCTTGTCTGCAGAAGATGCGATCCGGTTTACGGTTCCATACTTTTCTGCCTCATCCGCTGCTTTTTTTGCCCACTGACCGGTCACAATGTAATCTGCCACCCGGTTCTTCATCAGATTCATCGGAATCATCGCAAACTGCTGAGATGCTCCGCCCTGCAAAAATAAAACCTTGTAATTGTCCGGAATATCCATCAGCTCTCTGAGATCTGCCTCTGCTTCCTGAATAATCGTCTCGAAGGCTTTCGAGCGATGACTCATTTCCATAACCGACATTCCGGTTCCTCTGTAATCTAACATTTCATCTGCTGCTTCTTTTAGCACTTCTTCCGGCAGCACTGCCGGTCCGGCTGAAAAATTGTACACTCTACTCATCTTCTTTTCCTCCTGAATTTCATTTTTATATTGAAACAAAGAAAATTTATTCTTCGTTCAAATCCATCTCATCAAACACTTCGCTGATCGCAGCTCCCGGCGCAACCATCGGCCACACCTTGTCATCCTGGTCGATCTGGCAGTCCAGCACAACAGGACGCTGCATCTTTACTGCTTTTGCAAAAGCGTCTGCAAACTCTTCTTTTGTTGTCACACGGATTCCTTCTGCTCCAAGCGCCTGTGCCAGCTTTACAAAATCCACCGCATCATCCAGGATTGTCTGGGAATAATGCTGATTGTAAAAGAGATTCTGCCACTGGCGTACCATACCAAGCACATGATTGTTCACCACGACCTGTACGATCGGAATCTGATATCTCGCAGCTGTTGCGATCTCATTCATGTTCATACGGAAACATCCGTCTCCGGCGATATTGACTACGGTCTTTTCCGGACAGCCCATTTTGGCTCCGATGGATGCGCCAAGTCCATATCCCATTGTTCCAAGTCCTCCGGATGACAAGAGCGTCCTTGGCTCTTTATATTTATAATACTGTGCAGCCCACATCTGATGCTGTCCTACTTCTGTCGTAATGATTGCATCTCCTTTTGTCTGCCTGTAAATCTCTTCTACGATATACGGACCGGTCAGCTTTCCATCCTCATACTGAAGCGGATATTCTTTCTGATACGCTGCAATCTGTTCCATCCACTCCGGATGTGACTGTTCCTCAAGTCTTGCATTCAACCGCATTAAAACTTCTTTCAAATCTCCGACGATTCCATGATCGATCAACACGTTTTTGTTCATCTCTGCCGGATCGATATCAATCTGCAAAATCTGTGCATTCTTCGCAAACTTTTCTGTATCGCTCGTTACACGGTCATCAAATCTGGCTCCTACCGCGATCAACAGATCGCACTCACTGACTCCATAGTTGGATGTCTTGGTTCCATGCATTCCGACCATCCCTGTGTAACGCGGATCTGTTCCCGGAAATGCTCCCTTTCCCATCAGAGTATCTGTCACCGGAGCATCCACCTTTTCTGCGAATTCACGCAATTCTCTGCTCGCCCCCGAAAGGACAACGCCGCCCCCTGCATAAATAAACGGCTTTTGGGATGCTTCGATCATCTCCACAGCACGTGAAAGTGCCTCCTCTGTGATGGTTTCCGTCTTTCTCGGCGGGAACTCTGCTTCCCGGGGAAGATATTCTGTCACGTTTGCTGTAATATCTTTCGGGATATCGATCAGAACCGGCCCGGGTCTGCCGCTGCGCGCGATCCGGAATGCCTTGCGGATTGTCTCTGCCAGTTTTTCCACATCCTTGACAATAAAGTTATGTTTGGTGATCGGCATGGTGATCCCTGCAATATCGATTTCCTGAAAGCTGTCTTTTCCAAGCAGGGAAACCCCTACATTACAGGTAATCGCTACGACCGGAATGGAATCCATATAGGCCGTTGCGATTCCTGTCACCAGATTCGTTGCCCCCGGGCCGCTGGTAGCCAGACACACTCCCACCCTGCCGGTTGCTCTTGCATACCCGTCTGCCGCATGCGCCGCACCCTGTTCATGGGAAGTCAGGATATGCCTGATTTCATTACTATGCTCATAGAGAGCGTCGTATACATTTAAAATTGCTCCCCCCGGATATCCGAATACAGTATCTACACCCTGTTCTTTCAGACATTCGATCACAATCTCTGCTCCATTTAACTGCATGATGCTCTCCTCCTAATTATTTTTCGGGATGTCCAGAATTGCGCCTCTGTTTCCGGAGGTAACCATAGACGCATATCTTGCCAGATATCCTGTCTTGACCTTTGGCTCCCTTGGCTGCCATGCAGCACGACGTCTTTCCAGTTCTTCCTCTGATACATCCAGCTCCAGTTTTAATTCCGGAATATTGATCTTGATGATATCCCCTTCTTCGACAAGCGCGATCGGTCCTCCAACTGCCGCTTCCGGTGACACATGTCCGATAGATGCACCTCTGGATGCTCCGCTGAAGCGACCGTCCGTGATCAGCGCAACCGAAGATCCAAGCCCATATCCTGCGATCGCAGAAGTCGGATTCAGCATCTCACGCATTCCCGGACCTCCTTTTGGTCCCTCGTACCGGATCACGATCACATCTCCCGGATTGATCTTTCCGGATTTAATCGCTTCTGTAGCTTCTTCATCACTCTCAAAAATCCTTGCAGGTCCTTCATGCACCAGCATCTCTGCACAGACTGCAGAACGTTTTACCACACTTCCGTCCGGCGCCAGATTTCCCTTGAGTACTGCCAGACCGCCTGTCTCACTGTACGGATTGTCAATCGGGCGGATCACCTCCGGATTTTTATTGACACATCCTTCGATGTTCTCTCCCAGTGTCTTTCCGGTCACAGTCATACATTCTGTATGAAGAAGCCCTTTCTTGTTCAGCTCATTCATCACTGCATAAACTCCGCCGGCCTCGTTGAGATCTTCCATGTATGTATGTCCTGCCGGAGCAAGATGGCACAGATTCGGAGTTTTCTCGCTGATCGGATTGGCAAAATCAATCTCAAAATCCATTCCGATCTCATGTGCGATCGCAGGAATGTGCAGCATACTGTTTGTGGAACATCCCAGTGCCATGTCCACTGTCAATGCATTTAAAATCGCTTCTTTTGTCATAATGTCTCTTGGGCGGATATTCTTTCTTACCAGCTCCATCACCTGCATTCCCGCATGTTTTGCAAGCTGCAGTCTTGCAGAATACACTGCCGGAATGGTTCCGTTTCCTTTCAGTCCCATACCAAGAGCCTCTGTCAGGCAGTTCATACTGTTTGCCGTATACATACCGGAACAGGAACCACAGGTCGGACATGCCTTTTCTTCAAACTCGCACACATCTTCTTCTGAAAATTTTCCTGCCGCATAAGAACCGACTGCCTCAAACATGCTGGAAAGACTGGTCTTGCTTCCCTTCACATGACCCGCCAGCATCGGTCCCCCGCTGGCAAAAATCGTCGGAATATTCACACGGGCTGCTGCCATCAGAAGTCCCGGAACGTTCTTATCACAGTTCGGTATCATAACAAGTCCGTCAAACTGATGTGCCATAGCCAGTGCTTCTGTAGAATCCGCGATCAGATCTCTTGTCACAAGCGAATATTTCATCCCAATATGTCCCATGGCAATTCCGTCACAGACTGCAATCGCAGGAACCATGATCGGTGTTCCTCCTGCCATAGCAACTCCCATTTTAACAGCCTGTGTAATCTTATCCAGGTTCATATGCCCCGGCACGATCTCATTATAAGAACTCACAATTCCGATCAACGGCCGGTCCAGTTCTTCTTGTGTCATTCCCAGCGCATTGAACAGGGAACGGTGCGGCGCCTGCTGCATCCCCTTTGTTACAGTATCACTTCTCATCTTCTATCATCCTCTTTCCTTTTTTTGAATTTCTGTTTTTTCTATTGGATATATGCACAGATCCTGTCACCCATCTCGCGGGTATTGATCTGTATGCTTCCCTCTGACATAATATCGATCGTGCGGTAACCGTCTCTTAATACACGCTGTACCGCTTCCTCAATGGCATCTGCTTCCCTGTCAAGATCAAATGTAAACCGAAGCATCATAGCTGCTGACAGAATCGTCGCGATCGGATTGGCAATGCCTTTTCCCGCAATATCCGGAGCAGAGCCGCCGCTTGGCTCGTAAAGTCCGAATTTTGTCTCATTGAGACTTGCAGAAGAAAGCATTCCAATCGATCCAGTCACCATACTCGCCTCATCTGAAAGGATATCCCCAAACATATTCTCAGTCAGGATCACATCAAACTGTGCCGGATCCTTCACGAGCTGCATGGCACAATTATCCACCAGCATATGCTCCAGAGTCACTTCCGGATATTCCTTAGCCACCTCTTCCACAACGCTTCTCCAAAGTCTGGAGGAATCCAGCACATTTGCCTTATCCACACTGATCACTTTTTTTCTACGCTTCGCAGCGATGTCAAATCCCCGCTTCGCAATTCTTCGAATTTCTTCTTCATTATATGTAAGTATATCGCAGGCAGTCATCACCCCGTCTATTTCTCTGGTGCTGCGCTCCCCAAAATACAGGCCGCCCGTGAGCTCCCGCATGATCATCAGATCAAATCCGTCTTTGATGATCTCCTCTTTCAGCGGACACGCTTCTTTAAGTTCTTCATACAATACTGCCGGTCTTAAATTTGCAAATAAATTCAGTTCTTTTCTGATTTTTAACAGTCCGGCTTCGGGACGTTTTGAAGGCTCCAGTTGATACCATGGAGAAGTCCTCGTATCTCCGCCGATCGAGCCCATCAAAACTGCATCACACAGCTTCGCTTTGCTGATCGTCTCATCTGTCAGTGGAACACCATGTACGTCAATGGATGCTCCGCCCATCAAAAGCTGTGTATACACACATTCATGTCCATAAACTTCTGCGATTCGATCCAGTACTTTCATCGCTTCTGTCACAATTTCCGGTCCGATTCCGTCTCCTTTGATCACTCCGATATTCAACTTCATAATACTCATCCTTCCAATTTTCAAAGTGTTATTCTAAATAATACCTCATTTCTTTTCTCATTTCAACCCTTTACCACACAAAAGTGCCAAAAAACAGAGCGAACTCTGTGAATTCCATAAACTTCTGTTTAAAAAAAGCTGTTCTACAGCCTCCGGCCATAAAACAGCTTCTCTTTTTTCTTATTCTGCGTTTGGTTTTTCAATCTGCGCGATTGCAGCTTTCTGCATCGGAATACGGCAGTTCTTATTGTTTCCAAACTCTACGATCACATCGTCATCTGTGATATCAATGATCACACCGTAAAATCCGCTTGTTGTCAATGCAGTATCTCCAACTTCCATAGAAGCCAGCATCGCCTGGATTCTCTTCTGCTCCTTTTTCTGAGGACGCATCATGAACCACCAGAGACCTCCGAATAATACTACATAAATTACAATAACACCTAACATCTTACCAGCACACCTCCACTTACCGTGATATACTCTTCATTTTGTCTCACACGCTTTCCTGCGTCCGACAATATTACCATTGTACACAAAAAATCATGATACTTCAAGTAAATTTTCTATAAACATTTGGAAAAGTGTCTATTTTCCGGACGTCATTCCTTCGATTTTTTTCTTTTTGTATACCTGATACTCTCCCGCTTCGATTGCTGCACGGATTTCTTCCATCATCGTGTTGTAGAAATACAGGTTGTGCAGTACACATAAGCGCATCCCCAGCATCTCTTTTGCTTTCAGAAGATGACGGATGTATCCCCTGCTGTAGCTTCTGCATGCCGGACACTGACATCCTTCCTCAATCGGTCTGTCATCCAGTTCATATTTTGCATTGAACAGGTTCAGCTTTCCATGGTTGGTATATACATGTCCATGGCGTCCGTTTCTGCTCGGGTAAACACAGTCAAAGAAATCGACTCCCCTGTCTACTGCCTCTAAAATATTGATCGGTGTTCCAACTCCCATCAGATAGGTCGGTTTCTGCTCCGGCAGATATGGAACAACCGCGTCCAGGATCCGGTACATCTCCTCATGACTCTCTCCGACTGCAAGCCCTCCGACTGCATAACCGTCCAGATCCAGATCCACGATCTGTTTTGCATGTTCGATCCGGATGTCTTCGTAAATTCCGCCCTGATTGATTCCAAACAGCATCTGGTGTGGGTTGATCGTATCCTGCAGAGTATTGAGCCGGTCCATTTCTGCTTTACACCGTTTCAGCCAGCGTGTCGTTCTTGCCACAGAATCCCGCATATACACTCTGTCTGCCACACTGGATGGACATTCATCAAATGCCATGGCAATGGTGGATGCCAGATTGGACTGGATCTGCATACTCTCTTCCGGTCCCATAAAAATCTTTCGCCCGTCAATATGTGAATTAAAATGCACACCTTCTTCTTTGATCTTGCGAAGGCCTGCCAGAGAAAACACCTGAAATCCGCCCGAATCTGTCAGAATCGGCTTGTCCCAGTTCATAAATTTGTGAAGTCCTCCCATTTTTTTCACCACTTCATCTCCCGGACGGACATGCAGGTGATACGTGTTTGAAAGCTCCACCTGGGTCTTGATTCCCCGGAGATCATCTGTCGATACCGCTCCTTTGATTGCTGCAGCAGTACCTACATTCATAAATACCGGCGTTTCAATCGTTCCGTGAACGGTATGAAAACGCCCCCGTTTTGCCCGTCCGTCTTTTTTGATCAACTCATACATAATTTCTTCTCCTTTATCTTCGTGAAAAAGGGGACCGCGCTCTCTCACGCTGCCCCTTTTTGTCTTTTTTCTATATCTGTTATGATTAGTAATGAATCACAACCGGTGTTCCCACACTGATCATTCCAAACAGAGCTGCTGCCTGATCCAGCGGCATATTGATACAGCCGTGAGACCCTGCTCCGTCCTTATAGCGCGTTCCGCCAAATGCAGCCTGCCAGGTTGCATCATGAAAACCAATTCCTGTCCAGGTCACGCGCATCCAATAGTTGACCGGTGTCTCATAAATCGGCTTTCCTGTACTTGGATCGGTCTCTCCGATCAGCACCTCATCTCTGGTCATCTCCAGAATGTCATACACCCCTTCCGGTGTGATCCTCTCCGGAACCGGAACACCTGTCACCACATCTGTTTCCATTGCCACGCTTCCGTCTTTGATATACCACATGTGCTGGGTACTTAGATCAACCTCGATAAATGTAGTGCCCCAGTCCTGTTCTCCATGAGATTTTGCTGCACCTCCGGTATAGTATGCCGGCTCTCTTGTGACTACTTCACCGTTTTTGATGCTGTTCTGCAGATTGACAAGCTCTGTATCTTCATCGATTGACCATCCATATGTACCGCCTGTTACAGTCGTTGCCTTGCCGGTCGGTGTTGTCAGATTTCTCGTGGTCCCTACCGTATCGTATTTGTCACCAAACTCTGTAAACCATGCTTTCATGGCATCATTATCAAAAACCACATTCATATTGTCATCTACGCCGATCCATGTGGAAATCAGAGTCTTATCCACAACAACAGATTCTGACATGGTATAGGTAATACTTGCCTTCAGATATTTGTTCATCGTATCACAGGCAGCCTGCACTTCCTTGGAATCTTTTGTGTATTTCGGACGTGCATAGCATCCTTCCTTCTCCATATCCAGTTCTGATCGAAATTCGGAAATATACTGGTTCACTTTTTCTTTCAATACATCCATATCTACTGCCGTTCCATATACTTCCTCTTTGATCACATAGGTATCACCCTGAAGCTCCGGTTTTGCGTTTTCTGCCGGAATCTGCTCTACTGTCGCTGCCTGCAGGTTCTGAATCTTTTCATTTAAAGCAGTTTCATCGAATGAAACTGCAATGGAAATCTTTTCTGATTTTTTTGAAAACAGCGCCAGCGGCCATGCAAAACCATTCTGCTTTTTCAACGCTTTCTCAATCTCATCGCTCTCTTTATATTGAAGAGAAATATCACTTCCTTTGATCACATCTGACTTACTGTCCTGTTCCTTAATGGTCAGTTTGTAGTCTTTTACCTGTTCTTTGATATATGCCTCCACAGATGATGCCGATCTTCCCGAAAAATCTTTTCCGTTGATTGTTGTATTTATATAGAAATGACTCATAAAAAATACAGAAATTCCAAGATATAAAAGCACCAGCACTCCGACGACTCCTCCTGCGATGATCCCCGCTTTTCTGACCGGAAATCCACCTGAAGTCCTACGAGACCGTTTCCTGTGTTTTGGGGAATTTCCTTTCGTCTCTTCAGAAACATCTTCAAAGTCTTCTTCTGTAAAAATCATGTCTTCTGTCTGCGGTCTTTTCGTTTTTTTTCTGATTTTTTCTTTCATCTGCTATTGCCGTTCTCCTTTCAGCCAGTATCTAGTCCTCATTATATTACGCTTTTCCTGAATTGTACAGAAAAAACATAGGAATTTCAAATAAATTTATTGCACTTCTATCTGCCCGATCCTGCCGTTCATGATCTAATCGGGCAGTTGCATAAAAATAAGGATTGCACGATAATATGTCTTCTTATATAATAGTTTTATATGCAAAAGAAAGGAGATTTTGACATATGAGTGGTTCATCATTTGGAACTTTATTTCGTATTACTACATGGGGGGAATCTCACGGTACCGCGATCGGTGTTGTCATCGATGGCTGTCCGGCAGGACTTCCCTTGTGCGAAACTAATATACAGGCTTTTCTCGATCGCAGACGACCGGGTCAAAGCCGTTATACAACAAAACGCAGTGAGTCTGACCAGGTAGAAATTCTCTCCGGTGTCTTTGAAGGCAGGACAACCGGGACTCCTATTTCCCTTCTCGTACGCAATCAGGATCAGCGTTCCCGGGATTATGGAGAAATTGCTTCCTATTACAGACCGGGACATGCCGATTACACATTCAGCAGTAAATATGGTTTTCGCGATTATCGCGGCGGCGGCCGCACATCCGGCCGGGAAACCATCGGACGCGTTGCTGCCGGAGCTGTTGCTTCTGCCCTTTTAAAAACCCTGGGAATCGAACTGATCACATTTTCAAAATCAATCGGACCTGTCAAAGTTCCCGAACAGGATTATCATTTTGAAGAAATTTCAGAAAATCCTTTTTATATGCCAAACAATGCATTGGCCGAAACAGCCGCTGAATATCTCAACGAGATGATGGCGCAGAAAGATTCCTGCGGTGGAATTATTGAGTGTCGTGTGACCGGACTTCCTGTCGGGCTCGGCGAACCGGTATTTGACAAACTGGACGCCCAGCTTTCCAAGGGTATCATGTCCATGGGCGCTGTAAAAGCAGTAGAAATCGGTGATGGTTTTCTGGCGTCTTTGGCCAATGGAAGCACCAACAACGATGCATTTACCCTTGAATCCGGACATCTCACCAAAAAGACCAACCATTCCGGAGGCGTTCTTGGCGGAATCAGCGATGGTTCCGAACTGATCGTACGTGCCGCTGTGAAGCCTACCCCATCAATTGCCCGCACACAGTCCACAGTAAATTTAGACAATGAAGAAATTGAAATCTCCATCAAGGGAAGACATGATCCAATCATCGTTCCCCGCGCCGTGGTGGTAGTTGAATCTATGACTGCACTTACACTCGCAGATCTTCTTCTGTGCAATATGTGCAGCCGTCTGGATTCCATCAAAAACTTTTACCAGGAGGAGAAAGATGTCTAATAAGCTGATCGATATTGTGAATGTCACAAAATCTTTTGATGAGAACGTCATTTTGGATCACTTAAATCTTTATATCCGTGAAAATGAATTTCTGACACTGCTCGGTCCAAGCGGCTGCGGTAAGACCACACTGCTTCGGATTCTGGGTGGTTTCGAGACTCCGGATTCCGGAGATATCATTTTTGACGGGAAGAACATCAACAAGCTGCCGCCCAACAGACGGCAGCTCAATACTGTGTTCCAGAAATATGCGCTCTTTACCCATATGACCATTGCAGAAAATATTGCATTTGGTCTTAAGATCAAGAAAAAGTCCAAACATTATATTGATGACAAGATCAAATATGCACTGAAACTTGTGAATCTGGAGGATTTTAAAGACCGGTATCCGGATTCTTTAAGCGGCGGTCAGCAGCAGAGGATCGCAATTGCCCGCGCAATTGTAAACGAACCGAAAGTGCTGCTTCTCGACGAACCGCTTGGAGCACTGGACTTAAAACTCAGACAGGACATGCAGTATGAGCTGATCCGTCTGAAAAACGAACTGGGTATTACTTTTGTCTACGTTACCCATGATCAGGAGGAAGCTCTGACCATGTCCGATACGATCGTTGTCATGAATCAGGGATATATCCAGCAGATCGGAACACCGGAGGATATTTATAACGAACCACAGAACGCCTTTGTAGCAGACTTTATCGGAGACAGCAACATTCTTCCTGCCACCATGGTGGAAGATAAGGTTGTCAAAATGCTGGGAGCCACCTGGCAGTGTGTGGACGTTGGATTCGGACGCAACAAACCGGTAGATGCGGTGATCCGCCCGGAAGACATCGATCTGGTCAAGCCTGAAGAAGGAATTATCGAAGGTGTGGTCACCCATCTGATCTTCAAAGGTGTTCATTATGAAATGGAGGTACTTGCCAATAATTACGAGCTTCTCGTACACAGTACCGATATGTTCCCGGTTGGCACAGAGGTCGGTATCCGTGTGGATCCATTTGATATCCAGATTATGAAAAAACCAGAATCTGAAGATGCGGAGGCGGCAGGAATTGAAGAGTAGAAAATTATTGAGCGGTCCATACCTGTTCTGGGCAGCCTCCTTTATCATCATTCCGCTTTTGATGATTCTGTATTACGGACTGACTGACAAAAACGGAAATTTCACACTGATGAATCTGGCACAGATCACCACCCAGGAAAATTTAAAAGCACTGGGACTGGCACTGCTGCTCTCTTTCGTGAGTACGCTCATCTGCCTGATCCTTGCTTACCCGCTTGCCATGATTCTGTCTGAAAAGAATGTCAATCAGACCAGTTTCATCGTATTGATTTTTATTCTTCCTATGTGGATGAATTTTTTACTGCGGACGCTCGCATGGCAAAATTTGCTCGAAAAAAACGGTGTCATCAACATGATCCTGCACTTTTTCCACCTTCCGGATCTTACATTGATCAACACACCGGGTGCGATCATCCTCGGCATGGTGTACAATTTCCTGCCGTTTATGGTGCTGCCGATCTACAATGTACTTTCCAAGATCGACAAGGATGTGATTTTTGCCGCCCGGGATCTGGGTGCAAACAGTCTTCAGACCTTTTCAAAAATTATTCTTCCTTTGAGCGTACCTGGTATTATCAGCGGAATTACCATGGTCTTTGTACCGTCACTGACCACATTTGTTATTTCCGACCTGCTTGGCGGAAGTAAGATCCTGCTTATCGGAAATGTGATCGAGCAGGAATTTAAACAAGGAAGCAACTGGAATACGGGTTCCGGTCTTTCCCTTGTGTTGATGATCTTTATTATTGCCAGCATGGCAATGATCGCAAAATACGATAAAGAAGGGGAGGGAAATGCATTTTGATAAAAAATACAGCCAAACGGATTTACCTGATCCTGATCCTCATTTTATTATATGCACCAATCATAACACTGATCGTTCTGTCCTTCAACAATTCCAAAACCCGGGCAAAATGGGGAGGGTTTACCGGAAAATGGTACATTTCACTGTTCCAGAATCCGGATATTATGAACGCACTTTACACAACCCTGATCATCGCATTGCTTTCTGCACTGATTGCAACCTTGATCGGAACCGCAGCCTCTCTTGGGATTCAGGCAATGAAACCGAAGATGCGCACTTTTATGATGGGCGTAACTAACATCCCGATGCTCAACGCAGATATCGTAACCGGAATTTCCCTGATGCTGCTCTTTGTTGCATTTCGTTTTACCCTTGGATTTTCCACGGTACTGCTGGCACACATTACATTCAATATTCCTTATGTAATATTGAGTGTCATGCCAAAATTAAAGCAGACAAAAAAGAGTACTTATGAAGCTGCACTGGATCTGGGAGCTTCTCCGATCTACGCATTTTTCAAAGTCGTACTGCCGGATATCATGCCGGGGATCATTTCCGGTTTTCTTCTGGCATTCACAATGTCACTGGATGATTTTGTGATCACACATTTTACAAAAGGACCGGGGGTGGATACTCTTTCCACCAAGATCTACAGTGAAGTGCGAAAAGGAATCAAACCGGAAATGTATGCACTGTCCACAATCATGTTTATGACAGTACTTGTCCTGCTGTTTTTGATCAACTTTACACCCAAGCAGAAGAATTCTTCCCCATCAGCCGCTTCTAAGCGCAGAAGACATCAGAGCATCAGCCACATCATCTTCAAGCGCGCAGTACCGGCTGCCATGATCCTTGTTATTGCCGCCGGCGGATTTTATTACGGTTCCAAAAACGGAGTGACCGGCGGAGACAATCAGCTGATCGTATACAACTGGGGCGAATATTTAGATCCGGACGTGATCCCGATGTTTGAAAAGGAAACCGGTATCCAGGTCGTTTATGAAGAATACGAGACAAATGAAATCATGTATCCGAAAGTGCAGTCCGGCGCCATCGCTTATGACGTGGTCTGTCCTTCCGACTATATGATCCAGCGTATGATCGAAAATGATCTGCTTGCCAAGATCAATTTTGACAATATTCCGAATATCAAATACATCGGCGACACTTATCTGGAACAGTCCCGCCAGTTTGACCCGGATAACCTCTACTCTGTCCCTTACTGCTGGGGAACTGTCGGTATCTTATACAACAAGACAATGGTAGATGAACCGATCGACAGCTGGTCCGTACTGTGGGATGAAAAATATAAAGACAACATTTTGATGCAGGACAGTGTTCGTGATGCATTTGCAGTGGCATTAAAATACATCGGCGCCTCGCTCAACTCCACGGATTTAAATGAACTGGAGGAAGCAAAGCAGCTTCTCATTGATCAGAAACCTCTTGTGCAGGCATATGTTATTGATCAGGTGCGTGACAAAATGATCGGAAACGAAGCCGCCATCGGTGTCATTTATTCGGGAGAAGCCATCTATACACAGGCAGAGAATCCAAATCTGGAGTACGTAATTCCAAAAGAAGGATCGAATCTCTGGATTGATTCCTGGGTAATTCCAAAAAATGCACAGCACAAAGAAAATGCAGAAAAATTTATCAACTTCCTCTGCCGGCCTGATATTGCCAAAATGAACTTCGACTACATTACCTACTCCACTCCGAATACCGGAGCACGAAAACTCATCGAAGATCCGGCCATCCGCAACAGCAAGATTGCGTTTCCGGAACCGGAAGATCTTGTCAACTGCGAAACATTCCGTTTCCTCGGGGACAAATACGATGCAATCTACAACCAATTGTGGCGGGAAGTAAAATCCAAATAGTATCCCCCTCCGGGCATCCCGTAATGCATGCCTGCGGCGGGCGGACTTACGTCCGATAAATAAAAATGAGCGTGTTCCAAACCATGTGGTAAACATGCTCATTTTGTCTTATCTTTTATTTTCTCGTATCAATAAATCCTTCACCGAACACTTCACTTGTCTCTGTCAGCATCACAAATGCATCCGGATCCACCTCATGTGCAGCACTTCTGACGGAGTACGCCTGAGAACTGGAGCAGGCACAGAGCAGCACATCCTTTTCCTCTTTTGTATAGGTTCCGATCGCCCGGATTGCTGTGGAACCTCTTCCGCTGATCTGATCGATCTTTTTAGAGACCTCTTCCGCCTTTGTCGTAATGATCAGGATCAGTTTACCGGCTCCCATGCCATACATGATCTTATCGATCACGACAGATGTCACAAATGCCGAGATCAGACCATAGAGAACTGCGTCCACATTTCCAAATACCGGCCATCCAAGCAGAATGATCAAAAGATCGATCGCCATGGTTACAAATCCGATTGACAAATGCGGCTTGACTGCTTTGATCGACATAGTCAGAAAATCGGTACCGCCGGAGGAGGATCCCCGCATATAGAACAACGCAAGCGCTGCTCCCAGGCAGACACCGGAAAACAGTGCCGCCATAAACGGCTCTCCTGTATAAGGCTTTGTATACGGAAAAATAAGATCCAGAAATATCGTACAAACAATCATGGTTCTTGCTGATTTGAACATAAACCTTCGTCCTACCAGCTTAAAGCTCAAAATGATAAGCGGAATATTCAGAGCAAGGGTTGTAATACCAATCGGAAATCTCCATAAATGATTCATGATCAGCGCCAGACCGGATAATCCGCCCGGTGCAAAATCTGCCGTTTTTGCAAACGTATAAATCCCAAGGGCATATAATACACTTCCCACAATATCATAAGAAATATCCAGTACAAGCTCTTTTCCATTGATCTTTTTACGCTTCTGTCCCATGTCTCTTCCCTTCTTTTCTCTTATACCGGGAAGCACCCTCCTCCGATAAATTCTCTGAGCAGCGAATTTGCCGGAACATAGTCACTTCCGATTCCGATAAAATAGTCAAAAAATTTCAAAAGTCTTTTCGCCTCAAGATATTCCGGTGAATCCTTTTCCACTCCGAACAAAAGAGGCTCCACATACTGTTTTAAAACAGCCAGTTCATACAACAGGGAAGAATTAAACATCACATCCGCTTCTTCCTGATACGGAAAAATATTCTCTTCCTCCCCTCTTCTGACTGACGACCACATTGCAAGCGTTTTCTGTGCAGAAGTTCCTCTTGTTCTGGCATCCCGCACCAGCCGCCGGATCAGTCTTCCGTCTGTAGAAGGAATCCGGTTGTGCTCATCAATATTCAACTGTGTCAGAGCACTGATGTAAATCTTAAACTTCCGGTCTGATGAAAGCTGACGGGAAAGCTCCGGATTCAAACAGTGAATTCCTTCGATCACAAGAATATCCTGTTCCTTCAGCTGTGTCGGAGTCGTGTCATAGCTCCTGCTTCCTTTCTTAAAATCAAAGATTGGAAGATGCACCGCCTCTCCGGCTAAAAGTGCCTGCATATCCTTATTGAACTGCTCGATGTCAATGGCCTCCAGGCATTCAAAATTGTAATTGCCATCCTCATCCCGGGGTGTTTTTTCCCGATCCACAAAATAATTGTCCACTGCGATCGGATGCGGTCTCATTCCCTGCGTCCGAAGCTGAATGGAGAGCCTGTGCGAAAACGTTGTTTTTCCGGATGAAGACGGTCCTGCGATCATCACCAGCTTTGTTTCCGGCTTCGCGGCAATCTGCGCGGCGATCTGTGCGATCTGCCGTTCCTGATAAGCCTCCTGCACAAGTACGATCTCACGCATATCATATTTTGTGACCATGTCATTAAGTGCTCCGACTGTCTCAATATTCTGAAGATCGCCCCACTGCACACTGCTCTTTAATACCTGAAACAGCTTTTCACGCGGTTCAAAGGCCGGGACTACATCCGGTTCCTTTCGTAGCGGCATCTGGAGTACAAATCCTTCATCATACAGATGCAGCGCAAAATTCTTTAAATACCCGGAATCCGGCACCATATATCCATAGTAATAATCCTCAAACTCATTCATCCGGTAGATATTTACCTTGGAAACCCTCCGGTATCCAAACAGCCTTTCCTTGTCATACATCCCGTGTCTGCCAAAAAGCTCTACTGCATCCGATGTATGCACAGAACGCTTCTCGATCGGAATTTGGGCTTCTGCAAGTTCATGCATCCTTGCATCAATCTGATCCAGAAACTTCTGATCCAGAACGACATCTCCGTCAATTGTACAGTAATACCCATTGCTGACGGAAAAATGGATCTTCACATTGCGGATCTTGTCATGTCCTCCGACATCATGAACTGCTTTGACAAGCATAAAACAGAGACTTCGACGATAAGTCTCATAACCGATCGGGTCTTTCACTGTCACAAATTCGATTTTACAATCCTGCTTTAATCGTTTGTTCAATTCCTGAAGACGTGTCCCGTCCACCAATGCTAGTACGATTTTGGCCGGGTATTCTTCCTGAAATTCTTCTGCGATCTTCTTGTAGGCAATTCCTCTCTCGTAACACTTTACCTTGTCCCCTGTCTGAACGGTACAAAATTCTTTCTCCATAAGCCTGCCCTCCCGTCTGGAATCTTACAATACCTGAAACGGATGCACGACCGGTGCGGTGATGATTTTAGCTGCAGGAAGTCTCTCTTCCAGAAACCGTTTCATATCTTCCATAAAAATATACTCTGTCCCATAATGTCCCGCATCAATCACCGAAACGCCCTGTGCCGCCGCATCCAGACCTTCATGGTGTCCGATATCTCCGGTTACAAGAACATCCGCTCCTTTTGAGACAGCCGGAGCAATGGCACTTTTCCCGGATCCCGGAGAAACCGCAAGTCTTTTTACCGGCTGCTTCATATCTCCAAACACCTTGACCGATCCCAGTTTTAATTTATGCTTCACATAAACACAGCATTCTTCCAGTGTCATCTCTTTTGGAAGGGATCCCACTCTTCCGATCCCCTCTTCTTTTGTCTGTGTATTCATGGTCACATCCAGCACTTCGGTATCTGTCAGTCCCAGAATCTGTCCGGAAAGCTCTGCCATGCCAAGCACATCATAATTGGTATGCATTGCATAATAGGAAATATCACTGCGGATCAGCTTTAACAGCCTGCGGCCGATAAAATCTTCATCCGTAATATGCTTAAGCGGCGAAAAAATCAGCGGGTGATGGGTAATGAGCATGTCCGCTTCCTGCGCAATCGCCTCCTCAATGACCGCATCTGTTGCATCCAGCGCCAGATAAATCCGACGGACTTCTTTTTCACTTCTTCCCGCCTGCAGCCCTACATTGTCAAATCCCAGAGCAGCACTCTTGGGATATGTACCCTCAATCATTGCCATAATGTCTTTACACTGCATAATACTTCAGTCCTTTCCTGATGCAGACAAGCTCCTCTTTGAGTTCTGCCTGTCTCTTTGTGATATGTTCCCCTCTCTGATGATCCAGTTTTTCCAGAATCTCTGCTTTTAACTGTTCTTCTCTCTTTAAATACTGCTCCAGTATGGGGTGGCGCATCTCCAAAAGTAATTTTCCGTATCGAAGCTGGGTTTCATCCCACTTCTCTCTTTCGCTTTCCTTTGAAGGAACCACACGCATCATCGGATAGTACTTTCCTTCATCCAGTACCATCTCTTCCTGCACGATCTGATAGCCGTTCTGCAGAAGAAATTCCCGCACCTTTGCGATCTCCGACTGGGGCTGCAAAATGCACTCTTGTAATGTCTCTGCCACAGCCTGTCCCTCTGTCAGAATCCTCATCACAAGTCCTCCGCCCATACCTGCGATAATGACGGCTTCCACTTCTCCCGGAGACAGTTTTTCCAGACCATTGGATCTGCGCATCTTGATCTGCTCTTTTAATCCGGCTTCTCTTACATGCTCTTCTGCCCGGATCAGCGGACCTTCGTTTACATCCATTGCAAACGCTTTTTTTACTTTTTTATGCTCTGTCAGATAAATCGGAATATAGGCGTGGTCCGTTCCGATATCTGCCACACACTCCCTGACTGTCACAAGGTCAGCCACTGCCTGCAGTCTTTTTGATAATTCATTCCTCATATCTTAGTCCAGATAGTCTCTCAGTTTGCGGCTGCGGCTTGGATGACGCAGCTTCCGGAGTGCTTTTGCCTCAATCTGGCGGATACGTTCACGGGTAACATCAAATTCTTTTCCAACTTCCTCCAGCGTTCTGGCACGTCCGTCATTCATTCCGAAACGAAGGCGAAGCACTTTCTGCTCTCTTTCTGTGAGTGTATCCAGCACTTCATCAAGCTGCTCTTTGAGCAGTGTCTGCGCTGCTGCCTCTGCCGGCACCGGTACGTTATCGTCCTGAATAAAATCTCCCAGATGACTGTCTTCTTCCTCACCAATTGGTGTCTCCAAAGATACCGGCTCCTGGGAAATCTTCAAAATCTCACGCACACGTTCTACCGGCATATCCAGTTCTTTTGCGATCTCTTCCGGCAGCGGCTCTCTTCCGAGCTCCTGCAGAAGTTGTCTGGACACACGGATCAATTTGTTGATCGTCTCCACCATATGCACCGGAATACGAATCGTTCTTGCCTGATCTGCGATTGCTCTTGTGATCGCCTGACGAATCCACCAGGTAGCATACGTACTGAATTTGTATCCTTTGTGATAATCAAATTTTTCCACTGCTTTGATCAGTCCTAAATTTCCCTCCTGGATCAGATCCAGAAACAGCATTCCGCGTCCTACATAACGTTTTGCAATGCTGACTACAAGACGAAGGTTCGCTTCTGCAAGCTCTTTCTTTGCATCTTCATCTCCTTCCTCCATTCTCTGCGCCAGCTCAATCTCTCTGTCTGCACTTAAAAGCGGAACTTTTCCGATCTCTTTTAAATACATTCTGACCGGATCTTCAATGCTGACACCGTCCGGAACTGACAGGTCAATATTCTCCATATCTACATCATCCGCTTCTTCTGCCATGATCACGTCCATGTCTACGTCCAGATCATCGTCACTGCTGATACGCAATACGTCAATATTGTTGGCTTCCAGATACTCAAATACCTTTTCCATCTGTTCTGCTTCCAGTTCCATATCCGCAAAAAAGTCATTGATCTCCTGGATCTCCAGTATACTTTTCTTTTTCTTTCCCTGTGCTACCAGTTCTCTGAGTCTTTCCGTAAACTTCTGAATGTTTTCTTCCATGTGTCCATCCTTCCTCTGTCTGCAGCAAACGCAGACTGTCTTGTTTTATTTTATCCTTATTCAATAGAAATATGCAGTTTCTTCAAGTCATCCAGTTTTCGCTTTTCCTCCATCAGCTTCTGAAGTCCGATGATATCTGTCGGCTCCAGATGCATGGTCCTGTAATCGATACTGTGTGTCTTGACTTTTACGATTGTCTCCTGCAGTGCTTTTTCCCGTTCCTCTTTGGTCGTCAGCTTCTGGATCTTCGTATGAAACAACGAAGCTGCTTCCCGGTGTTCTTCTTCCTTTGTAAAATGATTCAGGATCTTGGCGGGATTTAATTCTCCTTCCTCATACTGGTGATATAAAAATTCTGCCACTGTATGGTACAGAGGTTCCGGAAAATCCTCCGGACTGATATACTTCTGAATGATTCCAAACAGTCTTCTGTCCTCGATCATCCAGGTAAGCAGAATTTTCTGGGAAATCTTCACCCCGTCTTCTTTCGGCTTCTCGCTGCCTGTGGCCTGCTTCGGACGCTCCACCGGCTTTGCCATTCCTTCTCTCACCGCCGTCTTTGCCACCAGTTTTTGCAGGCTCTCAACTGTGGCCCGATATGTACCCGCAACCGCTTCAATATAATTGTTCCGCTCCAGTTCATCCTCAAAGCCGATCAGACGCCTTGCAGCCTCCTGGAAAAATGCAGTCTTTCCTTCCGGAGAATTCATATCATACTCTTTCTCCAGCATCTCCAGTCCGAACATAAATCCGTTTCTCGCATTTCCGATCCTGCGTTCAAATTCCTCAGCGCCCAGATTCTTGATAAATTCATCCGGATCCTTATATGGATCCATCCGGATCACCTTTGCAGTGATCCCGGCCTCCTTCAAGATCGGAACTGCCCGAAGCGCCGCTCTCGTCCCTGCCTCATCGCTGTCATAGGTCAGATATACTTCCTGAACATACCGCTTGATCAATGCCGCATGCCCGGTCGTCAATGCAGTTCCCAGTGATGCCACTGCATTGGTAAATCCCGCCTGATGCAGCGCGATCACATCCATATAGCCCTCACACACCAGAAAATACGGCTTTCTTGATGTGCGCGCCCGGTTCAGTCCGTACAGATTACGGCTCTTGTCAAAGATCTCTGTCTCCGGTGAATTCAGATACTTTGGCTTTGCGTCTCCCATCACACGCCCGCCAAATCCGATGACCCGGTTGTTCACATCCATGATCGGGAACATCACCCGATTCCAGAATTTGTCATAAACACCATTTTTCTCATCGGTATTGATCAGTCCCGCCTGACGGATCAGATCTTCCGTATACCCCCTTTTTCTGAGGTAACGAAAGAGATCATCGCTGTACTTGCTGGAATATCCGAGACCAAATGCCTTGATCGTCTCCTCCGACAACTGCCTGCCGGTCAGATATGCATGCGCCGTCTTTCCCTGTTCAGACTTCAGCTGCACATAAAAATACTGCGCTGCCAGCTTGTTGATCTCAAGAAGCTGTGTCTTTCTGTCTGCCCTGGCTTTTGCTTCTTTTGAATACTCCATCTCAGGGAGTACAACACCTGCCCTGTCCGCCAGAAACTTCAGTGCTTCCACAAATGAAAAATTCTCATAATCCATCAGAAATGTAAATACATTTCCTCCCGCTCCACAGCCAAAGCAGTAATACATCTGCTTTTCTCTGCTTACGGAAAAAGAGGGGGACTTTTCATTGTGAAACGGACAGAGTCCGAAATAGGAACTACCTTTTTTCTGCAGTCTCACATATCCTGAGATCACATCCACAATATCATTTTTTGTTCTTACTTCTTCGATTACTTCTTCCGAATAATACATGTCTGCCTCTTACTTCTCTTTCATTTTTGAGCATTTAAAATCCCCTACACTTATTATATTCTGCGGTCACATCTCTTTTCCTTTATTTTTTTGAAATTCTTTTTTCCAGTGCATCGATCACCGTCTCAAGCACTTTTAATCTGGCGTAATATTTATCATTTCCCTCTACCACGATCCATGGAGCATATTCTGTGGAAGTCCGGATCAGCATCTCATTGACCGCCTCCTCATACTGCTCCCATTTTTCACGGTTTCTCCAGTCTTCTTCTGTGATCTTCCACTGCTTTTCCGGATTTTCCTGCCGCTGTCTGAATCGCTTTTCCTGCTCTTTTTTGTCAATCTGCATCCAGAATTTCAAAACTACAGCCCCTGCGTCCGCGAGATCCTTTTCCATATCATTGATCTCCTTATACGCCCGTTTCCACTCTTCCTGCGTACAAAACCCTTCTATCCGCTCTACCATCACCCTGCCGTACCAGGTTCTGTCAAAAATTGCGATATGCCCGTCCTTTGGCATGTTTTTCCAGAATCTCCAGAGATAATGATGTGCTTTCTCCAGATCATTCGGCGCCGCTGTAGGATTCACCACATATCCCCTGGCATCCATCTTTTCTGTCAGCCGCTTGATCGCTCCTCCTTTTCCGGCAGCATCCCAGCCTTCAAACCCGATCACCACCGGAATACGCTTCTGATACAGCTCTCCATGGAGCTTCTCGATCTTTTTCTGATATTCTTTGAGCTTTTTCTGATACGTTTTCCTGTCACAATACAAACTCAAGTCCACTTTTGCCAGTACAGACTCCTGAAACCCTTTTGTTGCTCCATCCATCAGGCTTCTATTCTCAGACGCCTCTTTTTCCGCTTCCCGGATCACCTCTGCCGCCGTCTCTCTTGCAATCTCCCTGCGCCTGTTGTCAATCCCTGCTGTCAGCATCTGCGTGATCACGGTGTAGATTTTGACTGTTGCATAGCGTCTGTCCGTAGCCTCCACGATCGTCCAGGGGGCATATTCCGTATCTGTCCTCTGCAGCATTTCTTCTATCATGTCCTGATACTGATCATACTTTTCATTTTTCTTCAGATCTGCCTTTGTCACACGCCACGCCGTATCTTTAGACTCCATGAGTTTATCAAACCGTTTTTTCTGTTCCTTTTGATCGATATCCAAAAACAATTTAATCAGAAGTGTCCCGTCCTCCGTGATCTGTTTTTCAAAGGAACAGATCGAGCGATAGCAGTTTTCTATTTCCGATTCTCGCATTTTCTTTTCAAACCGGTCACTGAGCACCTTAATATACCAGCTTCCATCATATACTGCCATCCGGCCTCTTTGCGGTGTCTTCGTCCAAAACCGCCACAAAAAAGGGTGCATCGCTTCCTCTTTTGTCTCCTCTTTCACCGTAAATACTTCAAATCCCCTCGGATCCAGACTCTGAATCAGTTTTCCGATCTGCATTCCTTTTCCTGCGGCATCAAATCCTTCAAATACAATCATGATCGGAAGCCCCATTTCCTTACACTGTCTCTGAAGTTTTCCCATCTGCAGCTTCAAAGCAGTCATTTTTGCCTTGTATTCACTTTTTTCCATCTTCATTGTCAAATCTACTTTTTCTAACATGATTTGCCCTCCCGATCCTTTCTGTCTTAGTTTTCCCATCTGTTTCTTTTTTATCCTGAAACCAGAAAAAACCGCACGGACTTCTGTGAAATACACTGTATTTCATAAAATCCATGTGGTTTTTCTTTTCGTAACGGCTGACGATCACCCTCCATGCTGATTTTGCTCAAAAAATCAGATATCTTGCGTTTCTGATTTTTGTTTCATTTCCACCAGTACTTTTTTGAAGTTTTTTCGAAACAAGATCAACGTTGTCGCAACCGCGATCACGTCTGCGATCGGTTCTGCCAGAAACACTGCCTGTACATTGTCTTCCAGAAATACCGGCAGGATATAGATCAGCGGAATCAACACGATGATCTTTCGAAACATTGCCAAAAACGCTGAAATTTTAGAATTTCCAAACGCAATAAACGTCTGCTGACAGGCAATCTGTGCTCCCATCAGTACCACTGCCGCCATATAAATACGCATCGCCCATCTTGCAAATTCTGCCAGCTGCAAGTCATTGGTAAAGATCGTAACAAATACACCCGGAAGCAGTTCTGCTACTGCCCAGATACAGGCCGCATAAATCACTGACGACAACAACAGCAGACGGAATCCTTTTCTCACACGTTCTGGATTGTTGGCTCCAAAGTTATAACTGATGATCGGCTGTCCTCCCTGGGTCAACCCCTGCAGAGGCAGCATGGCAAACTGCATCACACTGGAAAGGATGGTCATGGCGCCTACTGCCAGGTCTCCACCATATTTTAATAAAGAAGAGTTAAAGCACAATACCAGAATACTCTCTGTAGACTGCATGATAAACGGCGCAAACCCAAGCCCGATACATGGAACCATCACATCTTTTCGAATTCTGAAATTCTCTTTTTTCAATCTCAGCACCGTATCTTTTCCAGAAAGGAAGCGGATTGCCCAGACTGCGCTGATTGCCTGAGAGAGCACCGTTGCCAGAGCGGCTCCCCGCACGCCCATATGGAATCCAAAAATGAAGATCGGATCCAGCACAATATTTGTCACTGCACCGATCACAACTGTCATCATACTGATCTTAGAAAAGCCCTGTGCGGCGATAAATGCATTGAGTCCAAGTGTCAGCTGTACAAAAATCGTTCCAACCGCATAAATGTTCAGATAGCTTTCTGCGTATCCCAGCGTATTTTCACTGGCGCCAAACATCATCAGTAAAGGACGCTTAAATACAAGCACCAGAGCTGTCAAAACAACAGCGGTAATCACCAGTGCAGAAAAACAGTTTCCCAGTATCTTCTCTGCACCCTCATTATCCTTTTTTCCCATCAGAATACTGGCTCTTGGTGCGCCTCCCATTCCCATCAGTGCCGCAAATGCAGAGACGATCATAATAATCGGAAAACATACACCAAGTCCGGTAAGTGCTGCCGCACCCTCTCCCGGAATATGTCCGATATACATCCTGTCCACCATATTATAAAGTGCATTGACCACCTGTGAGATAATAGAGGGCACTGCCAGTACGAACAACAAGTGTCCGATCGGCTCCTTTCCCAGATCCACCTCTTTTGACATTTTCAGTTTCATAATGATGACTCCTTCCCTTTTGCCCGTTCTTCAAATCGCGCAAAAATCTTCTCCATTGTATTGGCCATATTTGCAATATCCTCTTCGGGAATCCCCTCAAGGATCTCCTGATCGATCTTCCGCTTGATTCCTCCAAGCTGTTCGATCACAGGAAGTGCATGTTCTGTCAGCTTTAGATGCTGCACTCTCTTATCATGGTCATCTGCCACACTGATGATCATCTCCTTCCCCAGCAGCGCATCTACACTTCTGCATACAAGCGCCTTGGAAACGCCGAGACATGTACATAACTGACTGTTCGTATCGATTGAAGGATTATTTGCCAAAAACAGCAAAATTGATATTTCATTCGGAGAATATGTCTCATTTCCCAACATTCTCCCAAACTCATCTGCATACACTTTCCTGATCTTCATAAACACAGAAATCATACCTTCCACTGTCATCTCTGCGCTCATTTTTCCACCTCCATTTGTTTACTTGTAAACTTTCTATTAGTATATCACGTTTCACAGAATTGTCAATTTTATATCACACACTTTTTTCAAATTTATAGTTGACATTTCAAAAACTCTATAGTATTATACTAAAAGTGATGTGCTTCACGTAAGTTTTTCATCATAATGAGCGGAAGTGTCGGAACTGGCAGACGAGCAAGACTAAGGATCTTGTAAGCATTGCGCTTGTGTGGGTTCAAGTCCCATCTTCCGCATATTATAAAAAGGTATGATTCCATGTTCGGAATCATACCTTTTTTGTTTATAATTTTCATGTTCTTTGTTTTTAATAGTTTCAACAAATTATAACATAGGAGTTTTTCTATACTCCAGGTAACGCTACGGCTTTGCATCAACCCTTCCACTTCCACGCTGCGTTAAATATCCCGTCATAAATAAAAGACTCCAGACGTTCTCTAAAGACTGATACATTTCCGGATAGATCAGCTCCTGATGAATCTCTTTTATGATTTCCCCGCCGGCAAGCAGAGTTTCAATCTCACGCTTGGTTTTAAGATTGTCGGACATTTGAATAAATTTCTTGACGGCATCATTACTGCTGGTGTTGATCCAATAGTTTTCCGGAAACACATTTACATAGTCTTGAAATATCATTTGCTCATAATACCCATTTTCAAATGCCTTTGCTAATGGAACATCATATTCATCAATTAAAAGAAAACCTTTTAATCTATAATGCTTCTCTAATAATTTTGACAATATTTTCAGTCCACCGCAAAATACAGTTTCGCTCATATTACTGTCCAAAAGTTCTCTATATACAGATTTATCATGTTCGCTCAGGTATTCACTATCTGATAGAAACTGGAATTCTTCCGCTGTTCTTTGCATAATCTGAACTGCAAAATCAAATGCATCCTCATAAGCAGCAGCATTGATTCCTTTAAGGGAAATTGAAATAACCGGATATTTCCCCATATACGCTTCACAAAGCTTTGTATCTTTTGAAATTTCCAACCCATCAAAGATACTCTTCTCTCCTTCTATGGCAAAAGGTAGTTTCCAGCCGTCAATACCTTTGTAATTCTCCTACCAGTAACCTTAGATATCCTAATCCCATAAAACAAAAGCACTTACAGTTTCCTGTAAATGCTTCTCTCATTATGCGGAAGATGGGACTTGAACCCACACGATCGCATTGATCACAAGATCCTTAGTCTTGCTCGTCTGCCAGTTCCGACACTTCCGCTTACCATAGCCTGTTTTGTTCACCACACGCTACATTTAGTATAATACTACTGATACGCAAAAATGTCAACTGATTTTTTTAAATTTTTCTAATTTTTTGAATAATTTATATTATTTCTCTTTTTCATTATAATCAGACTTTTAGAAACTGCACAATTCCTCTTTGCAATTTCTCATCTGACAGTGTCACTTTCTTCTTCGAACAAAAAAGAGATCGACTTTTTCCATCGATCTCTCATCTTTTTTGTCTTTCTATTAAGCAAGTTTAGATTTTGCAAGCTCTGCTAATGTTGCAAATCCTTCTTTATCACTTACTGCAAGCTCAGCAAGCATTTTTCTGTTCATATCTACGCCTGCAACTTTCAGTCCGTGCATAAATTTGCTGTAAGATAATCCATTCATTCTTGCAGCTGCATTGATACGTGCGATCCAAAGCTGTCTCATCTGACGTTTGCGCTCTTTTCTTCCTGCGTAAGCAGATGTGAGAGCTCTCATTACAGACTGTTTTGCAACTCTGTACTGTTTAGAACGTGCTCCTCTGTATCCCTTTGCCAACTTCAATGTTCTATTATGTTTCTTCTTAGCGTTCATTCCGCCTTTAATTCTTGCCATTTCTTAATCCTCCTCTTATTACTTTTACAAATCTTACAGATATGGTAAAACTTTCTTCATGTTCTTTACATTTGTAGCATCAGTAATTGTAGCCTGTCTGAGATTTCTCTTTCTCTTTGTAGACTTCTTTGTTAAGATATGGCTCTTGTAAGCTTTATTTCTTTTCAGTTTTCCTGTACCTGTTTTTTTGAAGCGTTTTGCTGCCGCTCTATTTGTTTTAATTTTTGGCATGATAAATTCCTCCTTTAATGTACTGCCCTGCTGGACATATGTCCGTATTTTTTTATTTTAACGTTTTTCAGTTAAAACCATGCTCATGCTGCGTCCTTCCATTTTTGCCGGTTTTTCAACAACTGCCACATCTTCAAGCAATGCCGCAAAATCATCCAGAATATGCTTGCTTGACTGTACGTGTGCCATTTCTCTTCCGCGGAAACGCAAGGTAACCTTTACTTTATTTCCTTTTCCGATGAACTTCTTCGCATTGTTCACCTTTGTATTCAGGTCGTTTGTATCAATATTCGGTGATAAACGCACTTCTTTTACTTCTACAGTTTTCTGCTTTTTCTTAGCTTCTTTTTCTTTTCTTGTCTGTTCGTACTTGTATTTACCGTAATCGATAATCTTGCATACCGGCGGCTTCGCAGTCGGCGCAATCTTTACAAGATCCAGATTTGCTTCAGCGGCAAGTTTCATTGCCTCTCTGGATGACATAATTCCTAACTGTTCCCCATCCTCGCCAATCAGACGGACTTCTCTGTCTCTGATCTGCTCGTTAATCATTAAATCGCTAATGGTCGTATACCTCCGTCAAATGAATTTCCCTTAGGTTTCCCTTCGCACAAGCATAAAAAAAGAGTGAATCTCATATCCACCCAATCTCACTACATAACAGAGCCTATACAGGAAACTTTCTGCATGTAACAATATCAGACCAATAGTCACTCACTTGTGCTATGGTGAGAGTGGATACTCTACTTTGTTTTTCGCTTTGCGCAAGATATAATTTACCATACTTTCCTGCTTCTGTCAACATGTTTTCTCTATTTTAAAAACTTTACTGCTTTTTCACTTTAATTCACTAATTTAACTTGTTTTTTTTCACTATCCATGGCATAATACCACTTAATAACAGAGCACAATCTATTTTTAGTGTTCTGGCTAAAGTGAAAGAGTTGAGGAGGTTTCTATATGAAAACAAACAGAAGTAATTTTTCCGGCAAGATCGGTTTTATTCTTGCCGCTGTCGGATCAGCCGTAGGGCTTGGGAATATCTGGCGATTCCCGTATCTGGCCGCAAAATATGGCGGAGGTTCTTTTTTGATCTGCTATATCATATTAGCGGTTACATTCGGATTTACACTAATGGTAGCAGAGATCGCCATCGGACGCAAGACCGGTTTGAGTGCCATCGGCGCTTTCCAAAAACTGGATAAACGATTTGGCTTTTTAGGCATCCTTGCCGCAATCGTTCCAATCATCATCCTTCCTTATTATTCAGTAATCGGAGGATGGGTTTTAAAATACTTTTATGCTTTTATCACAGAAGGTGCTGCCACTGTATCCGGTGATTCTTATTTTTCCGAATTCACTGCAAGCACAGCATCCCCGATTCTCTGGTTCTCACTGTTCATTGCTCTGACAGCACTTGTCGTGCTCTTCGGTGTGGAAAAGGGAATTGAGAAAGTCAGCAAAGTGATGATGCCCATTCTTGCTGTTCTGACTGTTGGGATTGCAATTTATGTCCTGACCATGGACGGTGCCATGGACGGATTAAAATACTATCTGCTTCCGAATATGTCAAACTTCTCAGTCATGACCGTTCTGGCAGCAATGGGACAGCTTTTTTATTCCATGTCACTTGCTATGGGAATCATGATCACTTATGGATCCTATATGCCAAAATCTACAAATCTGGAAAGCTCTGTACGACAGATTGAGATTTTCGATACCGGATTTGCCTTTTTTGCAGGATTGATGATCGTTCCATCTGTATTTATCTTCTCTGGCGGAGATGAATCTGCCTTGAATGCAGGCGCCGGACTGATGTTCATCACTCTCCCGAAGGTATTTGCAAGCATGCCTCTTGGAACCGTACTTGGAACCGTGTTCTTTATCCTTGTATTTTTTGCCGCAGTGACCTCTTCCATCTCTTTGATGGAGACTATCGTTTCCATTTTTATGGATAAATTCAAATGGTCAAGAAGGTTTACCTGCATTCTGGTCGCTGTTTATTCACTGCTGATTGGAATTCCGACTTCCCTCGGATTTGGAGCACTTGACTTTATCAAGCCTCTGGGAATGTCCATTCTGGATGCTATGGACTTCATCAGCAACAGTGTGCTGATGCCGATCGTTGCCGTACTGACTTGCGTCTTCGTAGGATTCGTGATCAAACCGCAGGCCATCATTGATGAAATAGAAGCTTCTGATAACGGCGCATTCAAAAGCAAAAAAATGTTCACAGTCATGATCAAATGGATTGCTCCAATCTTCCTGATCGCAATTTTGATCAGTTCTATTCTGAATGCGTTTGGTATTATCACCATGTAATAAAAATCCCGCGGATTATTGCACCCGCGGGATTTTCGCTGTTTCTTGACAACTCTTTTTTACAGTTTCTCTATTTGCTTTCTTTTTGTTCTATCTTTTCTCACCCATACAGAATACAGCCACAACTCCCGGTCCGGTATGACTTCCGATCACAGTTCCGATATTATTAATCAGAATATGATCTACACCCAGTTTTTCACGAACTCGTCCTGCCACATATTCTGCCTCTTCGATACAATCACCGTGGGTGATCAATACCAGATCATTTTCCCAGCCTTTTGCCTGTTCTGCTGCCATATCAACAATCTTGTTCAGAGACTTCTTACGTCCTCGTTCTTTCCCGATCACCTGAAGCCTGCCTTCGTTATCCACATGAATGATCGGCTTGATCTGCACCATGCTGCCAAGTACTGCCGTTGCTTTGGAGATCCTTCCTCCGCGGTGCAGATGATGGAGATCATCCACCGTTACATTATGACAGATATGAAGTTTATTTTCTTCCACCCACTGTGCAACCTCTTCCATTGTCTTCCCGGCTGCTTTTAACTGCAGCGCTTTATGTAAAAGAAGTCCTTCTCCCATGCAGGCGCAAAGCGTATCCACTGCAAGGATCTTTCTTTCCGGGTATTCTTCTGAGAGTTCTTCTGCCGCCATCCTCATACTATTGGCAGTTCCGCTCAGCCCCGAAGAAAAACTCAGATGCAGTACATCCTTTCCTTCTTTCACAAACGGCTCTAACATCTCTTTCGCCTCTTCCGGATTCACCTGGGACGTCACAGACATCTTTCCTTCTCTGAGTTTGCCAAAGAACTCTTTTGGTGTCAGGCCTTCCATATCTGTATAGGTTTTTCCTTCCATTGTATACTTCAGAGGAATCACCGGAACGCCCCGTTCCGCCAGCCATTCCTTCGGCATATCCACTGTACTGTTCACTGTAATAATATAGTCCCGCATTTCCTTCATTCCTCCTGTTGTCTGATTTCCTTAATCATATCATTTTTTGGAACATTTCGCAAAATTTTTTTCATTTTTCGTCTGTATTTTAAAGCAGATCAAAGGTTCCTTTCCGGACATCTGATCTGCTTTTTCCACTAATTCAACTTGATATTCAAATAATTTCTTCCCGACAATGTCTTATTACATGCCAAAAAGCATAAGATCAGCAGGCATCCGACCAGAAAACCAACCCAATCAAACAATGCCGTCAGTACCAGAAGCATCAGACGCATAAATTTCAGCGCATATCCCATCTCAAAATTGGGCTGCGTATAATTGGCTACTGCCACAAACGCCATATACAGCATCACTTCTGAATTGAACCATCCGGACTGTACCGCAAACTCTCCGAGCACCAGACCTGCGATCACACTGAGTGGTGTACTGAGCATACTCGGTGTGTTCAGCGCAGCAAGACGCAATCCGTCAATACAAAGCTCCAGAATCAAAAACTGCAGCACAAGCGGGACGTTGATCACATCACGGACGGCAGTAAATTCAAACATGCTCGGGATCCAGGACGGGTTCATCATGAATAACAGATATACCGGTGTCATAAACACCGTCAGAATCGTGATGATTGCTCTGGAAACCTTCAAATACATCCCTGTCACTGTTGGAAAATAATAATCATTTGCTTCCTCAATCATATCCAGAATCGAAGTCGGAAGAATCATAGCAGAAGGGGAATTATCTACTAAAATGATTACTTTGCCTTCCAGAAGACACGCCACCGCGGTATCCGGTCTCTCTGTAAACTTAAATTTCGGAAACGGATTGAACCATTTTCTCTTGAACATTGCCTCCGCAAGCGTCTGCTGGTTCATCTTCAGATCGTCGATATGCAGGCTTTCGATCCTTGATTTTACATTGGCAAGAAGTTCCTTGTCAACTCGGTCTGACATATAACAGATCGCGATATCCGTGCGGGAAGTCTGCCCGGCTTCCGTCATCTCCATAATCAGATGTTCATCCCGGATACGCCGCCGCATCAGCGCTGTATTAAATACGATTGTCTCCACAAATCCATCTCTGGAGCCTCGAAGCGATTTATCTTTGTCCGGTTCTTCCACACTTCTGGCCGGATATGTCCTTGTGTCAATCGCAATACAGGCGGCATATCCTTCTATAAACAGACAGGTCACTCCGGATAACACGTTCCGCAGCACCTGATCAAAATCTTTCAGCACATCAACCTCAATATATGGTACATGCCTCTGAGAAAACATTTCTGCCTCTTTTGGCATTGCCTCCTTTGTCACGCCCATAAAAGAATCCATCAGCTTGAGCATGGCTTCATCTTTTACAAAACCGTCAATAAAATAAAGAACTGCTTTTCTTTCACCAATCTCGATTGTCCGTTTTATCAGATCAAAACTTTTTCCCACAGGCAATGTCCGATCCATATAGGAAATATTTTCCATAAATGAGTCACTGATCTTTTTTGTATTCTTAATTACCATAGAATGTCTGTCCTTCCCTTCCCGGACTGCCACAAAACACAGTCTCGTGCAATTCCGGTTTGCTTCTATGGTTAGATTTCCCGATTCTTTTCTATTTATTCAAAAACCCTGCTTTTTCCATCTTTCGGATCACCTGCTGCTGCCTTTGATACGCCAGATCCGGATTTACCAGCGGATTGTATGCACTCGGTGCATTCGGAATCCCGGCCAGCATTGTACATTCATCAAAATTCATTTCCATTGGTTCCTTCCCGAAATATCCACGGCAGGCTTCCGCCACAGAGTTATAACCGTTTCCGAAATAAATGGAATTTAAATACAGCTCCAATATCGTATCCTTATCATAGACTTTTTCAATCTCAAATGCCATAAACATCTCTGCCACTTTCCGACTGATCTTTTTATCCTGTGTAAAAAACTGATTTTTCGCAAGCTGCTGCGTGATCGTACTTCCGCCTTCTACATATGATCCTGCACGGATATCATTGTACAATGCCCTGCATATCGCAAGCGGATCGATCCCCGGATGCTTATAAAACCGCTTATCCTCTACCGCCAGTACTGCATCGATATAATCCTTTGGCAGCTGATCCAGTGTCGTGTAATCCTCTTTTGCCTGTATCTGTGCACCCATTTGTTGTACACTCATTTTCTTTAATGCATCCTGACAGTCTCCATACCCTCGCCAGAGCATAAATGCAACAACCAAAAACAAACATAAAAAAATGAAAGAACACAGTCTCTTGATCCATTTCATACTGTACCATCCTTTTTCTGAAGTAACTCTTAGTTTCTACGTCCAGTATATAGAATTCAACTGTATTCTTCCATAATATTTTCTTACAATTTTCTTAAAATTACTTACATTTGTGTAAGATTCGATGTTTTTTATTTGGTAGTACTTCCAAAACCGCCATTTCTCACATCTGTCACATCGTCATCCAGCGTGATTCCATATTCCACAAAGATTCCCTGCATAAAGCCTTCTCCCTGTGCGATATCAATGCTCTTCTCTTCATTTGTATCGTTGGTGATCTTGGAAAACATATGACCTTCATTGTCTGAATAAAAATAGTCGCTGTCGATGATCCCCACTGTATTATTCAGCTGCAGACGGTACTTAAAGCCAAGTCCGCTTCTCGGATAACACTTTAAGACCCATTCCGGTTCCATCTCCACCCGGATCCCGGTCGGAATCTTGATTGTCTCGCCCGGCGCCAGGATCAGACGCACCGGTGCAAAGAAATCGTATCCTGCAGATCCTGCGGTTGCTCTTCTCGGCAGTTTGATATTTTCGTAAATCTCTTCAATATTTGCTTCTTCATCCAGTCCAAACGTATCGATCCAGTCTTTCTTAAACTGCTCCAGACTTACTTTGTGAAATTTTGCGATTCTTTTCATTGTCTCTTCCTTTTCTGTTCGGTTTTATACGTCATGCAGCACGATCTTTCCTGTATTCAGACTGTTTTGTACATCGATCACTTTCTGATTCGCGCTTCCTTTCCAGTGCAGCTTTGTATCTTTTTGTGCCGCCTCAAACTTGCCGTCTACGATCACATCCAGATAAGAAACGATCTCTTCATCCTGGATCTGACTCCACTCATATCCGGTGTACAGCCACTGGGTCTTTTCCGGAAATTTCTGCCGGATTTCTTTGGCCAGCTCTGTGATTTCTTTTCTGTTTCCCGGAAACAGAGGATCTCCTCCACTGTAGGTGATCCCGCTGATATAGCTTTTTTCCAGCTGCTCAAACAGCTCTTTTTTTGCCTCTTCTTCAAACAGAAGTCCTCCATCCGGATCCCAGGTCACCGGATTCTGACATTCTTTACATCCGTGAGCGCATCCTGCCACCCACAATACTACCCGCAGTCCGTCTCCGTTTAGCATATCATCTTTTGTAATATTGTGATACCGCATGTTACATACTCTTCCTTTCTGCGATCTCTGCCATCTTGGCATCATTCAGCCGTGTATCTCCTTTGACTCTGGAATAAGAAAGATATCCGTTCATTCTCTCGATCTTTGTCAGATTGGTGCTTCCGCACACCGGACACACATCCATATCCAGTTCCTCATGCCCGCAGTCGTCACAGTAAGACAAGGAGAGGTTTACTCCTTCATAATATCCTTTTGCCATGGCGCGTCTTACCAGAGATTTAATCGCTTCTACATTGTAACTGATCGGATATTTGACATACTGGATCTTTCCTCCGTTGCTCAGATTCCAGAACCGGCCTTCCAAATCCTGTTTCTCGATCGGCGTAATATCCTCCGTCACATGGCAGTGAAAACTGTTGCTTACATATTCTCTGTCTGAAACGTTCTCAATAATTCCGTATTTTTTACGGAACTGCTGTACCTGAACTCCACACAGATTTTCCGCAGGCGTTCCATAGATGGCATACAGGTGTCCGTCTTCATTCTTGAACTCTTCTACACGCTTGTTGATATATTCCAGTGTCTCCAGAGCAAAGGCGCCATCCTCTGCAAGAGATTTTTTATTATGCAGCTGCTGCAGCTCATTGAGCGCTGTGATTCCAAAGGAAGCCGTCGCAGACTTCAGAAGCGGCTTGATCTTGTCATAGAGCCCCAGATTTCCGCCGTAGAAACCGCCCTCGCAGTATGCCAGCGGATTGGTCGATGCTTTCATCTCTCCCAGATAATCATAGGTTCTCTGATGCAGCTTGCGGATCAGATTCAGATAGTAATCCAACACCTCAAAGAACGGCTTTCCTTCCTGCTGCGCTTTTGCATAGATCATCGGAAGATGCAGACTGATGGCTCCAATATTGAATCTTCCCACAAATACCGGTGTATCTTTTTCATCAGCCGGCTTCATGCCGCCTCTTTCATACCATGGAGAAAGGAATGCACGACATCCCATCGGGCTGATGATCTTGCCGTATTTTTTGTAGATGCTCGGAACATAACCATCTCCTGTCAGGCTTAACCAATCCGGATACATGGTCTTTCTGGAGCATTCAATCCCTGCTTCAAACACATCTTCCAGCGGTTTTCCAGGACCATGCAGGTTCTCGTCGTACAAAAATACGATTTTCGGGAACAGCACCGGTTTTTTGTGTCCGTCTTTTCCCTGTCCGTTCTTTCTCACTTCCAGCATCTTGATCGTTGCCAGCTTTCCATAAATGCTGGTACGGGTTCCGGCTGTCACTGTAATAAACGGATAGTCTCCGCGGCTGGAGGATACGGAATTGAACTTATATTCCCATCCCTGGAATCCCTGCTCCATCTCCTTTTCCAGATCTGCCCATGCCACTTTCTGCACGGTCTCTTCATCCAGACCCAGCCCTCTGTACTTTTCGATCAGCTTTTTATGAGATTTTTCTGCATACGGTTCTAAAATCTCGTCCACGCTTGGCACGGTAAAACCGCCATACTGCTGGCTGGCTGCGCTTAATACGATGTCCCCGATCACATCAAACGCCGTATCCAGTGTCTTCGGCTCGTTGTACCAGAGATTCCCCATCTCAAATCCGCCGCTTAATACATTCTTCACATCAAAAAGACAGCAGTTCATTGTATCTCTTCTTGCAGACATGTCATGAATGTAAATATATCCTTCCCGGATCGCCTGGATCTCTTCCACTGTCAAAAAGAATTTTTTATAAAGCTCTTTATTCAGTTCGTTGAAGATCAGACTGCGCTTTGTGGATACCAGCGCACTGTCAGTGTTGCTGTTTTCTTTATCCCCGATATACATGATGGACTGGCTCTTTTTATATACTTCATCCAGCATCTGTACAAAGTCCTGTTTGTAATTACGATAATCACGATAACTTTTTGCCACCACCGGATTTACCTTTTCCAGGGCTCCCTCTACCACATTATGCATCTCTGCAATCGGGACGTCCTGAATTCCCAATGTCTGTACCTTTTCTTCTACGAAACGACAGATATAGTCCAACTCCTCATCTGTGAATTTAATGAGTGCACGGTACGCAGATTTATTAACAGCCACAACTACTTTCTGCACGTTAAAATCTTCCTTTGTCCCGTCTTTCTTGATGACTCTGATCATACAACTTCTGCTCCCTTCGCTTTTGTTTTATCTATATTTAGTGTTTTTATCACACAGGATAAACTATATCATGTGTCAGCAACGAATATGTTATCACTTTGAGCAGTCAGAGTCAATACGGAAACTTTCACAAAAAGTCTCTCATTTACCAGAGCATTTCCTCTGTAATTTCCTTGACAGCAAATGCACCGCACATTGCCATGGTATCTCTTAATTCACCACCTGTTTTTGCAGTATATGCACTCACACCCTGCACTCCCGCACCATATGCCGCGGTCACAAACGGACGGGCGATCAGTGCCGCATCCGCGCCCATTGCCAGTGCTTTAAAGACATCTGTTCCTGTCCGGATCCCGCCGTCCACAAAAATCTTCATCCGGCCATCCACTGCCTTCACAATATCCGGCAGAACTTCGGCTGTAGACGGACATTGATCCAGTACTCTTCCTCCGTGGTTAGACACCACAATCGCCTGTGCACCGGCCTCGAGAGCCTTTTTCGCCCCTCTGACCGTCATGATTCCTTTTAGAATAAATGGAATTTCAGCAATTTTCACAATTTCTTTTAACTCTTCCACGGATTTGCTTCCCGCCGGCGGATTCAGATTCTGAAGAAACGGAAGCCCGGCCGCATCAATATCCATTGCAACAGCAAAAGCCCCTGACCGTTTGACCAGTTCCATTTTGTCACGAATCGTATCCATATCCCACGGTTTTACAGTCGGGATTCCCAGACCTCCCAGTTTTTGTACTGCCGCTGTGGCTTCCTGCATTACCCGTGCATCTGACCCGTCACCTGTAAATGCCGCAATTCCTCCTTCCATACATCCTGCCAGTAAAATTTCATTATATTCCTGATCCGTATATTTCTCCCCGTAATGCAGCTTCACAGCACCTACCGGTCCTGCAAAAAACGGGTAGGAAAACTCCTTTCCAAACAGAGTCACTGTCGTATCAGCCGGCTTCTTTTCACAGATCGTATCCATATTGATACGGATCTCCTGCCATTTCTGAAAATTTCGGATCGCCACATCTCCGATTCCTTTCGCTCCAGGTCCCGGCATTGTATTTTTGCACGCTCTGCCGTTACAGACTGCACACGCTTTACAGTACGGTCCGATACATGTCCTTGCCTGTTCGATCACTTTCTGATAGTCCATACTCGTCTCCTCCTCTTTTTTCTAAAACATCCCCGATTTCTCAAGCACTTCAAGAATTTCCCCGATCACGGGCAGATCAACTACCAGCGCCATTCTGATATACCCTTCTCCCGCGCTTCCAAACGCACTTCCAGGCGTTACCAGAAGTCCGGTCTTTTCCACAAGCTGCATACAGAAATCAAAGGACGACGCATAGCCTTTCGGAATCTTTGCCCACACAAACATTGTCCCCTGACTGTCCGGTACATTCCACCCGATCCTTCGCAGACCGCCGCACAGCGCACAGTTTCTTTTTGCATACTCCTGCCTCTGCTTTTCGATGAAATCGTCCGGCCCCGTAAGCGCCGCGATCGCAGCCTTCTGAATCGGCAGAAAGATGCCATAATCAATCTGGGAACGCAGCGTTTTAAACTTCTCTACAATCGCTTTATTTCCCACCACAAATGAGATTCTGGCACCCGTGAGATTATAGGACTTGGACAACGAATAAAACTCTACCCCTACCTCTTTTGCACCGTCAAAGGATAAAAAGGACCGCCCCTGTTCTCTTGTAAAAATAATATCCGAATATGCATTGTCATGGATGATCACAATATGATGCTCCTTTGCAAATGCGATCAGTTCTTCATAAAAATGATCCGGAGCACAGACACAGACCGGATTCAACGGATAAGAGACTACCATATATTTGGTTCTCTCCAAAACCTCTCCCGGGATATTTTTCAGATCTGGCAGATATCCGTTCTCCTCGCGGATTTCATAATATTCCACATTCGCACCTGCCATGATTCCGCTCATTTCAAACAGCGGATATCCCGGATTCGGAACCAGAATGGTATCCCCGGGATCACACAATGCCATTCCGATATGCGCCATTCCCTCCTGAGATCCATAAACTGACATAATCTCATCTGTCTGAATCTCCACTCCAAACCGATGCGCATACCGGTATTGGACTGCCTCTAAAAGCTCCGGCAGATCTGCCAGTGCATATTTATAGTTCTCCGGATCTTTGCACGCTTCTGTAAGTGCCTCCATCACATGCGGTGCCGGTGCAAAATCCGGTGTTCCCACTGACAGATTGAACACCCGTTTTCCTGCCTGAATCATCTCTTCCTTCTTTTCATTCAGCGCGGTAAAAATTCCCGGCTGAAACTGATTTACCATCGCTGAAAACTGCAGCTCTCTCATCCTGTTTCCTCCCTGTCTTACTTCTCCTCTAATTCTCTGATTCTTCTTGCACGTCTTCTTCTCTGTGCTTCCCGGCGCTTCCTTCTCTGCTTTTTCCGATATGCCACATAAGAGATTCTTGCTCCCACAAGAATCACAAACACTGCAGCGAGTACAAGCAGCACCTTCAAGAACAGCGGCAGTCCCTTCTGTTCGTTCTTCTCCACTGCCGTCACCTGTTTGCACGAAACTGCCGGTGCCTGAAATCCCGGCAGATATTCTCTTTCCAAGTCTACCAGCACTTTACCGTCCTTGATCGTAAGCGGAGCTTCTTTCCCTTTTGGAACACAGTCCCATAAATCTTTTGAAATCTCTACTTTCTTTCCATCAATAGTATGCACCCCTTTGGAAAGTACTTTTTTATATTCAAACCGTTCAAATGCCTGCTCCATAATCGCGTTTCCGACCAGATGACGGAGCTCTTCCCCAGTCTGATCTGACCAGTCAGACACACCCATCACAATCTCCACCAGACGCGTGTCCCCCCGTTTTGCAGTGGACGAATAGTTAAACCCTGCTGTATCGCTGGAACCTGTCTTCAAGCCGTCTGTGCCCTCCAGACCATACTTTGCCCCTTCCAGTGAAATCTGATATGATGTAAAATGCTCCTCATACGGTGTCCCCTCTTTTACGGTGATCTGGGGATACTTTGTGTGATTTAAAATATCCGGATAGGTCTTTATCAGATAAGTACACAGCATCGCATAATCTTCCGGTGTTGTAATGTTATCTCCATCAAGCGGCTGGCTCACCGGATGATACGGCTGCAGCAGATTGTTAGTAACCCCCACACAGTTGAAGTACTTCGTATTGACCATTCCAAGCTCCTGTGCCTTTTGATTCATACGCTCCACAAACCTGTCCGGATCCGACTCCACCATATCCGCAAGCATATACGTTGCCGCCGCAGAAGACGGCACAATGATCAGATCCATCAACTCTGCAACCGTATAACTGGCTCCCGGCTGCATTTTATTGTTGCTGAGCGCATACCTGCCTGCAATATCTGTATATCTTTCATTTACCTCTGCCGTACTCTCAAGTTCCAGATTCCCGGCTTTTATCTCCTCATATGCCAGAAGAATGGTCATCAATTTTGTCATACTTGCCGGCGGCCACTGTTTCTGTGCATTTTCCTGCCATAAAATTTGTCCGGTATTGATCTCCGTAATGATCGAACCTGCAGGCTGATACCGTTCCTCAAGCTGATAGCCCCTCTCTCTTGCCACATCCAGCGCACGCTGAGCCTGTACCTCCCCAGCCGGAATCAGACATTCCAAAAGGATGGTGCATAAAAAAGCACAAATCCCCCTCACATTCCTTTTTCTCATTCTCTTCGTTCCTCTCTCTGATTCCTCCTTAAAACGGTGTCCCCTCCAGATCATACGGCGTTGTCTGATATACATAATAATTCAGCCAGTTCGTATAAATATTATTCGCATGAGATCTCCAGATCAGTTCCGGCTTCTGGTTGGGATCGTTGTCCGGATAGTAATTCACCGGCATTTCGATCGCAAGCCCTTTTTTCAGATCTCGTTTATATTCTGCATCCAGTGTCATTCTGTCGTATTCCGGATGTCCCATCACAAAAATCTGCCGTCCTTCCTGTGCCATGCAGAGGAACAGCCCCGCCTCTTTCGAATCTGCCAGTATGGTCAGTCTCTCATCTGACTCCACCTGTTCCATCGGAATCTCTGTATGACGGGAATGAGGCGCATAAAATACATCATCAAATCCTCTCACCAGAGGGATCCTTCTGTTTCTCACCCGATGTCTGAATACACCGAACATTTTCTTTGGAAGCTGCACTTTATCAATCCCATAGTGATAATAAAGCCCTGCCTGCGCCCCCCAGCACAGATGCAGTGTAGATGTTACATGTGTCTTGGTCCACTCCATGATCTCCCGCAGTTCTTCCCAGTAGTCCACTTCTTCAAACGGAATCTGTTCCACCGGAGCTCCGGTAATGATAAATCCGTCAAATTTTTGGTTGCGGATCTCTTCAAAGGACTGATAAAACTTATGTAGATGGCTGGTGGATGTATTTTTCGATACATGTCCTGATACACGGACAAACACAACATCCACTTGAAGTGGTGTGTTCGAGAGAGACCGCAGGATCTGCAGCTCTGTATCCTCCTTTAACGGCATCAGATTTAAAAGCCCGATCTTGATCGGACGGATATCCTGATGCGCTGCCCGGTATTCGTCCATTACAAATATATTTTCATGCTCCAGTATCTCTTTTACCGGAAGGTCGTTCTGTACACGTATTGGCATAATTTATTCCCCTTTTTCTTCTTTCTTTTCTGTCGCCTCATCAGCTCTTGCATACTCGCCTTCATTATTTACATAACCGAACTGGTCGTACGCACCGGTATCTGTAGGCAGCGTATGATTTTCCAGCTGATGGTTCACCAGCATTTTTACAATATAATAGATGACTGCAAATGTAGGAACTCCCAAAATCATTCCCACAAATCCAAACATTCCTCCGCCAAACAAAATCGAAAATACCACCCAGAATGCAGACAATCCCGTAGAATCCCCCAAAATCTTTGGTCCGATGATATTCCCATCCAGCTGCTGCAGAAGAAATACAAAAACAATAAAATAGATTCCCATCTTCGGATCTGACAACAAAATCAGGACAGCGCTTGGAATTGCTCCGATATATGGTCCGAAAAACGGAATCACATTGGTTACTCCTACGATCACACTCACAAGCATCGTATACGGCATATCCAAAATGGAAAGTCCGACAAAACACAGTACTCCGATGATCGCAGAATCAATGATCTTTCCGATAATAAAACCGCCGAAGATCTCGTTGCTCTTGATCGTCAGATGAAGCACCATATTCGCTCTTGACGGACGCATGATGGCATATACAAGTTTCTTGCACTGGCTTGCAAACTTCTCCTTACTGAACAGCACATAAACAGATACGATCACTCCGATCAGAACATAGCATAATTCCTTGACAATGTTGATCACTCCCACTGTCAGATTCGACATCAGTACATTGACCTGATTGAGAAGGTCTGTACGCATCCATGTCTGCAATGCATCACTTGCTTCTTTGAGGACCGCCTCTGCCATCTGTCCAATAGTCGATTGATCTGTACTCATCACCTCTGTCATTTTCCCGATAAAACGATTCAACTGGCTCGGCACAGTAAGGATCATATCTCTTATACTGCGGTAGAGTTCCGGTATCATCATATTGCACAGCGCCACGATCAACGCAAACATTACAACGATCGCAAGCAAAATTCCTGCCCCTCTGGAAATGCCGCCCGCATTCTTAATGCGTGGAAATTTTCTCTTGATCCAGGGTTCAAAATACGTATCCACCAGCTTTACAATCGGGTTGAGCAAATACGCAATGACAAGACCATAAATAATCGGCTTTAACACCTGGTATATTTTCCCAAAAACTTCCGAAATATTTGTCATACGCAATAATGCAAAATAAAACACGATGCAGGCTGCGATCACCACAAATATCCGTACGTCCCTGCTGATCTGATGCCAGAATCTGGATGTCTTTTTGCTTCCAAATGAAGGCTGCGACGTATAATAGTCATTCTCCTTTTTCCCCTCTTTTTCAGGTTTTTCTTCCTCTCTGTTCATATATGTATCTCATTCCTTTCTGGTTTTGCAAGTATTTCCATTATACCCCTGTAACAGGAAGACCGTCAACCTTCAAAAAAGCGATGCCCGGCCATAAAGCCAAGCACCGCTTCTTCTCTTTCACTTCTTATCTGCACTGAAATGTGGCGCACTCTGTGCCGTCCTTATGACACGCACAGGAACCTTCCACGCTGACCTTTCCCGCTTCACATTTACACTGTTCATTGTACATGCAGTCAGTTGCTTTACAATCGATTCCGCAACGATCCGAAGGCGCTGTCGCATGATTTCCATATGCGTTCGTATAGGAATTTTCCATCCCCTGTGTTTTTCGCTCCTCAAAGCTGTCACAGCAGGTCTCCTTTGAAACCTTTGCCTGAGAACCACCTACCTGAATGGAATCCAGACGGCAGAGGAAATCCTGATTGTGCATACATGTCTGTACTGTACATTTTAATTCTGGCATGATAATACCTCCTTTTTATTTACAAAATCAGTATCATCATGCCCATTTCCAATTCTTTTATCCGGATTTTCAAAAAAATTTATTTTTCTTCTTTTGTCACTTCACGGATTTCTTTTTTTGCAGTCTCTTCCATGATTGCAGCAATAAATTCTTCCAGACCTTTCTGTCCTTCATCTCCTGCAAATCGACTTCTTACAGAAACCTTTTTCTCTTCCTCTTCTTTTGCTCCCACAACCAGCATGTACGGGATCTTCTTCATCTGTGCTTCGCGGATCTTATATCCGATCTTCTCGGCACGTGTGTCGATCTCGGCACGGATTCCGGCTGCATTCAACTGATCCAGAACACTCTGTCCATATTCCAGATATTTATCAGAGATCGGCAATACTTTTACCTGAACCGGTGCAAGCCATGTCGGGAATGCTCCGGCAAAGTGCTCGATCAGGATTCCGATAAACCGCTCGATGGAACCAAATACAACGCGATGGATCATGATTGGTCTGTGTTTTTCTCCGTCTGCTCCTGTGTATTCCAGTTCAAAACGAAGCGGAAGCTGGAAGTCAAGCTGGATTGTTCCACACTGCCATGTTCTTCCGATGGAATCTTCCAGATGGAAGTCAATCTTCGGTCCGTAGAATGCCCCGTCTCCTTCATTGACTACATACGGAAGTCCCAGATCATCCAGCGCACCGCGAAGTGCGTCTGTTGCCATTTCCCAATCTTCGTCACTTCCCATACTGTCTTCCGGACGTGTGGACAATTCTACATGATATTTAAATCCAAACAGACTGTAAACTTCATTGATCAGTCCTGCAACGCCTTTGATCTCGTCCTTGATCTGATCCGGTGTCATAAAGATATGCGCATCATCCTGTGTGAAGCAGCGCACTCTCATCAGACCATGAAGCTGTCCTGATTTTTCATGACGGTGAACCAGTCCCAGCTCTCCCATACGGATCGGAAGATCTCTGTAAGAACGCGGCTCCGCCTGATATGCCAAGATTCCTCCCGGACAGTTCATCGGTTTGATTGCAAAGTCTTCCTCATCGATCACAGTTGTATACATATTCTCTTTGTAATGATCCCAGTGTCCCGATGTCTCCCAGAGATGACGGCTTAACATAACCGGAGTTGAAATCTCCACATATCCGTCTTTTCTGTGAATCTCTCTCCAGTAATCCAAAAGAACGTTTTTGAGTACCATTCCGTTTGGAAGGAAGAACGGGAATCCCGGTCCTTCGTCTCTCATCATAAAGAGTCCCAGTTCTTTTCCGAGTTTTCTGTGATCACGTTTTTTCGCTTCTTCCAACATGTTCAGATATTCTTCCAGCTCTGCTTTTTTCGGGAATGCAGTTCCGTAGATTCTCTGCAGCATTCTATTTTTCTCGCTTCCTCTCCAGTATGCACCTGCAAGGCTTGTGAGCTTAAATGCTTTGACATATTTTGTGCTCATCAGGTGAGGACCTGCACACAAATCTGTAAACTCTCCCTGAGAATAAAAGCTGATTGTCTCGTCTTCCGGAAGATCTTCGATCAGTTCTACTTTATATGGTTCTTCTTTTTCTTTGAAATATTCGATTGCTTCATTTCTAGGCTTTGTAAACTGCTCGATCGGGAGATTCTCTTTTACGATCTTTTTCATCTCTTTCTCAATCTTTTCCAGATCATCTGCTGTAAACGGTGTCTCTCTGTCTACATCATAGTAAAATCCGTCTGCAACAGATGGTCCGATCGCCAGTTTTGTCTCCGGATATAATCTCTTCACAGCCTGTGCCATGATATGAGAGGCTGTGTGACGGAACGCACCTTTTCCTTTTTCATCATTGAATGTCAGGATATTGAGTTCACAGTCTTTGTCTACCACCGTTCTCAAATCTACCACTTCTCCGTCGATTTCTCCTGCTGTCGCCACTCTTGCAAGTCCTTCGCTGATGTCTGCTGCGATTTCAATCACTGATTTGCTGTTTTCATATTCCTTAAAGGAACCGTCTTTTAATGTAATTTTCATAATCTCTCTCCTTTTCTCTTCTTTTTGCCTCGCCGGATTTTAAAAATAAACCCGTTCTCTGTCCGGATGTTCTCCGGACCATCCAATCTGAGGCATTGTCTCCAGACGATACATATCTTCTGTGGATATCTCAAATGAAAAGATATCCTGATTTTCTTTCATCCGCTCCATGGATGAGGATTTCGGCATTGGTATCACGCCATTCTGCAATGCAAACCGCAGACAGATCTGTGCCGGTGATACATGATACTTCTCAGACAACTCAAGAATCAGCGGCTCTTCAAACACCCGTCTTCGTCCGATCGGACTCCATGCCTCCACAAGAATCTGGTTCTTTCTGCAATAGTCTACTGCTGCCTGTTGTGTATATCCAGGATGATATTCCAACTGATCGACCGCCGGAGTCACCTTTGCATTCTGCATCAGGTTCTCAATGTGGTGCGGCAGAAAATTGCTCACCCCAATGGCGCGGATCTTTCCTGCATGATACAATTCTTCCATTGCTCTCCAGCTCTCTAAATCCAGTTCCTTCCAGTTTTTGCAGTCCAACGTGGGCCGTGGCCAGTGGATCAGATACAAATCCAGATAATCTGTGTTAAGCTGCTCTAAGGTTTTCGCAAATGCAGCCTTTGTCTGTTCATATCCCATATCCTCTTTCCAGACCTTGGATGTCAGAAAAAATTCCTGCCTTGGAATCCTGCTCTTTTCAATAGCCTCTGCCACATATTTCTCCGTGCCGTAAACAGAAGCCGTATCAAAATGCCTGTATCCGGCACGAATTGCAGTACCGATGATATCCGCGCTGTTTCCTTCTGCGGCTTTATAAGTTCCAAATGCAGCACACGGAATCTTGACCTGGTTATTCAAAATACGATAATTCGAATTACACTCCATCTTTCTGGCTCCTTTCTCTTACTGCACAACCACGAGACCTCAAAATTAAAAAACGCCCCTTTTTGCATATCCTGCAAAAAGGGGCGAGATCATACTCGCGGTTCCACCCTGTTTGAACCGGTATTAAATACCGAAACCACTCATTTGTGATGATAACGGGATCACCGGGCTGTTTTCAGCCACTCAGAGGTAGTTTTCAAATGTTTCCGTAAGCGGGAGCTTCCAGCCTGCGACTCCCTTCTCTGTCTTCTTCCACATCCTACTCGTCTCGTCATTGTATTGAAATATTATATTCTCAACCTAATCCTCATTATAACATCACTTTTTGTTTTGTCAACCAGATTTCTTTTTTACTCTCTGAATCCACAGCCACACAGCCGCAAAAAACTCCCGTACCATATAGTTCAAAAACAAAATCCGGTTACATCCTGCCGCAATTCCCGTCAGGTTCTCATACCCTTCACTTCGTCCGATCAAAAGTGCCCGAAACAAGTGAAAATTATTTGTCACAATTCCAACCGGTGTTTTCAACTCCTCCAGATAAGCTTTGCTAAACCGCAGGTTTTCCCTCGTCGTCCGCGACTGATCCTCCAACATGATCTGCTCGTCTTTTACCCCATGTTCCCGCAAATATTGTGCCATCGCATAAGCCTCTGAAACATCCTCACCTTTTCCCTGACCGCCGGATACGATGATCTTCACCGAAGAACAGACCTGATGATACAATAAAGCAGCATCCAGTCTTCTCTTTAATGAATCTGTGATCCGCTCTCCCCGGACCTGCGCACCAAGCACGATCAGATACCGGCAGTTCTTCTTTCTTCCAGGCCTCATGGCACGTACAATAAAAAACTCCACCGCAAGAAAAAGGATCCATATTCCCGCCACACAGAAAAACAAAAGCTTTCGCGTCACTTCTTCTTTTGTCGCAGGAATCATCAAAAAGTGCCCGATCCCCGCCACCATCCAGAATCTGGCAAACGTAGAGTCCCATTTTCCGGTATAGAAACAGAGGATTCCATAATAAAAGAGAAACAGCGCCCCTGCCGTGATCAAATAAATTTCCATGCTCATCTCCTGTTCTTTTTCCGAAACATAAAAGGGAGACTCATCCGAGCTCCCTCTCATACGATATACTGCTATGCATTTCTTCCACAGCACATTTTATATTTTTTACCACTTCCGCATGGACATGGATCATTTCTTCCGATTTTCTTTCCTTTGCGGATCGTACCGGACTGTTTCTGCTCACGGTACAACTGTTTTTTCTTTTCTTCATCAAAAATAGCATTCCACTGTGGCAGTTCATATAACCAGTCTGCTTTTGCATCGATCATATTTTTGTATAACAGCTCTTTGTCAAAGATCAGATTCACTTCCGTATCCTCTGTCATCGTCTCAATCGGATTCGGCACTTTCAGACTGTCGTTGATTCCATCCAGAAATCCTACCATTGTCAGAACTTCCTGTCCATATTTTTCAGCCAGCTCTTTGACCGTACCTTTCACTTCTACATCAGGCTCTGTCAAAAGCTGCTCATAAATTCCTCTTTCAATGCTGAAATAACGACCCCAGAACTTCTCTAACTGCTCTTTGGACAGTTCTCTGTCATATGCCATATCTCTCCATTGATCTAATAAACATTTTTCACTCATTGTAAAAACTCCTTTTTCTTAGAAATTCAATCGTGGTTCTATTATATAACACTTTTCTCTGTCAGTAAACTACTAATTTTACCGCTGTATTGCAATCTTTCTATCTTTTTTATATAATAAATCTGCCGGAGCAAAAAGATGCTCCGGCAGATTTATAAAAAGATAAAAGAAAGGAATCTAATATGAAGAAATCAAAACGTATCATGGCACTAATCGGAGCAATCCTGCTGGTTCTTCTTTACGTCAGCACACTCATCTTTGCTTTTATAGACAGCGTTGTCTCTCAGAAGCTTCTGATGGCTGCCATTGCCGCCACGATCCTGCTGCCTGTACTGTTATATATCTATACACTCTTTTCCCGTACATCTCATACGGATGACTCCGACTCGAACGAGTAATGTTCTTCTGTTAAACATACAGCTCTGCCATCGCAACGGCAGCATCCAGTTCCTGCTGCCTGCAGACTGTTTTTTTGTCTCTTTTTCTTTCGGTCTCTCGAATTTTCTGTCTTTTCTCCAGGTATTCTTCCATCGATATCATCTGTAATCTGTTCTGTATACTATTCTGACGCATAAAATACCTCCTTTTTCCGGCCTCAGCCTTATTATTTTATGATACTGCCCTCTGAAATATGTCATTTTTCTGCCTGCTTGACAGAACTTTTTTTGTCCCCCTGACACTCTTTTATCCTACTGTCAAATTGTGACGCCGATGTGGCTGATTTCTAAAGTTTTTCATAAAAATCTCTTAACATTTTTTTCACAAAAAAAGATGCTCCGCTGCCAGCTTTTGCTGGCAGATACGGAACACCTTCGTTCACCTTTTATCTTTTGCGATAAATGATATCGTCTCTTCCCGGTCCGTTGCTGACCATTGTGATCGGATATCCAATCTGTTCTTCAATAAATTCAATATACTTTCTGCAGTTCTCCGGCAGTTCTTCGTATGTCTTGATTCCGCGGATATCACATTTCCATCCCGGAAGTATCTTCAATACCGGTTTTGCTTTTTCCAGGAGATGTGTTACAGGGAACTCTGTTGTCACTTCTCCATTGATCTCATAGCCTACACATACCGGAATCTCATCCAGGTATCCAAGTACATCCAGAACTGTAAACGCTACATCTGTCGTACCCTGCATCCTGCATCCGTACTTGGAAGCAACACAGTCAAACCATCCCATACGTCTCGGACGTCCTGTTGTCGCTCCGAATTCACCGCCGTCTCCTCCGCGGCGTCTCAGCTCATCAGCTTCCTCGCCGAAAATCTCGCTGACAAATGCACCTGCTCCTACTGCACTGGAGTATGCCTTGCATACTGTAATGATCTGTTTGATCTCATACGGAGGGATTCCCGCTCCGATCGCACCGTATGCCGCCAGTGTGGAAGAAGATGTTACCATCGGATAAATTCCGTGATCCGGATCTTTCAGAGAACCGAGCTGTCCTTCCAGAAGAATCTCTTTGCCTTCTTTGATTGCATTGTGCAGATACAGAGAAACATCACATACAAATGGTGCTACCATGTCTCTGTACTCTGTCAGTTCTTTATATAAGTCGTCAGGATTGATCAACGGTTTATGGTATAAGTGCTCCAGAATCACATTCTTCTGCTCTGCAACGCGAACCACTTTTTCTTTCAGAAGCTCGTCATCAAATAATTCGCTCACCTGGAATCCGATCTTTGCATATTTATCGGAATAAAACGGCGCAATTCCTGATTTTGTAGAACCAAAAGACTTGCCTCCAAGACGCTCTTCCTCGTAAGCATCAAAATTCTTGTGATAAGACATCACGATCTGTGCTCTGTCAGAAACAAGAAGTTTTGGCTGCGGTACGCCCTGTTTTACAATCTGCTGCACCTCTCCGAACAATCTCGGAATATCCAGCGCCACACCGTTTCCGATAATGCTGGTCGTATGGTCATAGAATACTCCTGACGGCAAAGTGTGCAGCGCAAATTTTCCATAATCATTTACAATGGTATGTCCTGCATTCGCTCCACCCTGAAAACGGACAATGATATCGGCTTCTTTTCCGAGCATATCTGTAATCTTGCCCTTTCCTTCATCGCCCCAGTTAGCTCCTACTACTGCTTTTACCATCTCAAATCCTCCTGCGTATTCATCGCTTTTAACTCTTAATTAGCAGTTCTTATGAATCACTGCCCTATGAATTATACTATACTTTTCTCATTCTGTAAAACACTTTTTCTTTTTTCTACATCAGAGGTGCGATCAGACGCAGCACTCTTCCGCAGATCCGCATAAAAATACCGGTATTTCCGATATCTGACGCTGTAACTTTACAGCTCTTTTTCAGTGTTTCCTGAAAATCTTTTTCAATTTTATGTACCACCGGATTGTCATACACAAAGATCCCACATTCAAAATGCAGATACAGACTCCGGTAATCCAGGTTCACAGTTCCTACTGTTGCCGTATCATCATCTGAGACAAATACCTTTGCATGTACAAATCCCGGTGTAAATTCATAAATATTAACGCCTGCTTCGATCAATTCCCGATAGTATGTCTTCGCCACCGCAAACGCATACCATTTATCCGGAATATGCGGCATGATAATGCAGACTTCAATTCCGCTCTTTGCTGCTCTTGTCAGTGTATCCAGCATGCCGTTGTCCAAAATCAGATACGGCGTCATAATATGCACATATTTTTTCGCATGATTCAAAATATGTACATACACTTCCTCCCCTACGTTTTCATGATCGTACGGGCTGTCCCCGTAGGGGAGCACAAATCCGGTCTCCGGTTTCAACTCCTTTGCCATCGTAGTCAGATAGGGCTCAAATTTCTCTTTTTTTAATTCTGAAACATTCCACATCTGCAAAAACAGCATGGTCAGACTCTGCACCGCATCCCCCTTGATCATGACGGCAGTATCTTTCCAGTACCCGAACCGTTCTTTCCGGTTAATATATTCATCTCCCAGATTGATACCTCCCGTAAATCCTGTTTTTCCGTCGATCACACAGATTTTTCTGTGATCCCGGTTATTTTGTGTCGTCGAAAGTACCGGCCGGATTGGACTGAACATCTTACACTGAATCCCGAACCGACGGATTTTTTTCGGATAATCGGGCGGAAGCAGAGAAATGCTGCACATTCCGTCATACATAAACCGTACCTCTACGCCCGCGGCTGCTTTTTCTTTTAATATTTCCAGCACAGACCCCCACATATATCCTTCTTCTACAATAAAATACTCCAGAAAGATAAATTTTTCCGCCTTCTTCAATTCTTCCAGAAGCACCGGAAATTTTTCTTCTCCACATGCAAAATATTGCACTTGTGTATTCCGATAAGTAGGAAAATTCAGCTGATACTGCATATAATGCGCAAGGTTTGCATTGGCCGGCTTGCTCTCACGCAAAGCTTCAATCACCCGAGGCTCCTGCTGCATATATTTTGCTGTATCAAGCCGGAGCATACACAATCGCTTTCCGATATATCTTGTTCCAAGCTGAGACTTTACCCAAATATAGAAAAGGCATCCAAATGCCGGAAAAATCAGGATCATAAGTACCCAGGTCATATTAAATGCCGGATTTCCTCTTTCATTGATAATATAAATTACAATCACTGCTGCCAGAACTGTAAATCCGCCGTACACATAGACGGCATAGTCATTCAGTATCGTTGCCACTCCAACCAGAATGATCAGTTGGATCAGAACAAGCATAAGGATCAGTGCTGTACGGCCAAAAACAATGCTGAACAACCCTTTCTTCGCTTTTTTCACTGCTTTATGTTCCATCTTTTTGTTTCACCCCTGCTTTTTTCAATATCCCCAGTGTAGCACACTTTGTATTTCTCCACAATACAACTTCTCAAAAGTTACTGTGAACAGTAACTCTCAAAGGTCTTGTAATTAACGGCGAAAAGTATTACAATGGATATCGATTCATAACATCTGCTGGAAAGGAGATTTTTACGATGAAAAAGTTTTTGAAATGGCTTCTTGGCCTTGCGGCTGTCGGTACTGGGATCGGTCTGATCATTGCTTATTTCTGCAAAGACAGTGACGCAGTTTCCGAGTATGATTGTACAGAAGATATGGAAGAAGAGGATTTTGATCTGGACAATGATTTAAAGCCGGTATCAGAGCGCGGATATGTGCATCTGAATAAAGCAGCATCCGATACTGCTGATACAGAAAAAGAACCTTCCCAAGAAACACAAACAACTGATACTGAATCGGAAGAATAATGCAAAACAGGAACTGGCCACTTTTGAACAGTTCCTGTTTTTACTTTATCGAACAAAGTCCGTCCGCCGCAGACATGTGCTGCTGGTTATCCGGATGAATATTCTCACTTCCATGCTTCTTCCAGCAATTTTACTGCTTCTTTCATCTTAGCTTCACTGATATTGGCATATCCCAGCATGATCGTCGGTTTTAGCCCGTCAGGAGGATCGATATAATATTGCGAAAGTCCATATACTCGAACGCCTTTTTCCGCAGCTTTTCGAATCAATTCTTCTTCTGTCATATCACCGACAAAATGCAGCAGTATATGTACTCCGGCATTCTCCCCCGATATCGTACAGATTTTCTGAAATGTTTTCAAACAGCCCATCAACGTATCATGACGGCTCTTATACAATGTCCGGATCCGGTTCAGATGCCTTTCATAATGTCCGTCCTCGATGAACTTCTGTAAAATCAGCTGATCCACCCTGGAAACCGTAGAACTTAAAAAACTGCTCTTTTTCTGAAACTCCTTTAAAAGCGGCACAGGAAGCACCATATAACTGACACGGATCGAGGGCGCGATGGACTTTGAAAACGTTCCGATATAGATCACCTTTTCCCATCGGTCATACCCCTGCAGCGCGGGAATAGGCTTCCCTTTGTATCGAAACTCACTGTCATAGTCATCCTCGATAATATAGCGTGCAGGGTCTTTGGCTGCCCACTTAAGCAGTTCCATCCTGCGTTTCATGGGCATTACGATTCCCAGCGGATACTGATGGGAAGGCATCACGAACGCAATATCTGCTCCAGAACTTTTCAGATTGGCCACTTTCATTCCTTTCTCATCCATATCCACTGTACATACATCATAAGACAGACTTTTAAAAAGCCGGTATGCCTGCTTGTAGGTCGGGTTTTCCAGCGCTACTTTATGATTCTGGCCGATCACTGTGGAAAGCAGCATCAGAAGATAGTCATTTCCTGCTCCGATAATGATCTGATCCGGATGTGCATTCACTCCCCGTGCCTGATACAAATATCTGCTGATCGCACTTCGCAGTCCGTACTCCCCCTGAGAATCTCCCAGACGGAACATCTCTGCCCGGTCATCTAACAGACTGTCCTTCGCAAGTCTTCGCCAGACATTATACGGGAAACTGTTCAGATCAACTCCGTTCGGTGTAAAATCATATTTCCACTCTTTTTTCTCTGTCTTTTCTTCTGCTCCCACCAAAGCAGGAACGACATCCAGACGATACATCCCTTCCAGTTCTGCCGCGAAATACCCTTTACACGGTACTGCTTCCACATACCCTTCCGAGATCAGCTGTTCATAGGCAAGCTCCACTGTGCTTCTGCTGACTTCCAGATATTTGCACAGAGAACGACTGGAGGGAAGTTTTTCCCCGCTGGTAATCCTTCCCTCCTGAATCTCTCTTTTAATATGCTGATAAATCTGCTCATACAGCGGTGTCTCAGATGCTGTGTGAAGATTTATAGTCAATTCATTCATAATTTCACGCTGCTTATTTCGGCAGTTTAAACGAACTCTTCAGTGACACGATCCGGTTAAATACCAGTGCATCCTCTCTGGAATCTTTTGCATCGATACAGAAATATCCCTGTCTTACAAACTGGAAGCTGTCATATGCTTTTGCATCCTCAAAATTCGGTTCTACATAGCAGTCTTTTAAGACTGTCAGGGAGTTCGGATTCAAGTTCATGGAACCATCCTCATTATAAACGCCTTTTTCTTCATCGATCAGATTCTCGTACAGGCGCACTTCCGCTTTTACTGCATACGGTGCCGGTACCCAGTGGATCGTTCCTTTGACTTTTCTTCCGGTAAATCCGCTTCCGCTCTTCGTCTGTGGATCATACGTACAGTGTACCACTGTGATGTTGCCGTCTTCATCCTTTTCAAATCCGGTACAGGTTACAAAATATGCCTGCATCAGACGTACCTCATTGCCCGGGAAGAGACGGAAATATTTCTTCGGCGGTTCTTCCATAAAATCATCTCTGTTGATATACAGCTCTCTGCAGAACGGAATCTTTCTCATACCAAGCTCCTCATTCTCCAGATTGTTGATCACATCCAGATATTCCACCTGATCTTCCGGATAATTGTCAATGACCAGCTTGATCGGATCCAGTACTGCCATCATACGCGGTTTTTTCAGCTTTAAGTCCTCACGGATACAGTACTCCAGCATCGCATAGTCTACAGAGCTCTGGCTTTTTGATACTCCGCACATATCGATAAACATCTTGATGGACTCCGGTGTAAATCCTCTGCGGCGAAGTGCTGCGATGGAAACCAGGCGCGGATCATCCCATCCGTCTACCACACCGTCTTCTACCAGTTTTTTGATGTAACGCTTTCCGGTCACAACATTGGTCAGGTATAATTTAGAAAACTCAATCTGTCTTGGCGGCATCTCAAACTCACACTCTCTGACTACCCAGTCATACAGCGGACGGTGATCTTCAAACTCCAGTGTACAGATTGAATGTGTGATATGCTCAATTGCATCCTCGATCGGATGTGCAAAATCGTACATCGGATAAATACACCACTTGTCTCCTGTATTGTGATGCGTCATATGTGCCACACGGTAAATGATCGGGTCTCTCATATTGATATTCGGAGATGCCATATCAATCTTTGCGCGCAGCACCTTCTCTCCATCCTTGAATTTTCCGTCTTTCATTGCCTCGAACAACTCCAGGTTTTCCTCAACGGAGCGTTCTCTGTACGGACTGTTCTTTCCAGGCTCTGTCAGTGTCCCTCTGTACTCTCTGATCTCTTCCGGAGTCAGGTCACACACATATGCCTTTCCTTTTTTGATCAGTTTTACTGCGCATTCGTACATCTGCTCAAAATAATCGGATGCAAAGTAAAGATGATCCTCCCAGTCAGCCCCCAGCCACTGGATATCTTCTTTGATCGAATCCACAAACTCCACTTTTTCTTTGGTCGGGTTGGTATCGTCAAAACGCATATGGAAAGTTCCGTTGTATTTTTTTGCCAGTCCGTAGTTCAAAAGAATGGACTTGGCATGTCCGATGTGCAGATATCCGTTCGGCTCCGGCGGGAAACGGGTGCACACATGATCGTAAACGCCTTCTGCAAGGTCTTTGTCTATTTCCTGTTCAATGAAATTTTTTGAAACTGCTTCGTTTTCCATAAATTCCTCCTCGTGTACAAACATTCTTCCGATTATCTTATCATAAATCCACCATTTGGACAAGGTACATGCTGAACATTTTCTTTACTTTGCCGCGCCAACGTGATATACTGATGAAGCTTCTAAAGAAAACTCCTTTCAGGGGAGAAAATATCGTATGTTTATGGAGGTTATTATGAAACGAGAACAATTTGGTTCCCGTCTGGGCTTTATTCTGGTATCTGCGGGATGTGCCATCGGACTTGGGAACGTCTGGAAGTTTCCATATATGGCCGGAAAATACGGCGGAGCAGCCTTTATTTTAGTCTACCTGCTGTTTCTGGTCATTTTGGGACTTCCGATCATCGTATGTGAATTCAGTGTAGGAAGAGCCAGCCAGAAGAGTATCGCTACTTCTTACAACGCACTGGAGCCGCCCCGTACCAAATGGCATTATGCACGCTGGGCAGCCATCGCCGGAAACTATCTTCTGGTCATGTTTTATTCCATGGTCGGAGGATGGATGCTCTACTACTGCTTCCGCATGGCAAAAGGAGAATTTACAGGGGTAACCGCTTCTGAAGTTTCCGAAAAATATGCAGGCATGCTTTCTTCCGTTCCTACACTGTCCTTCTGGACGGTACTGGTCATCCTACTGTCCTTTGGCATCTGCAGCATCGGTCTGCAAAAGGGTGTGGAAAAGATCATGAAAGTGACCATGCTCTGTCTTCTGGCGATCATGGTCATCCTGACGATCCGTTCTGTGACGCTTTCCGGCTCTTCGGAAGGACTTCGCTTCTTCCTGGTTCCGGATTTTAACCGCATGGTGGAAAACGGAATCGGAAACGTGATCTTCGGAGCCATGAGCCAGGCATTTTTCACCTTGAGCATCGGAATGGGAGGCATGGCGATCTTCGGAAGCTATCTGGACAAAAAACGCTCCCTTGCCGGAGAATCTGTCAGCATCGTACTTCTGGACACCTGTGTGGCGTTGATGGCAGGACTGATCGTGATCCCTTCCTGCTTCGCATTTGGGGTGGAACCAGATGCCGGACCGGGACTTGTATTCATCACGCTGCCGAACATTTTCACACAGATGGCCGGAGGACGGATCTGGGGCTCTTTATTCTTCCTGTTCTTATTCTGTGCGGCGCTGTCCACTATCGTGGGAGTCTTCGAAAATATTGTTTCTTTCTGGATGGATCTGTTCGGATGGAAACGGACGAAAGCGGTGGGGATCAATATTGTTCTGATCACCGTCTTAAGCATCCCCTGCATTCTCGGATTCAGCGTGTGGTCCGGATTCCAGCCTCTGGGTCCCGGAACAAATATCATGGATCTGGAAGACTTTATTGTCTCCAACAATATTCTTCCTCTGGGTTCTGTTGTATACCTTCTGTTCTGTACCCATAAAAACGGATGGGGATGGAAACATTTCATACAGGAGGCCAACAGCGGCAACGGGCTGAAGTTTCCGACAAAAGTCCGCTTCTACATGACCCATATCCTGCCATGGATCGTTGTGGTCATCTATCTGAAAGGATACTACGACATGTTCCATCCACAGGGTACTCTCACCTTTGTGATCTGGATGCTGATCGCACTGGGTTGTCTTGGATTTATCGCATATATTTCCAGCAGCCGGAAAAAACAGAAAAAATCATAAAAAACTGGTATCGGCAGGTACTTTTTCACACTGCCGATACCAGTACTTTTTTGTCTTTTTATCTCTTTTCTAAAAGGCGGTCTGCCAGAATACACATTGCCCATACAATGATCGCCGCGTGATCTACTGCAATCTCTCCGCCTGTGAGCACCTGAAACTTTCGCTCCCGAATCAGCCCTTCCCTGCATGTCTCTTCAACTTCCGCCCGGGTATCCAGCCCCTTCTCTTCATTTGACACATGAAGCTGCCAGACTTTTCTGCTGACTTCTCCTGTGTGGACTTCCTTTTCTTTCAGGCAGAGGCTGCACCATGCCGCGTCCGCCGCATCATCCCCTGCCCGTACCGTGATGTCCTGCTCGTTCACAAGCGACAGATATGCCGTTGTGATCACACGGGTCCTCGGATCTCTGTCATAATCTCCATATACTGCAAACTGTTCCAATGGAAGATCTTTTACTCCTGTCTCTTCTTCCAGTTCCCGTCTTGCTGTATCCTCCAGATTTTCCCTCATTTCGGCAAACCCGCCGGGCAGCGCCCAGAACCCGATGCTTGGATGATTGCTCCTTCGCACCAGAAGCACTTTCAGCTGATTCACCTCCAGAAGCTCTCCTGTTATAGAAAAGATTACCGCATCTGTGGTACAGCTCGGTGTCTCATATTTGCGGGGATCATAATGCTCCAGAAACGTCTCCAGATCCTCACCCTGCCGGTTTTTCTCTTTTGTCCCGTAAAATTTTTCAATTTCTTTTAAAAACGCCGCCATCTGTTTTTGCCTCCTGTCCGAATCCTTCTTTTCCTAACAGTATAGGCGTTTTTCCATTTTCTGTAAAGAAATCTAAACCACTTATTTTACTTTTACATATGGAGCGGCTACACCTTCCTCTGTGTTTCCATATCCCGGATATATATCCAGATATAAGGAATCCAGCTGATCCTCATCCGCCACATAAACCAGTGTATATTCCAGTGTTTCTCCTGCTGCCAGCGGCCGGAAGAATGCATCTTTCATTCTCTGCACGCCTTCTGTATAGTAGATCTTGTCAAAATAAATCGGGAAAGATGCCCCGTTTCCGGCTTTCCACTGCAGGTTATAATTTTCATTCGCTCCCACCAGCTGATAATCTGCCCTTGACAGGCTTCCGTCCTCATTGGTCTTCATGTATGCCAGATCCGGAGCGATGCTGATTCCCCCGCTTGCATTCCACTCTGTCTGGAAATCAGAACAATTCTCTGCCTGCATCTTTACAACTACATACTTGGAATTGACCGTTTCTGCCTCTTTGTTTGCCATTGCATCCGTTGTACCCCATTCTCCTGCATCGAGCACATATCTCTCATGCGGTTTCAGAGAGGAGTCTTCATTCACCCACAGAGCAACCTCATCTTCATACTGGGCATAGTTTTCTCTTGGAAACTGATCGACCGGCAGCGTATCCTGAATTTTGATATCCTTGACCGTAAACCGGATATCTTCAAACTCTGTTGAATTCTCATCTCTGAACGGATTTTTGATCTCCTCACCGATTGAACGCACGCCTTCTGCCGGAATCGTATTTCCCGCCTGCGCTTCCATTTCTTCCAGCCATTTCTTTTCTTCGATTTCCGCCTGGATCTCTTCCTCCGAAGGATATGGTACAGTCTCATCCAGAACGGTAACCTTCAACCCTTCTGCCACTTTTTCAATCTCTTCCTGTGGAAGATCGCTCGTATTGTGGATATAAATTCCATATCCCTCTTCTTCATTGAAAAGATATAACATTTTCTCTGTCTTCTCACTGTCCACATATTCCGAGTCCATCAAAAACAGATCCAGTTTGGTATTCTCTGTATCTGATGTCTTTACCCGGCTTTCCTTACGGAATTTCCGAAAAGAATTTTCATCCACTCTGGACATCTTGTAAAGCTCTGCCGCATTATACGGTATGATGGAAATCCCACTGTTGGTCTCTTTATTATGCCACTTTCCGCCATATGGACCTTCTTCCTGATATTCATACCCATCCGGCATATAGGTCGGCTCCACCTTGATCTGATGCGCCTCTTTCTGCTTTGTATCCACTTCAATCTGATACTGGAGTGTGTCCCCCTCCTCACTTCGCGTTACATTGAGATATTTTGTCACCGCAAACACCGTGATGGAAAGCCCTGCCGTCAGTACTGCTGCCGCTGCCAGACCTGTCCAAAGTTTATATTTTCTGTTGTGTCTTCTCGTGGTCTGAATCCCAAGCTGTTCATACGCTTTTTTCATTCCCTCATCCACAGATTTCGGAACCTCCATATCCTGTCCCATAATTTTTTTCATCTCATCTACAGAATAGTCTTTCTTCATTTCACTGCCTCCTTCTTTAACACATGGAATACGCATGCTCAAATTTCTTTCGTCCTCTGGACAGCCTTGTTTTCACCGTATTCTCGTCCATCTCCAGTATTTGTGCGATCTCTTTGATCTTAAATCCCTCTCCGTAATACAAAAGAAGCACGATCCGGTATTTTTCATCCAGAGAGTTCATCAATTCCTGAAATTCATAATTCTGCATCTCCATACACGTATTCTCCTGTTCTTCAATCTGCTCCAGAGGATACACCCGCTTTCCTGCTGCCAGTATATCCTTGCAGTTATTAATCAAGATCCTGGTCAGCCATGTCTTAAAATAATCTGCATTTTTCAGGCGCCCGATGTGTTCATAGCAATTGATCACCGTCTCCTGGATCGCATCCGCAATATCTGCATCATCCTTTAAATAACTTCTTGCCACTTTATACATCCCGCTCTTACAGCGCTCCATCAGCTCCACAAATGCCTGATCGTCTTTCTTCTGTGCCTTTTTTACCAGATATTTCATCACCTCTCACCCCGCTTTCCTGCTGTTTTGAACTGCTTTACACTCATTAGACCGGATTTCCTTTTGAAAAGTTTCATCTGTTTTTCTTTTACTTACAAAAATCAGCCCCTTTTTACATGAGGCTGATCTTTCTCTTATTTTTCGATATCTTCTATTTTTGTCTTTCCGATCATAAGATTCAGGATTTCTACATCTGTCTGCTTCATTCCCGCTCTTCCAACATATCCGACTGCCTTGATCGTATCTTCCGGGCAGTCCATGACAAGCCCCTCTCCACTGCTAAACACCAGTCCGCGCATTGCCATCTTGTGACTTAAGATTGCAGCCTGCAGAGATGTTGCAATTTTCGCGGCACAGCTTGGCTTCGCACCGTCACATACGATCCCGCCTGCATCCGCGATCGTATTGACGACCGTATTCTGGATTTGTTCCAGATTTCCGCCGCACAGATACGTAATCCCTGCTCCTGCGCCTGCTGCCGCACAAACTGCGCCGCAATAGGCCGAAAGGGAACCGATATAACGCTTCTGATTCAGTGCTACCAGATTCGATACACACAGTGCACGATAAATCTCTTCTTCACTCTTTTTCAGCTCTTTTCCGTATTCGATCACCGGCAGAGAACAGGTCATCCCCTGATTACCGGAACCAGAATTAATAATGACCGGCAGGGAGCATCCGCTCATTCTGGCATCCGATCCTGCCGCTGCCGAAGCAACGGCCTTCCACTGTACAGTCGTCCCGAATTCCTCTGCGATCACCCGCCCAACCTGGGCACCCCATTCATGCTCCAGACCTTCCTTTGCAATTCTGGAATTGTACCTGATCTGCCGGGCAAGCACATCTCGTACCTCATTTAAATCCACTTCCTGCGCAAACACAAGGATATCTGCCAGATTCAACAGACTTTTATCCACCTCAATTTCTTCCCCTGACACTTCTTTCTTGTGCGCATACACAATTTTTCCGTTTTTCTCGATCCTTGTAATATTGGTATGCTCCTGCTCAATGATGACTGTCGCTTCATTTTCTCCGTTTACAACCTGAACTTCGATATACAGATTTGCCACACCTTCTTTTAAACAGCAGTCGCAAAATGATTCCCGAAGCAATTCCTTCGTTCTTTTGATGTCTGTCTGGGTCACGGCTTCTAACACTTCCAGCGCCTGAGAAGGATCACCGCCTGCAAGCCCCAGTACTGCTGCAGCTTCCACACCCTTCATCCCACCGGAATTAGGAACCTTCACACCTTTTACATTCTTGATGATATTCCCGCTGCACCAGACTGTCATATGCTCCGGAAACTCTCCCAGCACTTCCCTTGCTTTTGCCGATGCATAGGCCAAAGCGATCGGCTCTGTGCACCCCAGTGCCGGAACCAGTTCTTTTCTTAAGATTTTTACATAATTATCATAAATCGTTCTGTCCATAATATCTCCTTTGCTCCCGTATTCCTGCTATTTATCATACCAAATTCGTTTTTAAGACGCAACACGCAGAAAGTGCGGCAGATCACCACCCTTTCGGTCGCATCTGCCGCTCTCTCAATTCGCATAACCATACCTTTTTTCTTCCATACGCATCAGGCCTTTTCCCTCCAGATACCATTCAATCTCTGTCAGCAGCTGTAAAAATCGATACCTCTCTTTCTCATTCTGTAAATCCATTTTCCACATATCACCATACATCCGCTTCACCAGATTCCAGTCCCGTCTCAGAATTGCTTCCAGTTTTTCCAATCTGTCATCTCTCACTAAAATACAGATTTCCACATTGTTCTCCATGCGCTCCATCAGCCTGTAGAAGTAGGCATATTCTGTTGGCTCCATTTTGCGTGCAAAATCTGCCAACTCTTCCAGTGCATCTTTCAGTGGCTCCAGATTTTTCTTCATCCTTCGTCCCCTCCTGGTCTGTATGAAAACGCCACTTTCACTATCATTAAGTATACCATACTTCCGTATGGAATCTTTTCTGCGTTTTCCATTTTCCCGATCTTTTTCGACACGTTTTGTTACTATCTGTTTCCGATCAAAAGATTCCTTTCTGTAACCTGTTTCTCTGGACTTTCCCGGAACACAAGTATACAATAAGAATCAAAGTATTTTATTTCAGGAGGTATTGAATATGAATGCAATCATAGAAAATCTGCTTACCCGCAGAAGTACCCGCGCATTTTTACAAAGAGAAATTCCGGATAATGAATTAAACGAGATCCTGCAGGCTGCCATCTATGCCCCAAGCGGTATGGGCAAGCAGACCTGGAAGTTTACGGTTCTCTGCAATCAGGAAAAAATCCAGCAGCTGGCAGAACTCATCGGACGAAAACTTGGACGAAAGGGCTATGATATGTACCGTCCACAGGTTCTTATCATCCCTTCCAACCAAAAAGAAAATCCACACGGTATGGAAGACAATGCATGTGCCCTGGAAAACATCTTTCTGGCTGCACATTCCTTCGGAATCGGTTCTGTCTGGATCAATCAGCTCCGCACACTCTGTGATGACCCTGAAGTCCGTGCTCTCCTTGATGAGTTTGAAATTCCTTCCGATCATGTCGTGTACGGAATGGCTGCTCTGGGATATCCGGCAGACGCGCCCAAAAAAGAAATCCACAAAATCGGAGAGATCCGGATTATCAAATAAAACAGACAGGAGATTCTAGAGATGAGATTTATTATCCAAAGAGTATCAGAAGCTTCCGTAACTGTGGAAGATCAGACCATCGGAAAAATCCAGAAAGGATTTCTGGTATTGATCGGAGTTTCTGATTCAGACACACAGGAAACTGCTGACAAACTGATCAAAAAAATGATCGGTCTGCGCATTTTCGAGGATGAAAACGGAAAAACCAACCTTTCTCTTGCAGATGTAAACGGGAGCCTTCTTCTGGTTTCTCAGTTCACACTGTATGCCAACTGCAAAAAGGGCAACCGTCCAAGCTTTATCGAAGCAGGTGCTCCTGACAAAGCCAATGCCCTCTATGAATATATCATCACAAAATGCCGCCTGTCTGTTTCCTGCGTGGAAACCGGCGAATTTGGTGCAGATATGAAGGTTGCACTTGTTAATGACGGACCATTTACGATTATTTTAGATTCTGAAACATTATAAATGATTCTCGCGGACACGTATCTCCCAACGATGCGTGTCTTTTTTCTGCTTGCCGCAGCACACCTCAAATGCCCAGTTCGAATGATACGGCATGAGATATACCCGGAAAATAATACAGTGCGGCTCTTCCAGATCTTCACTGAAATGCACCTTTTGAAATGTATTTTCATCCACCATTTTCAACAACTTTTCTGCAAACTGCTCTCTGTTTTCTATCGTCCATCTGTTCGCATTCACCTCTACCCAAAGCCTGTACTCTCCATCTGTATGAGTGACTGTAGTAGACCGCACGTCCGGTTTCTGCTGGAAAAGGAACCACCCCGTCGCTGCCAGAACTCCTATGATTATGATATACTTGAAATCTCTTTTCTTTTTCACGTTCATTCTCCATTATAATTTTTATACAGGTGTATATTTCTACATCTATATTATATTGCATCTTATATTTTTATACAACTGCACATATACTTTAGGAAAGGCAGGTGTAGATATGAATAAGATAATCATTGATTTGGACGTAGTAATGAAAGAAAAAGGAATCAGCAAAAATTCCGTCTGCAAAAACTGCAATTTACAACGAACCCAATTAAACAACTACTGTAAGAATAAGATATCCAGAATTGATCTGAAAATTCTCGCCAGACTGTGCGAATATTTGAAATGCGATTTAACTGATATTTTAAAGCTGGTAGAAGAAGAGGAAGAAAATTCATAAAAATTGCGGCAGTATCTGTCTGATCAGAGATATTGCCGCAGTTTTTATTTTCTTTTTAATTTTTCATTTCTTTTTTATAGAACTATCACAGTTTACTCACACTTTTCGCCTATATTATATGCATACAAAGCAAAAAGCTTTTTCATATATACTTTTCCCCCTTTTTTCAGCCGGCGATGATATCCCGGCTTTTTCTTTTTGTATAAACAGGCAAAAATTTCTGTTTTCACAAAAACAGCGTGCCGCCAAAGAATGTCTGGAACTCTTTGACGGCACGCTATTTTCATCAAGCTGCCAAGGGGACTTGAACCCCCGACCTCCGCCTTACCAAGGCGACGCGCTACCGACTGCGCCATAGCAGCTTATGTGATAAACACAACACTAATATTATACATCAATTAGGTAAGCTCTGTCAATATTTTTTATATAATTTTGATAAATTTTCACCTTTTATTCCATCTTCATGAATCCACCATGCCTAATAGAATCAAGCATTGCTTCATAAAATTCATCTTCTTTTTATCTCAATTCATTTTTCAGCAATTTCTGTGCCTTGCTCTTAATCCTCTGCAGAGCATTATCCACCGCCTTGGGGCTTTTTCCGAGAAGCTCTGCGATTTTCCTGTAATCCGTTCCCATCAGGTGCAATTCCAGCACATGATTCTCCAGCGTACTTAAATTCTCCTTCAGCCGTTCTGAAAAAATCTCGGTAAACTCTTTTCCAAAATACAATGCTTCCGGATTATTTTCCTCCTGTGGTTCAATGGTATCGATCAGAGGAACCTTCTTTCCCTCCTCCACGGATTCTTCGTACAATGAAACATACGAATTCAGCGGAAGGTGCTTCTTTCTCTGAGATGCCTCGATCGCACTGTACATCTGCCTTGAGACACACAGTTCGGCAAAGCTTGCAAAGGATGTTCCCTGCCTGGTCTCATAATCACGGATTGCTTTAAAAAGCCCGATCATCCCTTCCTGGATGAGATCTTCATTCTCTCCGCCGAGAAGAAACATGGCTCTTGCTTTCTTTCGAACCATGGGCTTGTATTTATTCATGATAAAATCTGTGATCGCAGAGTCCCCGCCGCGCAGCTCTTCGATCAATTTTTCATCTGTCAGCATTTCATACCGGTTTCTCTGCATCATTTCCTCCATTTTATCCTTACATCGTTCTCTGACGTACAATCTCGTAAGCAAGTACTCCTGCCGCAACCGATGCATTCAGAGAATCAATCTCACCTTTCATCGGAATGCTGGCAACAAAGTCACATTTTTCTTTCACCAGACGTCCCACGCCTTCCCCTTCATTTCCGATCACCAGACCAATCGGTCCTTTCAGGTTCAAACGATACATGGATTCTCCGCCCATATCCGCACACACGAACCAGAGCCCTTTTTCTTTCAATTCTTCCATTGTCTTTGCCAGATTTGTGACTTTTGCGACCGGAGTATAGTTTAAGGCTCCTGCAGAAGTTTTTGCCACGGTCGCAGTCAGTCCCACTGCTCTTCTCTTGGGAATGATCACACCGTGTGCCCCTGCCAGATTTGCAGTTCGAATGATTGCACCCAGATTGTGAGGATCTTCGATATTATCAAGCAGAATCAAAAACGGATCTTCCCCTCGTTCTTCTGCCAGTTTTAACATATCCTCCACTTCCGAATATTCATAGGCAGCCGCATATGCGATTACACCCTGATGTTTTCCGGTCACGGAAATCTGTGAAAGCCGCTCTTTTCCCACAAAATTGATGATCGTATCATGCTTTTTCGCTTCTCTTACAATGGTGCGCACCGGTCCGTCCTGACATCCGTCCAGCACAAATACTTTATCGATCGGCTTTCCCGAACGAAACGCTTCGAGCACTGCATTTCTCCCCTCAATCACAAGGGTATGCTCTGTATTATCAAATTCTTTCCTATTTTCCTGCATCTTCTTCTCCCTGATTTTCTTTCAGACTTTCCAGTCCGATTTTTATAAGCGTCAGTAACCTCTCATATTGCTTTTTCAAATACAAATATCCGACCAGTGCCTCAAATCCCGTTGCTCTTCGATAATCTGTAATAGACTGGTTTTTAGCAGGGGATATGGATTTTGCATTCCGCCCTCTTTTATAGACAGCATGTTCTTCTTCTGTCAGATGTTCCTGCATGGCACGCATCATAAATGACTGCGCAGATGCCTGCACATACCCGCTGGTCTCTCTGTGAAGCTTCTGAACCTGACGGTTTCCCTGATTGATCACCATGCTCTTGATGATCAGATCATATACACAATCTCCAATATAAGCCAGCACAAGCGGAGAATATGCAGATACATCCACCGGTTCAAACTGCAGCATCTCTTCCATCAGATCTCTAAATTCAAAATTTACGCTCTTTTCCATTTTACCCCTTCTCTTGTATCTTCCAGAATGATTCCTTTTGCAAGCAGCTCGTCACGGATTTCATCTGCCCTGGCAAAATTTCTTTCTTTTCTTGCAGCCTGACGCTCTGCAATCAGCGCCTCGATATCGTCTGCCAGCATCTCCTGCTCTTTTTCTACGATAATTCCAAGTACATCTGTCAATGCGACCAGCTGGCTCAACAGGTTTTGCAGATATTCTTTAGAGCTTTCCCCGTCTGTATTTGTGTTGATAAATTTCACCAAGTCAAACACTGCCGCGATTGCATCTGCTGTATTGAAATCATCATCCATGGCTTTTTCGAATTTCCGGGTAAATTCCTGACTTTTTACAATCTTTGCCTGCTCTTTTTCTGTCATATTCTCTGTTTTTGCGCCTTCGAGCAGGAATTTCAAATGTTCTGCTGCTGTCACGATACGCTCCAGACCGTTCTTTGCTGCCTCCATCAATTCTGCACTGAAGTTCAGCGGACTTCTGTAGTGCGCACTCAGCATAAAGAAACGCAGTACCTGAAGATCATATTTTTCTCCGATCTCACGTACAGTAAAGAAGTTCCCAAGAGATTTGGACATTTTGCGGTTATCAATATTCAAAAAGCCGTTGTGCAGCCAGTATTTGGAAAAATCTTTTCCGTTGGCAGCCTCACTCTGTGCAATCTCATTTTCGTGATGCGGGAAGATCAAATCCTCTCCACCGGCATGAATGTCAATCTGCTCTCCCAAATACTTTTTGGACATTTCCGAGCACTCGATGTGCCATCCAGGACGCCCTTCACTCCATGGTGACTCCCATGCAGGTTCTCCCTCTTTTTTCGGTTTCCAGAGTACAAAGTCCAGAGAATCCTCTTTTTCATCTTCTCCCGTCACGAGAAGGGAACGTCCGCCGGACTGCAGATCGTCCAGATTTTTATGTGACAGCTTTCCATACCCTTCAAATTTTCTGGTACGGTAATAAACTGTTCCATTCTTTTCATAAGCATAGCCCTTGTCGATCAGCGTCTGGATCATATCGATCATGCCGCCGATTTCTTCTGTTGCCAGAGGATTTTTGGTGGCAGGCTTGACATTCATCCCTTCCATATCTTTTTTGCACTCTTCAATATAGCGTTTGGAAATCTCTTCTGCTGTCACACCTTCCTCGTTGGCTTTTTTGATGATCTTATCATCTACGTCTGTAAAGTTGGATACAAAATTCACATCGTATCCTTTATATTCAAAATATCTTCTGACCGTATCAAACACGATCATCGGTCTTGCATTTCCGATATGGATGAAGTTGTAAACAGTAGGTCCGCAGACATACATCTTTACTTTTCCTTCTTCCAATGGAACGAACTCTTCCTTTGTTTTTGACATTGTATTATACAGTTTCATCTTTTTTCTCCTCTCCCGTCTGTTCTGTTTTACATTGTTTCATACATCTCATTTTCTGTACCATCTCCGTCAGCTGATCGTGAAGCTCTCTGCTCTCTTTCTGAAGTTCTCTGATATCACTGAGCACCGGATCCGGAAGGTTGATTTGATCCATTTCACTTCGAAGCACCTTTTTGTCATCTCTCTTTACGATTCTTCCCGGAACTCCCACTACGGTACAATTCGGTGGCACCTCTTCCAGCACAACCGAACCGGCTCCGATTTTTGAATTCTCTCCGATTGTAAAAGAACCCAATATCTTTGCGCCTGCACTGACCATGACATTATCCTCCAATGTAGGATGCCGCTTTCCCTGCTCTTTCCCGGTACCGCCAAGAGTCACCCCCTGATACAAAGTCACGTTATCTCCGATCACTGTGGTCTCACCGATAATCACTCCGCTTCCGTGATCAATAAACAGCCCTTTCCCGATCTGTGCGCCCGGATGGATCTCGATTCCCGTTTTTCTGGCTGCACGCTGGGAAATCCATCTGGCCAGAAAATAATGCTTTTTCAGATATAATTTATGCGCTACCCGATATCGCAAGATCACCTTAAAACTGGGATATAACAGCACTTCCATACTCGATTTGATCGCCGGGTCACGTTCTTTCACCACCCGGATTTCTTCCCGGATATAAGACAGCATTCCCATATGACATCCTCCTGACTTTTCTGCCATTTTAAAACAAAAAAACTTCATCTCTACAACTTAGAGACGAAGTTCTTCCGCGGTTCCACTCTATTAAAAGAATCTGGTTCTTTCACTCATTGCACGTAACGTATGCGACACGTACCCTGCTACTGACACTCTTTGCGTGTTCGCAGAATCAGCTCCCGAATGCACTTCTTTGGCCGCTTTCCCGGAATTGCTTTCAGCCAGTGACAATTCCTCTCTGTGAGCGTATGACCAGATACTCTTTTCGTTCTAAGCCTTTGCTTTTATTTCTTAGTCCAGATTATATCTTATGCAAAATTTTCTGTTTTGTCAACTTCTTTCACACAATCTCATTCAAGAATACCGGAGAGAGCGGTGAAATTTTCTCCAGCTCACACTCCAGCTCTCTGCCAAGACATACGTCCGGATCCTTTCTTAGATCCGCCGCACTTCGATAGCCAAATACAAGTTCCGTAAGCGCACCGATTGTCAGCACTCCCTGAGAATCCTCTGTCTCTGTGACCTGTATCCTGCCATCTTCCTGACTGCACAGCTTCCAGATCCTGCTGTTTCCAGTCAAGATCGGATCAATGACCGCAAAGGAACAAGAAAGATTTTCTCCCTCTTTGACCGTAAGCACTGATAACAAGGTCTCAAGATGCAGAATCCGTACCATGATCATCGGTTTCCTCTCCACAGACCTTGCACAAGGCTCCAACACTTCCGGACACGCCAGTACTTTGACCGGATTCTCACTCAAACCGGATATGGAATCCCAAAATACAGTCTCATATCCCGGAAGGATCAGCGGTTCTAAAACTTCGCAGGTTTCCTCTTTTGCATAGCAGTAGATCCCCACCAGCTTTCCATCTTTTTTCAGCATTCGGATTCCGCCGTTTTCACTCTGCTGCTCCAATACGCGTGTCTGATAGTAATGCGCGTCTCTCACTGCATATACCCGAGCCGTTCCAAAGAGCCGCTCCTTTGCAAACGCTGCCAGTTCTTCTGCCTGAAACATTGTTGCATCTTCCTCTTCGATCAATTCTGTCTCTGCCTTTTTTTCAAACACCGCCTGCCTCTGGCTGTATACAAACCTAAAATCATATGGAGTATAGATTGCCTCTGCTGCCGGCATCAAAAATGTAAACGGCTCTTTTTTCCCATACATCTCCTGCATCGCTTTTCGCAGAAGACTGCTCATATAACCCCGGCTTCTGTATTGTGCTCTTGTGGCCACTGCAATAATATAACGGCATAAAAACGGATGCTCTGCCACCTGAAGCTGATAAGGATTCAGCTGGAGCATGGACTGGATCTCTCCGTCTTCTTCAATCACCCAGATTTCATTCTCCTTTGTCTTGATAAAATAGTAATAATCCAGAAATGCCCTGGTATCGTCTGAAAACACTTCCTCCCACAGCTTCCGGGTCTTTTGGTGCTCCTGTTCTTCCAGTCTTCGAAGTTCCATCCTCGTTCTCCCATCTATGCTTTTTTGCACCCTTGACAGCCGGCACATCCACCTGTCTGTACTGTCACATCCACACTGCTGTAATTCATCACTTTTTCCAGCATACAGATTGCCTGAGAGGAAATCCCCTCTCCGCTTCCGGTAAATCCAAGTCCCTCTTCTGTCGTTGCCTTGACATTAATCTGATCCGCCTCAATTTTTAATGCTTTGGCAATATTTTCGCGCATTGTATCAATATAAGGACGCATCTTTGGTCTCTGTGCAATGATCGTTGCATCAATATTTTCAATCAGAAACTGATGTTCTTCTAAGAGATCGGCAACATGCTCCAACAGTCTGATGCTGGAAATCCCTTTATACGCAGGATCTGTATCCGGAAAATGCTTCCCGATATCCCCCAGTGCAGCCGCCCCCAGAAGCGCATCCATGATCGCATGGAGCAGCACATCCGCATCCGAATGTCCGAGCAGTCCTTTTTCATAGGGAATCTCTACACCGCCAAGGATCAGTTTTCTTCCTTCTACTAATTTATGCACATCATATCCCATTCCAATTCTCATATTTATCTGCTCCTTTCTATTTCTGACTGCTTTTCTTTTCTATTGGCTGTCCGATTGTTCTTCTGTATCAATCGGAGCTTCTTTCTCTTCTTTTTCTTCCTGTTCCGGCATTTCCTGCTTGAACTGAATATCCGGAATCTCTCTTCGTGTTTCCTGTGAAGTTTCCATCGAATCCTCTTTCTCCACAATCTGAAGATCATCCTCCTGAGATTTTTCTCCTCCCCTGCTCATCTTCCATACGCTGCTGATCGCAGCACCTGCATATACAACCCCCACTCCAATAAACAAAACTGCAGCACATATCATCAGCGCCAGATTGTTCGGCTGCTCCCTGGTCACCTGGGAAATGATCTGAACTCCAAGAAATACCAGATACAATCCCGCCACGATCCGCAATACCATCCATGACTTTTTATTCATCTTCTGCCTCCTTGTAAGCCGGATATTCCGGCTTTCTTTTTCATTCTCTGATTGTAACAAAAAAGAAGCCCTCATTCAAGGACTTCTTTTTCAGTAGCGGAAACTGGATTTGAACCAGCGACACCACGGGTATGAACCGTGTGCTCTAGCCAACTGAGCTATCCCGCCATATTAAATTGATATGGGGCCTACAGGGCTCGAACCTGTGACCCTCTGCTTGTAAGGCAGATGCTCTCCCAGCTGAGCTAAGACCCCATATCCGTCGGATGCATTTCCCGCAACCGACTTCGTTAGTATACTACCTGTACCAGGGAATGTCAACCCTTTTTTCACATTTTTTGCAATTTTTCAAATTATTGCAACAAATTCTGCATTTATAGTGCCCAGCTGCCGTCTATAAAGACTGGAATTTCTTTTCCATCCTCTGTAATTCCTGTAATCTTCATGTCTTTTGTACCAATCATAAAGTCCACATGATTGATGGAATGATTCCCGCCGATCTGATGCAATTCTTCTTCATTCATCTTCTCTCCATCCTGAACGGTTGTCGGATAACACTCTCCCAATGCAAGATGGCAGGATGCATTCTCATCAAACAAGGTATTATAGAACAGGATCCCCATCTCAGAAATCGGAGAAGCGTACGGCACCAGCGCTACTTCTCCAAGACTTTTGGAACCTTCATCTGTATCCAGCAACTGTTTTAATGCATCGTATCCTTCTCTGGCGTCAAAATCCACAACTTTTCCTTCATGGAACGTCAGACTGAAGTCTTTGATCAGATTCCCCCGATAACTCAGCGGCCGGGAGCTTACGACCTTTCCTTCTGCCTTTCTGTAATCCGGCATTGTAAATACTTCTTCTGTCGGCATATTCGCAATAAAACGCACTCCCGATCCGGATTCCTCGGAACCGCCTTCCCAGATATGGTTTTTCACAAGTCCTACTCTGAAATCCGTTCCGGCCTCATTCTCATAATGCAGCTCTGTAAACTGATACTTGTTCAAAATCTCACATTTTTCGGAAAGCAGCGCATCATGCTCTCTCCATGCCTGAACTACATCTCCATCCTGAATCCTTACTGCGCAGAAGATCGCTTCCCACAGACTTTCCATGGCTTGTGCTTCGCTTTTTTCCGGAAACACTTGCTTTGCCCATTCTTTTCCCGGAACAGCTGCCACTACCCACTGCACCTGGCTTGACACCATCCGTTTGTAATACGGCTCCATCGCCTTGTCATTCGCTTTTGCAGCTGCCATCTGTTTTTCCCTGTCCACGCCTTTAAAAGCATTTGGATTCTCTGCTGTGATCGCAATAAATGCCGCTCCATTTTCTGCATAGCTGTTCATGGAATCTGCGCGCCACTTCGGAACATTTTCAAACACCTCCATCGGTGCATACTCGTATCTTAAGCGTGCAACTTCATCATCGCCCCAGTGTACGATCACTTCTTTTGCTCCTGCCTCATATCCGGCCTTTACGATCATCCGGCCAAACGCCCAGCATTCTGCGGGGCAGCGCAGGACCAGTTCCTGTCCTTTCTGGATGGCCGCGCCATTTTCTACGATCAATCTTGCATATTCCTGCTGTTTTTCCTGAAAATTCATCTCTATCTCACACTCTCCTTATTTCTGACATTCAATTTACTTCACTAGTATATCAGCTTTTCTGCCAAAAATACACCCTACCAGCTCAACAATTTTTGATAAGTAAAATCAATCAGAAACGCGCCCAGAGGAGCTGTAATAAGAATCGACACAACTGCCACTGTCAGAACGATATTCCCACAGGAAAGCCCCATGGCAAGCGGAATCCCTCCAATGGCCGCCTGAACAGTTGCTTTCGGCATATATGCGATCATGCAGAATGTCCGCTCCTTCCTGTTTAAACCGGTTTTTAAAAGACAGAAAAACACTCCCGCCATCCGGAATGCAAGCACACCAAAAATCAAAACAACAGCTGCAAATCCTGCAGACAGCGCATATTTAATATTCACTGTGGCTCCCACAAGAACAAACAGCATAATTTCTGAAACAACCCACAGTTTGTTGAATTTAACAGACAAACGTTCTGCCACTCTTTTCCGCTTTTTCTGAAGCGTGATTCCGACTGCCATCACAGCGATCAATGAAGCAAACGGGATCACATCCGCAAGCTGATCCTCCAATGTGACCAGAATAAACGAAACACACAGAAAGATCATCACCTTGGACGTATCCCGGATATGTATCTTTTCAAAAAACTTTGCCATCAGATACCCGACAGTCATTCCGACAACAATCCCCAACGCAATGGAAACCGGAATGTTCACAAAGCTTTTTACAGATACCGCATCCCCATGTGCAAGACCAGTGAACGCTGTAAATAAGACAATTACAAAAACATCATCCACAGAAGCTCCCGCAAGGATCAGTTGAGGAATACCTTTTCCCGTCCCGTAATTTTCTTCCATAAGCTTCAGCATTTTCGGAACGATCACGGCAGGTGAGACTGCTCCTACAACAGTCCCCATAATGGCTGCATCCAAAATTGAAACCCCAAGCAGCCTCGGTGCCAGCAGAATCATCCCCAGAACTTCAAAACAAGCCGGAACAAAACACATCAGAATTGCCGGTCTCCCTACTTTTTTCAAGTCTTCCAGATTCAGTGAAAGCCCTGCTCTTGCCAGAATAATGATCAATGCAATCTTTCGAAGCTCAGACGAAATATTCAAAATGGAAGCATCGATCAGATTCAAAGCATATGGCCCCAATACGATCCCTGTCACCAACATTCCTAAGAGCCCTGGAAGATGCACTTTTTTACAAAGCCATCCCATCATCATGCCAAGCAACAGTATACACGCAATACTCATCAACATTTTTCTTTCTCCCTTATTCTTTTTATCCAAAACTCTTGGAGCAAAAAAACAAAAGAGATCTGAAATTCAGACCTCTCTCTTCGTAGCGGAAACTGGATTTGAACCAGCGACACCACGGGTATGAACCGTGTGCTCTAGCCAACTGAGCTATCCCGCCATATTAAATTGATATGGGGCCTACAGGGCTCGAACCTGTGACCCTCTGCTTGTAAGGCAGATGCTCTCCCAGCTGAGCTAAGACCCCATAATTTGAAGCTGCTGTTTTCTCAACCGCAACTTGCTTGATCATTATACTATTGACTTTTTAGATTGTCAATACTATTTTTCTACTTTTTTCCACATTTTTTTATTTTTATTGCTTTTGTGTAGTTCTGGAAATATGTACAATCAAATAAACCCTTTCCTCTTCTGTAATTTCTTTCTGGAGCAAATCTTCCAAAAGCCGTTGCAAAAAAAATTGCATATGGATTACGAACCTGGAATAATTGATACTTTCTTCATAAAAAAGACCAAGACAAGAGGTGCAATAATCTCATGCTCCTCATTGTTCTCAGTCTTGCCTACATTACCAGTAACAGCCTTTGCTATTAATTACAAATTAGATTGTATCAGACTGTTACAAAAAATACAAGTCTGTTTTTCAAATCAAACCATTCTTTTATTTAAAATATTTCACACCGGATTCAAAGATCTTCAGATCCTGCTCTCCGTAGATATTGATTGCTACAGAATCACCGCGGCGTTCGGAATGTGCCATCTTTCCAAGTACTCTTCCATCCGGACTTGTGATACCTTCGATCGCACGGTAGGAGCCATTGACATTCCACTCTTCGTTCATACTGATATTTCCTGACGGATCGCAGTACTGTGTTGCTACCTGACCGTTCGCGAATAACTGATCCAGCCACTCTTCACTCGCTACAAAACGACCTTCTCCGTGGGAAGCCGGATTTGTGTAAACCCCTCCGAGCTCTGCACCTGCAAGCCAAGGTGATTTGTTTGTCACAACTTTTGTGTAGACCATCTTTGAAATATGACGTCCAATCGTGTTATATGTCAATGTTGGAGAATCCGCTGTCTGTCCTACAATCTTACCATAAGGAACCAGTCCCAGTTTGATCAGTGCCTGGAATCCGTTGCAGATACCGAGCGCCAGTCCATCTCTTTCATTCAACAGTTTTTCTACTGCTTCTTTGATCTTTGCATTCTGGAATGCAGTTGCAAAGAATTTTGCAGAACCATCCGGTTCATCTCCTGCACTGAATCCACCCGGGAACATGATCATCTGTGCCTGTCCGATTGCCTTTTCAAACTCGGCAACAGAATCACGGATATCCTCTGCATTCATATTACGGAATACTTTTGTGATCACATTTGCGCCTGCTCTCTCAAACGCCTTACGGCTGTCATACTCACAGTTTGTTCCAGGAAATACCGGAATAAATACGGTCGGCTGTCCGATCTTATGACTGCAGATATGAATATCAGATGTATGATAGAGCTTTTCTTCCACCACTTCATCATTATCTGCGGAAGATTTTGTCGCAAATACACTTTCCAGAGTGCCTGTCCATGCTTCTTCCGCTTCTGTCAGAGCAATTTCGGTATCCGCATAAACAAATTTCTGCTCTTCGAGAACCTCACCGATCACCGTGTATGCAATGCTCAGTTCTCCCACTTTGTCTGCCGGAACTTCTGCAATAATATCTCCAAATGCCGGCGCAAACAATTCTCCCGCATCCAGATTATGCTCGATCTTCACACCCAGTTTATTTCCAAATGCCATCTTACTTGCCGCAGCGATTACACCATGACGATCCAGCGCATATGCGGAAACAATCTTTCCACTGTGGATATCTGCTGCAAATTTGCCATACTGATCCATCAGCTGTGTATAAACCGGGAGGTCATACTGATCTTTTTCAATCTTCATCCAAACCAGTTTATTTCCTGACTTTTTCAGTTCCGGAGTAATAATCTCATCCTCTGTTGCCATGTCTACGGCAAACGATACAAGAGTCGGCGGAACATCAATATCCTGGAATGTTCCAGACATACTGTCTTTCCCCCCGATAGACGGAAGCCCGAATCCAAGCTGTGCTTCATATGCACCCAAGAGTGCTGCAAACGGCTGACTCCATCTCTTCGGATCTTCTGTCATACGACGGAAATATTCCTGGAATGTAAAACGAATCTTGCTATAATCTCCACCTGCGGCTACGATCTTCGCAACTGACTCTACCACTGCATAAATCGCTCCATGATACGGACTCCAGCTTGCCAGATATGGATCAAATCCGTAGCTCATCATAGAAACCGCATCTGTTGTTCCATTCATAACCGGAACTTTTGCAACCATAGCCTGTGTCTCTGTCATCTGATACTGACCACCGTACGGCATAAACACGGAACCTGCTCCGATGGAGCCGTCGAACATCTCTACCAGACCTTTCTGAGAGCATACATTTAAATCCTTTAAGGTCTCCAGCCATTTTTCTTTTACATCCGTCACTTCTTCTTTTACGAACAGACTGTCTTTCTTTGCAGGAATCTCAACTTCTACTGTTGTCTCCTGATGTGCTCCATTGGTGTCAAGGAACGCTCGGGAAATATTGACAATTTCATTTCCTCTCCACACCAAAACCAGTCTCGGAGATTCTGTCACTACTGCAACTTCGACTGCTTCTAAGTTTTCTTCCTTTGCATAAGACATGAATTCTGCCACATCTTTCGGATCTACGACTACCGCCATTCGCTCCTGAGATTCTGAAATAGCAATCTCTGTTCCATCCAGACCTGCATATTTTTTCGGTACTTTATCCAGATCCACACGAAGTCCGTCTGCAAGCTCTCCAATCGCAACAGAAACACCGCCCGCACCAAAGTCGTTGCACTTTTTAATCAGCTTACTTACTTCTTCTCTGCGGAATAAGCGCTGAATCTTGCGCTCTGTCGGAGGATTTCCTTTCTGAACCTCTGCGCCACAAGTCTCAATAGATTCTTCTGTATGTACTTTGGAAGAACCTGTTGCTCCACCGCATCCGTCACGTCCGGTACGTCCGCCGAGCAGTACGATAATATCTCCCGGATCTGAATTCTCACGGATCACCGCACGTCTTGGAGCAGCTCCAAGCACTGCACCGATCTCCATACGTTTTGCCACATAATCCGGATGATAGATTTCTTTTACCAGTCCTGTCGCCAGACCGATCTGGTTTCCGTAAGAACTGTATCCGTGAGCAGCTCCTCTCACCAGTTTTTTCTGAGGAAGTTTTCCTTTTAAAGTCTCTTTTACAGATACCGTCGGATCTGCAGCTCCTGTCACACGCATTGCCTGATATACATAAGTACGTCCTGACAACGGATCACGGATTGCACCGCCAAGGCAGGTTGCCGCTCCACCAAACGGTTCAATCTCTGTCGGGTGATTGTGTGTCTCATTTTTAAAATTGATCAGCCACTCTTCTTCCACTCCATCTACTTTGATCGGAACAACAATACTGCATGCATTGATTTCATCTGATTCTTCCTGATCTGCAAGCTTTCCTTCTTTTTTCAGCTTACGCATCGCCATCAGCGCAAGATCCATCAGGCAGACAAACTTATCTTCTCTTCCTTTGAAGATCTCACTGTGGTCACTTAAATACTGTTTGTATGTATTGACGATCGGCTCTTTATAGTCTCCTTCACCGAATGTCACATCCTTTAACTCTGTAGAGAATGTCGTGTGACGGCAGTGATCAGACCAGTATGTATCCAGAACACGAATCTCTGTCATAGTCGGATTTCTATGCTCTTCTCCGTGATAATAATTCTGGATATGCTGGAAATCTTTAAATGTCATTGCCAGCCCAAGGGAATCATAAAGCGCTTTTAATTCTGCTTCCGGCATTGTCTCAAAACCATCAAATACTTTCACATCTTCCGGTTCCTCAAACACAGTCACTAACGTTTCCGGTTTTTCCATTCCTGTCTCTCTTGAGTCCACAGGGTTGATACAGTGATTCTTGATCGCTGCAAATTCATCCTCTGTTACGTTTCCTTCGATGACATATGTTGTCGCCGTTTTGATTACAGGAGACTCGTCCTCTTTAATAAACTGCACACACTGTTCAGCAGAATCTGCTCTCTGATCAAACTGTCCCGGCAGATATTCTACCGAAAATACATGATCTTTGTCAGATACCGGAAAGCTCTCAAGATAAAGTACATCTACCGGCGGTTCCGCAAAAATCCCATTACATGCTTTCTCAAACGTATCTTCTGAAAGATTCTCCACATCATAACGAATCAGAACTCTGACACCTGTCACAGTTTCAATTCCAAGATAACTTCTGATCTCATGTCTCAATTCTTTTGCCTGTACGGCAAATTCTGCCTTTTTTTCTACATATACGCGCTTTACGTTGCTCATATACAATCTCCTTTGCACTTCTTTCAAACATTAAGTAACTCTTTTTACCGTAATCTTACCACATTTTTTCTCATAAGTATAATTAATATAATTAAACTCACTCATAAGTACTTTTAATTTTTCTTTCATTTTCATCTTTCTTGGCCTGTCTGGCGAGAAACACACTGACTGCCAGAAAGATCAGCATACTGATAATGAAGATTCCCCCAATGCGCAATGCCATATCATAGAAAAAACCTTCCGGCAGCATCCGGATCATATAATCCTCAGCGGGATCAAACAACCACAGATCATTGGTAAAAAATATCTCATGGAATACCGTAAATGCTGTATTAAAATCTACAATCAGCGCTCCTGCCAGAAACGCGACTCCGGCTGTGGCGATCCCAAGACCGATCTGATATCCTCTTGCCAGAATCTTTTTCCAATTCGCCTTTGTCACCCAAAGTACGAAAAGACAGAGCATCATCACCGCCGCTGATACTCTTCTTACCATAAGACCACCAAGAAACAAATTTTTCACATCAGCCATATGCAATTTGTCCTGCTCATTAAAAAAGTCCTGCTCTTTTCTTTCTACCACTGTGTACACATCCAGATTTTCTCTGTCACCGATCAGATAATCCATCATCTCATAGGTCACATACATCACATCTTTCAGCTCCATATCAAGATCCGAGACCACATCATATTTCTTATATTCTTTTTCGTAAAATCCAAAATCTCCATACGCCGCAAATTGAAAGCTGCTGATCAGCAGCACCAGAATCAGCGCCAGAGAAAACACGATTCCCAAAAACCATTGTACTTTTTTCACGCATTTTACCTCCCAGTCTTTTCTGCTTTCGTCATTTTTTCCATTCTTCTGCGATTCCTGTATATTTTACCACAATATAGATTGTAATTCATTCATTTTTGCCCTATAATACAGGGAGCACTTATTAGGAGGTCTAATAATGGATATTAACTATGAACTATATAAGGTATTCTATCACGTGGCATCTACTTTGAGTTTTTCCGAAGCTTCCAAACAGCTTTTCATCTCACAATCTGCTGTCAGTCAGTCTATCAAAACACTGGAACGCAAGCTGGATCAGGTGCTTTTTATCCGCAGTACAAAAAAAGTCCAGCTCACACCGGAAGGAGAAATCCTCCTTCGCCATATCGAACCTGCCATGCATCTGATCCAGCGCGGGGAATCCCAGCTTCTGGATGCAGCTTCTACCGGTGGACAGATTCGGATTGGAGCCAGTGATACGATCTGCCGATATTTTCTGGTTCCCTATTTAAAGAAATTTCACGAAGCATTTCCAAATGCCCACATCAAAGTTGTCAACCAGACATCCATCAAATGTGTAGAATTACTGGAATCCGGACAGGTCGATCTCATTGTGGTCAACTACCCAAACAGCTACTTAAGCAATGTCTCTTCGATCAAAAAGATCAAAAAATTTCATGATGTTTTTATTGCCAACCAGGATTTTGCAGAGTTGAAAGGAAAGAAACTTTCCTATCAGGAACTGTCAAAATATCCAATTCTGATGCTGGACAAGCACAGTACCACCAGTGAATATCTGCACCGCCTCTTCCAGCAGCATCAACTGGATCTGGTTCCTGAAATCGAGCTGACCAGCAATGATCTTCTGATCGATCTTGCACGAATCGGACTCGGAATCGCATTTATTCCAAATTTCTGTCTCTCTGAGCAGACTTGCGATCTCTTTGCTGTCCAGACAGAAGAAGAACTGCCAGAGCGTGAGCTTGTCATCGCTTATAATGAACAGGTGCTGACCTCAAAGGCAGCAAAAGAATTCTTAAGTTTTTTTGACTGATGTACAATTACGGACTTTCCCAGAAAGTCCGTATTTCTTGTTCCAGATTTTTCACACTTCCCAGTTGATACTGCTGCCACTCTCTCGGAAACACTTCCCGGTATCGCATTGCCCGAAATCTGTCATCCAACAACAGGATCACACCTCTGTCACTTTCCGTTCGGATCACCCTCCCGGCAGACTGCAGAACTTTGTTCATTCCCGGATACAGATACGCATAGTCAAATCCATCCATGTCAGCAGCATTAAAATACTGCTTTAAAATTTCCCGTTCTGTACACACCTGAGGAAGCCCTGTTCCGGCGATCACTGCTCCGATCAACTTGTCATCTGTCAGATCAATCCCCTCTGAAAAAATTCCGCCCATCACGCAAAATGCAACCAGACTTTTCTCTCTTTCCTGTTCAAATTCCTCCAAAAACTCTTCCCTCTGTTCTTCATCCATATACGAAACCTGACAGATACTGTCGACTTCGTGATCAACACACTCCAAAAAGCACGTATGTACCTCTTCCAAAAAACGGTACGATGGAAAAAACGCCATATAATTTCCTTTTTTCTGTTCTGCCATCACTGCAATATATCTGGCAAATCTCTGATATGTACTCTCTCCCCTTCTTGTATAACGGGTACTTACATCCGTTCCAATAAAAAGAAATTTATTTTCCTGCGGAAAAGAACTATGTGCATACACTGCATAATCATCTTTCTCAACACTAAGCAGCTTTTTATAGTAATGAACCGGAAGCAGTGTTGCAGAAAAGAAAATCGTACTGTTTCCCTGTTCCAGATAATTTTGAAGATTCACCGCCGGATTGACACAAAAAAGCTTGATTTGAAACCTTCCGTCTTCCATCATTTCCGAAAAGATCACATAATTTTCATCCATGATATCATGGATATTTAAAAAACTGCGCACTGCAAAATAAAAATCCAGCACCCGCTTTTTCTTTTCTGCATCCTTGCATTCTTCCAGATAATCTTCCAGTTTCGAAAGCACATTCATCAACTTTAACGCAATATGCGATACACTTTTTAAAATCTGATAATGCTCACACTCTCTCTTTAATTCCAAAAACTGCTGATTACATTCTGACAAACCCTTTGCCAGTTTCGGATCCTCTGCTTTTACCATTTTTCTTACTTCCAGTAAATCTTCTTTGTATAGAGATGCACTATACATCTCCCTTCCCCGCTCCACCAGATTATGCGCCTCATCGATCAGAAACAGGTATTCCCCTTTTCCACTTTCTGAGAAAAAGCGCTTTAAATGGGCCTGCGGATCAAACGCATAATTGTAATCACAGATCACCGCATCTGCCCAGTCGGACACATCCAGAGACATCTCGAACGGACAGACCATGTGCTTTTTCGCCTGTTCTTCCAGAACCTCTCTGCTCCAGTCGCCGGAATGTGTGATCAGATCAAAAACTGCATCATTCACTCTGTCAAAATGTCCTTTTGCATAAGGACAGGCATCCGGATTGCACTCTGCCTCCTCACAAAAACAGATTTTTTCTTTTGCTGTCAGCGTAATGGTCTTATACAACAGCCCCTTTTCTTTCAACAGGGAAAATGCCTGCTCTGCAACTGTCCTCATAATCGTCTTCGCTGTCAGATAAAAAATCTTTTCTCCCAGCCCTTCCCCCACTGCCCGCACTGCCGGAAATACAGTTGCCATTGTTTTTCCCACTCCGGTAGGCGCCTGGATAAACAGCTTTTTCTTTCGCAAGATCGTGCGGTATACCGAGGCCACCAGGTCACGCTGTCCTTCTCGATAGGGAAAAGGAAACTCAATCTGCCGGATCGAATCATTGCGTACATTCCGCCATTCAATTTCAAATTTTGCCCATTTTTCATATTGTGTCACCAGATCCTGAAACCACGTCTGAAGCTCTTGAAATTCAAATTCCTGGCAAAACCTGCGGATTTCCTCTGTTTCCATCTGACAATACGTCATCTGAACGTCAATGCACTTCAAAGAGTTCTGAACTGCATAAATATAAGCATAACATTTTGCCTGAGCCAAATGAACGGGAACGGGCGCTTCCAGATGTTCCAGACTTCGCAAAATCCCCTTGATCTCATCGATCAGGACTTTTCCGTCATCTTTCAAAACTCCATCGGCGCGCCCTTCTATCTGCAAAACAAACCCATCGCACGGCATCTGTATTTTAAGCGGAACCTCCGCTGTGTAATTCGTTCCCATACGGCTTTGTATTTTGCGGTGTATTTTACCGCCCAGCAGCATGGCATCTTTTTCCATACTGCCGGACACTCTGTTGTCAATGTCCCCTTCCCGCAGAATAAATTCTACAAGGCTGCGGACAGATATCCTTATGATTGTTTCCTCTTTCATGTTCTCTACTCTGCTGCTTTATCCGTTCTTGCAACCTCTGCGATCGTCTTGGTCAGACCAGCGATTCCCTGTAATTCGGACGGAATGATAATCTTGGTTGCTCTTCCGTCTGCTGCTTTGGCAAACGCTTCAAGACTCTTTAAAGTCAGTACTGCATCATCCGCACCTGCCTGTTTAATAAATTCAATTCCTTCTGCTGTTGCTTTCTGAACGGTACGGATTGCTTCCGCCTGTCCTTCCGCCTCTTTGATTCTCTTCTGCTTTTCTGCTTCCGCATTCAGGATTGCCGCCTGTTTTTCCGCCTCCGCTTCCAGGATCAAAGATTCTTTCTTACCTTCTGCCACCAGAATTGTAGATTTCTTTTCTCCTTCCGCTTTCAGAATCGCTTCCCTTCTTTCACGTTCTGCCTTCATCTGTTTCTCCATCGCATCCTGGATTGCAGTCGGAGGCATGATATTTTTCAGTTCCACACGATTCACCTTGATTCCCCACGGGTCTGTAGCGATATCCAGCGATGTGCGCATCTCCGAATTGATCGTCTCTCTGGATGTCAGAGTCTCATCCAGTTCCAGATCTCCGATGATATTACGCAGTGTAGTCGCTGTCAGATTTTCAATCGCTGCAATCGGGTTCTCCACTCCATACGCATACTGCTTCGGATCTGTAATCTGAAAAAAGATCACCGTATCAATCTGCATCGTAACATTATCTTTTGTGATCACGGCCTGCGGTTCAAAATCTACAACCTGCTCTTTAAGTGATACTCTCTTTGCCACACGATCCAGAATCGGGATCTTAAAATGAATTCCAACACCCCACGTCTCTTTATATCCACCCAGACGTTCCAGAATATACGCATGTGCCTGTGGTACGATTCGGATATTTGCTGCCAGAATCAATATCACCAATACCAATAAAACTCCTAATACCATCAATCCCATCCTCTAGTCCTCCTTATACGGTTCTACAATCAATTTTACGCCGGAAATCCGGATTACTCTTGCCAGAGTATCCTTTTCCAGAACTTCTTTACTGTCTGTCCTCACTGTCCATTCCATTCCGTCCAAAATTCCTTTTCCGGTCTGTGCAAGATCATCTACTCTCTGTGTAATTCTGACAATTTTTCCCACTGCCTGTTCATAGTTTGTCTTTTCATGATGTGCATTGACATATTTTACTGCAAACGGTCTCGTAAAATACACAAGCACAAATGAAACCAGGATAAACGCCCCGATCTGCCAGATCAGATCGACTCCCAGCAGCTCTAAAACCAACGCTGCCAGTGCACCTCCTGCAAACCAGATGGAGGTCAGACCCACAGTCAACAGTTCTACAATCAGAAGAATAACAAAAAGCGCCAGCCAGACGATTGCCTCTCTCTCCATATCTCTCCTTCCTTTCTCTTATCAACGCCACTTTGTTATCCTTATGTTAAACTAAGTCCTCCTATTATACAATAGTTTTTTACTGGAATTCTGTCACATTTTTACGATATTTGACCGGTATATGTGTTCGCTGGCATTTTAAATTTTCCCGTTCCTTGATCGAGATGGTTTTAAAAAATCCTTTCCACAATTTTTCATACTCCTTCTCGGCTTCCGTGATCTGCTCTGTCACATTCCGCTCTGGCACTTCTCCTTGTACCAGCACCCAATGCTTTCCGGCCGGATGTACCAGAAATTCCTGATGCGTATTGTCATAGATCACCCAGTTTTCCATCGGAAAACGATCTGCAAAATGCTCTGCGATACATGTCAGCACCCTGTTCTTCGGCTCTATCTCGGAAAACAAAACTCCGTTTTCCAGCTCCCGAAATCTTACAAACTCAATAAAATAATGGGCTTCATTCGAAACTCTGCGTTTCATTTCAAACACTTTTGCCACAGAGGGATTGCCCAGAAAATCCATAATCCTTTTACTTGGCTTTACCTGTCTCGCTGCCTGCATGACATGGAGTATCGCCTCTGCTTTCATCGCATCTTCACACAACAGGGCATAAGAAATATCCTCATAAGTCTGCTCTCCCATATGATCCCGTATCAGGCGTTCCACCGCCTGCGCTTTCTTTTCGGATGATACAACTTCTGCATATTCGCAGAACAGCTGCTGCTGTGTCTTTCCCAAAAGCCCGATTCCTACCTCTTTATTGCGGTTTTCTTTCCATGCGTCATAAATTGCCGAAAGCATCTCGGTTCTGTCATCTCTGCAAATATAAATCTTTTTCATATCCCTCTCCTGTCATACCATAGTCACGATCTGGTTCCCGGTAAAATTTACATCATCAAATAAGGATAACTGCTGATAATTCATCCCTGCAACACTGTCCGGCAAACGTTCTTTCGTATTCAAAAGATTCCTTGTAATATAATCTTCTTCTATTTTCGTTTTATACATCATTTTTCCACTGCACGTAATAAAATAGAGCGCCCGTTTTAATACCACTCCCATTTTCCTGAGGTCTTCAAATCCAAGAGATCCGAACCGCCTTGCTTTTACGATCCTGCCCGCTGATTTGTAACCGATCCCGGGAACACGCAGCAAAACATCATATGACGCCCGATTCACTTCGACAGGAAAATATTCCAGATGATTCAGCGCCCAGTTACACTTCGGATCCAGGAATATATTAAAATTCGGATTTTTCTCATTCAGCAGCTCATTTGCTTCAAACTTGTAATACCGCAGCAGCCAGTCTGCCTGATATAGTCTGTGTTCCCGAAGAAGCGGCGGTCCATCTGATGTTCTTGCCGGAAGTGCCTTGTCTTCATTGACCGCCACAAAAGCAGAATAAAACACACGCTTTAATCCAAATTTCTGGTAGAGTGACTCTGCCACACGCAAGATCTGATAATCTGTCTCCGGAGAGGCGCCGATGATCATCTGCGTACTCTGGCCGGCAGGCACAAAACGCGGCGCACTTTTATACAGCGTCAGCTCCTGTCTGTTCTCTTTGGACTTCTCCTGGACCAGCCGCATGGGTGCCAGAATATTTTTTCTTGACTTGTGTGGTGCCAGAAGTCTCAAGCTCTCGGCTGTCGGCAATTCCAGATTCACACTCATTCTGTCTGCCAGAAATCCCACTTTCTGAATCAGAATCGGATCTGCTCCCGGAATCGCCTTTACATGAATGTATCCCTGAAAATTGCAGACATGACGCAGCTTATACAAGGCTGCATAGATCAGCTCCATCGTATAGTTCGGATTTTTTAAAATTCCAGAACTTAAGAACAATCCTTCGATATAATTTCTTCTGTAAAATTCCATCGTCAATGTGCAGATCTCATCCGGCGTAAAAGATGTACGGATCACGTCATTGGAAGATCGATTAACACAATATTTGCAGTCATAAATACACTCGTTCGTAAATAAAATCTTCAGAAGTGAAATACACCTTCCATCCGCAGAAAAGCTGTGACAGATTCCCGCCTTGCTGCAATTGCCTATACCTGTGCCATCACCTTTCCTTTCTACGCCGCTGGAGGTGCACGCCACATCATACTTTGCCGCATCGGTCAGAATCTGAAGTTTTTCATAGATTGACATTTTTTCCTGAATAATCTCCGCCATATTTCCGCTCCCTCCAGAACATATGTTCTTTTTGTATTATAGCATTCAGAACATATGTTTGCAAGTTCTTTTTTAAGAAATTACCAGTACAAAAAAAGAACACTGTCTTTTCAGACAATGTCCTTTTTTGTATCTGATTATTCACAATCACGGATTTTCTTTCTCAGCGGAAGAACCATCGATGGAGAAACAGAAAGTTCATCCAGTCCCATCTTCAGGAATTCTTCTGTCAATTCCAGATCTGCGCCAAGTTCTCCGCAAATACCGATCCATTTTCCTTCTGCATGTGCATTCTCTGCAGCCATGCGGATCATCGCCAGCACTGCCGGATGATGCGGATCATAGAACTCGTCCAGTTTTGAATTCTGACGGTCGATCGCCAGAGTGTACTGTGTCAGGTCATTCGTTCCCACACTGAAGAAGTCAACTTCCTTTGCCAGTTCACGGCTGATCATAACAGAAGCCGGAGTCTCGATCATCACACCAAGCTCCACATCTTCTTTATATGGGATTCCCTGCTCTTTCAACTCTGCTTTCACTTCTTTGATCATCTCTTTGATCTTATGAATCTCTGAAACAGAAATGATCATTGGGAACATGATCGAAATATTTCCGTAAAATGCAGCTCTGTAAAGTGCACGAAGCTGTGTCTTAAAGATCTCCGGTCTTGTCAGACAAATACGGATCGCACGATATCCAAGTGCCGGATTCTCTTCTTTGTCCAGTCCGAAATAATCCACCTGTTTATCAGCTCCGATATCCAGTGTACGGATGATCACTTTTTTCCCTGCCATGTTTTCTGCAACCTGCTTGTATACTGCAAACTGCTGCTCTTCTGTCGGGAATGTCTCATTCTCCAGATATAAGAACTCACTGCGGAACAAACCGATTCCGCCTGCATCATTTTTCAGGACTGCACCAACATCAGATGCATTTCCGATATTTGCATATACATTGATCTTCTGACCACTCTTTGTGATGTTCTCTTTTCCTTTGAGCTGTTCCAAGAGTGCCTTTTTCTCAAGATCTTCTTCCCGCTTTTTCTGCATTCTGGAAAGTGTCTCTTCATCCGGATCAATATACAGTGTTCCTGTAAACCCGTCGATCACAGCCATCTTTCCGTCATACTGAGGACTCAGACTTTCACCCAGACCGATAACAGCCGGGATATTCATGGTACGCGCCAGAATCGCAGTATGAGAATTGGAAGAACCGTACATCGTTGCAAATGCAAGTACTTTGCTCTTATCCAGCTGTACCGTCTCACTCGGTGCCAGATCATCTGCTGCAATGATCGAAGGCTCGTCTGTCTGCTTGATTCCCTCGCTGACTCCGCAGAGGATATCCAGCACACGCTCAGAAACATCCTTTACGTCCGCTGCACGTCCCTGCATATATGCATCATCCATTGCCGCAAACATCTGCGCAAAATTGTCAGCTGTCGTTGCTACTGCAAACTCTGCATTGACTTCCTGAGAACGGATGATATTTTCGATAGACTCAATATAATCCAGGTCTTCCAGCATCATCTGATGAATCTCAAAAATCATAGCGTTGGCTTCTCCGACATCGGCAATCGATTTTTCGTACAATTCTTTTAACTGACGGATCCCCTCGGCTTTTGCTTCCTGAAATCTTACACACTCTGATTCTACATTTTCTACGTGTTCTCTTTTGATCACTTTCTGATTTCTTTTATAAAAAGAAAGTTTTCCGATGGACACTCCACCAAATACACTTTTTCCTGTTATTGTAATCATAATATTTTCCTCAGACTTTATGGGAATTATAAGTTTTCTTTAAAGAATGCTTCCAGTTCTGCGATTGCTGCATCTTCATCTGCACCATCAGCAGTAATTGTCACTTCTTCTCCTGTCTTTACTCCAAGTCCCATCACACCGAAGATTCTTTTTGCATCTGCAGATTTATCACCTTTTGCAATTGTTACGGAAGATGTAAATTCTCCTGCTTTTTTCACAAGCAGTCCTGCTGGTCTTGCGTGGATTCCTTCTGCGTCTGTCACTACATATTTAAATTCTTTCATAGCACTAAAACTCCTTTTGCCTTTTTTTCTTTGTAGTATATACTATCTTTCGCTTTTTTTCAACCTGTGTTCTGCAATAAATATGCTTTGTCTGACCAACGTTTTTTTAACATTTTGACCTAATTTTTCAGTCAAAAAGCGGTGTGGAAAGATATCGTTCTCCTGTATCCGGAAGCAATGCTACAATTGTCTTTCCGCGGTTTTCCTCTTTTCCGGCCTCCAAAAGTGCAACTGACAGTGCTGCTCCAGAAGAAATACCAACCAGAACTCCTTCCTTTTCTGCCAGAAGACGGGAAGCTTTGTACGCCTCCTGCTCTTTCACTTTACTGATGCGATCATAAACAGAAGTATTGAGTACATCCGGCACAAATCCCGCACCAATTCCCTGCAGTCCGTGCGGTCCCGGATTTTCTCCCGACAGCACCGCGGAAGACGCCGGCTCCACTGCCACAATCTCAATGGACGGATTGACTGATTTCAAATAAGCACCGGTTCCTGTGATCGTTCCGCCGGTACCGACACCTGCTACAAACAGATCCACCTGTCCTTGTGTATCTTCCCAGATCTCCGGCCCTGTTGTTTTTTCGTGCGCTCTTGGATTCGCGGTATTTACGAACTGACCCAGGATCACTGCATTTTCAATCTCCTGCTCCAGCTCTTTTGCTTTTTCAATGGCTCCTTTCATCCCCTTTGCGCCTTCTGTGAGCACAATTTCTGCGCCATATCCCTTCAGAAGTTTTCTTCGCTCGATACTCATCGTTTCCGGCATTACAAAGATTGCTCTGTATCCTCTTGACGCTGCAATCGATGCAAGCCCGATTCCGGTATTTCCACTTGTAGGCTCAATGATAGCAAATCCTGGTTTTAATGTACCGTTTTCCTCTGCCTCTGTGATCATCTGAAGCGCTGCCCGATCCTTTACACTGCCTGCCGGATTAAAGTATTCCAGCTTCACCAGCACTCTTGCCTGGAGATTCAGTTCTTTCTCCAGATTCTTTACTTCCAGAAGTGGAGTTCTTCCGATTAATTCTGTTACACTCTGATAAATTCCTGCCATATGTCTGTCCTCCTATATTCATTGCATCGTTTTTAAATGTAGTACATGCCCGCGTTCTGTTCCAGTTTTTCCCGGTATTCATCCGTCAGCATCTTTAACGTTTTCTGTTCCAGAAATGTATTGACTGTTTCATCAATCCTGCTCCATACAAGCTTCTCGATCGCCTCCTGAACTGCATCCTGCTCTTCTCCCGGAATCCGGTCTATGATTGAAAAGGTTCCTTCCAGTGCCTCCAGCACTTCTTTGACCGTAATGGACTCTGCATCTCTCGCCAGTTTATATCCGCCTCCGGCTCCTTTTACACTGACCACAATGCCTGCTTTTCTCAATGTTCCGAAAACCTGTTCCAGATAATTCAGAGAAATCTTCTGTCTGTTTGCGACCTGAACAAGCGAAACCGGAGCATTATTCGAATGAATGGTCATATCAACCAGGGCGCGCAGTCCATATCTTCCTCTTGTCGATACTTTCATGGCACTCCTCCTTTAATTCCTATCGATTTAGTAATGTTTTTTATTGTTATACCTCTTTTTTCCTACCATGTCAATATGTTTAATATATTTTCTTGAAATTATTTTATCCAAAAGATGAACACAGCAACTCCAAAAACAGCTTGAAACCATAACAAAAAGAGTACCGTCAGGCAGTAAAACCGCCCTCCGGCACTCTTTTTAACAGGTCTCTTTTTTCCTTACGATCTCTGCAATATCTGCAACTGTAACCTCTGCAGCCGTATCCAGTATCTGCTCCCACATCTCACCCCAGGTACTTTTCGTAGAGCAGATTTCGCATTCCATTCCACACTCGGTATTTTCAACAAGACAGGATACCGGTGCCAGCTGACCTTCCGCAGCACGAAGCACTTCCAATACAGAAATTTCTCCCGGCTCCTTCGTCAGGCAATATCCTCCATATGCACCGCGCACACTTTTTACAAGACCCGCCTCTTTTAAAAGCTTCATAATCCTCTCCAGATATTTTTCTGAAAGATTTCGCCTCTTTGCGATATCATTCAGACTTTCCAGACGATCCGGCATCAGATGCAGCGCAAGATCCACTGCAATTTCCAGTGCATACTGCCCTCTTGTAGACATTTTCATATTCCGGCTTCTCCTTTATCACTTTTTGCTTCCTCTATTTTAATAGAAATCCTGTGTAAATACAATCTCTCATTTTCAGTTTCTTTTGCACAAGATTCATAGAAAATGCTTTTATTTCTACACATTTCGACATTTTTTGTATACTTTTACAAATACCAAAAGAAATCATTTGACACTCATTGTTAAATATGCTAAAATGACGAAGTATTGTTTTGGATTAGATAAACAATACGATATACTTTATTATTTATTTTCAAATTTATGGAGGTAACACAATGACAGGTACAGTAAAATGGTTTAACAACCAAAAAGGTTATGGATTCATCTCTGATTCCGAAGGAAATGATGTATTTGTACACTACTCAGGACTCGTAATGGATGGATTCAAATCCTTAGAAGAAGGCCAGGCTGTTGAATTCGAAGTAACAGAAGGCGCTAAAGGACCTCAGGCAACAAACGTAGTAAAGCTTTAATCAGATTTTAGATGTACCTTTTAATTATATAATTCCAATTTAATATTTAAAAGTTATACAACAAAACGAGATTATAAAAAGAATCTGCTTCCCGATACGGAGGCAGATTCTTTTTATCGTCTTCTTTAGCACAGAGGATATTTTTCTGTCAGCTTCTGCACCATTTCTTTTACCTGTTCTACATTTTTCTCATCCCGGATCACCATTGCGATCATCTCCGCAATCAGGTCCATCTCCTGCTCTTTCATTCCTCTGCTTGTAACTGCCGGAGTCCCCAGACGCACACCACTTGTCACAAACGGAGAGCGCGGATCATTCGGGATTGTATTTTTATTGCAGGTGATATGAGCCTGATCCAGACGCTTTTCCAGTTCTTTTCCGCTGACATTGGTTCCAGTCAGATCCACCAGCATCAAATGGTTGTCCGTTCCACCGGATACAATCTTCACACCTCGCTCTAGTAATCCATTGCACAATGCTTTCGCATTTTTCAGGATCTGCTCCTGATACGCAACAAAATCCGGACTTAAGGCTTCTTTGAAGCACACTGCCTTCGCCGCGATCACATGCATCAGCGGACCGCCCTGAATTCCAGGAAAGATTGCTTTATTAAAATTGAATTTTTCATTCATCTCATTGCTGCTTAAGATCATGCCGCCCCGCGGTCCGCGCAGTGTCTTATGCGTGGTGGTTGTCGTCACATGTGCATACGGGATCGGACTCGGATGAAGTCCTGCTGCGACCAGACCTGCAATATGAGCCATATCTACCATCAGATAAGCTCCCACCTCGTCTGCAATCTCACGGAATTTCTTAAAATCTATGATTCTGGCGTAGGCGCTTGCTCCCGCAATGATCAGCTTCGGCCGGCACTCTTTCGCGATCCTTCGAACTTCCTCGTAATCGATCACGCCTTCCTCATTGACACCATACGGTGTGATCTCAAAATATTTTCCGGACATATTGACCGGAGATCCATGCGTCAGGTGACCGCCATGATCCAGGTTCATTCCCATCACTTTATCTCCAGGAGTGAGCATTGCAAACTGCACTGCCATATTCGCCTGTGCCCCGGAGTGCGGCTGCACATTGACATATTCACAGCCAAACAGCTTTTTCGCACGCTCAATCGCCAGATTCTCTGCCACATCTACACACTGGCATCCGCCATAATAACGTTTTCCCGGATACCCTTCCGCATATTTGTTCGTGAGCGGACTTCCCATCGCTGCCATCACTGCTTTGCTCACCCAGTTTTCTGAGGCGATCAGCTCAATATGGGAATTCTGTCTTGCCATCTCTGCCTGAATCGCTTCTGCAATTTCCGGATCTTCTTTTCTTATTTCTTCAAAATCATACATCGCATCTTCCTCCATTCTCTCCCTTTGCTGCGCCGCTTTATTCATGTGACGCAGCAAAGTAACAGTTGCCCTATTATACCATATCCTGCCTAAAAGTCAAACAAGGAAAGCTGATTGCTCTGCGGAAGATTTCCAAACAATCCCAGGTCTGACATAAATTCGATCACGGTCTTGCTCACCTTTGTCCGCTGTCTAAAATCATCCAGTGACAAATACGGTCCGTCTTTTGCAGCTTCCTCCACAGCCTCTGCCGCCTTTTCTCCCATCCCTTCGATACTGGAGAGGGGAGGCATCAGTTTTCCGTCAATGATCTGGAATTTCGTTGCCTTCGCCTTGTAAATATCCAAAGGCAGGAACTCATAACCTCTTGCGTACATTTCCTGCACAATCTTCATATCCTTCAGTACATCCTGTTCCTTGTTGCTCAGAGAATCTGACCGGCGTTTATAATCTTTCATGTAGTAATTCAGTTTATCCTTTCCCTGACACATCAGTTCATACGAAAATGCATTGGCACGAATCCCAAAATACGCACCGTAATAAGCCAGCGGATAGTTGATCTTACAATAGGCGATTCGATATGCCATCATAACATATGCCGCCGCATGTGCCTTCGGGAACATATAGCTGATCTGCTTACAGGACCAGATATACCAGTCCGGCACGTCCTTTTCCTTCATGGCTTCTTCCCATTCCGGCTTCAGTCCTTTTCCTTTTCGCACACTCTCCATGATCGTAAATGATAATGCGCTGTCCACACCTTGATTGATCAGATAGATCATGATATCGTCTCGGGTACAGATCGCAGTGGAAATCGTTGCCTTTCCCGATTCGATCAGAACCTGTGCATTTCCAAGCCACACATTCGTTCCGTGGGACAGACCGGAAATACGGATCAGATCAGAAAGAGACTGCGGATTGGCATCCTGTACCATCTGGATTACGAAATCTGTACCGAATTCCGGGATTCCAAGGCATCCCAGATTACAGCCGTCAATATCCTCAGGTTTGATTCCCAATGCACTGGTATCGTGAAACAGAGAAAGTACTTTTTTATCATCCAGCGGAATCTTTGTCGCATCAAACGGATTCTCGTCATTGTACTCATTCTCCAGCGCATCAGATGTAATGTACTCCTCCAGAGTACGGATCATGGTCGGATCATCATGCCCCAGAATGTCAAGTTTCAAAAGGTTGTGGTCAATGGAATGGTAATCAAAATGAGTCGTAATAATATCCGTAGTCATATCATTTGCCGGGTGCTGTACCGGTGTAAACTCATTGATGTCATGCCCGTGAGGCAGTACCACAATTCCTCCCGGATGCTGTCCCGTACTCCTTCGGATCCCCGTACATCCCTGTAAAATCCGGTCAATCTCACATTTCCGCTTCCGATGTCCGCGCTCCTCATAATAATTCTTCACATATCCAAATGCCGTCTTATCTGCCAGCGTACCAATGGTTCCGGCTTTGAACGTATGCCCTTCTCCGAAGATGACCTCTGTATACCGGTGCGCTTTTGCCTGATAGTCTCCGGAAAAGTTCAGGTCGATATCCGGTTCCTTGTCTCCTTTAAATCCAAGGAAGGTCTCAAACGGAATGTCAAATCCGGCTTTTACCAGTTTAGCCCCACAGTTCGGACAGTTTTTATCCGGCATGTCAAACCCGCATCCACCCACAAATGCGCGGACTTCTTCGGAATCAAAGTCACTGTAATGACACTCACTGCAATAATAGTGCGGACTCAAAGGATTTACCTCTGTGATTCCCGCCATAGTCGCAACAAAGGAGGACCCTACAGAACCTCGGGAACCTACCAGATAACCGTCATCATTGGATTTCCACACCAGCTTCTGCGCAATGATATACATCACCGAATATCCATTGGAAATGATGGATGTCAGTTCTCTCTCCAGTCTGGTCTGCACCGGTTCGGGCAGATTTTCTCCATAAATCTCATGCGCTTTGTTGTAACAGATATCTCTTAGATTCTGCTCAGAATTTTCAATGACCGGAGGGCATTTGTTCGGATTGACCGGAGAGATCTTTTCCACCATATCGCAGATCCTGTTCGGATTGTCGATGACGATCTCCCTGGCTTTCGCGGAACCAAGATAAGAGAACTCTTCCAGCATCTCATCCGTTGTCCGAAGATATAAAGGAGGCTGGGTGTCCGCATCTCCGAATCCTTTTCCTGCCATGATGATCCTCCGGTACACTTCGTCCTCCGGATCCAGAAAATGTACATCACAGGTCGCCACGACAGGCTTTTTGAATTTTTCCCCAAGACTGACGATCTCCCGGTTGATATTTTGCAGATCCTCTTTGGAATTGATATCTCCATACCGGTCACTGTCGATCATAAACTGGTTGTTTCCAAGAGGCTGGATTTCATAATAATCATAAAATTCTGCCAGCCTTGCAACAGCCTGCGGAGATTTCTGGTTCAGGATCGCCTGATACAACTCACCGGCCTCACAGGCACTTCCTATGATCAGACCCTCTCTGTGCTGATTCAAAAGACTTTTCGGAATCCTCGGTCTTCTCGCAAAATATGTCAGATGCGAAGCTGAGATCAGCTGGTACAGATTGAATCTTCCGATATCGTTTTTTACCAGAATGATGATATGGTGTGTTGGCAGCTTCCGGATGGCATTCACATTCATATCCCCAAACCGGTTCATCTCTTTGAGCGTTGTGATATTCCTGTCTTTGAGCATCTCTACAAACTTCACGAAAATTTCCGCCGTTGCCCCTGCATCATCCACCGCACAGTGATGATTTTCCAGAGAGATTCCCAGTGCCTTTGCCACGATATTCAGCTTGTATTTTGATAAGGTCGGCAGCAGCACTCTCGCAAGCGCCACCGTATCTACTGAGACAAAATCCGGTTCGATTTCCTGATATCTGCAATTCTGCTCAATAAAGCCCACATCAAACCCGGCATTGTGCGCCACAAGAACACCATCTCCCACAAATTCCAGAAACTCAGGCAACACAGTCTCAATATCCGGTGCATCTAACACCATCTCATCCGTGATACTGGTCAGCTGTGTGATTTCAAACGGAATCGGACGTTTTGGATTGACAAATGTACTGAATTTTTCTACGATAGCACCATCTTTTACCTTCACTGCCCCGATCTCTATGATCTTATCCTTGATTGCAGAAAAACCTGTCGTCTCGATATCAAACACAATATATGTGTCATCCAGTGTCTGCTCCCCGGCATTGACCGCGATCTCTGTCAGATCATCAACCACATATCCTTCCACTCCGTAGATCACTTTAAACGGATCATCCTTATCCAGCGTCTCGATATAATGATTGGCATCCGGGAACGACTGGGCAACTCCGTGATCAGTAATCGCGATCGCCGGATGCCCCCAGTCATGAGCTCTTTTTACGATGCTCTTCACCTCGGACACACCGTCCATATCACTCATTTTTGTATGACAATGAAGCTCCACCCGTTTGACCGGGCTTAAATCTTCTCTCGAAACAGTAAAGTCTCCAATCTTCTTAATTCCGGTAACAGAACCTATGGTCAGCTCCCCATCGAATTTGTCAATGGTCGTCACCCCTTTGATCTTCACAAAGGCCCCTTTTTTAATATCTCCCAAAAGCTCCGCCAGCTGATCGTTCCTTACAAACATCTTAACTGTAATCGTGTCTGTAAAATCTGTCACAGAAAACATCAGAATCGTTTTCTCGTTGCGGATCTCTCTTGTATCAAAGCTGATGATCTTACCATGAATAGTGATCTCACCCATCTCTGTGACAACCTGATCCAGAGTCAGAGGTTCATCTTCAAAATTCTTACCATAAACAAGAGACGGATCATCCCCCTGCTTAAGCGGACGCTGGAACTCTTTCTTTCTGAATTCTCCTTTTTTGAATCCGGATTTTGCACTCTCCTTCTTGCCGGAATCTGCTGTTTTCTTCTCTTTTGCAGAGTCCGTCTGCTTCTCTGAAATCGGCTTCTGCAAAATCTCTCCCTTTTGTCTTGCTCTTCTCTCAAAGATCGCATTGATTTCCTGCTGGATGCGCTGCTCATCATATTCCCGGCTCTGATTTTCCTCCTGCTCCCGGTAAAGTACACGGATTTCCGCCTGCATCCCAAATCTGCGGCTCAGTACCTCTTCCAGAAGCGTCACGATATATTCTTTCTTTCCTTCCGAAACAATGCTGTCTAAAAGCTCTACACATACGATTTTTTCCCCTTCGAAATGCAGCTCTGCCTGTTCAAACATACTGGCTGCCAGTACACTTTTCTTTTCCAGTTCCAGAACAAGACTCTCCTTGTATTCTGCAAGCAGCGTCTCCAGTGTATACAGCTCCGATAACACATAAAACTCTTCGATCTGGATTGCCACCGATGCCGTTCCAAACAGCTGCTCCTTGATACTCTGCTCCATTTTCCAGATCACCTTTTTCGGGATCAGATGATGACTGACCATATGAATATGCAAAAATTCTCGTGTAGAATTGGTCGTGATCTTTTTCACTTCCACATCCTGAAACAACATTTTCAATTCTCCATCTGCCCGCAAGGTCGGGAAAACCTCAAAAAATGTCTTTTCGTTCTTTACCTGTTCCAATTTAATAACTCCTGACGCAGTGTTTCTAACAATTCCTCTTCTTTTACTTTTCTTACGATCTCACCTTTTTTGATGAGAAGCCCTTCTCCGATACCGCCTGCGATTCCGATATCCGCTTCTTTTGCTTCTCCGGGGCCATTGACCACACATCCCATCACTGCCACTTTTATATCCAGATCAATGTCCTGCACCATCTTTTCTACCTGATTTGCAAGAGCGATCAGATCGATCCTGGTACGTCCGCAGGTCGGGCAGGAAACTACTTCTATCCCGCCTTTTCGCATTCCCAGTGTTTTTAAGATCAGCTTTGCGGTACGGATTTCTTCTGTCGGATCTCCGGTCAGAGAGACCCGGATGGTATTTCCGATCCCCTCATGCAGAATGATCCCAAGTCCTACGGAAGACTTGATATTTCCAGAGTAAACCGTTCCGGACTCTGTAATTCCAACATGCAAAGGATACTGGCATTTTTCTGCAATCAGTTCATGAGCTCTGACGCACATCAGAACATCTGAAGATTTGATGCTCACCACCAGATTGTCATACCCCATTTCCTCGATCATGCGTACTTTATCCAACGCACTCTCCACGATTCCCTCAGCCGTCACACCACCGTATTTTTCCAGCAGATTTTTCTCCAGAGAACCACTGTTGACGCCCACTCGGATCGGCACATTGTACTCTTTCGCCTTCTCGACTACTGCCTGCACACGCTCTTTGGAACCGATGTTGCCCGGATTGATACGGATCTTATCCGCCCCGTTTTCAATGGCAGCAATGGCAAGCCGGTAATCAAAATGAATATCTGCAACGAGTGGAATATGAATCTGCTTTTTGATCTCTTTCAACGCAAGCGCAGCTTCCATCGTAGGCACTGCGCAGCGGATAATCTCACATCCCGCTGCCTCCAGAGCGAGAATCTGCCCCACTGTCGCCGCCACATCCTCTGTCTTTGTATTTGTCATAGACTGGATCGCTACCGGATGACTTCCTCCGATCCATACATTTCCAATCCGTATTTCTTTTGTTCGATTTCTCAACATCTCCATTTTTTCCTCCTGTTCTCCCAAAAATAATGTTAAATTTACGGCGGATGAGAAATTTTTTAAAAATCCCCGCATCCACCGTCTTTGTCTGTTCCTTATTTTTTTGTAAATGTCATCTGGCTGCCATATTCCCGTTCAGTCAATGTCAGTTCTTTCTGCTCCAGATTATATTCATACGTACCGTCCAGCTTCTGCAGTGCAGTATCCAGTTTGGCTGTATCTACACCGGACTCCTCTGCTGCTTTCTGCAATTCGGCAGCATCTGTATGCAGAGTGATCACTTTCATATCTGTATCTACGCTGCACTCTACCGAAACTCTTACATCTGCTGATTCAAACTCCTCCGGCCACTGCACAACCGCCTGATCCTCTCCCGAGATCGTCAGCATCAGATCACTGTCCTCCCGTACCCACGTTCCTTCCAGAGGATTCGATGTAAATAATTTTATCACAAAGAATACTGCGATCAGAATAATAACCAGTGTGGATACTGATATCGCAGTCTTCCAAAGACGATTTCTTTTTTCTTCATCATTTTTTGCAAACATACTTTCTGTCATCCTTTCTTTTCTTCAATTTCATTATACGGATTTTCCATGGAGGTGTCAATGTGTTTCCCCGTTCTGCCAGACAGTGTCTTTTCGTCACTTTTTTATTCATTTTGTTGATATTTGTCACTTTTTGTCAATAAATGGAAGCAAACTGTTAAAATACACATTATTCAGGAGGTACATATGAAGTTTTCATCTACATTAAAAGAATTAAGAGAACAAAATCATGTCACCCAGAACCAGCTGGCTTCTCACCTAAAACTTACCCGCTCCACAATCGCGGGATATGAGACAAAAGGAAAGCAGCCGGACTACGAACGTTTGCTTCAGATTGCAGACTATTTTCACGTATCGGTTGATTATCTGCTCACAGGCTCTGAAACCAACGGTATTTCTGTTCCGCCGGATTCTTCCGAATACCGTCTGCTCTGTGCGTATCTGAATCTGTCTTCGGATTCCAGACAACAGCTTTTCGAATACACCGAATTTCTACAAGATCAGGATACAAAAAAGGGAAGGATGCCAAAATAAATTGCGCATTCTTCCCTTTCTTTTTTAATTTTTATTCTCCGCCAAGCTTACTTGCTGTAAACCATCCGAGACAAAATGTCACGATTCCGACTACTATCGTCAATACAGAGAGTCCGCTCCAGTCTACTTTTAACAAAATTGCGATCGGAGATGCCAGAATCAGACCGATGATCGCATAATATGCATGGATTTCCGCTTTCATAAAGATAAACTCGATCAGCTTTGCAATCAGAAAGATTCCGATCACAACGCCGATTCCAAACGGAATCAGAATTCCACACTGCACCAGGATCTTCTGGACATCAAATGCGATCAGTGCATCGATAAACTGATTGATCGTTTTCAAAATCGTATCATAATATCCGAGCAGCATCAGCATCATCGATCCGCTCACCCCCGGCACTACCATTGTCGCAGCCGCAACAACACCTACCAGGAATAATTTGATCACATTGACAACCCCAAAGCTCACATCCGCGGCAGCACCATTTGTCTCTCCTAAAAGTGCCATTGTGATCACGATTCCAAAGAAGATCAAAAACGGAATGATCTTTCCGACTGTCACAGAATGTCCTTTGACTTTCTTAAAAATAAACGGAAGGCTTCCGGCGATCAAACCGCAAAACGCAAAATTGGTCGGAATCGGATACACCTCCAGTAAATATTCAAAAAGACGGGACAACACAACAATGGCGATTCCGGCTCCTAAAAAGATCGGAATCAGAAGTTTCATACTTTTTTTGAATTCACTTTTTAAATGTGTGATTGCATGGATCAGATGATCATATAATCCCATTGCCACCATCATTGTTCCACCACTGACACCCGGAATGATATTTGCAATTCCAACTACCATTCCCTGTAAAATCTGTTTTAACATTCTTTTTTACCTTTTCCTCTTTCCTTACTATATTTTTTCAAAAATTCCAGCAGACTCTCCATTTCTTGTCTGGTGCCTACTGTAATTCTCAAATACTGACGGATTCTCTCGCTGTTCCAGTATCTCACATAGATTTTCTCCCGTTTTAGGGCCTCAAACAGTTCAGATGCCTCAAATTCCGGATGTGTGACAAACAGAAAGTTCGCTCTGGAATCTGTATATGTAAATCCAAGCTCTGCAAGCTCTTGTTTTGCCCATTCTCTTGTCTCTACGATCCGGTCTACACATTCGTGAAAATACGTTTCCTCCTTCACACTCTGCGCTCCGCAGAGCAGAGCCGCCTGATTCATTGTGTAGGAGTTGAATGAATATTTGGCATCGTTTAGATATCCGATCAGCTCCGGATTTCCGATTGCAAATCCGATCCGCATCCCTGCCATGGATCTGGACTTTGAAAACGTCTGCACAACCAGAAGATTCTCATAGCGGTCAATCAGCTCCAGCGCAGATTTTCCTGCAAAATCAATGTAAGCCTCGTCCACGATCACTACAGAGTCCGGATTGTGACGCAAAATATCCTCGATGAAATCCAGATCCTCATAAATCGCTGTCGGTGCATTCGGATTCGGGAAAATAATCCCTCCGTTCTCTGCATAGTAATCTTCTTTTACCAGACAAAACTGCTCATCCAGCTTCGGGCAGCGATACGGGATTCTGTATAACTGCGCCCATACTTTATAAAAAGAATAGGTAATATCCGGAAACAGAATCGGTTTGTCCGAGTTAAAAAAGGTCAGAAAGCACATCGAAAGCACATCATCTGAGCCAACGCCTACAAAAATCTGCTCCTTCCCGACACGATAAAACCTGGACAGTTCTTCCACTAGGATATCTGCTGCCGGATCCGGATACAGGCGAAGACTGTCCGCATCCATCTCTTTTAATACCTTCGCAACTCCCGGCGCCGGCGGATACGGATTCTCATTGGTATTGAGCTTGATCACACGCTCTTTCGGCTGTTCTCCGGGCACATACGGCTCTACTTTTCGAATCTTATCTAAAATTGCCTGATTCATCCTTACCCTCCTTGTACTCTGCTGCCAGCTTTGCAAATTCCGGCAGAGAATTTATGATCGTCTCATAAGATACACAATATGCCAGTCTGACATATCCCGGGCAGGCAAATGAGCTTCCCGGAACAATCAGAATATGATACTTCTTCGCTGCTTCACAGAACTGCTTTTCATCTGCAACCGGAGACTTCATGAACAGATAAAACGCTCCTTCCGGCTTGATACACGAAAATCCCAGATTGCGAAGCCCCTGATACAATACCTCTCGATTCCTGTCATAATACGAAATGTCCGTTTTTTCTTCCAGGCAGTATTTTACAAGCTTCTGCTGCAGTGTCGGTGCATTTACGAATCCGAGGATCCGGGTCGCCACGTTCGCTGCCCGTATCAGCATTTCACTGTCCGCCGCCTCATCCGGAATTACCAGATATCCGATCCGCTCTCCCGGAAGAGACAATGATTTACTGAATGAATAACCGACCACTGTATTGTCGTAATATTTTGTCAGATACGGTACTTCTGTTTTGTCATAGGCAAGTTCACGATACGGCTCATCTGAGATCAGATAGATATCCGTTCCAAATTCCTGCTGTTTTGCATTCAGAATCGCTGCCATCCTTTGTATGGTCTCTTCAGAATAGATCACTCCGGTCGGATTGTTCGGTGTATTCACAATCACAGCTTTTGTCTTTTCCGTGATTTTTTCCTCAAATTCTTTCAGTCTTGGCTGAAATGTCTCTGTATCCGGGGAAATCTCTACCAGCACTCCGTCAAAATTGCTGACGTAGCTTCTGTACTCTCCAAAATACGGAGCAAATGTAATCACCTCATCTCCCGGATTCAACAGCGCTTTTAAAATGACATTCAATCCACCTGCAGCTCCCACAGTCATCGTAATATTGTGTTCTGAAAATCCCGTGCCAAAACGCGCGTTAAGCGAATCCGCAACTGCCTGTCTTACATCCGCATACCCGGCATTGCTGTTTGTGTAGCCGTGCAGACGTACAGGATCCTCTGACTCCAGAATGGAAACGATTGCTTCTTTCACTGCCTTCGGCGCCGGCACATTAGGATTTCCGAGGCTGAAATCATAGACATTCTCCGCCCCGTATTTTTCTGCCATTTTGTTTCCTTCTTCGAACATTGCCCGGATTGCTGAACTGTTCGCCACCATTTGCTCCATTTTCTTTGAAATCATGATACCACCCCGTTTTCTTTTACTGACCTACGCGTTCTTTCTCGTCAGGATTCCTTTTTCTACCAGAAATGCCGGACGATATGATAATTTTGCTTTTCTCAAGCCTTCCGAACCGGCATCATCCTCCCGGTTCACATACTGATACCCGGTACATTCATGCTGTACGAACTGCTGATTGATCATCGGATATGCTCCGTCAATATCAGCAAACGCCTTTTCAATATGCACGACAAATGTATCTTCGCAGAGCTCTTCTCCAATCGTAAATGCAACAACCTGTCCATCCACACGAAGCACTCCGCCCCGCTGATCCAGTTCTTTATAAAGTCTCAGTGCATTTAATGCAACACACATCTCCGCATTTTTGCCCGGATCTTCCTCACATCCGTTCTGGTTTCTCCACTTCAACGCCATCTGGAAGCACTCTTCCATATTTTCATCATTCAATGGTTCATAGCTCCAGTTTGGATAAAGCTTCTGAAATTTGTTAATATGATTCCTCTTTCCGTGCAGCTTCTTTCCTGCCAGAGTCGCCAGTTTTTCAGACTCATACACATAATCTGCCTGGTCTCTGTCATATTCTAATTCAAACTCACCCGGAAACCACGCTTCTATCTGTGCGAAATTCTCCGCTGTCACGTTGTACAGCTTAAACGGATACCCCTGTTCTTCACTATACTTCATCAAAAATTCCAGCGCTCTTTTCACACAAGACTCTTCCCCTGCGGGATAAGCAAAGCCCGGATCGTCCCCTCCGTCACGGAACACCAGTGTATCCTCTATGACCGCAAATGTCACATCATAGTGGCGAGCCCACAAAAACACATCTACAAATGTCCTCTCACAGCTTCTACTTGGTGCCTTGTCAAAATAAGAACGGATCAGCTCCTGATCTTCCAGTGCCGGTCTTCTAAAAATAATTTCTTCCATAATATCCTCTTTCTAAATTTGTTTATTCCATAGTATGTCGCTGATATCTTGTTAGTATAGCATATTCTTTTGGGAAACGCAAAAAAGGATGACTCTTTTATATCTCATTGCTCATTTTCTCCTGTCTTCTTTCTGTAATAGTTCTTCTTGAATACTTCAATGTCCTCTTCATCGAAAAGACGTCTGCCTGTAGGAGTAATCGTGCAGGCGAGCCAGCCTCGATCGACATAGTCTCTCACTGTATTCTCTGATATTCTCAACTGCTTGGCTACGTCTCCTGTCTTTCACATCATGTAACACCTTCTTTCCACTTTTTATTTATAATAGTTTAAAATCATATCAATAAAACGAATTTGAATCTGAAGGAAATTTCTAATCTTGAGGAATTACAGAATCTGAAGAAAATGAAGAAAACCTTCACCACATGTTTGTAGTAAAGGTCTTCGTTAAGATTTTATTGAAATTATTTACGCTTTCTCAATACAGTAGCCAGAGCAACTCCAAGTGAAGCAAGACCTGTTCCTGCTACTGGAAGTGTAGCTGTTGCATCTCCTGTCTTTGGAGAAGTTGTTGTTGGTTTTGCTGTTGTCTGGTTGTTGTTTGTGTTGCTATTTCCGTTGTCTCCGCCGTTATCTCCTGTTGTGTATGTCAGTGTGACTGTTGGGAAATCTACTGAACCTGTAGAATACTTAGAATCGAATACAAATATCTGTCCATCAGTTGCATTATTTCTCTCTATACAAGCCTGCTGTGCAGCCTTTGTAATTGTAAATTTGTATACCGTATCTGAAACCTTCTCCTCGATAACATCCTGTGGATGCCCATCAAACCACGGAATATCCTGATATGGTTCAAAACCATCCTGCACACCATTTACTGTGTATGTGATTACGATATCCTGAGTACCATCGAATGTCGTAGAACTTGTTGTTACGTCTACCGTAATAGCCTTTACTTCTGGTTCAGCAACTTCTTCCTTGACAGTTGTGTCTGCCTGCGGTGTTGTCTGCTCTGCCTCTGTCACTGTTGAATCTACATCTGCTGCAAACGCCGTCACTGGTGCAGTCCCCAATACAACTGTCAGTGCTGTTGCAAGCATCAGGTTTTTCCATAAACTTTTCCTTCTCATGTTTTTTCTTATTTTTTATAATATAAAATATATTATATCTTAAATGTATTAACACATTGACTTCTAAAATACAATAGATACTATGAAAGGTGGTATTGTATGTTTAAATTAAAAAAAGAAGCTACTGAGTACGAAAACAAGTAAAGCTGTTTGATATAATAACTTTTCATTCTTACTTGGATACCAATCATACACCACGAATACAATATCAAGGTCTGGACAAACACAGAGCCACCCCAATACACCTTCCAAAAGCTAAGTATACAAAAAGACTGCCAGATACCTCTCGGTAAATGACAGCCTGTTCTGATACCCTATTTTGTTGTCAACATATTGTTACGGATTTCTTCAATCTGTTCTTTTGAAAAGCCTGTTGCTCTCATAATGACTACTGTATCTATTCCGTCACGAAGCAGGCTCTTAGCAATCTCTACATTAGTATCATGCCGTTCATTTCGTTTGGCAATATTTACAGCCTCTAATTTCTCTTCTTCTAAACTCTGGAATACTTTCGTCATGCTCAAATACCTCCTTACTGACTTCGCATAGTCTCTGTCTATAAATTTATCACTGCTCACCAAAATACCAGTGATAACAAATACCTGTGTGTTTTCATCTTCAATCTGTTTCGCCAAATCTACTACTTGCTCAATCACTTTCTGCTTCACTTCTTTGCCTTTCTTTGCAAGTGGAAGAATGATAAGCAGCATAAGTTCCTTCTCTGACAAAGTTTCATTGTTCTCCAGTTTCTTTTTAACAGATTGGTTTTTGATGATGTAGTGGAAACTGTTATTGAAAAAAATTACAGTTGACACAATGGACGATAAGTCCGCCAAAAATAGTATTACCGTAGAGAAAAAAACAGAAATCGGCTACATTTTCATTCTGTATACCGATTTCTATTTCTTTTTTATATTCTATTCATTCATATTGGCCAATTTTGCGCTTTGATCCGCTGCGATCAGACTGTCAATTACTTCATCCAGGTCTCCATTCAAAATCGTATCCAGTTTATGAAGTGTCAGCTTGATCCTGTGATCTGTCACACGTCCCTGCGGGAAGTTGTAAGTTCTGATCTTCTCAGAACGATCTCCTGTTCCAATCTGGCTTCTTCTCGCCTCAGCTTCTGCGGACTGCTGTTTTTCCAGTTCCAGTTCATACAGTTTGGAACGGAGCAGACGGAATGCTTTTTCTTTATTCTGCAACTGTGATTTTTCTGTCTGACTGTAGATCACAATTCCTGTCGGATAGTGGGTCAGACGCACTGCAGAGTCTGTTGTGTTTACACATTGTCCTCCGTTTCCGGATGCCCTCATGACGTCTATACGGATATCTTTTTCATCGATCACAACGTCCACATCCTCTGCCTCCGGCATCACTGCCACTGTGATCGTAGAGGTATGGATCCGTCCGCCGCTCTCTGTTTCCGGCACACGCTGTACACGGTGTACACCACTCTCGTATTTCATACGGGAGTATGCTCCCTGCCCTGTGATCATAAATACACACTCTTTGAATCCGCCGATTCCATTTTCATTGAGGGAGATCATCTCTGTTCTCCATCTGCGGCTCTCTGCATAATGTAGATACATCCTGTATACTTCCGCAGCAAAAAGTGCAGCCTCGTCACCACCGGCACCGGCACGGATCTCCACGATTACGTTTTTATCATCATTCGGGTCCTTTGGAAGCAACAGGATCTTTAATTCCTGCTCCAGCTCTTCCACTCTGGCTTTGGACTCATTCAGCTCTTCCTTTGCCAGCTCGCGCATCTCTTCATCAGATTCTTCTTCCAGCATCATCAGGCTGTCTTCTATATTCTGCTTACACTGTTTATACTCATTATATGCCTCTACGATCGGAGCAAGATCACTTTGTTCTTTCATCAGCTTGCGGAAACGCTCCGGATCATTTGCAACACCGGGCTCCTGAAGCTCGCCCATGACTTCCTCATAGCGGATCAATAAATCCTCCAATTTATCAAACATCTTTTTCCTCGTCCTTTCTATTACTCATCCTACCTATCATACACGCCAAAGACCACCCGGTCAAGACCTGCCAAATCCTTTTTCACGCTTACGCCAGTATATCCTGCCTGTTCCATCAGATTTTTGACATCCTCACCCTGATCAGAACCGATTTCAAACAAAAGCCATCCCTTCTTTTTCAGGTATGCAGGTGCCTGTTCAATGATCCTCCGGTAAAAATACAGGCCATCTTCTTTTCCGTCCAGCGCAAGATACGGATCATGGTCTTTTACTTCCTCCTGCAGTGTTTCTATCACAGAAGTTCTGATATACGGCGGATTGGATACAACCACATCATAAGTTCCCTTTACATTTTCAAACAGGTCACTCTCCAGAAACTCTGCATCGATCTTCAGCTTCTCAGCATTTTTCTCTGCCACACACAGCGCTTCTTTTGAAAGATCCACGCCAACACCTGTCACTGTTCGGGGCTTTAATTCATGCAGGAGACTCAGAAGGATACATCCGGAACCGGTGCACATATCCAGGAGTCGGATTTCTCCCATCTGTTCCTGTTTGCACACATCCAACGCTGTTTCCACCAGTACTTCTGTATCCTGTCTCGGGATCAGCACGTGTTCGTTGACCAGAAATTCCAGTCCCATAAACTCCTGAACACCTGTCAGATGCTGAAGCGGAATCCGTGTACTTCTCTTTCTGATCAGCTCCAGATATTCTCGCTCCTCCTGATCGTGCATCGGGTGCTCCGGCTCCATATAATAAGAAGCCTTTGTAATTCCGGTCACATGTTCCAATAAATACCAGGCGTCCAGATCATACTCTTCCACGCCGGCTTTTTGTAAGCTCTGCGCTCCTCTTTTCCAGGCTTCCTTCCAGGTCATAAGGCACATTCCTCCTGTGTACACTTGTTTTCCCCAAAAGATTCCTCTGTCTTAGAAAAATTTTCTTCCAGATACGCCTTCCAGTCGAATACCTCTTCCACTGCCCGGATTGCCACTTCGATCATACTGTCATCCGGTTCTTTTGTCGTCATCATCTGCACCCACATTCCCGGTTTGCTCAAAACATTGACCACAGGATTTTCACTGCTTCCCGCCAGACGGATGATCTCATAAGAAACTCCCGCGATCACCGGCATCAGCGCAATCCGGATTCCTACTTTTAAGACCTGCGATTCTGCTGTGATAAAAAAACAGAAAATAATACTGACGATCATAACAAAAAAGAGAAAACTTGTCCCGCAGCGCTTGTGCTGTCTGGAGCTTTTTCTTACATTTTCAACCGTAAGCGGCATTCCGTGTTCAATACAGTTGATACACTTGTGCTCTGCCCCATGATACATAAACGTCCTCTGAATATCCTTCATTCTGGAGATCAAACCAATATACAAAAGAAAGACTACCATTCGGATCACACCTTCCAGCGCAGTAAGTACCCCTCTGGACGAAATATAATTCTTCAAAAGATCACTCAGGAAATACGGGAGGACCATAAAAATCCCGACCGCTGCCACGATAGAAAATGCCACCGTAAAGCCCATCATGATTTTTTCTTGTTTTTCCTGCTTTTGCGCCTCTTGTTCAGTAAGAACTTCCCCCTCTTCTTCCTCGAAAAAGCTGGCCGAATAGGTCAGCGTTTTCATTCCCAGCACGAGCGAATCGATAAAATTAAAGATCCCCCGGATGAACGGCACTTTATATACACCCTGCCAGGGGATGATGCCTTTGTATTCTTTGACGCAAACCTCGATCTGCTGATCCGGTTTTCTGACAGCCACTGCATACCGTGTCTTATTTTTCATCATAATGCCTTCCAACACTGCCTGCCCGCCTATATTTGATGACTTCATACTGCCCTCCTGTTTTTCTATATACGAAAAACAGGCTGAGATACATTCACCTCAGCCTGCCATAGTCTTTTCCTATTTAATACCATATTTCTTGTTGAACTTGTCAACACGTCCGCGAGCCTGAGCAGCTTTCTGCTGACCTGTATAGAATGGATGGCATTTGGAGCAGATTTCTACGTGGATGCTCTCGTTTGTAGATCCTGTTACAAATGTGTTTCCACAGTTACAAGTTACTGTTGCCTGATGGTACTCTGGATGGATTCCTTCTCTCATGATTTTCACCTCTCTATTTTAAAATATTATTCTAATCTCTAAACAGCTACACCATAATAGCATAGTTTTTTCTGTTTTGCAAGTTTTTTCAATAAGAAAACTTTATCTTTTTCAATTTTTAATTTTTTGCTACTTTTTCTTTTCCAATCAGGAAATACGGAACTGCCAGGAACAAAATACCGCCCACCATATTTCCAATGGTTACAACAGCCAGATTATAGGCATATCCGCCGATGCTGATATCGTACTGTGCCGGATTCAAAAGACCGATCATCATCAGAGACATATTTGCCACACTATGTTCAAATCCTGCTGTAAAAAATGTGATCAGACACCAGAACGTCATAATCAGCTTTCCTGTTTCTGTTTTCATTTTAATTCCGCACCACACTGCCAGACATACTAAGATATTACAGAGTATTGCCCGCATAAACAGCGGCAGCGGTTCTACAGACATCTTCATCGCTGTAGTATCTGCCATGATCGCCTGTACGCTTCCTGTACAGAGTCCTGTCAGAGAGTACATTCCTGCTACCAGAACAGAGCCTGCCAGATTCCCGAGCCAGCAGGTCACCCACACTGTCACAGAATCCTGAAATGTCACTTTCTTCTGAAACATCCCAACAGCCATCACAAAATTACTTCCTGTAAAGAGCTCTGCTCCTGCCATCAAAACCAGACTGAGGGCAACGCCAAAGCAGCCTCCCATAATAAACTTCACACCCGGCACACCGCCTTCTTTTAACATTCCACCTGCTGTAAATGCCAGAAGAACGCCAAATCCAACAAACATTCCCGCCAGCATTGCTGAGACGAAGTATGCCCCTGTCTGCTGCCGCAGGAACTGGATTTTCTTTTTGGCTGCATTTCCTGCCATGTCAATTTCTTCACGAAACATCTTGATTTCCTCCTCAGTTTCTCATCATTCAAGTATTCTTGAACATCCCGCATTTTGTCACATTTTGCAGGACACCAACCAGAATATAATATCTGTTTTGTGAGTCAGAATCAAGTATTTTCTTTCGTACAAGAGTGATTTTAGATAAATTTTTGACGAATTACTGTCTGCACCAGCTCGGCATTCGTTCTTGTCCGCGAGAACATATTCAGCAGATTGTCCACTGCTTCATCTGCTTTCATGCCATTCATTGCCTTTCGGATGATATAAACTGCATCCTGCTCTTCTTTATTAAGCAGCAGATCTTCTCTTCTGGTTCCGGATTTCGGAATATCGATCGCCGGGAACACTCTCTTCTCCTGAAGTTTTCGATCCAGCACCAGCTCCATGTTACCGGTTCCCTTAAATTCTTCATAAACAACATCATCCATCTTGCTTCCCGTTTCCACAAGTGCTGTTGCCAGGATCGTAAGACTTCCGCCCTCACGCATATTTCTTGCCGCACCGAAAAACCGCTTCGGCATATGCAGTGCAGCCGGATCAAGACCACCGGACAAGGTTCTTCCTGACGGCGGCACAGTCAGATTGTACGCTCTTGCCAGACGGGTGATACTGTCTAACAGGATCATAACGTCTTTTCCATGCTCTACCAGACGCTTCGCACGCTCGATCACCATCTCGGATACCCTCTTGTGATGTTCCGGCAGCTCGTCAAATGTAGAGTAGATTACTTCCACATTTGGTCCCGCGATTGCTTCCCTGATATCGGTTACCTCCTCCGGACGCTCATCGATCAGAAGAATCAGAAGATGCATGTCCGGCTCTCTTTTCTGAACAGAGAGTGCCACTTCTTTGAGAAGGGTTGTCTTACCGGCTTTCGGAGGTGATACGATCATTCCTCTCTGCCCTTTTCCGATCGGAGAGAGCAAATCTACGATCCGCATTGCAGTCGTTGCTCCGGGTGTTTCCAGAGAAATCCTCTGATTCGGGAAAATCGGAGTCAGATCTTCAAAATTATGGCGCTTTACTGCTTCTGCCGGACGCAGCCCATTGATGGTCGATACGTACAAAAGTGCACTGAATTTTTCAGACTGTGTTTTAATCCTTGTATTTCCTGTGATGATATCTCCTGTCTTCAAATTGAAGCGCCGGATCTGAGATGGTGACACATATACATCATTTTCACCCGGAAGATAGTTTTCACACCGGATAAACCCATACCCGTCCGGAAGTACCTCTAAAATTCCGTTTGCAGTACGCCCGCTGTCAAGCTGTTCGATATCCGTTCCCTCTTTTTTCTCTTTCACTTCTTCTTTTGCCTGTGCGTTGGCCTCTTCCTGTTTCTCTTTATCATCCTGCGCCAGCATTGCTTCGATCAGATCTCCTTTTTTTAAAGTGGAAATTCCTTTCATTTTTCTTGCCTTTGCCAATTCCCGCAATGTAGCGAGCGGTAACGATTCATATTTTTCTCTTGTCATAATTACCTGCCTTTCTCAAAATTCACTTTTCATTTATTCATTTTACTTTCAATCTCTTGGGGATCTTTGTCTGAACTGACTTAACTTGAACAATTTTGTAAAGTTTGTTTTTTTATTATAGCGCATCTTTTCCAAAAAAGAAAGTTTTTTTTGAAATCTTGCACCGTTTCCTTAACAGTGTTATGATTATGGAAGAATGTGTTCTGCACAGGAAATCTAAGAATCAGCGAGGTAAAAACTATGACAAACAGCGAAAAAGCATTACAGATGCACGAACAGTGGAACGGAAAACTGGAAACTGCAGCCAAAGCACATGTCAATTCCAGAGAAGATCTGGCAATTGCTTACACACCGGGTGTAGCCGAACCTTGTAAGGTGATCGCAAAAGATCCCGAAGCTGCTTACAAATATACAATCAAATCCAACACCGTAGCCGTAGTTTCTGACGGAAGTGCGGTTCTGGGACTTGGCAATATCGGAGCACTGGCAGCCATGCCTGTTATGGAAGGAAAAGCAGTTCTTTTCAAAGAATTCGGCGGTGTCAATGCCGTTCCGATCTGCCTTGACACGCAGGATACAGAAGAGATTATCAAAACCGTTGTCAACATTGCACCTGCATTTGGCGGAATCAATCTGGAAGATATTTCTGCACCGCGTTGTTTTGAGATCGAAGAACGCTTAAAAGAGCTTCTGGACATCCCTGTCTTTCATGATGACCAGCACGGAACTGCCATTGTTGTCCTTGCCGGTATCATCAATGCTCTCAAAGTAACCGGAAAGAAGAAAGAAGACTGCCGCGTTGTCGTAAACGGTGCAGGTTCTGCCGGAGTTGCCATCACAAAACTGCTTCTGACCTACGGATTTGAACATATTACAATGTGTGATATCAACGGAATCATCAGCAGCGCATCACCGAACCTGAACTGGATGCAGAAAAAGATGACAGAAGTGACAAACCTGGAAAACAAAACCGGTTCTCTTACAGATGCCATGTGTGGAGCTGACATTTTCGTCGGTGTCTCTGCTCCTGGTATCGTCACAAAAGAGATGGTCGCATCCATGAATTCCGACGCCATACTCTTTGCCATGGCAAATCCGGTGCCGGAGATCATGCCGGATCTTGCAAAAGAAGCGGGTGCACGCGTTGTTGGAACCGGACGCTCTGATTTTCCAAATCAGGTCAATAACGTTGTCGCTTTCCCGGGAATTTTCAAAGGGGCGCTGGAAGGGCGCGCCACACAGATCACGGAAGAGATGAAACTTGCTACAGCCAATGCCATTGCAAGTCTTGTTTCTGATGAAGAACTCAATGAAAACAATATTCTCCCGGAAGCATTTGATTCCCGTGTTGCCGACGTAGTCAGCAAAGCGGTAAAGGAACTGATCTGATCATGCGCTGGGGTGAAAAAAGATACCACTCTCTGGATTATGAATTAAAACAGATGTTCAAAGAAAAAGTTTACAAAATCGCCTTAAACGGCGGAATGACCTGTCCAAATCGTGACGGTCATGTGGGAACAGGGGGCTGCATCTTCTGCAGTTCCCAGGGGTCAGGTGATTTTGCCGGCTCTGCCAGACTTTCCATCGCCGAACAGATAAAACAGGGAAAAGCAGATATTTCTTCCAAACGTCCGGTGCACTCTTATATTGCCTATTTTCAGGCATTTACGAACACTTATGCGCCGGTGGAAACACTTCGCGCCCTTTATATGGAAGCCATTGCTGATCCGGAGGTGAAGATTCTCTCCATTGCCACCAGACCGGATTGTCTGGGAGCAGATGTCCTCGCACTGCTCGATGAGATCAACCACATCAAACCTGTCTGGGTAGAGCTGGGATTGCAGACCATCCATCCCGAAACCAGCGCCTACATCCGGCGCGGATATGAGCTTTCAGTATTTGAACAGGCAGTAAAAGAACTTCGTGCCATCGGCATCACGGTAATTGTTCATACGATTCTGTATCTGCCGGGTGAAACGAAAGACGATATGCTGGATACGATCCACTATCTCAATCATATGGATATTCAGGGGATCAAACTGCAGCTGCTTCATGTCTTAACCCACACAGACCTTGCAGCCGACTATGAAAAACACCCCTTTTATATTCCCGATATGCAGGATTATATTCAGTTTCTCGGTACCTGCATCGCACAGTTGAACCCCGAAATCGTGATTCATCGCCTGACCGGAGACGGGCCAAAAGACCTTTTGATCGCCCCTCTTTGGACAAGCAATAAAAGAACCGTATTAAATCAGCTTCACAGCCACCTGAAAGAACAGGATATCTGGCAGGGAAAGGAGTACTATGTCTGAAACTTATACACTGTATAAACTGATCGTATTGTGCATGCTGGATAAAGTGGATTTTCCATTGACAACTTCACAGATTTCCGAATTTATTCTGGAAAAAGAATACACAACTTATTTTAAGCTTCAGGAAACACTCGCTGAAATGGAACATTCCGGACTGCTCCGCGTGGAAACGACACACAACCGTACTCTGTATCATCTGACAGACAACGGTCTGGACACCATCCAATACTTTAAAAACAAGATTTCCCCTGCCATTCAGCGGGATATTGATGAATTTCTCAAAGAAAAGAAGTATGATCTGAAAGAAGAGGTTTCTGTCAAGTCCGACTACTATCTGAACACCAACCATGAATATGAGGTCTGCTGTCAGATTGTAGAAAACGGCTTCAGCCTGATTGATCTGAAACTCACGGTTCCTACCGAATCAGAAGCTGAAGCCATTGCCGGAAACTGGGCTTCCCAGAGCCAGGATATCTATACCCTACTGCTTGCGAAGCTTTTGTAAATGCTCTTTGATTTGTTTTTCATAGCCAAGATCGCCGGGTTCGTAGAACCTGGCGTTTTTGATTTCATCCGGAAGATACTGCTGTTCTACATAATGATTCGGATAGTCATGTGCATATTTATATCCGATCCCATGTCCCAGATTTTTAGAACCCTTGTAATGTGCATCCTGCAGATGTGACGGAACCGTGGTCTTATATTGCCGTACATTTTCATTTGCCGCAAAAATCGCATTGACCGCCGAATTACTTTTTGGCGCAGTCGCCACATACAGTACTGCCTGCGATAAAATAATCTGTGCCTCCGGCATCCCGATCCGCTCCACTGCCTGTGCTGCGGAGACAGCCACCGTGAGTGCCACAGGATCTGCATTTCCCACATCCTCTGCTGCACAGATCATGATCCTGCGGGCAATAAATTTGATATCTTCTCCTGCATACAGCATTTTTGCCAGATAATACACTGCAGCATCGGGATCAGATCCCCGCATACTTTTGATAAATGCGGAAATCGTATCATAATGATTGTCTCCGCCCTTATCATAGCGCACAACCCGCTTTTGAATACATTCTGACGCCACATCCAGCGTAATATGAATCTTGCCGTCCTCACTGCGCTCTGTCGTCAAAACACCAAGCTCAATGGCATTGAGCGCACTTCTTGCATCTCCGCCGGATACATCTGCCAGAAACTCCAGCGCATCCTCGTCGATTTCTGCATGAAAACTTCCCATTCCCTTATTCTCATCATAAACCGCACGTTTCAACAGAGTGCGAATATCTTCTTTCTCCAGAGATTTTAATTCAAATACACTGGATCGGGAAATCAACGCACCATTGACTTCAAAATACGGATTTTCCGTTGTTGCTCCGATCAAGGTAATGGTACCGTCCTCCACGAATGGAAGCAGATAGTCCTGCTGTCCCTTGTTAAATCTGTGGATCTCGTCAATAAACAGGATCGTTTTTTTGCGATACATTCCGAGCAGTTCTTTCGCTTCATTTACCACCTGCTCCATATCTTTTTTTCCCGCTACTGTGGCATTGATCTGCTTGAACTCCGCACTGGTCGTATGTGCGATCACCTTTGCAAGAGTCGTCTTTCCCGTTCCCGGAGGTCCGTAAAAAATGATCGATCCCAGCTTATCCGCCTTGATCGCACGATACAAAAGCTTGTCTTTCCCTATAATATGCTGCTGTCCCACTACTTCTTCCAACATCTGCGGACGCATTCTGGATGCCAGGGGAGATTCCTGTTCCTGTGTTTTTTCTCTCATATAATCAAATAAATCCATACTCTTCCTCCTGCCGGCTTCTGTATATTTCAGACACCGCTGATCTCGCGGATGACCTCTCCTGCAATCAAAAGCCCTGCCACCGGCGGTACAAAGGAAATGCTGCCCGGAAGTACACGGCGGGCTCCTTTGTCCTCTCCGGTCTCACGTCCGGACGTATCGACTGGTTTTTCCGGTGAATACAATACTTTCAGATGCCGGATCCCTCTTGCTTTCAGTTCCCGCCGCATCACTTTGCAGAGCGGACACATACTGGTCTTTGACAGGTCTGTGATTTCAAACAGTTCCGGATGCAGCTTGTTGCCGGTTCCCATACTGCTGATCAGTGGGATCTCCCTTCTCTGCGCCAGTTCCGCGATCGCCAGCTTTGCCGTTACCGTATCGATGGCATCAATGATATAATCCGGAGTTTCTTCAAACAATTCCTCCACATTATCCGGCAGTACAAAGGTCTCATAAGTCTTTACAACAATCTCCGGATTGATATCCCGGATCCGCTCCCGCATCACTTCCGTCTTCATCCGTCCGATGGTACTGTGATATGCGATCGACTGCCGGTTGATGTTCGTCAGAGAAACCTTGTCATTATCGATCAGGATCAGCCTGCCCACACCGCTTCTTGCAAGTGCCTCAATACAGTGAGAGCCTACGCCGCCGACACCAAATACCATGACAGTCGCCTGCTTAAGTCTCCCCATCCCCTCTTCTCCGATCAAAAGTTCTGTTCTGGAATATTCATTCATCTTATATATCTCCTCTATTTCTAAGGCAGAAGCAATCTGTCTGCCGTCACAAATTCAAATCCTTTTTCTTTCAGTCTGTCTATGATCTGCAAGGCCGCCTCCACAGAGGTTCCGTAACAGTCATGTAACAGAATCATATCATTTTCTTTTGCCTGCGTCACTACTTTGCTGACAATTTTCTCTGTATCTTTTACAGACCAGTCCAGCGGATCCACTGTCCACATAACCGGAATCATGGAAATTTTTCCGGAAAGTCCCTTTGGAAATTCTCCGAAAGGAGGTCTTACATATTCTACCGGATTTCCCGTAATCTTCTCGATCAGACGGTTCGTCTCCTCCAGCTCTTTGAGCGCTTCCTCTTCTTTGATCTTCGTCAGCTGAACATGATGATACGTGTGATTTCCGATCAGATGTCCGTCTCTTGCCATCTGCCTCACCAGCAGAGCATTGTCGCCTTTTTCAATATTCTCTCCGATCAGGAAAAACGTAGCATGCACATCCCGCTCTCTCAGCCCGTCCAGAAGTTTCTCTGTATACGCTGCACTCGGTCCGTCATCAAAAGTCAGTGCGATCTTTGGTCTGATTTCTTCTGTCTGCTCCACATCCGCACTCACAGACTGTACTTCCCTCTCTGCCGGAATATCCACAAACGGCTGAATCCCCAGCAACAAAAAAACATAGGTAACTGTTAGCACTCTCCCCATCCATTTCCAACGCAATTGACTCACAATCCTTTTTTCTCGTTATTGCCAGTATATGCGGCTTTTCCTGAATTTATGGCATGTGATTCTTCCGGTACTGGGACGGACTCATCTGCATCTTCTTTTTGAATGCCTTGGAAAAATACAGATTATCTTCAAATCCTACCGAATACGCAATGGATGCAACGGAAAGCCCGGTCTCCCTGAGAAGATGGCATGCCTGACGGATTCGATATTCCGTCAGATATTCTTTTGGGGACTGCTTCTGATATGCTTGAAATGCACGAAAGAGATAACTTCTGCTGATCCCCGTATAATCCGCTACATCCTCCACCGTGATCGGATAGGAGTAACTGGATGCAATATAATCCTTTGCCCGCTCCACATAAACCTGCCGGAGGTCGTCTTTTTTCTCTTCTTTTTCCGCATAGTGAATAAACACGGACAGCATGGTATAAAGAGCTCCTGTCATAGCTGCTGCCGCTTCATATGTCGTTCCTCTCACCTGATAGATCTGCTCCAGCTGCCGCCAGATCAAATCTCCCGGAATCTTATCCCTTCCGATCACCGGCCGTTTTCTCGCAAAATCAGTTGCCCGTACCATCACAGCCGCATCGGTTCCCATAAATCCTGCCCATGCGTACTCCCACGGATCATCCGGATCTGCATAATACTTGACCTCTGTATCCGGATACAGAATAAAACTGTCTCCCTCTCCCAGATGATATACTTTTTTATCTGCCACATAGGTCCCCTTTCCCGAAATAATATGGTGGATACAATAATGATCCCGGATTCCCGGTCCCCACTGCTGCTCCGGTCCGCACTGCTGATATCCCACATTATAAACGGAAAGAGAACTCAGAAGATTATCTCCTACTTTATAGGAGTATTTGTATGTCTGTTCCACGCTCTTCTTTCCTTTCCCCAAATCTGTTCTTCGCCTCTATTATACAACATAATTCCATATATATGCACGTATTTTTTATAGACTTTTTTCAGTCTGATTTTTATAATAAACTTGTAAAAATACTCAGTCTCTATGGAAAGTGAGGAATCAACATCATGAAAGAACGTTTGATGAAAAAATTTGAAGAACTTTTCGGCAGCACAGAAGATGCCGGTTTTTATTTCTCTCCGGGACGCGTGAATCTGATCGGAGAACACACAGATTACAATGGAGGACACGTATTTCCATGTGCGCTGACACTTGGTACATACGGAATCGCCAAAAAGCGCAGTGACCGTATCTTGCGTCTCTATTCTATGAATCTGGATCATCTCGGTGTGATCACTGCCACTCTTGACGATCTGACCAACAAGCCGGAATACAACTGGGCAAACTATCCGCTTGGAGTTCTCTGGGCATTAAAAGAAAAAGGATACTCTGTAGACTGTGGAATGGATCTTGTGATCTACGGAAATATTCCGAACGGTTCCGGTTTGTCCTCTTCCGCATCCCTGGAAGTTCTGACCGGAGTAATCGCAAAAGATCTCTGCGGATTTGATGCCTTAAGCATGACCGACATCGCACTGATCGGACAGTACTCTGAGAACAACTTCAACGGATGCAACTGCGGAATCATGGATCAGTTTGCAGTTGCCATGGGCAAAAAAGACTGCGCGATCTTTTTGGATACCGGCACACTCTCCTATGAGTATGCACCGGTAGAACTGGAAGACGCCAAGATCATCATCACAAACAGTAAGGTAAAACACAGTCTTGTTGACTCTCAGTACAACCAGAGACGTCAGGAATGCAGCCATGCGCTCTCTCTTCTTCAGGAAGAACTGGATATCAACGCTCTTGGTGATCTGGACATCGATACCTTTGAAAAATTCAAAGAAGTGATCACGGATCCTGTAGAGCAGAAACGTGCGAAACACGCAGTTTATGAAAACCAGCGTACCATCGAAGCAGTATCTGCATTAAAAGCAGGCAACATCGAGCGTTTCGGCGAACTGATGAATCAGTCCCACATCTCTTTAAGAGATGATTACGCAGTATCCTGTGAAGAGATCGATATCCTGGTCGATCTTGCATGGCAGATTCCGGGTGTTGTAGGTTCCCGTATCACAGGGGGCGGATTCGGCGGATGTACCGTAAGTATCGTAAAAATTGACGCTGTCGATACTTTCATCAATACTATCGGACCTGCATATAAAGAAAAGGTCGGACACGAAGCCGAATTCTACACCGTTGATATCGGAAGCGGTGCACAGAAACTGGAGACTCTCTAAGAAAGAAGGAATTTATCCATGCTATATGAATCTATCAAAAAACTGGTACAGTACGGGATTGATACCGGACTGACTCCGGAATGTGAACGTATTTACACTATAAACTTACTTTTGGATGTATTCCATGAAGACAACTGGGAAGATGTCTCCTGTGATCTGACAGATCTTGTGCTGGAAGACATCCTCGCCGACCTCCTTAAGGAGGCTGTTACACGCGGCATCATTGAAGACAGCATTGGCTATCGTGATCTGTTCGACACCAGACTGATGAACTGCCTGCTGCCGCGTCCGGCTCAGGTTCAGAACGATTTCTGGAGACATTATCAGGAATCTCCGGAATCCGCCACTCAGTTTTATTACAAGTTCAGTCAGGACAGCGATTACATCCGCCGGTACCGGATCAAAAAGGACCGCAGATGGACTGTAGACACAGACTACGGAACACTGGATATTACCATCAATCTGTCCAAACCGGAAAAAGATCCGAAAGCCATTGCCGCTGCGCGCAATGCTTCTGTTTCGGCTTACCCGAAATGTCAGCTCTGTATGGAGAACGAAGGGTATGCCGGACGCCTCGATCACCCGGCCAGAGAGAATCACCGCATCATTCCGATCACGGTCAATGACAGCAAGTGGGGATTCCAGTATTCTCCTTATGTCTACTACAATGAGCACTGTATCGTGTTCAACGGAGAACATACTCCGATGAAGATCGAGCGCCAGACCTTTGTCAAGCTATTTGATTTTATCAAACAGTTCCCGCACTATTTCCTCGGATCCAATGCAGATCTTCCGATCGTAGGCGGTTCTATTTTAAGCCATGACCACTTCCAGGGCGGACATTATACCTTTGCCATGGAAAAAGCGCCTGTCATCCAGAAGTTTACTGTCAAGGGCTTTGAAGATGTCACAGCAGGCATCGTAAAATGGCCGCTCTCTGTGATCCGTCTGCAGTCCGAGGATGTGACCAGAGTGATCGACCTTGCAGACCACATTCTGCAGGCATGGCGAGGATATACAGATGAAGCTGCTTTCATTTTTGCTGAAACAGACGGACAGCCTCACAATACGATCACGCCGATCGCCAGAATGCGGGATGGAAAATATGAGCTGGATCTGACTTTGAGAAACAACATTACCACAGAGGAACATCCGCTCGGAGTATACCATCCTCACAAAGAACTGCATCATATCAAAAAAGAAAATATCGGTCTGATCGAAGTCATGGGGCTTGCTGTACTCCCTGCACGTCTCAAAGATGAGCTGGAGCTGTTAAAGACTTATATTCTTGAGAAAAAAGACGTCAGAAGCAATGAGACCATTGCAAAGCACGCGGACTGGACCGAAAGTTTCCTGCCGTCCTATCCGGAGATCAACGCAGAAAATGTCACGCATATTCTGGAACAGGAAGTCGGAAAGGTCTTCTGTCAGGTCCTGGAAGATGCCGGTGTTTACAAATGCACAGACGAAGGACTCGCTGCATTTGACAGATTTGTTGAGACTTTATAAAATAGATTTCGGAAAACAGTAACTAAAAAAGAACATCTCCGCAGAACTCAAAAGTTTTCATACTTTGCTTCCACGGGGATGTTCTTTTTCTTATTTTTTCTTTTTCTTATGTTTCGTCTTTTTCTTTTTCACACTGTAGCCGAATGTCCCGATCTTCTTCCCGAGAGACAGATACTCTCCATGCGAATATGCCATCAGCCCTGTCTTATTCAGCTCAAACTTATTCTTTTCATTCAAATACTGCTCATCAATCTGTACTGCCAGAACTTCCGCCAGAAACATATGGTGGCTTCCAAGTTCTTTCACTTCTGTAACTTTACATTCGATATTGACCGGACACTCTTCAATCACCGGTGCATACCGAAGCTTTTCTGCTTTTGCCGGTGTCAGATGTGCCTCTTTCCATTTGTCCACATCCTTTCCAGAACGTACTCCGCAATAATCGGTTGCTTTTGCAAGCTGCTCCGTGGTCAGATTGATAACAAATTCTCCGCTCTCTTTTAACATATGATACGAATATCGCTCCGGACGGACGGAAATATAAACCATTGCCGGATTGGTGCAAATCGTGCCCGTCCATGCGATCGTCAGAATATTGCTCTTTCCGGACTTGTCCGCCGTACTCACCATCACTGCCGGGAGTGGATATACCATATTCCCGGCTTTCCATACTTGTTTTCCCATTTTTTGCTCCTTCTACTGCTGCAGTGCCGAAACCAGTGTCGGTACAAGCTGTTTCTTTCTGGACACCACACCCTTTAGCTCGATCATCTCCGGATTTCCTTTCAGATCAAACGCAGAGATCATCTTTTCTCTTGCTCCGTTTCCGGCGCATAAAAGTTCTGAAGATTCTGCGACAATATTGGTCAGCATAAAGAAGATCATATCCAGCCCCTGTGTCTTTCTTGCCTGTTCCAGATAAGCGGATACTTCTGTTTTGATCTCACGCAGCTCTTCTGCGCTCATAGAGCTGATCTGACCAACTCCAAAGTTGATATCGTTGACTGTAAACTGTTTGAAATCCAGGAAACAGATTTCTTCTGCTGTTTTTCCTTTCAGATTACTTCCTGCATTAAACATCTCCAGTGCCAGCTTCTCAATATCAATCCCTGCGATCTCTGCCAGTTTCCTCGCAGATTTTTCATCCAACGGTGTACAAGTCGGAGACCGAAACATCAGGGTATCGGAAATGATCGCCGAGCAAAGGAGTGATGCGATCACCGGCTCTACTTCTACTCCCTCTTCCTGATACATCTGGTAAACGATCGTAGCGGTACATCCAACCGGCTGATTTCGGAAAAATACCGGCCCCATCGTTTCAATACTGCTCAGACGGTGATGATCTATGATTTCCAGAACCTCTGCTTCTTCCACACCGTCCACTGCCTGATTTTTTTCATTGTGATCCACCAGGATCACCTGTTTTCTGCGGCTGTTGAGCAATCTTCTTCTGGAAATGAATCCCAGGAAATCACCTGCCTCATCCAGGATCGGGAAGTCACGGAATCTCCTGCGTGCCATCACATCTTTGACATCATCCACATAGTCATCCATCTGGAAAGAAACGATTCCTTCTCTTGTCATAAACTGCTTCACCGGAATACTCTGGTTGATCAGACGTGCGACAGTGAATGCATCATGCGGAGAAGAAATGATCACGATTTCTTTTTCTTCTGCCTGTTTTAAAATCTCTTCTCCTACACGTGCTCCGTTACATACCACCATACAACTCACATTCAAATCGACGGCATGCTGCTGTGCCTCCTGGCGGTCTCCTAAGATCACCAGATCATTTTCTTCCACAAATTCTGACATCAGCTTTCGGCTTGATGCAAGAATCCCGACTTTTCCGTTCAACACATAGCTGTGTGGATTTCCTGCAATGATGGTTCCATCAATGGTCGATGCAATATTCCTGTACTGTGTCCTTGCTTTGGAGAGAATCCCGCTGTCATACACATCCATGTAAGAAGTCGCGATATCTCCAATGGTGATCAGACCTTCCAGTTTGCTGTCCCTTGTCACAGGAAGCGTCTTGATATTCAGCTCTTTCATAGATTTCCACGCACTCTTGATGGAAACACTTCCCTTGATTCCTTCAATGTTGCGCAGTTCTACATCTTTGACCTGCACTCTTAAGTCCGACAACAGCTTCGGTGCCTCAACCTGAAAATGATCCAGCACATACTGCGTCTCTTCATTGAGCTGCCCCGCTCTCCTTGGACTATAATCTTCTCCCGTGATCTTAGATTTCAAATTAGCATAGGCGATCGCAGAACAAATGGAATCTGTATCTGGATTTTTATGCCCTACTACATACACTTTATTATTACTCACTCCGTTATTCATATCAATCCAAACTTCCTTTGCTTATTTTCTTCTATAATGGTTATTGGGTGTGAACAGTAACCTATATGTAGCTTGCCATTTTTTCCAGATTTCGTCAACCCAAATTTCAAGATTCCGTGTCTTTTTGATAAAACATATGCTATACTGTCTTTAATGCAAAGCAAAAATCTTCTGTTTTAAGAGATTTTTGTTTTAAAGTTTTAGAAAGTCGAGGTGCAGCGATGAGCGAAGAATTAAGAACAGAAGAATTACTGACAAACGAAGGACACACAGAGACAATGGCTGATTACGAAGATCATTTTGACGATGCCAATCCATGGAACAGGGTTTTGAAATATATGGAAAAGAAAACGATCCTCCCTGTTAAGATCGAAGGAATCGTAAATGGCGGTGCCATTGCCATGGTAGAAGGACTGCGCGGATTTATTCCGGTATCCAAACTCTCCCTTTCTTACATTGAAGATCTGGAGACTTACCTGCTCAAAGATGTGGAAGTTCAAGTGATCGATGTAGATCAGGCAGGCAACCGGCTTGTACTGTCCGCCCGTGAGCTTCTCAAAGAAAAAGAAAGAAAAGAAAAAGAAGCACAGATCGCAAGTATCCCAATCGGTACGGTTATGTCCGGTACTGTAGAGACATTACAGAACTACGGTGCATTTGTCAAACTGGAAAACGGTCTTTCCGGACTGGTACATGTTTCTCAGATTTCTCAAAAACGCGTCAAGAATCCTGCAGCTGTTTTGAATGTAGGAGATGAAGTTCAGGTCAAAGTCATCGGTATTAAAGACGGCAAGATCAGCCTGAGCATGAAAGCTTTGGAAGAACCGGAAGAAGAAGTTGTAGAAAAAGTTGAGATTCCAAAAGCCGAAGAGATCGGTACAAGCCTTGGAGATCTGTTCAAAAATATTCAGTTATAAAAATCTGTGATAAAAAGCCGCCGCCTCAAAGATTCAGCACTTTGAGACGACGGCATATTTCCGCACATTTCCAGCACAAGCCTTCTTTTCTTTCCCAGCCCCCTACAAATCGATTTCTTTCAAATACGGGTTCGTCACTTCATAAAATTTTTCTGCTTCTACTGCTTCTGCAATCGCAGTGTCGATCGGCATCTTGCCAAGTACCGGTACTCCCAGTTCTTTTGCAATCTCGTCAATATGACTCTCACCGAACACTTTGATCTCTTTTCCGCAGTCCGGACATTTGATGTAACTGTAGTTTTCCACGATTCCAAGAACCGGAATGTTCATCTGTTTTGCCATGTTGTACGCCTTCTTTACGATCAGCTGTACCAGATCCTGCGGAGAGGTGACGATCACAACTCCATCCACAGGCAGGGACTGAAATACAGTCAACGGAACATCTCCCGTTCCGGGAGGCATGTCAACGAACAGATAATCCAAATCTCCCCACATCACATCTGACCAGAACTGTGTCACAACGCCTGCGATCACAGGACCTCTCCAGATGACCGGTGTGTCCTCCTCTTCCAAAAGCAGGTTGACGGACATGATCCTTGTTCCATCCGGTGCGCTGCACGGAAGCATTCCCATCTCGTTTCCGATTGCCATCTCGTGCACTCCGTACATCTTCGGAATGGATGGACCTGTAATATCTGCATCCAAAATTCCTGCCGTATATCCTTTTTCGATCATCATACGTGCCAGGGAAGCTGTTACCAGCGATTTTCCAACGCCACCCTTTCCGCTGATGACTCCAATCACTTTTTTCACCTGGGAACCTACATTTGCCGGTGCTTTGGATGGCGCCGTATTGCCTGCATTCTGCTTCTGGCTTTCACAGGAACCGGAATGAGAACATCCTGCACAGGACTCTTCGGAACATCCTTCTGTATATTGTTCTTCCATTTTCATTACCTCTCTTTGTTCTATAAATTCATCTGTCTCCATCTTTGAAAACAGGATTTCAGACTGATTCTATTGTACCACAATTTGAGGATAATGCACACAACAACTTTTTACAGGGACTCCTCCAGATCAGAAAGCATCACATCCAGTGCAGTGATTCCGCCTTCCGCAGTGTACCATACTGCCGGATGTTCCAGATAGATGATTTTTCCATTTTTGTAAGCATCTGTCTGCATAACAAGTTCATTTTCCATAATTTCTTTTGCCGTCTGTGCCCCGTCTGCCCCGATTGCCTGATCACGATCCATCACGAAAATATACTCTGGGTTTTTCTCGACAACTGTTTCAAATGAAGCTTCATTTCCATGTGTTGAGGTACTTTCAGCAGCTGTCAGATTGTCAAATCCGATCTCCACTCCGATAATGGAGCATCTTCCGTCATTTCCCATTAAGTTAAAGCTTCCGCTTGTAGTCATTCCTACCAGTGCTGTATGCCCTTTTGCTTTTTCTGCCAATGCTTCAATTCTTTCATCAAAACCGGCTGTCTTTTCTTTTACTTCATCTTCCAGCCCAAACATAGAAGCAATCGTCTCTGCATTTTTTGTCACGCTTTTTACGACACCTGTCTCCACATCTGTCGAAAGGTATACAACCGGTGCAATTTCACTGAGCGCGTCATAGGAAGAAGCCAGACGTCCGCCGATGAAAATCACTTCCGGCTCACACTCCATCACAGCCTCCAGATCTGCCTCTTTGATCGTTCCCAGATTTGCAACCTTTTCATTATCCACATAATCAGAAAGGTACTCCAGAGAAGTAGATGCAGAACCTACTATTTTGTCTCCAACACCAAGATTATCCAGGATATCCAGTGCTGCCATATCCAAAACAGCGATACGTTCCGGATCATATGGTACTTCCAGAGAAATTTCTTCTCCGTTTGCATTCAGAGACTGGATCTTGATCTTCTCAGGTGTTTCCTGTTGTTTCTGCTCCTTTGCCGTTGTATCCGCAGAACTTCCTGTTGTTCCTTCTGCCTGCCCGCATGCTGTCAGACTGAGTGCTGCCACTCCTGCCAATAATACTTTTGCTAATTTTCTCATCTTCTTCCTCCATCTTTGTTTTCTTCCATTTTCTGTCATCAATAATATACCGATAATGGTTTTCCTTTGATATTTAAAATTTCAAAATCCACCTGGTAAATCTCAGAAAGGACTTCTTTTTGAATGACTTCTTCAACGGTTCCATATTTCGCGATTTTTCCGTTTTTAAATGCACAGATATAATCTGAATAAAAGGCTGCATAATTAATCTCATGAAGTACAAGGATCACTGTTTTTCCCAGCTCGTCACTTAACTTCCGCACCATCTTCATCAAATTCGAAGCATGATAAATATCCAGATTATTCGTCGGTTCATCCAAAAAGACATACTCCGTATCCTGCGCAATGACCATGGCGATGTATGCTCTCTGCCGCTGTCCTCCGGACAATTCATCCAGAAACCGGTCTTCAAACTCTTTTAGTTCCATATAATCGATCGCCTGTGCAACGATTTCTTTATCCTGCTTGGTCATCCGCCCTCCCGAATGCGGGAACCGTCCGAATGCAACCAGCTCTCTGACTGTCAGCTTCATCTCGATATGATTACTCTGTGTCAGAATCGCCAGATGCTTTGACAATTCTTTACTCTTCCAGTGCTCCAGCTTCTTTCCTTCAAACTCTACCACTCCTTCATCCTTTGCGATCAGTCTGGAAAGAATGCTCATCACAGTAGATTTTCCCGCTCCATTGGGACCGATCAGAGCAGTTACTTTTCCTTTTTGAATTTCAAAAGAAACGGAATCCACCACGGTTTTTCCGTGATACTGTTTTTTTACTCCACGTATCTTCACTCTTCTAACTCCTCCTTTTCCTCAACAGAAGATACAAAAAGTATCCTCCTCCGCCTACTGTAATAAATACACTGACCGGAATCGCATATACAAAGATCTGTTCCGAGATCATCTGCCCTGCCGCCAGAACAAACATCCCGAAGAAGACAGATCCCATGATCAGCTGCGAATGCCGGTATGTTTTCAAAAACTGTCTGGACAGATTTGCGATGATCAGTCCGAGGAATGAAATCGGTCCTACCATCGCTGTGGCGGTCGCGATACAGAGTGTCACTCCAAGCAGAAGTTTCCGGATGGCCCGGTCATAATCCACACCCAGATTGATTGCCTGATGTCTTCCAAGAGACAACACGTCCAAAAGCGCAAGTTCTTTTCGCAACACAAACACGATACCTGCCAGAACCAGGACTGCTGCCAGAATAATTTCCGAGTTGACGTTGTTAAAGCTTGCTACCAGCGTTGCCAGAAGGCTGTCATATTCATTGGGATCCATGATTCTTGTAAGCGTACTCTGAATGCTTCCGAAAAACGAAGTCAAAACCGTTCCGATCAACAATACATACAACACATTATAGTTTGTTTTTTTGAACAGATAGCTGTAGACCAAAACAGCTGTTGTACTCATTAAAAACAGATCGACCACAAAAGACACGTTCGCATTGACAGCGAGAAAACTTCCGGAACCTGCAAAGAATACCACTGCTGTGTGAATCAGCGTATACAACGAATTCATTCCCAACAGACATGGTGTCACAATCGTATTGTGAATAATGGTCTGAAATACGATCGTTGCCCCTCCGATGGCAGCAGATGCCACCAGCATGACCATCAGCTTTGGAATCCGGATTTTCATAGCATACCGAAACAGACGCTCATTTGAAAAGGAAACATCCACAAACAGATAGGCGATTGCTGCTGCCGCCACCAGTATCCCTAAAACAAGAAGCTTTCTGCTGTTTGTCTTATGAACTGCACTGTGCATCCTGTCTGCCTCCTTTCCCCAGAAGTATTCTTCTTCCTCCGTTTTTCAGTCGATACAGCAACAGTCCTACAAACAGGATGCTGCCGAGAATTCCTACGATCAGTTCGATAGGCAGTTCGTAAGGAGCGATCACTACTCTTGAGATCATGTCGCATACAAGAACGAACAAAGCTCCAAACAGCGCAGTGTCTGCCAGCGTTCCGCGAATCTTATCACCCTTAAACATGGTGACAATATTCGGAACGATCAGACCGATATAAGAAATCGAACCAACCACTACCACCACCGACGCCGTAATCATTGCCGCAATCGTAAGGCCCATAAAAAGCACCAGATTATAAGGCACTCCCAGATTCTGAGAGAATTCTTTTCCGATCCCCACAATATTGAAATGGTTTGCAAATACAAATGCCAGCACAACCAGCGGTACTGTCAGATACACAATCTCATATCTCCCGCGCAGTACCATAGAAAAATGCCCTACCAGCCAGGTGGACAGCGCCTGATTCATCTCGTATTGATAGGCAATGAAGCTGGTGATCCCTCCGATCACATTTCCAAACATGATTCCGACCAACGGTACCAGCACCACATCTTTAAAACGGATTTTCTGAACAAACCACACAAAAATCCAGGTTCCCAGAATCGCCGCCACAAACGCAAACACTGCTCTTCCAAGAAGTGTAGACTCCGGGAGAAATACCAGAGCCAGCAAAATTCCAAGCTGGGCCGAAGAAATCGTTGCTCCCGTAGTCGGAGACACAAACTTATTCATACAAAGCTGCTGCATGATCAGCCCTGCTGTACTCATTCCGATTCCTGTACACAGAATTGCCAGAAGCCGCGGAATCCTTGAAATCAGAAACAACCGGATCACTTCCGGATCTCCCTGCATCAGCGACGCCAGATCCGCATCCATTACCCCGATAAACAGAGAGCAGACAGAAACTACGAACAACACCGCCGCCAATATGATTGTCGATACATATTTTTTGATACCACCACCTCCATTAGTTTTTATTTACTTTTGTTAGTTTTAGCTAACATATGTGTAAAAAAATATGTCTTGTCTACTGACAAAAAGACTATACACAATTCACTCACATTTCGCAATACCTTACTTTTTAGTATGTATATGCTTTTTTGCATACCGATTGGCAAACCGGTGTGCCGCATCGATCAGTGCCCTGACCTCCACGCCTTCTTCTGAAAGACGGTAACGAATCACGGACGGCTTCTTTTCCTTGATCACTTCCCTGTATAAAAGCCTTGCATCCTCCAGTTCTTTCAAATTCGAATATAACACTTTTTCCGAAATACCCGGGATTTCCTTTTTTAACTCCGAAAATCGATTATCCCCCTGCAGAATATGCCACAAGATCTTCAGCTTCCATTTCCCTCCGATCAGACTGTGTGTCAGGATCAGCGGACAGTGATCTTTCTTTATTTTGATGTCTGCCATGCAAAAAAACTCCTTCCTAAAAATAATTCTTTACAAAAGTCACTTCTGCATTTTATAAGATTGCAGATCATTTTGCAAGATTTTTTTAGAAAGGAGCTTCCCCTACAATTCTTCTCTTGTTACATCCTTCAGCCATTTATAGCTCTTGTACCGGCGCCAGGTGATCGGAATCTTAATGATCTCATCACTCATCAGGATCATATACACCACCGGAACACTGCAGTGGAACACAAACGCTGCGAGCGCACCAAATAAAATGGAACATCCCCACATGGTAGACATATCCAGCAGCAGGCCAAACCGGGTATCTCCGCCGGAACGGAAGGTTCCCACGACCATCGTTGTGTTGAACGCCTGCCCTACCACAAAATAGGACATTACAAAGAACATGAACCGCATATACCCCTTTGCTGTTTCAGACAGAGTCATCGTCTCTGCCATAACCGGTGAGATCAGAAGGATCAGCACACCTCCCACAACTCCCATAATCACACTGAGCCATACGAACCTCTTTGCATATGCTTTTGCATGCTCATACTTTTTCTCTCCAATGGTTTTGCCCAGATAGATCGCTGTCGCACTGGAAAGTCCGAATGCTACCACCGTTGCGAGCTGTCTGGCCACCTGTGCGACCGAATTCGCCGCAACTGCAGCACTTCCCATATGACCAAGCACTGCCGTATTTGTCGCAGTTCCAAGTCCCCAGAGCACCTCGTTTAAGATCACCGGGAATGCGTATTTCAGAAAATCCATATTTAAAACGTGCTCTGTTTTAAAAAAGTAGGCGATCCTGAACTTGATATCTTTGTTCCACACTTTCGAGTACACACATACCAGTACCATCTCCAGGAGCCTGGAAACCAGCGTTCCAATTGCCGCACCCTGCACGCCCATGGCGGGCATTCCGAGAAGCCCGAAGATCAAAATGGCATTGATCGTAATGTTGCAGAGCAGGGAACACAAATATACCACCGTTGCCACAACGACCCGTTCCACACTTCGCATAATATAAAGATAAGTCTGTGTGATCCCCATAAAAATGTAAGAAAAACTAACAATCCGCAAATACTTCACGCCCTCTTTGATCACCTCTGGTTCACTTGTAAATATCCGCAAAAGCTGCTCTGGCATGATCTGCGCTGCCAGAAAGAATAATGCAGTCACAAAAACCGCAGCCCGCATTCCAAGACCCAAAATCTTCTCAATTGTCCGCAGATCCTTTTTCCCCCAGTACTGTGCGGTCAGAACCGTTGCTCCGGATGTCAGCCCGAACAAAAACAACGTCATAATATACTGCACCTGCCCTGCAAGAGAAGATCCGGACAGCGCTGTCTCTCCTACGCGCCCCAGCATCACCACATCCGCAGCCGTTACACCCACATTGATCAGATTCTGAAGCGCCATCGGAATGACCAGCGCCAGTACACTCAGATAAAAATGCTTCCAGTCAATCTGCAGCTCATTTTCCTTTTTTCTCATAAACATCTTTTCTCTCCCATAAATTCCTTTTTCTTGTTTTTCCATCCCCTTTGCCAAAATTTGAAAAACACATGGCAATTATAACATGTTTTGAGATTTATCATATACTATACAGAATAAAATTTTTCAAAAGGTATTTCTTATGACATCATGTAATTATGAAACAGACTATTCTACTGTTATCGGCGAGCGGATTTTGCCGTTCGTTTTTTTGCTCAATACGGAGACTTCCGTTTTAACCCCAAAACCGGGATAATACCAACGATTTTGCTATGATATTGCAGGTGTTGGAACAGACACACCTCTCTATGCAGACTTAAGCCATTTCCTGCTTGATATCTGCAGCGCGATCACGCAGGAAGATATCCTGGATGTTACGGTCGTAATCGACGGAAACCCCCAGAACGTAATCTGAGGTGAAAATGTAGAACTCAAAACAATCCAACATCCGGATCCGCCAACCGGATGTACGGGACTGAAATTCGATTTCCCACTGGATAAAGTGGATGGTGAGATGCAGGTCTGCTTTTCTCTTGTCAGACCTTATGCGGTCGGCCCAGTCAATCTCTGTCTTTTCGGCGGCGGTCAGACAACTTCCGGCCTGACCATATGCGGACCTTCATGCGGTTCCACAGAATCCTGTGAATCTACGTTTTACCAGAAAGAAACCGTTTGCGTTCCTGTAACGGTCTCCCCGTTTGCACATCCCGGAACCGCCAGAACAATCTGCTGCGGCGATCCTGTCATCCACACCGGTCCACAGTGTCCGGGCAGCAAAACCTCCTGCACGTTTACTGTAACCCAGAGTCTCTGCATCCAGATCCCGATTGCTTTTGGTGCCGTTATTGAAACCGGAGAGGCTTCCGTCCAGTGCGGCGAGGCTTCCGAAACACCTTGCGACTGCTCCGATGAACCTTCCGTCGAAACTCCAGTTGAGAGAACCCAGCCGGAAACCAGAGAACGCAAATTTTTCACCCGCTAGACTATTTTTAAACCGTCTGTTTAAAAAATAGTCTGCAGTAACAGTCAAAGAGTAAAAATCCTTTCCAACCGGATTTTTACTCTTTTTCATGTTCTGTCCTATAAATGAGCAAATTTGAAAAATTGCACAAAACTACACTGCGAATTTCATAAA